>WNGJ01010203.1_pt1 | contig 10020 bp, 8 predicted proteins | sample 5400611 | NCBI WGS metagenome assembly WNGJ01 (sample SAMN13153375, study PRJNA577476) | soil metagenome | isolation source: 40 cm soil or saprolite under Garry oak tree replicate 1 | place: USA:California | collected 2016-06-15
CGGCAACTGGTCGGCCGCGGAAGAGGTGGTGTCGCTCACGTTTCTCGAGGCCTGGCGGCTGCGCGGCACGGTGAGGCCGGAGGGCGGCTCGCTGCTGCCCTGGCTGCTCGGCATCGCCCTCAACGTGGCCCGCAACGTCTCCCGGGCGGCGCGCCGGCAGCAGGCGGCGATGAGCAGGCTGCCGAAGGCACCCGACGTGCCGGACTTCGCCGACGACCTGGCCAGCCGGCTCGATGACGCCGAACGGCTGGAAAAAATCCACGCGGCCCTAACCGGCCTGCGCCGCACCGAGCGCGACGTGCTCGCGCTGTGCGTGTGGTCCGGCCTGAACTACGCCGAGGCCGCGGAGGCGCTCGGGGTGCCGGTGGGCACGGTCCGCTCCCGCCTGTCCCGGACCCGGCGAAAGCTGCAGCGGAAGCTGCAGCGGGAACCCAGCCCGGCGAGCGAACAGGTAACAGGTGATCGCGTAGGAGGAACCCGATGAACCATGACGACATGGCCCGGCTGCTGCCGGCCGAACGGGACCTGCCTGCGGCCAGGAAGCAGATCCTGAAGGAGCACCTGATGACCGAACTTCGCCGGGCCGACGCCCAGCCCGGCCAAGCAGGCCAGCCCGGCCAGCCCGGCACGACCAGGCCCAGGACCAGGCGTCCTCGCCGCCGCACGGTCCTCGTGACGGGGGCCGTCCTCACGGCGGCGGCGGTGGTCGCCGCCGCCGTCGTGGGGACGCGGGCCGCGCAGCACGGGCCACCCGCCCCGACCGCCGTACCAACCGCACCAGCCGCACCCCCCGCCACCGCCGCCCAGCTGCTCGCCAAGATCGCCGCCGCGGCGGCCCGCCAGCCCAACCCGGTCGTGCGGGACAGCGACTTCGCCTACATCCGCAGCATGGGCGCCGGCACCGTCATCAGCGTCAGCCACGGCCACATGACGTCCTACATGGAAAAGGTCCACGAGCGGCAGATCTGGCTGCCGGTGGCGAACCTGTGCGTCACCGGCCTGCTCATCGAGAGCGGCGAGCGCAGCCCGATCTCGCCGTTCCTCATCGTGAACGGCAAGATCGACCGCCACCCGCCGCCGGGCATGGGGGGGCCGGACATCACCTGCCCGAGCGAGGGCCACCTCGGCGACGCCACCTACCGGCTGCTGCAGTCCATCCCCACCCAGCCGGACGCCCTGCTCGCCTACCTCAAGGCCGGCAAGAAGTGGACCAACGACGACCCGCCCACCGAGATCGGCGACCTGATCGGGGAGGCGATCGTTCCCCCGGCCCTGGCCGCGGCGCTGTACCGGCTGGCGGCGACGCTGCCCGGCGCCACGCTCGTCCCGCACGCGACCAATGCGGCCGGCCGGCCCGGGATCGGTATCATCTGGACCAGCAAAACGGCCAAGCAGGTCTACAAGAACGAGTGGATCTTCGACAAGACCACCCTGCAGTACATCGGCCAACGGGACTACGACCCCGTGACCGGCAAGCTGACCGGCGAGAGCGCCATCCTCCAGCGGGCCTTCACCGCCAAGGCGGGCCAGCTCCCAGGTAACAGGTAATCAGCCCAGCGGCCCGCCGACCCGCACCACGGGCGGCGGGCCGCCCCGCGCCCCGAACGTCTCCACCACCGCCGACACCCCGGCGTTGCCCGCCCCGGCCACCACCACCAGCACGGCCTCCGGCGAGGTGAGCACGTGAAACACGCCGGAAGCAGAAACAGGCAGCGCGTCCGGGTGATCGGCCGGCAGCCGCCACCGGGTCCGGCTCGACACCGCCTCCTTGCCGGCCGCCACGAGCTCCGGCCAGGACAGGACGGCGCGCTCGTACACGGCCTGCCGCACGTCCGCCTTGGACCACCCGGCCGCGCCGAACAGCCGCGCGTGCTCGGGGCTCAGCACCAGGGCGGCGCTGATGGTCTCGTGGATGAGCGCCCCGGTCCGCGCGATCGTGCCGGCCAGGTCGGCAGTCAGCTGCTCGGGCACCCTGGTGTGCCGCGCCTCGATGTGCACGCACGACCTGATCACCATCGCGGTCACGGCGCTGTCCGCCGCGGCCAGGCCGAACTCGGTGTGCAAGGACGGCCACGGGCTCTGTTCCTCGTTCTCCGCGATGCACGCGCTGTACTTGGCGGGTGTGCCCTGGGTGGCCTGGTCGAGCTCGTGCGGGCGCAGGCCGAACGCGTTGATCGCGCCGAGCCTGATGGCCCGGCCGATCGTGGCGTTGGCCCGGAAGCCCGAACCGAACACGTTCCCCTGGCTGTTCAGCCCGAGCCGCTCGCGCACCGGCCCGTTCACGATCAGGAACGGGGCGGTCCCGGTGGTGGACTGCCAGATGGCCCGGCCGACGTACCCCTCGGCCACGAGCGACTCCCACGCGGCCAGCACCACCGGGAAGTACTCGGGCCGGCAGCCGGCCAGCGCCGCGTTGATGGCGGCCAGCCGCACGGTGAGCTCCCGGTTCAGGTGCGGCATGCCCAGCAGCACGTCGTCCGGGTCCCGGCCGGCCTGAGCCAGGAACGATGCCAGGTAGGACTCGGTGACCGGGACGACCGGCAGGCCGTCGGTCCAGCCCTGGCCGTCGTAGTACTCCATGGCCTGGCGCAGCCCGGCGGCGTCCTCCACGAAGGACGGGTCCACTACTCCACCCCCAGGATCCGCAGCAGGTCGGGCAGCAGGCCGCGGGCCCGCTCCCGGATCTGCCCGGCGGACAGGCTGGCCACCGGGTGCGGGATGATCACGTATTCGAAGCCGGGGAAGCCGTAGGACCGTGCCATCGCCCCCGCCGTGAGCACGAACGGGTCAGTGCAGATGCTGACCGCAGGCACCCCGGCCCGCTCCAGCAGGATCCCGTCGGCCAGACTGGCCGCGCTGCACGAGCCTCAATCGCCGATCGCGGCCACCGCGAAGTCGCAGCTGTGCAGGATCCGCTGGATCAGGCTCTCCTCGACGGGGTGGCCGAAGTAGCTCTTCCGGAACAGCTTGAAGTCGCTGATACCGTACCTGTCCTGCAGCTCGCGGCCGGCCTCGGTGAGCAGCGCCGCCGCGTTCGGCTTGCCGTTCTCCAGCAGCCCCGCGGTCAGCCCGCGCAGGCTCCGCAGCCGGGGAGCGAGCGTGGTATCCACGGCCCGGTCGGTGGTACCGGTCGGGTCGAGCAGCTTCTCTCGCATGTCACCTCGCCTTCTGGTCCCGAACGGTCGCCGTCCCCGCCCCGGCTCACTTACGAGCCTGGGTCAGCAGGCCAGCCTCGTCAAGGCACCTGATGGTCTCGCAGGTAACCAGCCCCCACGTCAGGGCATCATCTGACGACGCCGTTCTATTCGGTACGCTCACTCGGTGATGAAGGCTACGGCCGACGCGTCGGAGCGCTTTCTGCTGGTCCTCGTGCTCGTGGTCGCGGCCGCCGGCGTGGCCGGTCCCGCGCCGGGGCGCGCCCTGGCGGCGGGGAACGGCATCGACGCCGCGCTGGCCGTCCTGGTCTTCGCGACCGGCCTGTCCCTGCGCCTCGCCGACCTGGCCGCGGTCCGCCTGGCCTGGCGGCGCCTCGCGGTGGTGCTGCTGGTCAGCACCGCGGCGCTGCCCGTCCTGGCCTGGGCCGCCAGCCTGCTGATCGGCGACCCGATGCTGCGTTCGGGCATGCAGGCCGCGGGGGTCGCCCCGGCCGAGGTGGCGACGGTGGCGCTGTGCGTCATCGCGGGCGGCGAGGCGGCGGTGTGCGCGGCGCTGCTGGCGGCGTCCACGATCATCACCGTGGCGGCGGCGGGCCCGATCCTGTCGCTGATGGGGGCGTCGGTCACCGTGTCCTCGGCGGGGCTGCTCGGCAACCTCGCGGTCGTCATCGCGCTGCCGCTGGCCGCGGGCGTGGCGCTGCGCACGGTCTGGTCGGCCGGACCGCAGATCGATGCCGTGGTCCGCCTCGTCACGGTGCTGGCCCTGCTCCTGCTGCTGTGGCAAGTCGCCAGCCAGATCAGGCTGAACTCCGCCTACGTCACGGTGATCGTCGCGCTAGTCGTCTACGTGGCCGGCTCGGCGGTACTCGGCGGGGTGCTCGCCCTGCGCGCCCCGGCCGCCCAGGCGACCGCCGTGCTGCTCCCGGTGGCCATGCGGGACTTCGCGGTCGCGGCCGGGATCGCCGCGGCCGCCTTCGGCCCGGCCGCCGCGGCCCCCCTGGGCGCCTACGGCGTCCTCGTCCTCCTGGCCGGCTCAGCCGCCGCCATCATCGCCCGCCGCCGCAGACCAGCGGCCGACGCCACCGCCCCGGAAAGCGCCGCGTAGCTTCTGCATCATCGATCATGTGCGGGGTCGCGGTCTCTGGCGTCACTCCTGGTACCCGTGCGCTGCCGACACGCTCCAGTGACCCCCGATATCCCGCCCGCTGCCCCGGCCCGCGCGTTCATACTGCATGGTTGCCTCGTTCATGCAGCCCCAGCGACATGGCTGGGGCAGCCATGCAGTCAGGCTCACGTACGGGTGGTGCTGTCGGGGTGGAAGTGGTTTATATGCGCTTCGCGGCGCCAGCAAGCTGAGTGGCATGCGGATGAACGCGGCATCCGCGCCTTAAGACCTGGTATCGGCGGGGGCAGCGTGACAGAAGTCCGTTCCGGTGCCGTTGGACGCCGGTCGGCGGCACCGGCCGAGCCAGGCCTGGTGCGTGATCAGCGCTCCTGGCCCGCCCGTTGGGTACTCATCGTCACCCGGTCAGCCGCCGCGCAGGCGTCAGCAACCGCCCGCGCGGCCTGCCGTGATAGTTCGGGATCAAGCCCGCCCAGCCCGACGTTGATGTCCACCAGGCTGGCCGCGCTGCGGGCCGAAGCCGCCGCCAGCACCGCCCCAGTCACGGCGTCGCCGCGCAGGTTGAGGTTGCCCGCCTCGGCCACCCGGACGGCCAGCCCCGCCACCCGCGCGCCGATCGCCGTGATCTCCAGCGGAATCATCGCCGCACCGAGCAGCGCTTCCTTACGCTCGGGCCCGCGGGTGGCGAGCACGGCCGTATAGGCGCGGGCGTCCATGTCGGCCAGCTGGGACGCCATGTACCGGAGCCGGTCGGCCTCGTCCGCCAGGTCACCGGCCTCGGGAAGCTGCCGCGCGGAGAACCGCGCGGCCATGGCGACGAGCCCGGCCGCCATCGCCCCGGTCACCGCCGCCGCCCCGCCGCCGCCCGGCGTCGGGGTCCGGGCCGCGAGCTGATCCAGGAAGCCCCGCACCGGCTGATCAAGGAACGAGTCCGGCGAGGTCACGACCTCACGATAGCCCGACCACCATGCCATCGTCGTCGAGGTCGATGCGGGCCGCGGCCGGGTTCTTGCTGAGCCCCGGCATCGTCCGCATGTCGCCGCAGATCGGGTACACGAAGCCCGCGCCCACCGACGCCCGGACCTCACGGACGGGCAGGGTCCAGCCGGTCGGCGCGCCCTTGAGCGCGGGGTCGGACGAGATCGATAGGTGCGTCTTGGCGATGCACACCGGCAGGTGGCCGAAGCCGGCCCGCTCGTAGGTGTCCAGCTGCTTGGCGGCCTGGCTGGAGTAGCTGACCCCGTCCGCGCCGTAGACCTGCGTGGCCACGGCCGCGATCTTGTCCCGCAGGCTGGCCGTGTCGGGGTAGAGGAAATGGAAGTCCGACGGCTCCTCCGCGGCCTCGCTCACCGCCTCGGCCAGTTCCACGGCGCCCCGGCCGCCGTCGGCGAAGTGCGTGCACACCGCCGCCCGCGCGCCCATCTCCGCGGCGATGTCCCTGATGACCTGGTGCTCGCTGGCGTGGTCGGTGGGGAACGCGTTGATCGCGACCACCGGGGAGACGCCGTGCAGGCGGATGTTCTCGATCTGCTTGCGCAGGTTGGCCGCGCCCGCGAGCACGTCGTCGGGGTTCTCCCGGAGCAGGTCCTCGGGCAGCGGCCGGCCGGCCACGATCTTGTACTTGCCCGAGTGCGCCTTGAGCGCGCGGACGGTGGCGACCACGACGGCGGCGTCGGGGCGCAGGCCCGAGGTGCGGCACTTGATGTTGAAGAACCGTTCGGCGCCCATGTCCGCGCCGAAGCCGGCCTCGGTGACGAGGTAGTCGCCGGCGTGGATGCCGATCAGGTCGGCGATCACCGAGGAGTTCCCGGTGGCGATGTTCCCGAACGGGCCCGCGTGCACGAGCACCGGGGTGTTCTCCAGCGTCTGGAGCAGGTTCGGCTTGATCGCGTCGCGCAGCAGGACCGCCATCGACCCGGCCCCGGCCAGCTGCTCGGCGGTGACCGGGGTCCCGTCCCCGGTGTAGCCGATCACGATCCGGCCGAGCCGGGCGCGCAGATCGGCCAGGGATCCCGCCAGCGCCAGGGTCGCCATGACCTCGGAGGCGGCGGTGATGTCGAAGCCGGTCTGCCGGGGCACCCCGTCCGCCCGGCCGCCCAGCCCGATGACGATGTTGCGCAGCGCGCGGTCGTTGACGTCGAGCACCCGCCGCCAGGTGATGTTGTGCGGGTCGATGCTGAGCGTGTTGCCCTGGTAAATGTGGTTGTCGATCATCGCGGCCAGCAGGTTGTGGGCCGCCGTGACCGCGTGCATGTCGCCGGTCAGGTGCAGGTTGAGCGCCTCCATGGGGACGACCTGGCTGTACCCGCCGCCGGCCGCGCCGCCCTTGATGCCGAACGTGGGCCCCATCGACGGCTGCCGGATCGCGACCGTCGCCCGCTTCCCGATGTGCTTGAACCCCTGCCCGAGGCCCACCGTCGTGGTGGTCTTGCCCTCGCCGAGCGGCGTGGGGGTGATCGCGCTCACCACCACGTACCTGGCGGCCGGCTGGCCGGCCAGCTCCGCGATGGCCTCGAGCTTGATCTTCATCACCTCCTCGCCGTGCGGCTCGAGCAGGTGCGAGGCGATGCCCATCGCGTCCGCGATGTCCTCGAGCGGCTTCAGCGCCGCGCCGCGGGCGATCTCCAGGTCGCTCGGGAAGACCATGGTGTTCCTCTTCTCACAGTTAGATACCAGGCAGGCGGAAGCCGTCGACGCCGATGCCGAGTGACTCGCCCGCGCTGACCAGCGCGCCGAACAGGTACTGGCCGGACGACCGCTCGCAGTGCAGCAGGTACGAGGGCACCCCGCCGCGGTCGTCCCTGATGATGTCGGTGGCCACGCCGGCCACCGCCGACCGCAGCGCCGCCCCGTCGGGGGCCATGTCGTCGTGCAGGTCGGCCCCGCACAGCCGGGCCAGCAGCTCGGCCGCGTCCGGGCCGGTGATCCGCATCAGGGCCCGGCCGTGGGTCAGGTCGACCACGCTGACGAATTCCTCAGGCGCCGAATCGGCCGCCACGGTGCCCAGCCAGCCGGCCACCGCCTCAGCCGAGGCCGCGCCGGGCGGGGCGAGCACGAACCACTCGCCAGGCCCCGAGCCGACCACCAGCCAGGCCCCGTCCTGGCTAGCACGGTCGTCCAGGTCCCGGCCGGCCCGGCCGAACGGCACCCCCAGCGCCTTGGCCATCGCGCCGTTCCACGGCGCCCGCAGGTGGACCTTGGCCAGCGGAGTGCAGTCGGTGATCGTGAGCGCGGCGTCGCTGCGGCCGCCGCTCACCTCCCAGCCTGCCTCCACCCGGACCGGGGGAGCCGGGGCGATCGGGCTCCTGGACAGAGGCTCAGACACGCATCCGGCTCCCTTCGGGATCCACGTGGGCGAGGTGCTCGGTCACCCGGGCGCGGATCAGCCGGCCGCCGGGCAGCCGGACGGTGACCCGGGTCCCGGGCGCGGCCAGCTCAGCCGAAACTTGCCCCAGGCAGATCGAGCGGCCCAGGGTAGGCGACATCCGGCTCGACGTCACCCGGCCCACGATGCGCGTCCCGTCGACGATCTGGCTCGCCTCGGGCGGCACCAGCGAGCCGTCCTCCGGCTGCAGCCCGACCAGCCGCGCGCCGGACGACCCGTTGGCGGCATGCTGCCAGCCGAGCTCGGGCTTGCCGAGGAAGTCGTCCTTGTCGAGCTTGATCGCCCAGTCCAGCGCCGCGCTGAAGCCGCGGGTCAGGCCGTCGGTGTCCTGCCCCACGATGAGGTGGCCCTTCTCCAGCCGCAGGATGCGCTGGGCCTCGACTCCGAACGGCTCGATCCCGAGGTCGGCGCCGCGGTTCATCAGCGTCTCCCAGACGTGCAGCCCGTACCCGGCCGGGACGTGCAGTTCGTACGACAGCTCTCCGGTGAAGCCGATCCGCCACAGCACGCACCCGTCCACCCCGGCGATCCGGCCCGTCCGCACCTCCATGTAGCCGAACGCCTCGCATCCCAGGTCGACATCCTCGGTAACCCGCGACAGCAGGTCCCGGGACGCCGGGCCCGCCACGTTCATGCTGGCGTAGGCGGTCGTCACCGGGGTGACGTGCACCGCCCAGTCCGGGTGCATGGTCTGCAGCACGTTCTCCAGCCACTCCCATACCGCGGCGGCGCCCGAGGACGTGGTGCTCATCAGGTAGTGATCCTGGCCCAGGCGCCCGGTGACGCCGTCGTCGAAGACCACGCCGTCCTCGGTGCACATCACGCCGTACCTGACCCGGCCGATTCCCAGCTTGGACCACTTGTTGACGTACACCAGGTTGAGCAGCCGCGGCACGTCGGGACCGCGCAGGTCGAGCTTGCCGATCGGGGTGACGTCGATGATGCCGACCTTGCTCCGCACGTTCCTGACCTCGGCGGCCGGGTCACCGTAGTGGTCGGGCCTGATCCAGGCCCCGGCGATCAGCGGCCGGGCGCCGTGCGCCTCGTGCCACGGCTGCATGGATGAGTACCGAACGGGCTCAAGGGGCCGCCCCGCTAGCGCCCCCAGCGTCACCGGGGCATAGGGCGGACGCCACGTGGTCGTGCCGGTTTCGCCGATGCTCCGGCCGGTGGCCTCGGCCGCGGCCGCGATCGCGTTGACCAGTTCGATCTTGCCCTGGGTCGGCCCCATCGTGGCCGTGGTGTAGCGCTTGGCCAGCTCGATCGAGTCGTAGCCTTCCCGCACCGCCGAGATGATGTCCTTGGAGGACACGTCCTCGCAGAAGTCCACGATGCCGTGCGTGCTGGCGCGGAACAGCTCCGGGTGGGCGTCGACCGGGAGCTCCGGGATGGCTTCCGGCTCGCCGTCATCCCCGGCCCGTTCGGCCCCATTGGCGGGCGCCCGGGTGGGCACGGCCGCCTGCCACGCCCGGCGGACCCCGGCCGCGCGGCGGGCCGCCTCCCGGCCCACCGCCTCCGCGTGCGCTATCAGCTCCTGGTGGCTGCCGTCCCCGGCGATGCCGCCCGTGGCCAGCACGTCGTCCGGGAGCTGGCGCGGGAAGAACCTGGCCGCGCGCGGGTCGTAGCCGGGCTGGTCGCCGGCCATGCTGAGCAGGGCGGCCGGCGCGGTCCAGCCGGTCGCGGTCACCAGCAGGTCGCACTCGGTCGTGGTCCCGTCCGCGGCCTGCACCGCCCGGACGCCCTTATGGCCGCGGACCCGGACGATGTCCTGGCCGGCCCGGGCGTCGAGCACCCGGGCGACCTCGACCCCGGCCTGCCGCAGGTCGGCGAGGGCCGCGTCGCCGTCGGCGTTAGCGGTCAGCACGACCGCCCGCTCGCCCGGCCTGACCGCGTGCAGCCGGATGAGCCGGCGCACGGCGGTCGACAGCATCACCCCGGGCACGTCGTTGCCCGCGAAGACGTAGGGCCGCTCGATCAGCCCGGGCGCGACCACCAGGATCTTCGTCCGCGCCTTGATGAGCTGCTCTGTGCCGCCTCCTGGGCCGCCGGGCAGGCCGCGCTGCACGACCGCGGTCCAGTTGCCGTCGTAGCGCCCGGCCACCACCGCGTCGGTGCGCACCTCGATCCCCGGCGTGGCCGCGACCAGGTCCCGCAGCTCCGCCAGCGCGGCCAGGGCGGCGGCGTCGCCCCAGCGTAGGTGGCCGCCGAGATGGTGCTCCTCCTCGACCAGCATGACCCGGGCGCCGGCCCGCGCGGCGGCCACCGCGGCGGCCATCCCGGCCGGGCCGCCGCCGGCCACCAGCACGTCGGGGTGGGCAAAACGCTTGTCCACGGCGGTCCGCGGCGTGTCCGCGGAG
>WNGJ01010205.1_pt1 | contig 10020 bp, 6 predicted proteins | sample 5400611 | NCBI WGS metagenome assembly WNGJ01 (sample SAMN13153375, study PRJNA577476) | soil metagenome | isolation source: 40 cm soil or saprolite under Garry oak tree replicate 1 | place: USA:California | collected 2016-06-15
AAATCCTGTGGAAAAACGGGCAAAAGTTATTGGCTCATTCGACTATAGGAAGGATAGAGTTTACGGATTAGCTCTTGCTCAGGGCTATTCCTAAACCTTCATAACTTCCATACCTTCGCGTTGCTATATACCACCTCGGTTTGATTATTGGTTGCATCAGCGACCACGCCTATCTGACCGTGGCTGTAGGTGCTATCAAGAACGCTATCGATCTTTTGTCCATTCACAAAAAGATCAAGCGTACTTCCATTTGCCACAACTGCAATCAGGTTGGACTGATTCAGCCCGGTTTTAATTGCCGAGGAAGAATTGCTTGTCAGCGTTTTAGCCAGTTGTATCATCGCCTCTAAAGGAGACTCCATCACCTTGACTCCTCAGCGCCTGCGGCGCTTCGCAAGCATGTTTGCTGTGTGGTCCGTGGGGCAGCCTGCGGCTGCCCCACGGACCACACAGCAAAGGGAGAGCCACCGCAGTGGCGAGGGGTCCTGAATAGTTACGAGCACTCTCCTCAGCTTTCGGCAGCGCGGCTCGTCAGAGCATACAGCAAGCACAACCCCCTGCGATATGATATGATGACGAGAGGTTTTGGCGGCAATTTGTAGTAGACGAAGATCAGGTATGGTCCCTTCTTCGGACATACGATCCTGGACAGATTAAGAGGACTGACCTTTCCGTCGCACACTGATCCTGGGGGATCGCGAATGGGAGGGATGGCAGTTCTAGTTGCCAGAGGAGTGGAGGTGGTCATCTCTATGACAGATACATTACCGAATGAACAGCATCCCTTCGAGGCCTGGAGCAAGCTGATTGCAGGCGCGATGAAGGACCAGGCGGCCAGGCAAACCGCCGGGTTAGCGAAGGGAGGTGGAACAGATCCCTGGATTACCTTGATTGACCAGCTCTGGAAGGCGAATCCCTATAGCAAAATGTTGCCTATTGACCCGGCTGAAATTACACGAGCCTTCCAGCAAATCTGGCTGGACGCTGTAAGCAATCCGGGACGTGCCTGGGCCGCTTATAGCGAATTTGTCCGGCAGTATACACAATTGATGACGTCGACTGCTCTCAAGTTTTGGGGTCGGGGTCAGGAGGCCGGGCCGGTTATCGCGCCGGAGAAAGGCGATAAACGCTTCAGTACGCCAGACTGGCAGCAGAATGCTATCTTCGACGCGCTGAAACAAAGCTATTTGCTCGCGGCCACTGCTCTACTTAAGACTGCTTCCGAGATTGAGGGGCTGGATGAGAAGCAGCAGCGCAAACTGGTTTTCTACCTGCGGCAGTTTCTGGATGCGATTAGTCCGACGAACTTTACGTTTACCAATCCGCAAGTTATTCACGAGGCGATCCAGACCGGTGGGCAAAGCCTGGCAACCGGCATGGAGCACCTGCTGCGCGACGTCAAGGCGGGGCAGATCAAGATGACGGATACAGCAGCTTTTACACCGGGACGCAACCTGGCATTGACGCCTGGCCAGGTGATCTATCGCAACAAGCTGATCGAACTGATCCAGTATACCCCCACGACAGAGCAGGCCTACGCGATTCCCTTGCTGTTCATCCCCCCGTGGATAAACAAATATTACATTCTGGACATGCAGCCGCAGAATAGCCTGATTAAGTTTCTCGTGGGCCAGGGTTTTACCGTGTTCATGATCAGCTGGAAGAATCCTGATGCTGCGATGGAGGATACAACTTTCGAGGACTATCTCACATTGGGGCCGCTGTCGGCGCTGGACGTGGTGAAGGAGATTACGGGTTCGACGAAGGTGAATGTCGTGGGTTATTGTATCGGCGGAACGCTGCTGGCAATGGTGCTTTCTTATCTTGCTGCAAAGGGCGATGAAACGGTGAACGCGACGACGTTCTTTGTGTCGCTGCTGGATTTCAGCGAGGTAGGCGACACATCGGTGTTTATTGATGAGCCGCAGGTGGAGTATATCGAGAGTCAGATGATGGAGCGCGGCTACCTGGATAGCCGCTCGATGGCGGTGATGTTCAACATGCTGCGCGCCAATGATTTGATCTGGAGCAATGTGGTGAACAATTACCTGTTGGGTAAGGAGCCACCAGCCTTCGATTTGCTCTACTGGAACGCTGATGGCACACGCATGGCGCGCGAGGCGCATTCATTCTACCTGCGCAACACATATCTAGAGAACAATCTCATCAAGCCCAACAAGGTTGTGCTCAAGGATGTTCCTATAGATCTTGGCAACATTCATCAAGAGAGCTACGCCGTCGGGACCGAGCAGGATCATATTGTGCCATGGAAGTCGGCCTGGCGTATCTCACAGCTTGTTCGCGGTCCTGTACGCTTTGTGCTGGGTGGAAGTGGTCATATCGCTGGAGTCATTAATCCCCCCAGCAAGAGCAAAGGCTACTGGTCTAATGAGAAGCCGGTGACGAGCGCCGACGAATGGTTTGAGAGCGCCGAGCATCACAAGGATAGCTGGTGGACGGACTGGGTAGTGTGGCTCAGATCTCGCTCCGGCGAGCAGGGAGCGCCGCCTTCGCTCGGCAGCGCGACCCACACGCCGATCACGCCAGCGCCAGGCGCTTACGTGCTGGAGAAGTGAAAAGACTCGAGGTGTCCATTTCCTGAAATCATTGCAAGTAAATGCCACCATTCATGCTGAAGGTTTCGCCAGTATAATAATCCCCATCGACGATGAGGTAGCGAACAGTACGAGCCACCTCCTGAGGTGTGCCGGCGCGACCGAGCGGGATGCGCGCCAGGATCGCCTCCTTCGGCTTCTCTGGAATCGCCTCGAACATCTCCGTTGCTATAAAACCTGGAGCGATAGCGTTGACGGTGACATTGGAGCGAGCCAGCTCAAGGGCCGCCGTTTTGGTGAAACCAATAATGCCAGCTTTGGCAGCTGCATAGTTAGCCTGGCCGAAGTTCCCCATCTGGCCTATCACGGAGCTGATGTTGATAATTTTGCCGCTCTTTTGCTGCATGAAATAGGGCAGCGCTGCTTTCACCGTGTAGAAGTAGGAGTTCAAGTCTACCTGGATGACCTTATCCCAGTCCTGGGCGGTGAGATTCTTCATCGAGCGATCGACGTTGATCCCGGCATTATTGACCAGCACATCAATGCGGCCAAACCGCTGAATGGTCTCTTCGATGAGCCTGGCTGCCTGTGCCGCATCCGATACATCGGCTTGAACCGCTACTGCCTCCGGTGATCCGTTCTGCTGAAGCCTGGCTACCAGGTCCTCGGCAGCCTCCTTGCTGTGAGAGTAGTTCACCACTATCCTGGCCCCCCCATGCCCCAGTTCCTCGGCTATGGCACGCCCTATACCCCTGCCTGCACCCGTGACGACGACTACTGCACCTTCTAATGTTCCCACGTGGGAACCTCCTTTCCATTTCTGAGAGAACATGCTAAAAAGACATGTTCCGCATTTGTTACGATTGCTAAATTCCTGTGAACCACATCTAATAATAGGATACCCTTTTAATATCACAAAGTCATCTCAGCGGAAAGAAATAACCTCTCAAAGAACTCACATCATTTTCCTTGTTGCTTACCTGATCACCAGCACGTTGATCTCGACCATTGGTCGTCGCAGGCCGGGTAGTCGGGAGCAACCATCGCGTGAGGAATTAGCTGAGATGATTGCCACCCTGTATTGCTATGGGCTTTTGCCCAGGGGCTTATAGACTACATACCCATCAAGCACGAACCGCTGATAGGCCGCACCTGGACGAGCTGCTTTCTTTGTGATGGTCATAGCCTGGGGATAGCCAAGAGGAAACACATACGCAGCGTATCTATCCGCGCTTACCTTTGCAATATAGGGCATATAGCGATTGTGACTTGGGTGCAGGTTGTCATCAACAACGACACAGATAATCTGCTCTTCGCTTTCAAAGGCCATGCTATCACAGGTCCAGTAATCAGTGTAGACATGCCTGACACCAATACGCAAAAGATGATGTATCAACATGTCTTGCTGCCGGCTGATCACCTGAGCGGAAGGCATCTCGCTAAATGTCTTGACAGTGCCTATGAGGAGCAGGATACCAATCAGCAGGAGCATCCCCCCGCTGCTGACCGCCTTTACCTTCGCAAGCCTGCTCAATGGTGGCTTCATCGTGCTGATTCCACTCCAGAGCGGTGAGATGACAGCAGGGGTGACGATGAGCAAACCCATCAGATAGCGTGCATGAATTCCAGGCCAGGACACCGGCCCCGAACTGAAGGCGTAGGCCGTCAAGGCCAGCGCGGCGCTGCCCAGTAATATCAGGCGAGCAAATTGCCGTATAACTGCTGACCTCTCAGCAGGCTCCGGGGATGCCTGTGCGTGCTGGCGTAGTTGCCAGAGGGTCCTCAGTGTAAGCACCAGCGCAATTGCCCACAGGACGAGGTAGCCTAAGCCCCAACTGGCATGTATCATCGTGCACCCGGTCGTATGAGGACTGCTATAGGGGAAGTATTGCCACTCTTCTGAAACGGGACAGAAGGGGTTGCCTGTGGCGGTCGGCAGGCTCACCAGGATGGTTCCTTTCACTGCATGTATGAGTCCTGACAGGGTGTGAGGCGACTGGGATGTACTGCCCTGAAAGAGTTTCAGCAGTACGAAGAGTGAATCGCTCCCACGGGTGTGCAGCCGCCTGTAGTTGTAGTCAATCAAGGGGAAAGTGCCGATCATCAGCCCGAGCACCAGGCACAATGGTGCCCATGACCAGAGGTCGCGCCAGCAGAACAGGAGCAGTAGCAAAGCGGCCATGGCAACAAACGGCAGGATAATCATATCGCTCCAGAGGCCCAGCCCTACAACGAGCCCGAAGCCTCCATAGCCCAGGTAGCGCCAGCGGCTCTTGCGTGATGGGTCCTGGCTATAGATCAGCGAGAGCCAGGAGGCGAGCAGGAACGCGAGCGAGCTAAAGAGGAGGGTTTCAGCAGAGCCGCCGGTCGCCATGATTTGCCGTGTCAGGATGACGTTCGATCCCAGGCTGAGAAGAGCCAGCGTCACCAGGGCCAGTTGTTTCGAGAACAGTAGGCTCGTCAGCAGATACATGCTCACGAGAAAGAGGGCAACCAGGAGGATGACGCCGAGCCTGAGCGTAAACAGTGAGGCACCGAAAAAATGAAAGAGCACCGCGCCTAGATACGCCTCCAAGGAGCCCATGTAATTCTGGCCATAAAAGAACAGGGGATGTTCGCCGTGGTAGGCGATGTGCAAAGCCATGATGCCCATGGTACCTTCGTCACTATTGCTAATTGGCCAGCCCTGGCTGGCCAGCAATATCCGCAGGAAACTGGCAAACACGATTATGGCGACTGCACTTAGCTCATATATGCCGATTTTTAGGTACTTCATCTGTTTATATGACAGTGTCTTTTCCTAATGCATTTTCACCCATCTTTTGGGGAAAAGGGAGAGAGTTGGGGGATACCACTATTGGCGTCAGCTTAACACTTTTTGAGCGGGATTGCAAAGGGCAGCAGCCCCCTGCATCCCAATACCTACAACGATCTCGCTCAACGGTACGAACACACCGGTGCTGTTTGTGGGTGGGGGCGATCACAATTTCTACGCTTTGAATGCTGCCAATGGCTCGATCCTCTGGAGTTCGCCTGCCCTCTACAAAGGGAGCATCTATGTAGGAGCCGATAGACACGATGAGAGTACAGAGGGTTGCAACACGGCAATAACGGGGATACACTGTAGTACCCCAAATAGGGACCGTTTTGTGATACTTGTCCCTACCTTTTGTGATAGGAATGTGAGGCCAGTCCTCTACATTAATGTAAGAGTGAGCTATTTGAGCCGATAGGTGTTAGATACTCACGATTTCAACTGTTGATGGTTCCATCATCAACCAGGATGGAGTGAGCAAATGGGTTTTTGATGGAATGTAGGTGTATTCAGATGTGTTTAACTGTACGAAAAAAAGCACAGCAGAAGGAGAGAAAAGAACATGGCACAACCAGAAGTTGTCGTATTGAGCGGTGTGCGCACTGCGATTGGAGACTTTGGCGGTGGTTTGAAGGACAAGCCCCCTACAGAACTGGGCGCCGCTGTTGTCCGCGAGGCGGTCAAGCGAGCCGGGATCCAACCAGAAGAGGTGGGGCACGTGGTCTTCGGCAACGTTATCCATACCGATGTCCATGATATGTACCTGGCTCGCGTTGCCGCCATCAACGGCGGTCTTTCCGTCGAGACGCCGGCCTTAACGCTTAACCGCTTATGCGGGAGTGGTCTGCAGGCGATTGTTTCGGCAGCCCAGGCCATTTATATGGGCGATACCAAAGTGGCGATCGGAGGGGGCACCGAAGTGATGAGCCGCAGCCAGTACTGGCTGCCATCTGCCCGCTGGGGTCAACGCATGGGCGAAGGGAAGATAATCGACGCGATGGTAGGGGCCCTGAGCGATCCATTTGACGATTGTCATATGGGCATGACCGCGGAAAACGTGGCGACCAAGTGGGGCATCACCCGGCAGGCCCAGGACGAGTTGGCGCTTCAGAGCCACCAGCGGGCGGCAGCCGCCATCAAGGCAGGCTACTTCAAGGAGCAAATCCTGCCGATTGAATCCAGGGTCAAAGGTCAGACGGTGGTCTTTGACACCGATGAGCATGTGAAGGCAGACACGTCATTGGAGAAGTTGGCGAAATTGCGCCCGGCCTTTAAAGGGGATGGGAGTGTGACCGCGGGCAACGCCTCCGGCATCAACGATGCCGCGGCGGCAGTGGTGCTGATGGAGGCGAGTGAAGCCGAGCAGCGCGGGCTGCAGCCGTTAGGACGCCTGGTCGCCTATGCGCATGCCGGGGTAGATCCCAAATACATGGGCATCGGGCCGGTTCCAGCGGTGAGGAAGGTACTGGAACGGGCTCACCTTAGCATCAAGGATATGGATGTGATCGAGCTCAACGAGGCTTTTGCCGCCCAGGCGCTGGCCGTGATGCGGGATTTGGACTTGCCGCTCGATCGCACCAACCCGAACGGCAGTGGCATTTCGCTTGGTCACCCCATTGGCGCGACGGGCTGCATTCTGACGGTGAAGGCCCTGTACGAACTTCGCCGCTCCGGAGGCAAGTATGCGCTGGTCACCATGTGCATTGGTGGAGGTCAAGGCATCGCTGCTATCTTCGAAGCCATATGAGTGCGAACTCCCTCTTGTATGTAGGGGAATAGCGAGTGAATTTTCATGGTGTGCCGCAGGCGGCACACCATGAAAGAAAAAAGGATTTGCGCGGCTGGCAGAAATTCAACCGTCAGGGCAGGTAATAGTCGAACGAGTTGAGCGCCTTCATATAATTGGCGCGCTCAAAGGCGGCCGGTTCGGCTACGGCACGCTGGCTCATGCAGCCCTTCATCTGGGCAATCGATGTATATTCGTTCTCCTCCATCCAGCGTTTGATCTCCGCGAGAATCCGTGGTGGTCGACCAAAGCCACGCGCCAGTAACTCCGAGGCCATCATAGCAACGCTCGCGCCCGCCATCATCGCCTTGAGTACATCATGCGCCGTGTGTACGCCACTGGTGAGGGCAAAATCGACTGCCACCTGTCCGTAGAGAATAGCGATCCAGCGCAAGGGGAGACGTAATTCGTGCGAGGTGCTAAACTCCAGGTCGGGCACGACCCTCAATTCGTCCAGGTCAAAATCGGGCTGGTAAAAGCGGTTGAAGAGCACCAGGCCATTAGCTCCAGCCTCTACCAGGCGCTTTGCCACGTTGGGAATCGAGGTGAAAAAAGGGCTGAGTTTGACTGCGATAGGCAGCTTCACCTTCGCTCGAATATCTCTGACCAGAGTCACGTAGGCAACTTCCAGTTCCGCCCCGCTCAGGTCGATGTCGGTCGGCAGGTAATAAATGTTCAGTTCCAGGGCATCGGCACCCGCCTGTTCGATCTTATGGGCATACTCGACCCAGCCACCGGATGAGACGCCATTCAGGCTGCCGATCACCGGAATGCTCACCGCCTGTTTGATGCGGTGCAGGTGCTCGAGGTAGGGTTCCGGCCCCAGATTGTAGTAGTCCAGGTCAGGGAAGTAACCCAGCGACTCGGCGTACGAGTGCGTGCCGCGCTCGAGGTAATGATCGAGTTCCTGGCTCTCATGAGTGATCTGCTCTTCAAACAACGAATACATCACCACGGCAGCCACGCCAGCATCTTCCAGGCGGCGCACGCTATCCACCTTTTTGGAAAGCGGCGAGGCTGAGGCTACCAGTGGATTTTTCAACTCGAGGCCCAGGTAACTCGTTGTAAAATCAAGCGCTGTCATTCAGCATCCTCCTTACTCATTATGGTGTATATCAGCCATCTCGCGATACTGCTGCCAGCGTGCCTGCACATCGTGTTTGGCGAGTTGCATCAACTCTTCGGCACGCTTCTCGTCGCTCTGCAAGAGCATGCGATAGCGCGTCTCATTGTAGGCATACTGTTCCAGCGGGATAGTGGGCTCCTTCGAGTCAAGCGTCAGCGGGTTCTTGCCCTGTTCTGCAAGGGCCGGGTTGCAGCGATACAACGGCCAGTAGCCACTCTGCACGGCCAGCTTCTGCTGATCCAGCCCCTTGCGTATATCAATGCCATGAGCGATACAATGGCTATAAGCGATGATGAGCGAAGGGCCATCATAGGCTTCGGCCTCCAGGAAGGCGTGCAGCGTCTGCTGGTCGTTGGCGCCCATCGCCACGCGGGCCACGTACACATTGCCGTAGGCCATAGCCAGCATGCCCAGGTCCTTCTTCGGCATCCCTTTGCCGCGAGCAGCAAACTTCGCGACGGCCCCACGCGGCGTGGATTTGGATGCCTGGCCACCCGTGTTGGAATAGACCTCGGTATCGAGCACCAGGATGTTGACGTCGCGCCCCGAGGCCAGCACATGGTCCAGTCCGCCAAAGCCGATGTCGTAGGCCCAGCCATCGCCGCCGATGATCCACACGCTCTTGCGTACCAGCGCGTCGGCCACGGAGAGCAGGCTCTGTACGAGGCCGTCTGCGCCACCCGTGGCCTGCAAGCGCTGCTTCAATATAGCGACTCGCTCCCGCTGCGCCTTTATCCCCGCTTCGTGGGATTGATCGGCGCTCAGAAGTTCCTGCACCAGTTCCTCGCCAGCGATGGCTGCGCAGCGGGTGAGCAATTCGCTCGCGTATTCCCGCTGCTTATCGAGCGTCAGGCGCATGCCCAGGCCGAACTCGGCATTATCTTCAAACAGCGAATTGGACCAGGCGGGGCCGCGTCCTTCGCTGTTGGTCGTCCAGGGCGTCGTGGGCAGGTTGCCGCCATAGATCGATGAGCAACCCGTGGCATTGGCGACAAGCATGCGGTCGCCAAACAGTTGGGTAGCCAGCTTGATATAGGGCGTCTCGCCGCAGCCTGAACACGCGCCGGAGAACTCAAACAACGGTGTGACGAGCTGCGAGTTCTTAATGGCTCCCAGGTTGAGATGCGTTCCATCGACATCCGGCAGAGTGAGGAAGAACTCCCAGTTGGTCTTTTCGCGCTCACGCAGTGGAGGCTGCGGCGCCATATTGATGGCTTTGCGCCCCACCTGTCGCTTATCTTTGACCGGGCATGCCTCGAAGCACAGCGCGCAGCCGGTGCAGTCCTCCGGGGAGACCTGCAGGGTATACTGCATGCCGGGGAATTCTTTGAAGCGGGCATCGGCCGACAAGAACGTCTCAGGAGCTGCATTGAGGCGAGTCGCAGCGTAGACCTTCTCGCGGATCACCGCGTGCGGGCAGACCATCACGCACTTGCCACACTGGATACATATCTCCGGGTCCCAGACGGGAATCTCAAGAGCAATGTTGCGCTTCTCCCACCGGGCTGTCCCCGATGGGTAGGTCCCATCGCAGGGCAGAGCGCTGACCGGCAGGGCATCCCCTTCCCCGGCGATCATTGGACCGAGCACCCGCCGCACAAAATCAGGCGCTTCGACCGGAACAGGTGGGCGGCGGGTCAGCATTGGCAGGGGTTTACCGCGCCCGTGCCCATTAGTGGTAACCTGTTCTGCTGTGCCTGCGGGGGAGGCCAGAGGTACCGAGTCCGCAAGCGCCGCC
>WNGJ01010210.1_pt1 | contig 10019 bp, 7 predicted proteins | sample 5400611 | NCBI WGS metagenome assembly WNGJ01 (sample SAMN13153375, study PRJNA577476) | soil metagenome | isolation source: 40 cm soil or saprolite under Garry oak tree replicate 1 | place: USA:California | collected 2016-06-15
AGAAAGGCTTGCTGGTGGCGTGCTGCGACGAGGAGTGTATGGGTCGCATCTTCCGCGAAGGACGACTCAAACTAGCGCCTGAATCCAAATTCTACGGGAGCGCAGTTGTAGGACTGACGGAAGCGGTTGTCTTGATGGTCGGCGCTGATATGCTGAATCTTGTTGGTAGAAAGATAGTGGATGCGGCCATCAAAAATGGACTGGTTCATCCGGACGCGGTCATAACCATAGCCGGAGTCCCACACGTCCAAGTAATGAAACTCTAGGATTTTCTGGAAAACGGTTTCTGTGTCGTGAGACTAGCACGCATACCCATTTCTTCTATATGGTCCCGAGCTGACCATATTCTAAACGCGGACCCATCAATATCCCTCTAAGACGGATTATTCATCTCTAGTTGACATTAACATCGTTATGGACCCTCAGCCGTTTTCTAGGCGTTTTCCTTGGGACTCGCAGGGAGACTCCCTTGGGCTCTGCAATCCACTCCCTTTGAACCACGCGTAGATTTCATTTCTTGACATAGCAAGACCCGCGTAGAAGATCGTGTCGAAAAGAAACGAGAAAAAGGCGAAGGTGCGCCAGTACGTGGTGAGATCGGGACTGAGTCCGCATGGAGGCCCGTCAAGTCCCGTGTAATGCGTGAAGGTAAGATACCATGGTAATGGGAAGCCGCTTCCTGACACGCCAAGAGCACAGGGACCTACCATGGTTAGTGTCGTATTGAATAGGGCTGATATGACAGTAGCTGCGATTCCAAAAGCCAACCCCAAAGGCAACTCCCGCTTCCGGACTCGGCCAGAGACAACGTAGAACCCTTCCATAGCTACCAGAAACGGGAGACAGAGGATCGAGACTCCCAATAAGACAGGGGCAGGGTTGAACGGAGAATTGTACGGATAATAGAGGACGGAGAGCACTCCAGCAACTAGCAGGAGCAGGATGATCAGTCTCGGTCGAGGATGATGGTTCGTTGAAGGCTGCACAGGAACACATCCCATTTCATTATGAACGAGCGCGTTGACATGAGTACGACCATCCAAGTTATTGTCGACGCAACGAATTAATTCCAACCCTTAGAACAACGAGTCCAGAGAACAGAACAGACTCTTCATGCCCTCTAAGGGATGGACGAGAGCTACCTAGAGTTGTATGGGAGCGGATATTGAGTTCAATTGAAGAAGGGTTTCCATAAGGAATAATTGCCTCTTCATCCACTGATGGGACACGACGTTGTCGACTGATCAGAGCGCCGAGCTGAACGGATTAGGTAGGAAAAGACTTCTGGCCTTAGCGCTTGTTGTTGTCATCGTTGCTGGCGGAATATTCTACGCGTACTCAGCATTGAAGCCCGCCGCGACGCTACCTAGCCCTGTCTCGCCGTTCCGATATGACGAGGTTATGCTAGAGAACTTTGGATTGAATGACTTCAATCCAAATGTTTGGAATCCAACAGATAATTGGACAGTATCCCACGGTCCCTCTCCGCCTAACGGATGCTACCACTCAAGTGAGTGTGCTTGGTCTGGGCCATTTCACGCTGCGAGTTCGCAAATGGTCCTCAACTTCTCCTTCGACCGCGTCTGGCTAAATTACTCAAGCTTACTCCTAAACTTCAGCCTGTGGGTGGACACGAATCCCGGCGACATACTATACGTCGAATATTACAACAACGGATGGAATAGCGCTGCTCAATACAGCGGCCACCTTAGCACTTCTGCGCCTCTCAACAAGACTTTCTTTAGTCAATGGATTCTTCCTCAGCTCAAAGTGCCGACGACGACAACTATGATGCGTTTCCGCCTGACTGGCGGATGCTGTGAACCTCTTTACGGGGGAGTCTACGTAGGAGACCTCGGTGTCTACATGGTCGGCCCGAGTAGTTTCAGTCGGCTAATGGTTTTTGGAATGACCGATCAGGGATCAATATCCATTCCCGTCTCACTAGACAACGGACCCTACCACAACACGTTCACAACGCATGCTAGCCTAGGGCTTACCTACCTAATCTCCCCCGGTAAACACACGCTATCAGTTCCTTCGACCTTCTCCGAAGGCACAACAACATACACGTTCTCTTCTTGGTCTGATGGATACAACAGCCCGTCGCGGCCATGCAACACACCATCATGTGGCAGCGTTCAACTTACCGCAAAGTTCTCCAATACAGCGTAGGCCAAAACGGCCTAGACTTCTAAGTATCTCTTCTAGTCGGATGCGCAGAAGACTTATTGGGTCTTGGCCGAAGACCCGGGTCTCGTGTAGCCCGGTGGTGTAGTGGACTAGCAAGGGTCGAAAACAATGACCCGGCCAATGATGGGCTTTGGACTCCCTGACTAGGAAGAGACCCATCGACGGGAGTTCGAATCTCCCCCGGGCTACCATAGTTTCTACTAAAAACACCCCGACTGTTTGTTGGAGAGAAATGAGCACGTCCTCAATGCGGGTCGCTCCCACTGTGCTCTAGCTTTCTGGAGAGGTCAATCAGTACGAGCGGTAAAAGGATCCATGAAGGCTGTTATTGGGAGTCCAATTCTCGACCTTGTGTACACGGGCCGCCGAAGATGAGACACGTTGGGTTAGTTACTGGAATTCTTCGCGTGTTTACCTGTATCGTCGCGATCTGCGTCCATCGGAAGGCTTTCTCAGACTCGTCGTCTTGGACTATTCGATGTAGCGAGTCCTTTGTCTGACTTGATTCTGACTGATAATATCCCTCACGGAGTGATACAATGCAAAGAATATTTAATCCGGGTAGTGGCTAAAACTAGCATTGGCAATAACAATCCGGGTCCCGGTTCGATTAGCTCGTGGGACCATCGGCCCCAGCCTAATACTGGTGGCCGTCGAAGTTCCCATTCTGCTTTCTTTTTTTGTTGGAACTGATCCGACTGACCTGTGGCCGAATATACCAACGCAGACCGGTCCAACTCAGGGTGAGGTCTCCGTCTATGACGATCAACTGGTCTCCCGTCTTTACTTTTTTTTGGCGGGCTTTGCATTTGTAATTGTCTTAATCGGCTTTGTCGCGGCTGGATTCGGATCTTTCGTAGGAGAACGTCTCAGAGAGCAGGATGAGGATCGATAGTGAAGGGCAGCAGTGCAAGTATTGACTGTCCGCAAATGAGAGGTTGCTGAACGCGGGTTCGTCTCTCCGGATTCATGCTATCAACCCTGGTGATAATCGCCACCTTCTATGGATATTTCTACCACGAAAGTACACTTCCTGGAAATCTAATTCTGGAACTATATGCCCTAGGCTCCAGTACTGACGGCGCCTTTGGAGATAGCACGATACTGCAAGTCCTCGCCAATTTCACCGAGATTCAAGTTCACTCTGCAGGTCTGACTAATCAGACCGGCTGGCATACGATAATGCAGCCTAGAGACCCATACGTATCAGATCTGACGAGCCATCTTTGCCGCATCGGTGCCGTGTGCGTTTCGTGGGCGGCTAGGCTGGCTCCCGGAGCATATGATTACTTGAAGTTCAACTCTTCTAACATTTTAGTCAACACGAGGAGTAACGGAAATGTCTCATACGCACTCGTTGGAGGCGGCTTCGAACCCAGGATCAGCGGGTTCGCGTCGTTCATCGTCCAACCGGACCAAATCAAGGGCTTGCAGGTAGATCTCATATTCTCAAGCAGTGAGGTCTATGCTCGTAATGGATATCTCCACGCAATGTCTCAAGAGATCATTAGCTAGCTGATTTCTGGCCCGCGGTTGAGAGTCGCTTATCACTCGGTAGCCAGAGAGTTTGGTTGGCCTTTGCTCGGTTTTTGGGCTTGTGTTCCCTTCAGATTCTGATCTTGACTTGGGGTTTTGAAGTCCTCAGGCAGAATCCCCAGAAGTCTCTTGTCGCTCGCCACCACCGCCCTCTCATCGACCCTCACTTCAAAGTAGTCTTCACTGATCTTGACCACACGCCACTGTTTCGCGTTCGGAGTCACGTAAACCCTGATCAGCATGATTCAACAGACATGGTGGAAAAACAGGGGAGCAGTGCTCTAAACGCTTATCTTCTGCTGTCTGGAAATCCCCGTTGGTACTTGTTACTAATATGTTACGAAAAACAGATGTTCTCATGCTTACCGCGATTGTCGCTCTAGCAAGCCTCTCATCACCCTACTTCATTGATTTTGCTCATGCCGCCACGGGCGAGGTCTGTCTCGCCGATCCTACAACCAAGATCGGCTCTACCACCCCATGCCCGGCTACACCCGCGGTATTTGACGGTCCTTCCGGCCAGCAGATTCGGATAGGGGTCTACATTCAAGGCTCCGACGGTCTGGACGGTTTTGACATCGCCCTTTTGGCCAATCACACGATCCTCAGGCCCGTGGGTGTTGACCTTAACGGGACCGTCTTACAGGGCAACTTCTATCCAGACGTTGAGTGTCTCTCTGGTCATCCAATTCTCGGCTCTAGATGTCTCGGCGCGGATACAGTCGATACGCTTCACCTTGCGGCGTTCTCCGGATTGGGCGCGGGTAACACCGCTACGCCCACGACCGGTCTCTTGTTCACTGCAATCTATAACATTACGGGCCGGAATTCCGTCGGAAGTCCTGTATCCGTGGGATTCGAGACTGGATGTTCCCTTTGGAGTGTTCCAAACACTTGCGTAACAATTACGAACGGGGGTCCCAGCGCTGTTGGTGAGATAGTTCAGACCGGGGCGACATTCGACAATTCCGGCTCCGCCACAATGGCAACCGTAATCCTCTCTGCAAATCCTACCGACCTCGGCCCTCAGCTCCCTGGCGTAATCAGTACTGCAAACGTTACGGCGACAGCCATCAACGGCTTCCCAGGCATTGGAACTGATTCAGTAACCTTCACTGACACGGCACCGGCAAGCCTCACAACGACGATCACAGGGACCAACCCCTGTGCTACCTTGGGCACGTCGTGTTCCGTAATCATTGGCCTGTCTTCAACGGCCGCAGGCAACAATACCGTCACTGTATTTGCAACCTACTCGACTCAGGATGCAAATGGCAATCCTGATACTCTGACAAGCACTGCAAGCGTTCACCTTGTAGTATGGGACTTCAGACTCAACCTCGGCTCGTCCACCGTTTCAGTCATAACTGGATCAACCGGCGATGACACGGTCAAAGTGAGCAGTCAGAACGGATTCGACGGTTCGATTACACTCTCAGCTGGAAACTCATTCCCCTCAGGTCTAACCACAATCATAACGCCCACAACGGTGGTATTGAAATCGGGAGGATCATCTACCTCTGCAATGAGGTGCAGTGCACCTCAAAACACCACCGGAATCTATCGAGTTCAAGTCAAGGCTACATCTGGAAGTCGGACCAAGACCGCCATTGTCACTGTAACAGTCACAGCCGGAGGAGCTCCCGACTTCACGCTATCTGCCAGCCCATCCAGAATGGTTATCTCTCCAAACTCTTCCGCGAATTCCACTATCTCGCTTACAGCAATCAACGGGTTCTCGGACCTCGTATCGTTTTCCGTTATCTCTTCACCCGGTCTGACGGCGTCGATCTTCCCACTGAACATTACAGCTTCCGGAAATGCAACTCTGACGGTCTCATCAACGACGGTCGGAAACTACACCGCACAAGTAATGGGGATAGGCGGGTCGATATCGCATTCCATTGCAATCCTCATCGAGGTTACTCTGACACCGATAGGCACTGTCTGCATAGTGCCATCAGGAGCTACTTCTTGCCCATCGAGCCCAGCTCCAATTGCAGCAGGTGTCGGCGCACAGGTAAGAGTGTCGGTACTAATACAGAACTCTGCCTCTTTCGATAGCTTTGATATCACTCTGCTCGCTGACAATAGGGTTCTGCTCCCCGTCGGCGTGGACATTCTGGGAAGCGTCCTGCTGCCTGCAACCATCGGGATCGAATGCATTGGCAGGGTTCTAGTCCAAGGCCCCACATGCATGCCTACGGACTCTCTTGATACTATCCACCTCGCAGTCCTATCGCTCAGTAGGCTGCAGACTGTTTCTCCCACTACCGGTCTGCTCTTCACAGCCATCTACAACGTGACGGCGTCCACTTCAGGAACTGTGCTTGGCTTCCAGACCGGCTGTAATGCCCCCTCTTCGAGTATTCCCCCTCTATGCATTGATATTGGGAACGGTCAAATCCCCACGAATGTACGTGAAACGGATCCAGGTGCGGTCTTCAGTACCAGTTCACTGCCCGATTTTGCGGTAACAGTGGATCCTTCTTCTCTAGTAGTGACGGAGGCGTCCAAGACTACTTCTACGGTTTTCCTGACGAGGTTCAATGAATTCACCGGAAACGTGACACTCTCTACTTCGATCTCTCCAAGGAATAGTCTGACTTGCTTGCTCGATTCGACGATCATCAACGAGACTTCTGAAACCTCTGCTTTGTCATGTGGTGGATCCGGAGGAGCCTACACTGTAACGGTCACAGGTACAAGCAGTAGTCTAAGTCACTCCGTGTCGCTAATGGTCAATGTTGCATACTTCACCATCAGCGCGAACCAAACTACAATCACATTCGACGCTTATGCGGGTGGAGCTTCAACCATGACCCTAACGAGCATTAACGGTTTCACCGGGACCGTGACTCTAACCGCCACAGCCTCGTCAGGAATCACGGCAGCCCTCAGTCCTGCCAGCATCAACACTTCGGGTAGCGCCACCCTCATCGTTAACGGTACAACGACTGGAACCTTCAGCGTGAACGTCACTGGGACCAGTGGCTCGTTGAGCCACTCGGTACGAGTCACTGTGGTAGTTAGTCAGGGCATCAGCGCACCCGTGTTCATCTACATCTCTTGGAATCACCACTTGAGCCTCTCGAAACATCGCAGCACGGCCACTCAGAAGTGGTCCTATAGGATCTCTAACCCGAACAATGCGACGACCGTATACTACTACGTACAGATCAACGGGATCGACTCCTCCGGCTCCCACGCGTTCACGGTCACCAGCGGAGTCAGCTTGCTCACCCCCCACCACTTTACCTTGTCCCAGCATCTCTCAATGATGTTTACACCACCATCAGGAGTCAAAAGCACAACCTACACATTTACCGCAGTGATACACTGGGGAACCAGCGCCACGTCACAGCCATTCACCTCAAACGGTTCCGTGTCCGGACTGTCAACGAGCGGCTTCTTCACAATCGAGAACGACAGCTAGTATCCTTTGGCCCGGGATTGGGATCTGGGCATCAGTTTACTAGTGCATACAACGTGCACGAGCCTGTTCTCTGGCCCTGATACTTTCGAAAAATGGGACCGTGATCCTCAGGGAGTCAAATCCAGAGGTTTGGCGATTGTCGACTCTTGGACCTTGAAGTTTTGGGCCAGTATCTCCAATAGTCTCTTGTTCGCTCGGCCACCACCACTCTCTCATCAACCCAGGATTCAAGATACTCCTCACTGACTCTGACTACGCGCGCCTGTTTCGCGTTAGGAGTCACGAAGACCCTAATCAGCATACTTGGACATCCATTCTTAGCAGGCCGCAGTGGCTGGGTTTTCGACCCGTCGTCTGAACCGCTACATGTTGAGACCGCTGGCCATACGATGTCGAGTACTTGTATGAGAGACTCAGCAGAGTTGGGCTTTCAGCATTAGGGTAGTATGTCGGTGGCTCCGTAGTAAAGGTCCACTATACTGATGTCTACGATGGTAATCTGTCCGCCTGCTGTGAGATCGGCCTCAGGATTGTAACTGGGAGAGCCTATCTTCTGGCCGTACTGTAGGGTCACTATTCCGATGTCCACGATGGTAACCATTCCTCCGTGATTGATGTCGGGAGTACGGCTGAGAAAGCAGTTTGCTGAGCCTGCGGGAACGTTGACTTCGCAGTTGGTTGATAGCCAATAGGGACTAGCTGGAACGTCTTCCAAAAAGTGGCCCATGCCGAACACGTTATAGGTCATGTTGAAGCTAACTGTCTTTGAAAAGATAAGTGCTCCAGTAGTGCCGTTGATCACTCTGAGAGAGGTTGACGCGGTCAATTGTCGAATCGCAGTGTTCACTGTGAAGTTGCCTGTAATCGTTCCGTTCGTCCCGCTAAACGTCATGGACGACTTGAGTCTGATAGTTTGAGCGACCGTGGCAAGAACTATCACTGAGCGTGTTGTCGTTCCGTTAGTCGCAGTGACGGTGACATTGTAATTGCCGACGGCGGTGGAGGCCGCGGCTGCAATCGCGAGTGTGGTAAGAACGTTTCCGTTTGACGGGACCGTGACGCTGTTCGGGCTGATATTTGCGGTTGGACCTAGGGGCGAGACGCTGGTGGAGAGGTTCACCGTCCCCGTAAAACCCAGCACGCTTGCGACCGTAATTGTCGAGGTGGAGGAGCTTCCCTGGGGAACTGTCAGAGAGGTTGGCATCGCGCTCAGAGAGTAATCTGGTAATCCCTTGACTACGAAGGATCCGAGCATGGAGGTCGGATGGACTGTACAATAGTAGGTGTAGGTTCCGGGAGAGAAGTTTGCGGTGAAAGTCAGGGTGGTGGGCGAAGTGGAAAAGGGCGCGGAGCACGGATCCACAGCGGGGCAATCACTGGTAGAAGTTCCATCGTTGTCCGTGTCGAGGACGAACAGGTGGGTTGCTCCATCACCACTGCTCAATTTCAGAGAGACCGTGTCTCCCTGATGAACGGTTATGGTGGGATTCGGGACCGTCGAGGCGTTCCAGCCGCTAATGAAACCGACAAGTGTTATCGAGACGTTGGCCGCGTGCGCGTTCGGTATGCCAGGGAGTGACGGGGAAAGGGCATAAATTCCGGAACCAACCAGAAGAATCGTCAGGAGTCCCAGAAGCGCGTATCTCGCTCTAACCATAGAAAGCTCCTATTGACGTAACATCTTAATAAATTCGACGGACAGTCGAAGGTGGTTTGCTTTATAGAACGGAGTAATCGATTGATCCATTTCTGGGAAATGTGCCCCGAAATTGGGCTTACTTCAGCGATTTTCGTCGGGTTCTCTCTATGAATATTTGTCGTGTCGACATATGCGCTTCAATCTCGGATGAACAGAAAGCTGGGAGCTTCGTTTGGCGATTTTGACTTCAAGTCTGATGGATTCGAGAACCTCGGTTAGCGTCGGGGACGGAAAAGCCGTCTGGAAGAACGCTGGTTGTGGCCTCGTCTCCCGGTTTGATGGCGGACCTTGTTCGGAAACTTCAACCCTACAATATCGAACAGTATGCGTCTGTAGTTTATCGTCAGAGCTCTTGCATAGAAGGGCCCTGGAATGCTCATCTCTTGGAACTCGTGACCTTTCTTTTCGTGTGGGCCGAATCTTTCGAACGACAAGCAGTTGTCAAGGTATAACTTCAGCTTACTAACATCAGTGTCTACCACGACTTCCTTTGGTATGGGTTGCTTCTTTGACTCGCGGAGCAGGTCATTCAGTGCTTCTCTAGCTGCTTCATGGTTCTTCCATGCTTCCTCAACGTACAAGGGGAATAGGCCGTTCGCTTCCATCTTTGAGATGAATGAGCCGTCGTTGTCTTCAGCGTAGCTTTTGAGAAGGTGTGCTTTGATGTTGAGCTCGTTGGTTCTGTCGAAGCTGTACAGGAACCGGCGAGCGTTGCCTTCCGCGTCTGATTTGTAGGCATGGTTTAGCGAGTCGCCGAAAGAGCCGCTGGCAAGGAGGAATCTTGCGATGTCGTGGTCCTGGGAGATTAGCGCGCTGGAGATCATGTGTGCAAAGTCTGGCTCGTATGGGATCTCGCTCATCAGGAGTCCCTTCCATGTGGTCTTCCGGGTGTGCCGGTCTATTGCTCCAATCTCGACGAGCCAGTTTTCTGCGAAGGCGACCTCGCGATGGTCGACTCTTGACATGAATTCTAGCTCTGACAGTTTCAGGCCATACTTCGACATGAGGAGGACTAGGTCGAACGGGGTCTCGGTTTCGAGAGCTTTCCGCACCGGTATCGGGTCGATCTTCTTCGGAACCGGCGAGTCCGTGAGGATGACGGCGCGCCCCGGCTTGAACCGGCCGATCCGGCCCATCATCTGCAGCAGAGTATTG
>WNGJ01011173.1_pt1 | contig 10019 bp, 11 predicted proteins | sample 5400611 | NCBI WGS metagenome assembly WNGJ01 (sample SAMN13153375, study PRJNA577476) | soil metagenome | isolation source: 40 cm soil or saprolite under Garry oak tree replicate 1 | place: USA:California | collected 2016-06-15
ATCCCGGCCCACTGGCTGAAGCGCGTCGAGCGGACCGGTTACGGGGCGGGCCTCTTCGAAGCTTGGCGACGCGATCCCGCCTTCGTGATGAACGACCCGCGGTACGCGGGCGCGTCGATCCTTGTCGCTGGCGCGAATTTCGGCAGTGGCTCGTCGCGCGAGCACGCGGTCTGGGCGCTCGATGAGGCTGGCTTCCGCGCCGTCATCGCGCCGCGTCTTGCGGACATCTTCCGCGCGAACTGCCTCAAGAGCGGGATCGTGCCCGCGGAGATCGATGGCGATGCGGTCGCGAGGCTCCTGAGTCTCGTAGTACGCGATCCGCGCGCCGAGATCACGGTCGACGTCGAGCGCCGCATGGTCGAAGCGCCTGGCGTGCACGCCAGCTTCGCGCTCGACGACCACGCCCAGGCTCGACTGCTCGAGGGACTCGACGACATCGCGGTGACGCTCACGTATGCGGACGAGATCACCACCTACGAGTCCACGCGAGCGACCTGGTTACCGAGCCTGCGCGACTGACATCCGCGCCGCGGCCTAGGATTTCGTCCTTATCCAAGGAGGTGCGTCGGTGGCTGCGACACGTCAGGCGCGTGCGGTATGGAACGGCGATCTCGCGAAGGGCAGCGGTGAGGTCAGCGCGATCTCGAGCACGCGAGCTGCTTCGCGATGGCGCTGTCCGCGGGTCTCGCGAGGGCGGGCACGCCACCGAAGAAGCTCGATGTGACGTCGACCGTCACGTTCGACAAGGTCGGCGAGGACTGGACCGTCGTGTCGAGCGAGCTCGAGGTGAAGGGTGAGGTGCCCGGCATCGACGCCGCGGCGTTCGCGAAGGCCGCCGAGGGCGCGAAGGACGGCTGCCCGATCTCACGGGCGCTGAAGAACAACGTGAAGCTTTCGGTCCGACCCACGCTCGCGCGATAGCGCGGGCACGTGTCGCGCGCGAGCGCGCTCCTACCCGACCTCGCGCCGCTTCGACGTCACCGCTCGTTCCGACTGCTGTGGTTCGGTCAGCTCGTGTCGAACGCCGGCACGCAGATGCGCCTGGTCGCGCTGCCGTACCAGGTCTACGTGCTCACCGGCTCGCCGTTCCAGGTCGGTCTGCTCGGGCTGTTCCAGGCGATCCCGCTGATCAGCCTGCCGCTCATCGGTGGCGTGATCGCGGACCGTGCCGATCGCCGGCGCGTCCTCATCGCGACCCAAAGCGGGCTTGCGATCAGCTCGCTCGCGCTCGCGTTCGCGACGCAGATCGGATTCACCGAGTTGTGGGTCCTCTATGGGCTCACGGCGGTGTCCGCGTCGTTCTCCGCGTTCGATCAGCCGGCGCGCGGCGCGCTCGTCCCGACCCTCGTCGAGCGCTCCGAGCTACCAGCCGCGATCGCGCTCAACCAGATGCTCTATCAGACCGCGGCGGTCGTGGGTCCGGCGGTCGGTGGGGTGGTGATCGCGTCGTACGGCGTCGCGGCCGCGTACTGGATCGACGCGATCAGCTTTGCCGCCGCGATCGCCGCGGCCGTGGCCATCAAGGCGCCGCGCCAGGCGCTGGCGTTGCCGCAATCGGTCGTCGAGTCGCTGGTCGAGGGCGTGACGTACGTCGCGCGAAACCGGCTGCTCCTGTCGGAGATGGTGATCGATCTGCTCGCGATGTTCTTCGGCTCGGCGCGCGCGCTGATGCCGTTCTACGCGGAGCAGGTCTTCAAGGTCGGCGCGCAGGGCCTCGGCCTGCTTTTCGCGGCGCCCGGCGTCGGAGCGCTCATCGCCGCGGTCACGTCCGGATGGGTATCCCGCGTGCATCGGGTGGGCATGGCGGTGATCGTTGCCGTCTGCGCGTGGGGTCTCGCGATCGCCGCGTTCGGCCTGATGACCGAGGGGATGTTCGCCCTCGCTCTCGTACTCGTCGCCCTCGCCGAGGCGGCCGACGTGCTCAGCGCGATCTTCCGGAATGTGATCCTGCAAGGGGCGGTGCGAGAGGAGCTACGTGGACGTCTCACCGCGATCCACGGCCTCTTCGTCATCGGTGGTCCGAATCTCGGTCAGGTGCGCGCCGGCGCGGTCGCGGCGCTGGTGTCGCCCCAGTTCTCCGTGATCAGCGGTGGTCTGGCGTGCGTGCTCGCGGCGATCGCGGTCGCGTTCTGGGCGCCCGAGCTGCCGCGCTACGACCGCACCGAGACGACTCGTGAAGAGGTCAATCCGGAACCGGTCTGATCACCCAGTTGCCGTCGACGCGCCGCCCGATGATGGCGTGCGGATCGGCGACGAAAAAAGTCGTCCCGGCGTTCGATTCGATCCGGGTGATCACGCCGGTGACGGGATAGATGTGCAGGACCCCGTCCGGGCAGCCGAACACGACCTCGCGCACCGTCGATCCGATCCAGGAACACGCCTCGTCGGTGACGGTCCGCACGTCGCCGTTCCCAACGTCGACGATGTCGACGCTCGTCACGTTCCTGAATCCCGGCACACGAGCCCAAGCGATGTGGGTCCCGGCAAAGGCCGGCGGTCCGCCAACGCCGCCGCGATCGCCGAAGGCGTCGCGCCAGGTGATCAGCCTCGGTGTGAGGCTGGTGCTCGCGATCACATAGAGCTCCCATCGCGTGCCGGTCGGACAGAAGTCGACGCGAAGGCCCGGTGGGCAGGCGAGCACGACCACGGCGGCGCGACCGTCGTCCGCGAGCGCGTAGCTCAGCTCGCTGCGCCAATCACTTCGCCAGATGGTCGTTGTTGCACCGTCGCGCCAGAGCATGAGATCGCTTGCCGTGACATCGCCATGCACCCGCGGCGTGCGTAGCCAGATCACATCGCGGCCGTTCGTGTATGCGTTCGGCATGTAATCGGGGGCATACGGGGCGATGGACTGCTCGCCGGGAATGGCGTCGAGCTCCGTGATCGAACCGGTCCGCCAGTTGGCGACCATCACGTGCCAGACGACCACCGGCGCGGCGGCACTTACGTCTTTGGACTCGCTCTCCGTGTATGCGACAAGGTCGCCTCGGAGCGCTCCGCGCGGCGAGATGAACGCCACGCGACCACGCGTCACTTCGACGACGTGCCTCTGCCCTCCGCTCTCCGTCACCACGATCCGCGAGGACGCCGCGTCGCCCACGACCGCGGCGAGCGCGTGATCGTCGGCGGCCATGCTTCCGGCGTCCTCGGTGAAATCGAGGATCGTGCCGGCGGGTCCGGTCGCAGCTGCACCACTCGGCGACGTCGACGCTGCGGGCGTCGGCCGCAGCAGAGTGGGCAGCGTCTGCAACGGGCGCCGGGTTGCGTTGGGCGCCGCGACGTCCGAGCCGACGACGCCGATCACCGTTACCAAGAGCAGCGCCGTGGCGATCGAACCGACCGTGACCACGTTCCACGGCGTGCGGCTCCGCGCGGGAGCTGAGGGTACCCAGCGCTCGGGCTTTGGCAGATCGACGCGCGACATGAGGCGCTCGAGCTCTTGCTCGAGGTCGGGATCGTTCGACATCAGCGGCCCTGCGGCGCCGCGCGCATTCGCGCGAGCGACTGCGAGATCGTCGCGCTCACCGTCCCGCGGCTGACGCCGAGATCGCGCGCGATCTCTTCCTGCGTCTGATGGAGGAAGTAGTGCGCGACGACGATGGCGCGCTGACGCTGCGACAGGCGCGTGAGGAGCTGCCCCACCTCATCGCGTAACAGAACGTCGTCGAGCGCGCGATCGCGCACTGGACGGTCCATGAGCGGCAGCGCGATCGGCAAACGGAAACGACGACGTCCCTTTCGGAGTGCGACGACGTAGAGCCAACCTTCCACGTTGCTTCGATTCGCGGGCGGATTGCGCAGTCCTTCGACGAAGGCGTCGTGCAGCGCGTCGAGCGCCGCGTCACGATCCATGAGCGTCACCGCGAGCGCGGGATAGACGCGTCGGAACGCGGAGCGGTAGAGGTCTTCCCATTCGTCTGGTCGCATCCCTCCGACATGAGATGCCAGGAGGAGGCCGGAGTGCTTAGTGGGAAGCGCTCGGTCGCTAGCTCTTGACGGTCACCACCCAGAACACGCCGTAGTCCTCCATCCACTGCGCGCCCTCGATGAGCGGCCGTAGGTAAAGGCGGTAGGTGCCCGGCGCGGTCGGAGCCTGGATGGTGAACTGGAACCACGCGACCTGACCGGGTCCGACGTATTCCGCCGGCTGTAGCGCGATGCGGTTGTACCGCGGCCAACCGGTCGCGGGCGAGCCGAGCTGCCCGTCGCCGCCGAGCGGCGTCGCCTTGTCCTGCCCCGGCTCGGGCGACCACGTGCCCAGGTACGCCACCTCGCCCATGCGGCCGGATACCCAGCCGAACGATCCGCTGTTGTTGAACGCGACGACCGCGGTCGAGATCTCGCCCGGACACAGCGTCGGATATCCGCTCTGTCCGTACCACGACGCGTGGAAGCCGCGCACGCCTGACGGAACGCTCGGCGGCGGAGCGATGCCCGGTCCGACGGCCCCCGCGCACCCGCCCACGGGGGGCGTGGGTGTGGGTGACGGGGTCGGCGTCGGCGCGGGCGTCGCGGTGGGCGTGGGTGTAGGTGTCGGAACCGGGGTGGTGCCCTGACCCAGCGTCGTGAGGCGTCCGGTAATGACGTCGGCCATGCCGAGCGTCTCTCCCGACGCGTCGACGCGATAGTTGTTCGACGGCAGGTCGACAAAGGCGAACCAACCGTTGCCGTCGGTCTTAATCGAGCGGACGATCGCGCCGCTCGCCACCGAGAACAGGAGCACTTGCGTCTGCGCGAGCACGGTCCCGTCGCTCGATCGCGCGATGCCGCGAAGGTGACCCGTCGTCGGCTGCGTCTTCCACGTCATCGGCGGGACGTTCGTCGTGTTCGCGAAGACCGGCGGTGTCACCGGGTCGTAGGTCGAGACCTGCGTCAGCGCGCGCTCGAGCTCCGCGCGGCTCGCGGCGCCGCTGCGTGTGCCGGCATCCGCGAGCGCGTCGGGCGTGCGGTACGAATATCCGACCCACCCAGCGCCGAGGTTGCCGGCGGTCGAGGGCGCGAGCGCGGTGCGCACCTGACGCACGGTCGCGGCGATGTCGTTCAGATAGGGAGCGGACCCGACGACGGACTGGCGCGTGTACTGCTGGTCCTTCGCGAAGTCACTCCAGTCCTGGTACATCTTCCGCTGATCGCTCGGGCTCGTCTGATCGCGCTTGTAGTTCATCGGGATGTTGAGGTCGAGGATGCCCTCGCGCATCCAGCCGTCCCAGTCCTGCAGCTGCTCGGCATACGCGCGCGTGTTCGTCCAGCCGCCCTGGGTCTGCGGTCCGTTGCCGTAGGTGATCGTGTCGGCGCTCACGCGCACGCTCGGACGGATCGCGTAGCTCTCGATGTAGACCTTGCGTACGATGTTCGTGATCTGGTCGCGGCGCCACTGCGCCCACTGCGGGTCCGACCCCACGGGCCGATCGGTGCGCCCGGTCGCCTGCTGGAAGCGCGCGACCGCGACGGGGTTGTAGCCCCAGGTGGGCACGCCTACCTGGCTGTTGCCGTCGGGATAGCGGATGCGGTCGAGGTTGATGCCGTCGACGGCGTAGTTCGCGACGATGCTCGTCGCGGTGTCGACGATCCACTGCGCGGCATCGGGGTGACCCGGATCGACGAGCCAGTCGGTATTCGATTGCGTCAAGCCGTCGTCACGTGACATGACCCAGTTCGCGTAGCCGGTTGCCGAGGGTCCGTGCTGGTTGAACGCATGCACGGGTGATACGGGCGTTGCCGGGGTACCGCCGCTGCGCCAGAACGCCGTCGCGATGACCCAGGCGTGGACTTCAATGCCCTGCGCGTGCGCCTTGTCGATGAGCGTTTGCAGCGGATCGAACGGGAATGGCGCGAGGCCGGGTTGATCGGTACGCGGCACCGCGGCGCGGTTGCAGAAACAGTCGCCGCGCCGGACGACCTGCGCGACGATCGCATTCAGGTTCGCGGCCTTCGTCGCCGCGACGATCGCGTCGATGCGCGGCGCATCGAACAGGTCGTCGCCGAACGCGTCGACCCAGTACGCGCGGAACTGGCCCCCCGGCGGAGTCCCGGCGTCGAACTCCGCGGACTGTGACTGTTGGGGGAGCCAGGCAAGCGCCATCACGGCGACCAGCGCGAATACGACCTTCCTCACTATCACCCGTAACGATGAAGCAATGGCAGGTGTCGCGGGCGGGGGAATTTTCTCTCTTTCGTCCTAGTGCACGAGTACGAAGCGGTCGAGCGAGCGCACGTCTCTAAACTCGCGTTCGTGCCGCGTCCATTTCGCTTCGGGGTCACAGCGCGCTGGCCCCGCAGCGGCGCTCATTGGCGCGACGTCGCGCGCCGCGCCGAGGATCTGGGTTATGACGTGTTCCTCGTGACCGACCACATGGGCAAGCAGCTCGCACCCATACCAGCGCTGATGGCCGCGGCCGATGCCACGACGCGTCTGCGTGTTGGCAGCATCGTGTTCGCGAATGACTTCCGCAATCCGGTGATGCTCGCGAAAGAGATCGCGACGCTCGACGTCCTCTCGGAGGGTCGGATCGAGGTCGGTATCGGTGCCGGATGGAGCACGACCGACTATCAGCAGCTCGGCATCCCGTACGACGCACCACCGCTGCGCGTGAGCCGGCTCGAGGAGTCGGTCCGCCTGCTCAAACGTCTGCTCAGCGAGGAGAGCGTCGATCACACAGGCAAGCACTACACCGTCCGCGCCGCGAGAGTCCTGCCTCGCCCGCTGCAGCGACCGCATCCACCGCTGATGGTCGGAGGCGGCGGGCCGCGGGTGCTCCGTCTCGCGGCGCGCGAGGCCGACATCGTGACGTTCTCGCCGCAGTTCAGCACGAGCGGCCGCCCGCGGCTCGACACGATGACCGAGAAAGCCCTCACCGAGCGCGTCATGGGTGTTCGCGCCGCGGCCGGCGACCGCATCGACCGACTCGAGCTGAACGTGTTCGTGTTCGACGCCGCGGTCACCGATCGCCCGCGCTCGCTCATGGCCGCGGTGAGCGCGCAGCTGCGCCGCGCCGCGAATGGGATCGCGCGGAACCCGTTCGTGCTCTACGGCTCGCGGTCGTCGCTTCGCGAGCTTCTCATCGAACGGCGTGAGCGCCTCGGCATCAGCTACATCTCGGTGCCGGGCAACGCGATGCGCGACTTCGCGCCGATCGTCGCGGAGCTGCGCGGGACCTAAGGCGTCTTCGTCGGTCGGGCCGTCGCGCTGCGCGTCGGCGTGGGTGCGCCTGTCGTCGGTGCGACGGTCGGTGTGGCCGTCGTGGGCGCAGCCGTCGGCGTAGGGCTCGGTGTCGCGCTGGGCGCCTCGGTCGTCGGCGCCGCGGTGCGGATCTGGATCGTGATGGTCGGCGATGCCGACACGGAGGCGCTCGGCGACGGCGAGGCGGAGGCGCCCGCGAAGCGCGAGAAGCCACCGGCGAACATGACACCGATCAGCAGCAGCGTGACGAGACCGCCCGCGACGGCGGCCAGGATCAGGTCGATCCAGCGCGGTCCCTGCCGCGGGGGCGGGATGATCTTGGTCGTGTCGGACATGAGCGTTCGACCCGCAGGTTGTGTGCCGAGCGGGCTTACGCTCAGCCCGCATGAGGCTGTTGCTGGCCGTGGCCCTGATGTCGGCAGACACGTGCGGCGGAACCCAGCCGTTCGCCGGGATCGACTGCGGTGCCTCCGACGAGCGGCTGGGCACATACGACGCGGCCGCACGCGAGTGCTTCTGGAGCGCTTATACCAATGAAAGCGCGGCACGCTGGAGCCTGCGCAGCTACACGATCGAGGGTGATCCCATTCCGACAACGCTCTTGTTCCAGCCCAAGGGTGGGATCGGTCTTGTCGTGACGCGGGATACCAGTGGCGACCGATTCGGCGGCGTTGGGAATCAGCGCATCTTCACCTACCGCTGCGGGACGATGACGAAGACGCCGCATGGCGACGACGTCTCGCGCTACGGCTTCCTTCTTTCGAACTGCGGGGGAGACGGGCCGTCGATATCCGTGCCGTAGACGCGGCTCGTTGGCTAGGCAGTCCGCTCGATGCGCGGCTCCACTTCTTGAGCTCCACGCGCGACGAGCCGGCGAACGTGCAGGAACTTCTTGATGCCGGTCGCTCGCACGATCGGGCGAAGAACGGCGTTGAACGCCGGCAACGCGTCGGCGACGTCGATGACCTCGGGCCTGGTGACCTCGTACTCGGCGCCCTGCCAGACGACGACGCCACCGCCCGCCGCGCGGAGGTTGCGGCACCAATCGGTGCCTTCGCCCCAGGGGAGCGGCAGGACGAAGCCATCGGCCGTGGGCCGGATCGCGATCGGCGTCGCGTACACCTTTCCGGACCGCCGACCGCGATGACGTACGACGGCCCACAGCGGGATGAGTCCGCTGCGCGCCAGTCGCACCATGAGCGGCGCACTCGCGTGCGTGATCGCCAGGATCAGTCTCGTCTTCATGCGTTCGCCCTCCAGCATTTGCTCCGCCTGATAGGATTCAATCATCTGATTGATTAAACGTCAAGTCGCGATCGAGGCCGAGCCGCGGGCCGAGCCCCGGAAGGACGCCTTGGTCGCCGCCGCCTACACGGTGCTCGCGACGCGTGGCTTCGAGGGTCTGCGGACCCGCGAGGTCGCGGCGATGGTCGGCGTCAACATCGCGACGCTCCATTACTACTTCCCGCACAAGGAAGATCTGATCCGCGGCGTCGTCGCGTACGCGATGGGCCGCTTTCGCGGCACGCTGGGCGGCGCCGGCTCGGCCGAGGACCAGCTGCGGGCGCACTTTCGCGGCCTGCGACGACTCTCGCGCGACGAGCCGGAGCTGTTCGCGGTGATGGCCGAGCTCGCGATCCGCGGGGTTCGCGACACCTCACTGCGGAGGATCGTCGGCGGAACCGACGACGCGTGGCGCGCGATGCTGCGAACGCTGCTGCGTCGAGCGCAGGACGAGGGCGCACTACGAGCGGATCTGGACCCCGAGGGAATGGCGGCCGTCATCGTTGCGACGCTGAAGGGGACGTTCATGCTTCCGGCATCCGAGCCCGACAACGTCGAGCGCACGTTCCGCCAGCTCGAGATGCTCGTCGGGTTGCGGGCCGTACGATCGCCGGCAGCGCGCGCTCGCGCGAAGCGGAGCTCCTGAATGAGCCTCGCACCGGCACGGCAGTGGAGCGCGTTTCTGCCGCTCGCGATGTCGATCGCGGGCCTGGCGTTGGTGCTCGGTCACGTGGCCGTATCCGGCGCCGGTCCGGAAGCGGATGAGGGCACCGCCGCCCGTCTCTGGTGGCTGCTCATGGGTGCGCAGGTGCCGGTCGTGGCCTGGTTCGCGATCACCTGGCTGCCACCAGCTCCAAAGATCGCGCTATTCGTTTTGGCGCTACAGGTTGCCGCGGTGCTCGCAAACCTCGCGGCCGTTCGCTACTTCAACCTCTAGCCCGAGCGCTCGCTAGACGAAGCGCTCCGCCCGCCATTCGATGCCGAGCTCGCTCGGCGGACCCATGTAGCCGAGCATCGCGGACGCCGCGACGACCGCGGGGCTCGCGAGATAGCCCAGGCCGCCGACACCCATGCGGTTCGCCCAGTTGCGGTTGAACGACGTGATCGCGGTCTGCCCCTTCGCGAGCGCGTCGGGGCCCTGGCCGAAGCAGGGGCCGCACCACGATTCGCGTATCTCGCCGCCGACCGAACGGAATACCTCGGCGATCGACTCGCCGCCGAGGCGCGCGTCGGTCCGTTCGATGTCCTTCTTCACGCCGCCCGAGCCGGGGAAGATGACGAACTCGTTCGACGCGCGCTTCGCGCCCTTGTCCCGCGCGGCACGGAGGACCAGGGCGGCCTCGAGGAGATCGCCGTATCCGCCGTTGGTGCACGATCCGATGAACGCCTTGTCGAACGTGATGCGCTCGCGCGCGACCTCGTTCGCCGGGAACGCGTTGCCGGGGCTGAACGGCTTCGCGATCAGCGGCACCACCTCGGTGAGATCGAGGACCTCGTCGATCTCGTAGCGCGCGTTCGCACCGGGCGCGAAGCGCGGGTAGGGGAGATCGGTGAA
>WNGJ01010211.1_pt1 | contig 10018 bp, 7 predicted proteins | sample 5400611 | NCBI WGS metagenome assembly WNGJ01 (sample SAMN13153375, study PRJNA577476) | soil metagenome | isolation source: 40 cm soil or saprolite under Garry oak tree replicate 1 | place: USA:California | collected 2016-06-15
AAGGCTTCTTCCTTCTGGTCCAGGCGCAAGCCGGCCTTGCGTTTGTTTTGGTCCGGCCCGTGGCAGGCGTAACAGTTCTCGGCGAAGATGGGACGAACGTCCCGGTTGTAATCCACGCCGGGCCTCAGCCTTGTATTCGGGGCCGCCACTGCTGCCGGCTGGTCGGAACACAGCGACGCCAGCAGCAGGCTGAGCAGAAGCTGCTTCGAACCAGAGAATGGCTGGTAGTTGTCCATGCGATTCAGCCCCGCCTCTCCTGCGGAGGGGCGGGGTGCCAGCTATGGCTAACTCTCTATGTAACAACTTTTTTTGACGTTTTGCGAGACAAATATCCAGATTTGACGGTAGGGTATTTGCCCTATTCAAGTGGCCGTGCGAATGGGATCGCCAAGCTGTTGCGCAAAAACTGCTCGCTTGGGATCGCTGAGAGAGGCGCGGAGCCGATGCTGCTAAGGTAGCACATGTTTCGTCTGTTATGCCGATCTAATCGGCAGACCAAAGACTCGAAACCGTGGAAGTCGTGCCTCACGACCATAGAACCGCCGTCGAAAATGCTGTGGAAAATGCTATCATCGCCGTCAGTGCCGTGCATAAGGCTGCCCACGCCGAAGACGCGCCGGCAATGGGGACCCACCTCAAAGAATTTGATGACGCGATCCAGCAACTCGAACAGCAAATGAAAAAGTATCGAAACGACAACAAAAGTTTATGAAAACAAAAACACTACTGGCGATGCGGCTTTGCGCTGCCATCGGTTTATTCTTCACGCAAACCTTGCTCGCTCAGGAGCACAAGGAGCACTCCGATCACAAAGCTCACGAAAAGGTCAAAGTCCCAGACAACCTCAACGGCATCTGGGATGAGATTCACAAACATCACCATGAGCTGGCTGATACCGTCAAAGCTCACAAACTTGCCGAGGTCCATCACCACGCTTTCGCCATCCGCGACCTGGGCAAAGCCCTGCCGGCAAAGGTCCCCTCCGAGCACAAAAAGCACATAGAGAATCTCGTGAAAAAAGTGTCCCAAATCGCCGAGGACCTCGACAAATCCGGCGATGCCGGCGACCCGGCCAAAACGGAAGCGAACCTCAAGAAGCTCGATGCCATTCTCAAAGATATGGAAGAGATGGCCGGACCCACCGAAGCGGCGCCCCACAAATAGTGACCCGAAAGAGACAATCCACTGCCGCGCTTTCCCGGCGGTGGACCCAAACCCGATGAAAAAACAAATCACTTCGACCGTGACCGTCTTAACATTTGCGCTCGCTCTCGCCGGCTGCGCTCCACTGACGCAACCGCCGCTCTGGCGCTCCAACGTGGCCAGCCCCAATGCCCCCGAAGCGGCCGGGCCGCCTGCCAGCCCGCTGCTCATGGCGGGCACTAACTACGCCATGGCTCCCCAACCGGAAGAACAGCAAACCTCGCACGACGAACATGGCGCCGATCACAAGCTACCGACTTCTCAGGGACACGAACACCACGAACACGAATCACCCAAGTAATGAACATGCACATCTCAGCCCCCACGCTCGGCGTTTCAGGCGCTCTCTTCCTGCTCGCCGCGCTTTCTCTCGCCGTTGCCGGTTGCCGGACCAATCCCACCGCTGCTTTGGGCGATGTGCAGAAAACCATCGTTCAGCGCACCGGCTACACTCTCGAATGGCCGCAAACCGTGGCCGAGAACGACAAGGCTGATGCCGCTGTCAGCCAATTATTGCAGACCAATCTCACCGCCGATTCAGCGGTCCAAATCGCTCTGCTCAGCAACCGATCCCTACGCGCCACACTCGAGGAAATTGGCATTTCCCGCGCCGATGTCATCCAGGCGGGTCTGCCTCGCAACCCGGAGCTTTCAGGACACGTTCGCTTTCCTGACCGTCCACCTTCAGCCGCGAACACCGAATTCGGATTGGCGGAAGATTTCTTCGATCTGCTCCTTCTGCCTCTGCGGAAGCGCGTAGCCGCCGCCCAATTCGACCAAACCAAACTGCGCGTGAGTCACGAAGTCCTGCAACTCGCTGCCCAAGTAAAATCCGGGTTCTACACAGTGCAGGCGCGCCAGCAATTGCTCACCCACTTGCAGGCCATCGCCGAAGTCAACGAAGCCGCCGTGGATCTGAGCACGCGCCAGTACAAGGCCGGAAACATCACCGACCTGGAACTTGCCAACCAGCAAGCCTCCTTCCAGCAGGCCAAACTCGAATGGGGCAAGACCCAGGCGCAACTCCGCGTTGACCGCGAACGCCTCAACCGCGTTCTTGGGCTTTGGGGTCACCAAACCGAATGGAAGGTCGCCGACCAACTCCCGCCTATGCCGGTCAATGAGCCGTCCCTGGAGCATCTCGAAACTATCGCCGTCAACCAGCGTCTCGACCTGGCTGCGGCGCGCCAGCAGGTCGCCGCCGCCAGCCTCGCGTTAGGTCTCCGCAAAAACACTCGCTACCTACCGGCCTCCATCAAGTTGGGCGTGGATACTGAGCGCGATTCGGATCGCCAAACCGTCACCGGCCCGTCATTCGACCTGGAACTCCCGATCTTCGACCAGGGTCAGGCCGCTATTCCGCGCCTCCAGGCTCAATACCGCCAGGCCCAATGGCGCCTCGAAGCGCTTGCGACCGAAATCCGCTCCGAAGTCCGTCAGTCGCGGTACGCCCTCATCGCCGCGCGCGACCTCGCCACATTCTACGAGAAAATCTATCTGCCGCAGCGCATCCGTATCGTCAACGAAACGCTCCTCCAATATAACGCCATGCAAAAGAGCACCTTCGAACTTATCACGGCCAAAGAGCGCGAACTAAGCGCCGAACGCGAATACGCCGAAGCCTGGCGCGATTACTGGATTTATCGCGCCGAACTTGAGAAAGCGCTCGGCGGCAGGCTCGATGCCGAACTAACCTCCATTTCGAACTCCCTCTCCCCATCAGCTGGGGAGAGGGAGAGGGGCAACAAAAAGAACCAGAAACATGAACACAAACGTTAACCACCTATGAAACACGAATCCAAATTTACACGCCGCCAATTCGTTGCCGGCGCGGCCGCTATCGCCGGCAGCGCTGCCGTCCTGCAAAAACTCGGTGCGCAGGTGCAAAGCGCCACTCCGGACCAAGCAGCCGGCACTAACGCTCCGGGTAAAACCGAAAGAGATTCTCCGGCGCAAAACCTGCCGCCCGGAGATCCAGGAAAAGACTACACGCCGGTCATTACGCCCAATGGAAGCACACTGCCGTGGAAAGTCGTGAACGGCGTCAAAGTGTACCACCTTATCGCCCAGGAAGTCCCAAACCACGAATTCGCGCCCGGCCTCTCTGCCAATTGCTGGGGCTTCAACGGCCAGGTGCACGGCCCCACAATTGAAGCCGTGGAAGGTGATCGCGTCCGCATTTACGTCACCAACCAACTTCCGGCCCCTACGTCCGTCCACTGGCACGGTATTTTTCTGCCCAACGGCATGGACGGCGTCTCCGGGCTCACCCAAAAACCGATCGATCCAGGCGACACCTTCAAATACGAGTTCACCCTCCGCCAGCACGGCACCCACATGTACCACTCGCATCACGATGAAATGACCCAAATGGCCCTCGGCTTAATGGGCCTCTTCGTAATTCATCCGCGCAACCCCAAAGTCCGGCCGGACCGCGACTTTGCCTACCTCCTCACCGAATGGAAAATCGTTCCCGGCACCGCCCGCCCTGACCCGAATGAAATGACGGACTTCAATGTTTTCACCATGAACGGCAAAGTTTTTCCGGCCACCGCGCCTATGGTCGCGAAGCTCGGCCAGCGTGTTCGCATCCGTTTTTCAAACCTCAGTGCCATGGATCACCACCCCATGCACATCCACGGCGTCAATTTCAGAGTGACCGAGACCGACGGCGGCCAGATCCCCGAATCCGCCCAACAGGTCGAAGCCACCGTGCTCGTCCAGGTCGGCAGTACTCGCACGATTGATTTCCTCGCCGACGCCCCCGGCGATTGGCCCCTTCATTGCCACATGACTCACCACACCATGAACCAGATGGGGCACAACTTCCCCAACCTCATCGGGATAGACAAGACCGGCCTCGATAAACAATTCCGCCGTTTCATTCCCGGCTACATGACCATGGGCGAAACCGGCATGGGCGACATGGGTGAGATGGGCATGCCCGCTCCGAAAAACAGCCTGCCCATGGTCGGTGGCCCGGGCCCTTTCGGCTATATCTCCATGGGCGGCATGTTCACGGTCCTCAAAGTCCGCGAAGGCCTCACCAACTACGAGGACCCCGGCTGGTACAAGCACCCGCCCGGCACCGTCGCCGACATCGCCTCGGACGAGGATCTGAAGCACGACGCGATTCAACTCCCGTCGCCACCGGAAAAAACCGCCTCGCTTCGAGCGACCAGCGATGATCCCTGGTGCGGAATACAACAAAGTCCAACGCGGTTCAACGCGAAGAACGGATAATCACAGAGTAAAATGATTAACATGAAAAGCACCAGACACCGAAAGTCCGTTTTGGTTTATTCGCTTATACCTCTCCTCCTCACTGCGGTCGCCAGAGCTAACGATGGAGCGCCAGAGGTCCGTCTGCTCCGTACTCCGGATAACGGCATTCAGCCCCAGGCCGCAGTAGACGCCGAAGGCGTCGTCCACCTCATCTATTTCAGAGGCGACCCGAAAGGCGGAGACATTTTCTACGTCCGACGCGAACCCGGCCAGCACGACTTTTCCAAACCAATCCGAGTCAACAGTCAACCACACACTGCCATGGCCATCGGCACAATTCGCGGCGCTCAGCTTGCAGTTGGTAAAAACAGTCGGGTCCACGTCGTTTGGGATGGTATGGGTGAAGGGGGCTCCATCCTGGGCTCCACCCCTCCTCACCAGGCTCACAGTCATGACGCCTCAGCCCACTCCCATCCCGAGCACGACGCCTCAGCCGATTCCCGTCCCAGTCACGATGACTCCGGAAACAAACAACCTCTTTTTTACACACGCCTCAATGACGAAGGCACTGCCTTTGAACCCGAACGGAACATAATTACCTACGCCTACGGACTCGATGGCGGAAGCTCTGTCGCCGCCGACCCACAAGGATACGTCTATATCACCTGGCATGCCGCGCAACCCGGCAATACCAATGGCGAAGGTGGGCGTGCCGTATTTGTTGCCCGCTCGACCGACGAAGGCAAAACTTTCCAGCGCGAAACGCCTGCCATTTCCAAGCCCACAGGAGCCTGTGCTTGCTGCGGCATGAGGGCCTTCGCCGACTCCCACGGCGATGTGCTCGCCCTTTATCGGACTGCGTATCAAATGACCAACCGGGATGAGACGTTGCTAATCTCCCGCAACGCCGGAGCAAACTTCGAGATCGCTTACTCGCACCATTGGAACGTCACAACTTGCCCCATGAGCAGCGCCTTCATTTCCGAGACGTCAGGAGAGATTCTCGCTGCTGCCGAAACGCATGGCCGTGTTTTCTTCGTTCGTCTCGACCCGCAAACCCGCAAAGTCTCGTCCCCGGTTTCACCGGAGACACAAGCCAAGCATCCCGTTGCCATCGGCAATGCCCGCGGCGAAGTGCTCCTCGCTTGGGCCGAAGGTACCGGTTGGGCAAAGGGCGGCGCTGTCGCGTGGCAGATTTATGACCGGGAGGGCAACCCCATCTCTCCCAAAGGGCGCGCCGAAGGCCTCAAACCTTGGAGCCTGGCGACGGCGTTCACCGAACCCGACGGCCGCTTTACGATCATTTATTGATTCCGTCTCGCCCTATTCGTCCCGTTAGTCCTATTCCGTGGGGTACGTTTCCCAGCATTTCCCGCCTCCCGCATCATGCATCACGTTTCACATCCTGTGTGTCTCATTCCTCATGACCAGCGCTCGCCATCACGTGTCAAACGAGGTATGCTTATCATCAGATAATGAAACAGCCCCGCAACTCCGCCCTGCTGTGCCGCCGCCTTTCCCGTGTGGCGGCGCTTTTCATCACGGTGGCCTCATCCTGCCTGCTCGCGTCCCGGCCAACTGCGCTTGGGCAAGTGGCGACTAACCCGATTGCCCATTGGACCTTTGACGAAGGCTCCGGCACGACCGCTCTGGACTCCTCCAGCAATAACAACGCCGGGACTATTATCGGAGCCGCCTACACTGCGGGCCGATTTGGAAGCGCCCTCTATTTCACTGGCACCAACAATTACGTGTTTGCTTCCGACGCCCAATCGGGCGGCGTCACCGGCTCCGGCCTCGACATGGGCACGCGCGATTGGACCGTCGCCGCATGGGTCAGAACAACCAACTCCGGCATGGTCGCAACCAAAATGGGCTACGTCGGCGGAACTAACCCCGACGGCTGGGGTATGAGCATCTCTGGCAACGGCACGCTCGGTGCGGTTCTGCACAAATCCAACCTTGGCACCGTCAACATTTTTGCCGGAGACGGAAAGCTCGTAAATGATGGCCAGTGGCATCACGTTGCTGCGGTCTTCACTCGCACCGCCAATATGGTCCGCTATGTGGATGGTGCGGCCAGCGGCACTCAATACGGCCTCTCCTCATTGAGTGGACAATCCCTCGTCAACACAAACCAACTGCGCATCGGCGCGCGTGACCAATTCGGAGACGAGGTTTATTTCAAGGGCCTCATTGACGAGGTGCGAATTTACGCTCGCGCGCTCAGCCCGGAAGAAATCGCTGCCCTCGCCGGCGTCGCGCCTCCAAAGCCCCCCCCTTGGTCAACTCCTGTTTCGTTGGTCTCTGCTTATGGTCGAATTGCCCTCGGCAACCGCGTCCATGTCGTCGGACATAACGGCGGAGACCTCGTTTACCGCTCCTCCCAGGACAATGGCGCTACATGGAGCGCTCCGTCCATAGTGGCCCCGGCTTCAGTCAATTATCCAATGCAATACGGTGGCCTTTACGCCGTTGGGGACACGGTTTATCTCGTCACCGCCGCTGGCGACATGGGCGCTGTCAGCCAGCCGCTGGATTTTCGCAAATCCACCAACAACGGCACAACGTGGAGCAGCCCGGTCCGAATCACGCAACCCGGCCAGGAAATTCGCCGTGCCAACATCATCGCTCGCGCCGAAACCGTTCATGTCTTTGGCGGCCAGTCCGACCCAAACCCAAACGGCTACGGCACTGGCGTCTTCTACTTCCGCTCCACTAACGGCGGAGTGAACTGGGACCCCGGCGTACGCTTGTTCGCCGAAGCCGACGCCAGCGCCAGAATGGCTGTGGATGGAACGAATGTTCACATCTCGTTCGGCGCAAAAGTGTTCACTAATTCCTACGGTGGAAGGAGCACCTACATGCGTTCTACGAACGACGGTGGGACTTGGAGCCAGCCCGTTTTCATTGGCGAAAACACACCCGAAAGCGACGTGCAGGCCCGGCAGCAGATCGCTGCGGCGGATGGCCGCGCTATCTCAGTGTGGCAGCGGGAGCGCCCCTCAACAGGTGGTGCGCTGCCAACCGCCCGCTTGGGATATAACCGCTCAACCGATTCAGGCGTTTCTTGGGAAGGCCTCAAGCTCCTGCCGGGAGACCAAATCCTTAGCACCGACACAAACGTCATCCGCGATCATCACCAGATATGGATGACCCCAGGCGGCGGATTGCACATTGCCTGGGCGCACGGCCCTCCGGGAGATCCCTCCACGCCCATGGGTTATCTCTTCTCGCCCGATTACGGCGCAACCTGGACTGCTCCAGAGATTGCCATCAACGCGCCCTCCGGCAGCCTCCCTTACGGCATCGTCGCGGACGACAACTGGGTCCACATCCTCGCCGAACCCGGCGTGTACGTCCGCCGGGGTGTTCCGCCTGTCTTCCGCTCCATTCGCCGTCAGGGCCAAACCGTCATTCTGGAATGGGCCGCGCAGGGGACATTGCAACGCTCCGACGAGCCGAATGGTCCATGGGAAACCATTTCCAACGCCATCAGTCCGCAAACTCTGACAATGGATGTCCCCAAACGCTTCTTCCGCATCGCGGTGCCATAAATGCGCATCATGCGCCCCATTCTGTATCCAGTCGGCTTATTCGCCTCCATGGCGGCCAAATCCAGGAATCAGCTCGGCAGGTCGAAACCTCTACCCTGACTGCCATTGGCCAAAGCCGCACCTTCGACTTTGTAGCTGATGAACCGGGCGATTGGGCCATGCACTGTCTCATGCCCAGATGGGAGATCGCTTTCCCAACATGATCGGCGCGGACAAAACGGCTTGGACAAAAAGCTTCGGAAGTTCATTCCCGGCTACATGACCATTGGAACCGATGACATGGCGGACATGGGCGAAATGGGCCTGTCCGTCCCAAAAAAAACAGCGCGCCGATGATGGGCGGCCATGGACCTTTCGATTATATCACCATGGGCGGCTTTTGCAAAAATGCCCGGTACGCGGGTTCCAAGTACATTTTTGGCAGGGGTTCTCGGCAATAATCGAGCGTCACTTCTTCGCCAGCCTGGATGTCAGCGATAGCGACCACCCGCCTGCGGCCGATGTCAACCGCGGCATTACAAGTCACTCTTTTCGACCCGCGCCCCACGACCCCCCGTTCCCCGCACGCCCGCGCACGCCAAAGCGCCAAAGCAGGCCTGGCTTGACAACGGGACTGTGCCCGGCTAGGAACAAGCCCAACTAAACCCGGCACATCAATCGGCTGGAGCGCGTACGTTATATATGTCTGTCATCTTGGCGTTGGATCAGGGTACGACCAGTTCGCGCGCAATTGTTTTTGGGCCCAGCGGCGCGATTCAGGCAGTTGCCCAAAAGGAATTCCAACAAATCTTTCCCCAGACCGGATGGGTAGAGCATGACCCGCGAGAGATTTGGTCCAGCCAACTGGAGGTTGCCCGGGAGGCGCTGAGCAAGTCCGGGCTGAAGGCCAAGGATGTTGCGGCCATCGGCATCACCAACCAGCGCGAGACGACGGTGGTTTGGGACCGACGGACGGGTGAACCCATCCATAATGCCATCGTATGGCAGGATCGTCGGACGGCCAGGTTCTGCGACGAACTCAAGCGCGCCGGGCGGGAGGAGTTGATCCGAGACAAGGCCGGGCTGGTCATTGACGCCTACTTTTCGGGCAGCAAAATCCGCTGGCTGCTGGACCAGGTGCCGGGCGCGCGGGAGCGGGCACAGCGCGGCGAATTGGCCTTCGGCACGATTGACACCTGGCTGGTGTGGAACCTGACGGGCGGAGCACTTCACGTTACCGACCCCAGCAACGCGTCACGGACGATGCTGTTCAACCTTCATACCGGCGAGTGGGACGCGGAGTTGCTGAGCGTGCTGGGCGTGCCATCGGAGGTGCTGCCCAAGGTGTGCTCATCCAGCGAGGTCTATGGCGAAACCGTCAGGAGTCTCTTTGACGGACAGATCCGCATCGGCGGCATCGCGGGAGACCAGCAGGCAGCGTTGTTCGGACAGAATTGCTTCAACCGGGGGCGGGCCAAAAATACTTACGGGACCGGCTGCTTCATGCTGATGAACATTGGGCAGGCGCCTGCCCCGTCCCGGCATCAATTGCTCACGACAGTGGCGTGGAAAATAAACGGGCGGACCGATTACGCGCTGGAAGGCAGCGTGTTCATTGGCGGGGCGGTAGTGCAATGGCTGCGCGATGGACTGGGCCTGATCAAATCGTCCGGGGAGATCGAAGCGCTGGCGGGCAGCGTCCCGGACAGCGGCGGGGTGTACCTTGTGCCGGCGTTTGCCGGGTTGGGAGCTCCGCACTGGGACCAATACGCGCGCGGCACGATAACGGGTCTGACACGCGGCACCACGGCCGGCCATATCGCGCGGGCGGCGCTGGAGGGGATCGCTTTTCAGGTGGCCGATGTGCTTGAGGTGATGCAAGAGGATTCGGGTATCGCTGTGGACGAACTACGGGTGGACGGCGGCGCATCGGCCAACAATCTGCTGATGCAATTTCAAGCGGACATTTTGGACGTGCCAGTGGTCCGACCCAAAGTCGTGGAAACGACCGCTCTTGGGGCAGCTTACCTTGCGGGGCTGGCGGTGGGTTTCTG
>WNGJ01010212.1_pt1 | contig 10017 bp, 6 predicted proteins | sample 5400611 | NCBI WGS metagenome assembly WNGJ01 (sample SAMN13153375, study PRJNA577476) | soil metagenome | isolation source: 40 cm soil or saprolite under Garry oak tree replicate 1 | place: USA:California | collected 2016-06-15
CACATCCGACGGTGCGAGAACTGTATGCTCGCCATCTCATTGAGACAGGGGTGGTCTCGCAAGTAGACGCGGACAGGATGGTGAAGGAGGCGTTTGCAGTTCTGGAGGAGGCTAAGCGGGAAGCCGAGGGTGGTATGGACCTCGCTGAAGATGAGTCTGACGAGTTGAATGGCGACGGTTTTCATGATGAAGCCGAGCGAGTGCCCCAGGTTTCGGTAGACCAGTTGACCAGCTATAATGAGGAAATGCTGACCTGGCCTGGTGGATTCACTCCTAACCCCAAGCTAGTTCGATTACTTCAGCGCCGGGCTACCGCGCTCGGTCCAGATGGTGGCATCGACTGGGGTCATGCCGAGGCGCTGGCTTTTGCTTCAATTCTTGCCGAGGGTACCCCAATTAGAATCACTGGCCAGGATGTCGAGCGCGGCACCTTTAGCCATCGTCACGCGGTACTGCACGATCAACACAATGAAACCTATATCCCATTGCAGCATCTCTCCTCGGCTCGTGCCTCCTTTTCAATGTACAATAGCCCGCTGAGTGAGGCGGCTGCTCTCGGTTTTGAGTACGGTTATAGTGTGCATGCTCCAAATACGCTCGTATTGTGGGAGGCTCAATTTGGTGACTTTGCGAATGCTGCGCAGGTAATTATCGATCAGTTTATCTCTTCGGCGCGCGCAAAGTGGAAACAAAAATCCTCTCTTGTGCTTTTGCTGCCTCACGGCTATGAGGGACAAGGCCCGGAACATTCCAGCGCGCGATTGGAACGCTACCTACAACTGTCAGCCCAGAACAATTGGTGCATAGCAAATTGCTCGACGGCTGCACAGTACTTTCACCTGTTGCGGGAGCAGGCTTTTTACCTGGAACGCGATCCACGGCCCCTGGTTATCATGATGCCGAAGAGCTTACTCCGTCAAACCCTGGCTGCGGCCACACTGACTGAACTGGCAGAAGGGACATTTCAGGCAGTCATTGATGATACTGTCGCCCTGTCCCATGCAGGTGGCATCAGAAAAGTGTTGATCTGCACAGGTAAAATAGCTATTGACCTCTTATCACATGAGCGTGGGCGACAGGGCGACGCAAGTGTCCCAACGGATGTGGCAATAGTGCGTGTCGAACGGTTATATCCCTTCCCAGGACAGGAATTGCAAGACGTCTTATCTCACTATCAGCACATACAAGCAGTTGTATTTGTACAGGAAGAGCCGCGCAATATGGGAGCATGGAGCTATATCTCCCCTCGTCTTTCAGCACTTATCGATTCGCTCCCCTCCCCAATCCCGTTGAACGTAATTTCTCGGCCTGAACGTGCCAGCCCCGCCTCTGGTTTTATGGATCTGTTTTTGGCTGAGCAGGAGCAGATTTTGGCACAGGCCCTTAGCTCGTTGAGTTTGAAATCCATCGCTGCAACGCCGCTGCAGGCTCCGCGGCGTCTACCTGACGGTCAGCAGCGATGAAAAGAAGTGTAAAGAACGCGGAGGAAAGTATGTCCATTGAAGTACGTGTCCCAACACTAGGAGAATCAATAGTCGATGCTGTTATTGCCAGGTGGCTGAAGCATGAAGGAGATGCGGTTACCCAGGGCGAGGCACTGGTTGAATTAGAGACTGATAAAGTCAACGTGGAAGTGACCGCCGATCAAAGTGGCGTTCTGCAGAAGATCGCTCGGCAGGAAGGCGAAACAGTAGCCGTTGGTGATGTGTTGGGTGTCATTGGTACCGGGCGACCACAAGGGGTCGCCCCTACCCCTACTATGGACGATTCAGAAAATGGACAGGGGACTCCTATAGGGCAGTCCGGGGAGTTGCAGCCTGGGAAGGCTGGACAGGTGGTCAGCGAAAGGCAGAAGACGCCTTCAGGGCAACTGGCAAGTGATGGACAGGTTGCACAGCGTCCTCCGTCCCCACTGGCAAGGCGTATCGCAGCGGAATACAATATTGACCTTTCCCAGGTTAAGGGAAGCAGCCCTCATGGACGTGTGACTAAGGACGACGTGGTTGGCTTTATGGCACAACAAACAGGGGAGGGAAGCGTATATCGAGGGAGTGGGGAGCGTATGGCGAGCGGAGCCGACAGAGCGATGCGGGAGGGGAAGGAACGCAGTGAAGCTTCCCAAGCCGATATAGCGATGCGGGAAGGGTATCAGGCAGGGCAACCGCAAGGGACCGGGCGACCACAAGGGATCACCCCTACTATGGACGATCAGATAGCGCCTAGAGCGGCAACACCCGACAGAATGGCTGTGTCAAGTGGGCGTGAGGAGCGAGTACGGCTCTCGCGCAGGCGGCAAACCATCGCACAACGCCTGGTGGAGGCGCAGCATACCGCGGCCATGTTGACAACGTTCAACGAGATTGATATGAGTGCTGTGATGGAGGTGCGGAGCCGGCGTAAGGATGCTTTTAAGGAGCGCCATAACATCTCCCTTGGCTTCATGTCGTTTTTTACGAAGGCAGTAGTAGGGTCGCTTAAGGCGTTTCCTCGCCTGAATGCAGAGATTCAGGGGAACGAGATGGTGCTGAAGCATTACTACGATATTGGTATTGCAGTCGGCGCTGAAGAAGGTCTTGTTGTGCCCGTACTGCGCGATGCTGACCGAAAGAGTTTTGCGGAGATTGAGCAGGAGATTGCTAACCTGGCGAAGAAAGCCAGGGAGAATAGCCTTGCGCTCACTGATCTCCAGGGCGGGACCTTTACCATAACCAATGGAGGCGTATTTGGGTCGTTACTCTCAACACCCATTTTAAATGCGCCGCAGGTTGGTATTTTGGGTATGCACAAGATTGAACAGCGACCTGTTGCCGTCAATGGTCAGGTTATTATTCGCCCAATGATGTACGTTGCAGTTTCCTATGACCACCGTATTGTCGATGGTCGAGAAGCTGTGCAGTTTCTGGTGAGAATTAAGGAACTGGTCGAAGACCCAGAAACTCTGCTACTTGAGGGCTAGTTGCCAGTACGCTGGTTCTTATTGCTAGTGGCATCAAGATGAGCGCAGTTTCCTCGCGCCCTGTTTCATTCTATTGCCACAGCCAGAAATTAGGTCTATAATCATAGGTGATCAAATTGGATGGTGGGAACACAGGAGTGTTTGCAAGCCATCGCTGCAACGCCGCTGTCTTAGGTATCTTGTCCGCTTGCCAACTGCGCTCTCTTGTAGCGCTTCTACTTACGGTCAGGCAAGCTGCAAGGAAGCGCCTAGAAAAGTCAGCAGCGATGCAAGGAGTCATCTTACTATGCAACGAGAGAATCCATACCCTCAGCAACAAGGTAATAACGACGACATGGCCGCGCTAGTCGGGCGATCTTTAGGCCAGTTTCGCATCGTCGAACGTATTGGTGCTGGTGGCATGGCAACCGTTTTCAAGGCCTATCAACCCAATCTAGATAGGTATGTTGCTATCAAGGTACTACCGGCGTATCACGCACGTGACCCAATTTTTGTCAAAAGATTTGTGCAAGAGGCCAGAGCTGTTGCGAAATTGGTTCATCCTAACATACTGCAGATACATGATTTTGGTGAGCAGGATAATATCACCTATATTGTTATGGAATACGTTGAAGGTGGTACATTGAAAGATCGCTTAAAGAGGCCGATACCGAATCCTGATGCTATCGATTACATGATTCAGGCGGCGGAAGGTTTGAATTGCGCTCACAGTCATGGGATTGTTCACCGTGACGTAAAGCCAGCGAATATGTTATTGCGCAAAGATGGCTATCTTTTGCTCTCTGACTTTGGTATAGCAAAAATTCTCGAGGGGACGACGAATCTCACTCGTGTGGGAACAGGGATAGGCACGCCACAGTATATGTCACCGGAACAAGGCACAGGACAAGCAGTAGACCGCCGCAGTGATATCTATTCGCTGGGTATCGTATTATTTCACTGTTTAGCTGGACGAGTGCCATTTACCGCAGATACCCCGCTGTCGATTACAGTGAAACATCTCAACGAACCGTTGCCTGTTGAAATGTTACGTACAGCAGGTGTACCGGTCCCTATTGAGCAGGTAGTTGTGAAAATGGCTGCGAAAGCGCCGCAAGATCGGTATCAGACGACTGATGAACTTATCTCTGCTCTGACAGGAGCGTTGGCAGCTTCGCACCTTACGATGCCTCCACGTTGGCGTCCAGGCATGTCTTCTGCGCTCCCTCAAATACAAGTAGACTCACAAGGAAGTGGTGTTGCTCAGCCAACGCCCAGTAATGGTGGCGGACTGGGACTGGGATCGGCAGTAGGGCAGAGTGTACAAAGTGGACAGAGCGCTCCTATCCAGCCGCCGCTGAATAACAACCAGCAACAAGTCGTAACATTATCATGCTTTCGCTGTGGGGCTTCTAATCCGAGCACCCGCCTCTATTGTACCTCCTGTGGAGATGAACTCTCCGATAGGCGTGCCATTCATGATCGCTATCTGGGGCCCAATGGACGTCCAGTGCTCGCTCGTCTCACCATCCAGAATGGATCGATGGGCGGTCACTCGTTCCGTTTCCACCAGGTTGTAACAACGATAGGGCGTACGAATGGCAATGATCTTATCATCCAGGGTCGTACTGTTTCCCGACGTCATGCTCGTCTCTTTTTTGACAATGGTCGCTGGTATCTTGAAGATTTGCAAAGTGCCAATGGCACCCTGGTTAACAATGTGCGAGTATATCAGCCTGTGGCATTGAATGATGGAGACGTAATCAATTTTGGTGATGAAATTGTGGTGTTCAATACCACATATTGATATTTTTTTTAGGAAGGATTGTACCGATGGCTTCCCTCAACCCCGTTTCTCAGGTAGCGCAACAGATATTGCTGGGAGGCGCTGTTAAGCAGAATCATGCCCTTGAACACGCCACCATTGTCTTGCTCAGTCAAAAGTATCCAAATGTGAGACTTGCTGGTATATCTTTTGCTGCTGGCTTCTTTGTGTTTGGTGACGTACCAACCGAGGCTATTATTCCTACAGCGAATGAAGCGCTGACGCTGTTACGTACAACACATCCAGAGCTGGCTATTCACGAGCGATGTGGGACAAATCTCGCAGTTTCTGGCCTGCTCACAGGGCTGGCTGCTATGACTGTGGCAAGAATGCGCCGCCCATTCAATTCATTCAATAATGTGATCCTGGCATCGACTGCCGCTCTCATTCTGGCGCGCCCTTTAGGGATGATTACGCAGCGCTATATCACAACGCAAACACCAAATACATCAATGTCTGTCGTCAAGGTTACTGCGCTGCGGTTTTTTGGCACTCCTGCCCACTTTGTGAGTACCGATAATCCTGGTGCCGCAGGGCTTTTCTCTTAATCTGGAAATGCGACACAGCTACTCAGGTTGACCGCAAGGGTCATTCCTACTCTACACGTTAGCGCTTCTAGCAGGGCTTCGCAGCGATGCAAGGAAGTGTTTGAAAGCTATCGCTTCTACTTTCAGTCAGCAGCGATGCAAGGAAGTATATTCAACAAAGGTTATACAAATGGGACGTAGTGAGTTACTGGTTGAGGCCTCCTGGTTGGCCGAGCATCTGAACGATCCACATATACGAGTTGTAGATATGCGAGGATACGTGCGTACAGTTGAGCATGATGGTGTGCAGGATGCCTTGTACGTGGGTGCACGTGATGAGTACGAGCATGGACATATTCCTGGATCTGTGTATATAGACTGGAGTAGCGACATCGTTGATCATAACGATGCCGTAGAGTCTCAAATTGCTTCACCTGCGCGCTTTGCTGAAGTACTGGGCAATTTAGGGATTGGTGATCAGCACCTGGTGGTTGCCTATGATGCTCACCCTACTTCACAATTTGCTACCCGGCTCTGGTGGGCGCTCAATTATTATGGACACAAACGGGTAGCTGTGTTAAATGGGGGGCTTGCTAAATGGCAACGTGAACATCGACTACTGGAAGAGAGTATACCTGTCTATCCAACAGCTACCTTTACTCCTGTAACCCAGGCACAGTTACGCGCCACTGCAACTGAGGTATTATCGCTCCTGGATCAAAAGGATGTCGTGTTGATTGATGCGCGTGATCGTAGGCAGTATACCGGTGAAATCACACGCGGCCATGGGCGTCGAGGTCATATACCGGGCGCTTTATGTATTCCTCGTGACGAGGTAATCGATCCCGCCGCCGGTACATTTCGCAGTAATGAAGAACTTACCCACCTGTTCTCCGGTGATGGGGTGCAGCCGTCACAGCATATCGTGGCGTATTGCAATGGTGGCGTCGCAGCTACCACCATACTATTCAGCCTGGCTCTGCTCGGCTATCCCAATTTGACCAATTACGACGGTTCCTGGAATGAGTGGGGCAGTCGCCAAGATTTACCAACAGAAGTGTAGCGTTGGCTCAGCGGTCAGTAGCGATGCATGGAAGTACCTATTGGTCTGCAGTGTCGAAACGAAGTACCAGTGAACAGAAAGAAAACAAGAGTTCGTTCATGTGTAAGGCGTTGCTGCTGTGTCCATGACGGGAGAGGAGCAGGACAATTATGGCAATCACTACCAGTAGGACTACTATTGCGGCAATGATGAAAATTCGTAAGGTCATGTTGAAGCCAGAAGCCCTGGCAGGAGGATTACTATTCTTGGGCGGTGGAGGTGGCGCTGACACTGCTGGGGCTATTGGAGATCGCACGGCATTTTTGATGGCAGGATTATTTTGAACTTGTACCCCTGGTTGCTTCATCTGGCCTGCTTGGGAAGGAATGGCGAGTGGATTGGCCGCAGGTTTCTGCGGCTGTTGCGGATACGTCAGAACCTTTGCCTGATACCCTTTCCCCATCGCTATGTCGGCTTGGGAAGCTTCACTGCGTTCCACTCGATATACGCTTCCCTCCCCTGCTTGTTGTTTGATAATCATACTTTTATCTAATGAGGCATCGTAGGCAGGGGACTTGTCCTGCTGTGAAGTTTTTTTGACTTTTGAATCAGGTTCTGCAACCGTCGTTGAGGCACTCGCCTTAAAAACATTATTAAGTGATGAGCCACAACGTGGACAGAAGGAAGACTGCTGCAGCAAGGACTCACCACAGCGCGGACATACCGGCGTTGGCGCCGGGCGATTCGCAGGCTGGGCTGGAGGGTTATTCGCTTCCCCAGGTGATGCCTTGTCGGCATTTTCTTTTGCACGTTGAATCGTCTCGTAGAGGAGAGGCAGGTCAGGTTGAGTGCTATTAGGATCCACCGGGCGTTGAATTGGGGCAGATGGTGGTGCTGGCAAAGCTCCCATCACCCTACTCAGATCGTTGCTAAACTCAGCAACGGTTGGGTAGCGATCTTTCTGCTTCATGGCCATTGCGCGTTTGATAATAGCATTGAGTTGATCGAGCAGTGGCGGTGGTAATGAGCCAAGTTGCGCCAGATGGCGGAGATGGCGTGGTGCGGGTTTGGTGGGTTTCGTCACGCCTAATCTGAATTGCCGGCCAGCATTCGCTTCTGCATTATTTTCAGGAGGATTTTTCGCCAGTATCTCTTGTAAAGATGGTAGATCAGGCAATGCCTGTTGTATAGATTGATTACGTAATGAGACGCTCGGAGGCTCGTGGGAGGTCAAAGCAAAATAGAGCGTAGCGCCCAGGGCATAGATATCTGAACGAACATCCGTACCCGTACCGCCAGGGTATTGCTCTTGTGGAGCGTAGCCGGGTGTGCCCTGGTGACGAATGAAAAAAAGAGTTCGTGCACCATCGGCTGTTGCTTTTGCGTTGCCCAGGTCGACCAGTATGGCCGTGCCGTCAGGCATAATTCGGATATTGTCGGGTTTGATATCACGGTGAATGACGACCGGTTGCTGAGAATGAAGGAACTGGACTGCATCGCAGATTGATAAGATCCAGCCCATAATCTGGGGGAGAGGTATAATCTCATTGCGTTGGCGTGCAATGCGTATGCGATCGGTTAAATCACTGCCTTCAATATAGCTAAGTACGACAAAGTAATGGCCTCGCTCATCAAAAGCTTCCTGAAAGGCAGGAAGATTCGGGTGATGTAACTGGCTCAGCACTCGTGCCTCATGCTGGAGCTGAGCCTGACCACTAGCGCCAGTTACAAAATATTCTTTAATGGCGTATTGCTGGTTCGTTCTCAGGTCTATGGCTAAATAGACATGGCCAAAACCCCCGCTGCCCAGCACGCGCTCGATGCGATAGCGTCCGTGGAGTATGGTACCCGACGGAACCGTTTCCATCATTTCAGAAGGTGTCTCCTTCGTTGTTCTCCGAATTTAGTATGGGCAATGGGGCACGTTAGAACGATTACCTGCACTCAATTCTACCTGTGTTAGCATACCATTATTCGCATTATACACTAGATGGGAAGACATGTCATTGTTTGCAGCGCAGAATAGAACCAATTGTTCAATAAAGCGTACATCTTATTGCTCAAAGGATGGGTTGCTGTGAACATGCGGAGACGAGGGAGAGACACGTGCTTGCGAGAGGAAGGCCCAGTCATTTTGTTTACAAACGCGGAGATACATATAGGTTTCGGCCTGTTGCACCCCTGGGACCTTGTAAAGTTTCTCCGTGAGGAACTTGAGTAGATGGTCGTTATCACGGCAAACGACCTCTGCTAACATATCAAAGCTGCCCGTACAGAGGATAAGGTAAATCACTTCGTCAAATGCAGAGATTTCTTGCGCTGCCTCCATCAGGCGATCACCAGATACGCGAATCCCTATCATGCTTGCCAACGAGAAGCCAAGCTTAATGGGATTAGTGACAGCAACGATCTGCATAACCTGGTTATTGATGAGATTTGAAACGCGTTGTCGTACGCTCGCCTCAGATATACCCAGATCGGCAGCTATTTTTGTGAATGGGCGACGGCCATCTTGTTGCAGCGCTTCAATAATACGCTGATCAATGTCATCTATACTATTTTTATTGTTGTTATGCTGATCCATCTATGGCTATACTACCACTTTCAGGCTTTGTGTGCAATAATTGATTTCCTGTGCACTGCTTTTCCATATGGTAATACAAAGCTCTTCGTGACGTCGCATATGGAAGATGAAATGGTGTTTCCTCTATATTGTATGATGAGATAAAGTCTCTTTGCCAGAAAGGGATCCTTCGATGCTTGCTTCTACTACTGGTCTCATCTTCGATGAACGATATCTAGGCCATGATACTGGCGTACAGGCCACGGTAATGATGCGCGACGGCTCATTTACTTTAGCTCCAGAGCCGCATCCTTCGTCTTTGTTCATTACACAACGTATCAAACAGTTTCTTGACGGATCAGGTTTGACTGCGCAGATGTCCCCAATTCTAGCTCGTGCAGCGAGTGAGGATGAACTTACCGTCTACCATACTCGTGAGTATATTGCCGGTATACGCGCGCTTTCCGAAGGCGTTGGGTCGATGAAAGGCTCCTGGGGCGAAGCGGATATAGATACTCCACTGAGTAGGGGTTCATTTGAGGCAGCACTCTACGCGGCAGGGGGAGCGATGAATGCTGTTAACGCGGTAATGAGCGGTGAGGTTCGGAACGCATATGCTCTCTTGCGACCTCCTGGCCATCATGCGATCAAAAATAGGGCGATGGGTTTTTGTGTTTTTTCGAACGTGGCAATCGCTGTCCACTATGCGCGTCGGGTGTTCGGGCTTGAGCGTATCATGATCGTTGATTGGGATGTGCATCATGGCAATGGTACGCAGGACGCATTTTATCAGGATCCAACTGTTTTATTTGTCTCTTTGCACCAGCATAACTGGTATCCTAAACTCTCGGGGGAATTAGAGCAGGTCGGGAGCGGCGCAGGTGCTGGCTATACTGTGAATATTCCTTTACCGGCAGGAACGGGAGATAGGGGGTACGGCGCTGCATTTGAGCAACTTGTTGTGCCTATCGGGCTACGATATCGTCCACAGTTGATTATCATTTCGGCTGGCCAGGATGCGAACTGGCTTGACCCTCTGGCTCAAATGATGATGACGATGGCGGGCTTCCGCCATATATCGGAACGCATGGTAGAACTTGCCGAAGAGGTTTGCGGTGGACGACT
>WNGJ01010214.1_pt1 | contig 10017 bp, 8 predicted proteins | sample 5400611 | NCBI WGS metagenome assembly WNGJ01 (sample SAMN13153375, study PRJNA577476) | soil metagenome | isolation source: 40 cm soil or saprolite under Garry oak tree replicate 1 | place: USA:California | collected 2016-06-15
GCCCGGGCCGCCGACGCTCCGCCGGCATCCCCGGGGCACGCTCGCCGATCCGAGCGCGGCGATCACCGGACGCAGCGAGCCTGGATCATGAGATACCGCCTCATGGCCGCTTCACTGGCGGCGGTGCTGGCCGTGGTTCTCCTCGGTGGTTATTTCGCCTGGAGCCAGCCTTCCACCGCCTTCGGCATCGCGCCTAGTGCCCTCGTCCCGTCAGCCGCGGCCAGCTGACCGCGGCAGGCCTGAGCCCGGCGCCGCCGTGACTGGACGCCCGGTGCCTAGCGCGCCCAGACGTCGGCGAACACGCCGTCGCGCAGGTCGTAGTCGTACCGGTAAATCTCGTGCCCGTCCACGTAGGCCCGCTCCGCCCGGCTCATCACGTCCAGCGGGTCGCCGGACCAGATCACCAGGTCCGCGTCCTTGCCCACGGACAGCGAGCCGATCCGGTCGGCGCAGCCGATGATCCTGGCCGGGTGGATGGTCACCGCCCGCAGCGCGGTCACCGGGTCCAGGCCCTCCTTGACCGCCAGGGTGACCTGGTGGATGAGGAAATGGATCGGCACCACCGGATGGTCGGTGGTGATGGCGATCGTCACCCCGGCGGACGCGAGCCGGCCCGGGTTGGCCAGTGACCTGTTGCGCAGCTCCACCTTGGACCGGCTGGTGAACAGCGGCCCGATGATGACCGGGATGGAGGCGGCGGCGATCTGGTCGGCCAGCAGGTACGCCTCGGTGCCGTGGTCGATCACCAGGTCGTAGCCGAACTCCCTGGCCATCCGCATCGCGGTCGCGATGTCGTCGGCGCGGTGGCAGTGCTGCCGCCACGGGATCTCCCGGCGCAGCACCCGGCCCAGCGCCTCGAGCTTGAGGTCTCGCTCCACCGGGGCCCGGGAGTCGGCACCGCCCGCTCGGTGCGCGGCCAGCTTGGCCTGGTAGTTCTGCGCGGCCACGAAGGCGCTGCGGATCACCGCGGCGGTGCCCAGCCGGGTCGACGGGGTCTCGTTCCGCTCGCCGTAGACGCGCTTGGGGTTCTCGCCGAGCGCGGACTTCAGCCCGGCCGGCTCGCGCATGACCATCTCGTCTACAGTGCGGCCCCAGCACTTGATCGCGGCCGTCTGCCCGCCGATCGGGTTGGCCGAGCCCGGGTTGACGTTGACCGCGAGCACCCCGCCGCTGATCGCGTCGCGCAGGCCCAGGTCGGCCGGGTTGATCGCGTCGAGCGCGCGCACCTGGGCGGTGACCGGATCGGTCCGCTCGTTGGTGTCCTGGCCGGCCCAGCCCTCGGCCTCCTCGGACACGCCGGCATGAGCGTGCGCGTCGATGAAGCCGGGCAGCACCCACTTCCCGGCCGCGTCGACCACCTCGGCGCCATCCGGCGCCGCGTAACCGGGGCCCTCGACCGCCGCTATCTTCTCGTCCCGCAGCAGGACGGTCCCGCCGTCGATGGGGTCGCCCTCGATCGGCACCACCCGGCCACCGGTTATCGCGATAGTCTGCGCCACGCCTCGTCATCCTAACGGAGACCCCTTAGGCTCCCTAACGAACGAGGCCGGTAGCTAACGAGTCCCGTGGCTAACGAGCACCGAGAAAGAAATCCGTCAGCACCGGCGCGATCACCTCGGGCGGGACGTTGTGGTCCTGGCCGTCGAGCAGGATCAGCCGTGCGCCGGGGATGGCGTCGGTGGTCGCCTGCACCGTGCGGTGGAACCAGTCCGGGCTGTTCGCGCCGCCCAGCACGAGCACCGGCACGGCGATGGTCTTCAGGTACCCCACCGGGATGCCCTGGTCACCGGTCAGGGCCAGGTCGTACAGGAGGGTGTGCGCCAGCGCCTGCAGGCCCGCCCACATCGGCGAGTTCTCCATCATCGGAAGGATCTCGGCGGGTGCCCCGACGACGTCGGTCATCCAGTACCGCACCGCGTCCGCCCGGCGCCCGGCCGCCACCAGCGCGCCGATCCGGCCCGCCGGGTCCTCGGCCAGTTCCCTGGTCCCCGGGATCACGTACGGCGCCTCATAGGCCACGAGCGCGGCCATCGGCACGCCGTGCGCCGCGGCGCGCAACGCGAGCGCGGCCCCCGACGAATGCCCGAAGACGAACGCCTGTGACCCGGGGCCGGATACGGCCGCGATGACCGCGGCCAGGTCGGCGACCTCGAGGTCGGGGGAGTATGGCGGCGTGTCGCCGCTGTCGCCGCGCCCGCGCCTGTCGTAGGTGCAGACGGTGAACCGGCTGGCCAGGCTGGCGGGCGGGACGAACGTCTTCCGGTCGCAGAACGCGCCGACCGAGACGACCAGGGGCGGCCCGTCGCCGGTTCGGTCGTAGGCGATAACGGTGCCGTCCGCGGACTTCGTCGTTTCCATCTGCTCACCCCAGGTGCTAGTTAGCTGGTACGCCAGTGACATGACGACGGAACCAGCCGGAAATCATCGCCAGGGGCCGGGGGAATAACCCGCCCCTGCCGATCGCGTCGACCTCGTCCGGGCTCAGCTCGATGCCCGCCGCGGCGATGTTCTTCTCGGCGTGCGCGGCCGAGCCGGTGCCCGGGATGGGCAGGATCTGCGGGGACATGGCCAGCAGCCAGGCCAGCACGACCTGGTGCTGGGTCACGCCGTGCCGCCGGGCGGCGGCGACCACGGCGGGATTCTTGTCCGCCTCCTGCACAGGCGCCCACGGCAGGAACACCAGCTGTTCCTGCTCGCACAGGTCGATCAGTGACTCGGACCTGCGGTCGGCCGCGTTGTACCTGTTCTGCACCGAGACGATCGGGACGATCTGCTGTGCCTCGCGCAGCTGGCACTCCGATACGTTGGAGATCCCGATGTGCCGGATCTTGCCCTCGTTCTTCAGCTCGGCGATGACGCCGATCGAGTCGGCCAGCGGCACGGCCGGGTCGGGGCGGTGGAACTGGTACAGCGGTATCTGCTCCAGCCTGAGCCGCCGCAGGCTGCCCTCGCAGGCCTCGCGGATGTGCGCTGGCCGGCCATCGGCCTCCCAGCGGTTGGGGCCCGGCCGGATCAGGCCGCCCTTGGTCGCGATGACCAGGTCGTCCGGGTACGGGTAGAACGCCTCGGCGATCAGGGTCTCGCTGACCTCCGGGCCGTAGGAATCGGCGGTGTCGATGAAGTTGACGCCCAGTTCCACCACCCGCCGGAGCGTGGCGATGGCCTGGTCGCGGCTGGGCGGGTCACCCCAGATACCGGGACCGGTGATCCGCATGGCCCCGAACCCCAGCCGGTTGACGGTCAGGTCGCCGCCCACGTCGATGGTCCCGGCCGCCGTGGCGGTTGGCTGCGCGTCCATGCGATACCTCCTCCTCGTCACGGTCAGCCTCTCACGGCTTCCCCCCGCGTGCGGGCGCGGGGGGAAGCCGGGCGGGTGAAGGGACGGTCCCCGCGTGGCGCGGGAGAGGACCAGCAGCATGCGCGCCACGCGGGGAGGACTGGAGGCCCCGCGGGCTAGTGCCCCTTCTTCTTGGGGTGCCCCTTCTTGGGGTGCCCCTTCTTGGGGTGCGCCGGGGCGGGCGGCCCGCTGGACACGGTCACATCGGGCTTGAAATGGGCCGGCAGGGCGGGCTGATCCGGCTGCTGGAAAGCGCCGAGGACCTTGTAGATCCTGACAAATTTAACATCGACGGAGTCGGGCTGCTGGTGCTTATCCTCGCAGAGCAGCACGATCATGTATTTCCCCGGTTTTGTCTTTCCGGTGACCGTGATGAGCAGGCTCTTGCCGTTGCTCACCCGCACCGGCCTGGGCAGCAGTTTCGAGCCGATGACGCGGACATCACCCGGCTGCGAGCAGCCGGCGGTGACCGCGAGCTTCCCGCCGTCCTGGTAGGTCCAGCCGGGCAGGACGCGCAGCGTGGCGCTCGGGTCCGGCGGCCCGGGCCGGGCCGCGGCCGCAGTGGCCGTCGTCGTGGCGGCCAGCCACATCGAGGTGCTTGCCGTCACGGCCGCGATGGCGACAGCGAAGGTGCGCTTCAATTTTCCCCCCGGCTGATCAATGTCCGCTGCCATCCAAGGCTGGCACAATGACCGGCCGAAGTCCGGTAAGGGCACCCGGTAAGGCGTGTCGCGTAATTCAGGAGCCGATTATCGCCCGGGCCTTGGCGAGTTTAACCGCCTTTTTCAGCGTTTCTATGTCATAGGCGCCGTAATGCCTTTTGCCGTTGACGAAGAACGTCGGGGTCCCGGACACGGTGGACAGGTCGGCGGATTCCAGGTCTTCGCCGACGTGCGTCGCCCCCGCGTGCTTGCGCAGGTCGGTGGCGAACCGGTCGGTGTCGAGGCCGAGCGAGTCCGCGTACCCCATCAGGTCCCGGGGGTGCAGTGCGTCCTGGTGGTCCAGCAGCAGGTCGTGCATCTCCCAGAACGCGCCCTGCCGGGCGGCTGCCTCGGTGGCCTCGGCCGCGAGCTGAGCGTTCGGGTGCACGTCGTTCAGCGGCAGGTGCCGCCACACGTACCGGATCTCGCCGTAGTCCCGCAGCAGTTCCCGCACCACGGGCTCGGCCATACCGCAGTACGGGCACTCGAAATCGCCGTACTCCACCAGCGTGACCATCGACTCGTCCGGGCCGCGGATGTGATCCCGCTCCGGGTCCACCGGCACCGCCAGGTCGGTGATGACCTCGGCGGTACCCAGCAGCGCACGGAATCTGGCCCGTACCGGCAGCTTGTTCACTAGCCGGAAGATGACCCAGGTCAGAGCGGCCGAGGCCACGACGGCGGACAGGATGCCGAGCTTCGCCTCGGCCAGCACGTCGCCGTGCAGTGCCAGCGACGCGATCAGCAGGGACACGGTGAAGCCGATCCCGGCGACCGTACCAGTGCCAGCCACCGCGCCCCAGCCGACCGACGGCCGCACCCGGCCGTGGCTGACCTTGCTGACCAGCCACGCGCACCCGACGGTGCCGAGCGGCTTGCCCACCAGGTACCCGACGATGATGCCGAGCGTGACTGGCGCGGTGTAGGCCCGGGCCAGGAACTCGGTGTTCAGCACGATGCCCGAGTTGGCCAGCGCGAACAGCGGCACGATGACGTAGCTGGTCCAGGGGTGGAAGAGCTGAGCCAGCCGGTCGTTCGGCGAGATCGCGGTGCGCACCACGGTGCGCGCGGACTGGGCGAGTTCGGCGGTGGGCTGCTCGCGGAACTGCCGGAACGCCTCGGAGGCCTGCTCCAGTGACTCCCTGCTCGCCGAGTACGCGTAGGTCAGCAGGCCGAAGACCAGGCCGACCACGATCGGGTCCACGCCCGACTTGAGGAACGCCACCCAGGCCGCGATCCCGATGAGCAGGTACAGGATCCCGTTCCTGTTGCCGCGCGCCCGCAGCACCAGGACCAGGGCGATGAACCCGAGCCCCCAGGCCAGCGCCACCATCTGGATGTGCCCGCTGTAGAAGATCGCGATGACCACCAACGCGGTCAGGTCGTCGACGACCGAGAAGGTGAGCAGGTAAGTGCGGACGCGATCCGGCAGCCTGCGCCCGACCAGGGCGAGCGCGCCGAGGGCGAAGGCGGTGTCGGTGGACATCGCCATCCCCCAGCCGTGCATGGCGGGATGTCCGGCGTTCGCCACCAGGAAGATGGCGATGGGCACCGCCATGCCGGCCAGCCCGACCAGCAGCGGCAGCGTGAGCCTGCTCCGTACCCGCAGCTCGCCCACGTCGAACTCGCGCCGCGCCTCCAGCCCGACGACCAGGAAGAACAGCGCCATCAACCCGGAGTTCACGAATTCGCGCACATCGAGAGACACGTTCGAGCTGCCGATGGTCACGGACAGCCGGGTCGCCCAGAACTTCTCATAACTCGAGATGCTCATGTTCGCCCAGATCAGGGCGAGCACGGTGGCCGCGGCCAGCACCGAGGCGCTGCCCGTCTCGGTGCGCAGGAAGCTGCGCAGCGGCGTCTCCATCCGCCGCACCCAGGCCGTTTTCTGGGAGAACGGCCCCCCGGTTTCCTCGCTGACCTCCGCGTCTTCCGCAGTGGTCTCCTCAGCCGCAGCCGCGGCGGCAGCCATGTCAGCATCAGAGACCTCGATGACGCTGCGCGCCTCTGACGACGATTCGCTCATCCCATCCTCACAAGCGCCCCGCGTCCACGATGCGCCGCAGGAAACGCCGGGTCCGTTCGTCCGACGGTTCGCTGAACAACCGATCGGGCGGCGCCTGTTCCACGATCTGCCCGTCGGCCAGGAAACACACCCGGCTGGCGATGTCACGCGCGAACCCCATCTCGTGCGTGGCGATCAGCATCGTCATCCCGCCTTCGGCCAGTTCCCTGATCACGTCGAGCACGTCGGCCACCAGCTCCGGGTCGAGCGCGCTGGTCACCTCGTCGAGCAGCATGAGCCGCGGCCGCATGGCCAGCGCCCGGACGATCGCGACCCGCTGCTGCTGCCCGCCGGACAACCGGTCCGGGTAGTCTGCCCGCTTTTCGCCCAGCCCGAACCGGTGCAGCAGCTCCGCCGCCTGCGCCGTCGCCTCGGCCCGGGACAGGCCGAGCACCCTCATCGGCGCCAGCGTCACGTTCCGCTCCACGGTCATGTGCGGGAACAGGTTGAACGACTGGAACACGATGCCGATGTGCCGCCGGACCGCGTTCTCGTCAACTCCGGGCCTGGTGAGTTCCTGGCCGTCCAGCCAGATCGTCCCCGCGTCGATCCGCTCGAGCAGGTTCACGCAGCGCAGCAGCGTCGACTTGCCAGAACCCGAGGCCCCGATCAGGCAGATGACCTCGTGCGAGGCCACGGCCAGGTCCACCCCGCTGAGCACTTCGTGCGAGCCGAACGACTTGCGCAGCCCCTCGATCCGCAGGGCTTCTGTCGCGTCTGCGGCGCGGGCGGCGTCAGCCGGTCCTGTCATGGCCCGGCCCCCGCGAGACGGCGCGCCTGGTCGCGGCGGATCAGGTGGTCGGTGAACCGGGCCAGCGGGATAGTCAGGATCAGGAACAAGATCGCCGCCACCACATAGCTGGAGTAGTTGAACACGGTGGAGCTGTAGATCTCCGCGGCCTTGTTCGCCTCGATCGCGCCGAGCAGGCCGACCTGCGCGGTGTCCTTCTGCAGGCTGATGAAGTCGTTCAGCAGCGGCGGGATGATGTTCCTGATCGCCTGCGGCAGGATCACGAACCGCATCGAGGACGACTGCGACAGGCCGAGCGAGCGGGCCGCCGCGACCTGGCTGCGGTGCACCGAGTTGATCCCGGCCCGGTACACCTCGGCCACGTAGGCCGAGTACGACAGGACCAGCGCCGCCACCCCGTACACCGCCGCCGACTGCGACGAGATGCCCGCCAGCTGCAGCGCAGGCAGGCCGTACCCGAGGGCGAAGATGATCAGGATCAGCGGCACGCCCCGGGCCACGTCGACGTACACGGTGGCGACCACCCGCAGCGGCAGCAGCACCGGCCCGGTGGACTGCCTGACCACCGCCACGGCCAGGGCCACGATGAGGATCAGCACCTCGGCCGCGACGAACATCCGGATGTTCAGCCACAGCGCCTCCCCGACCGAGTAGTAGCCGGCCTTCGGGTCGCCCACGAAGGACCGCCACATGTCGGTGGGGTTGAAGAACGTGTGCCTGACCTGGGCGCTGCCCGGCGCCAGCAGGAAGGCGGCGGCCAGCGCCGCGAGCACGACCACGGTGCTCGCGGTGGACAACGCGGCGCCATGGCGGCTGCGGTCGCCCAGCATCCGGGACCGCCGGGCCGCCAGATTGGGAAGCCCCGGCTCAGGAAGCCCCTGCGCCTCCACTTACGGCTTGATGGTCGGGACGCTGGTGAAGTCCTTCAGGTACTGCGCCGTCAGCTTGGCCAGCGTGCCGTTGCCCTTCAGCGTGGCCAGCGCCTTGTTCACGCACGTCACCAGCTGATTTCCCTTGGCGAACAGCAGGCCGTAGTGCTCGCCGGTGGACGGGAACTGAGCCACCACGGTCGAGCCGGGGATCTCCGTGGTGATGAACTCCGCCGTCGGTGTGTCGGTGACCAGCGCCGCGATCTGCTTGGTCTGCAGCGCCTGCTTGACGTCGTTGAGGGTCTCGAACACCTTCGGCGTCTGGCTGGGCTGGATCTGGCTGTTGATGAACAGCAGGCTGGTCGTGCCCACCTGGTCGCCGAAGACGTAGGTCTTCAGGTCGGCCGGGCTGTGCCTGGCCACGATCGGGCTGTTCTTCAGCGCCACCAGCGCCTGCTGCACGTCGTAGTAGCTGTCGGAGAAGGTGACCGCCTGCGCCCGCTGTGCGCTGTAGGAGATCTCGTTGATGTCGAAGTCGAACTTCTTCGGCCCTGGCGCGTACGAGCTGTTGAACGGCTCGTACGCCCAGGTGACCTGGGACTTGGGGAAGCCGAGCTGGGCCGCCACCGCGTACGCCACCGCGCTCTCGTAGCCCTGGCCGTTGGTCGGCTTGTTGTTGATGAACCAGGGCGGGTAGACCGGTTTGTCGGTGGCCACGGTGAGCTGGCCCTTGGCGTAGAGCTGGCCCTGGATGGCCGAGTTGGAGCAGGACGCGGCGCTCGCGCTGCTGCCCGAACCCGCGGCCGGGGCCGTAGCCGTGTTGCTGCTGCTGGTGGTGCTGCTCGCGCAGCCCGCCAGCCCCGCGCTCGCGGCCAGCATGGCGATAGCGGCCATGGCCGCTACGGTCATCTGTCTCATCCCGGCACTCCTCGTCTGCGCCTGCAAGATCAAGAGAATTATTATCCCGAACGGGCGGGCGCGTGCCCCCGCGCCTCGCCCAGCCCACCCGAGGCAATCCCGCCCTCCGGCCCGCTCGCCCCCGCCCCGCCCGGCCCTCGACCCCAACGCGAACCCCACCCATCCCACCTGCCCCACCAGTCTTGCTTCCCCTGGCCGAGCGATTAACGTGGACGGAAAGCCGCGCCTTCCGAGGGGTAACGGTCCACGATCCTCGAGCGCGGCGGTCGGAGGCGCGGATGGCTTTGATGTTCCTCAACGGGGACGGAATGCGCGGAGGGCGGGCGCATTACACGATCGAGGGCGTGCCGCTGGTGAGGGAGCGGCGCACCGCGCCGCTGTACCGGTTCTTCTCGGTCCGCGACGAGTTCCCGGCCCTCTACCCGGTCGCCGAGGGCGGCCAGCCCATCCTCGGCGAGCTGTACGACGTCCCCATGGGCCCGCTGAACGCCCTGCTGGCTACCGAACCCGCCGAGCTCGAGCTGTCCATCGTCGAGCTCGAGGGCGGCGAGCTGTCGTTCGCCATGGTGCTGCGCGTGGCCGAGCACGCTCTCGGCATTCACAAGGACATCACCAGCTACGGCGGGTGGCACGCCTACCGCGCTGCCGCGCTCAGCGAGGCGCCGGATAAGCGGCGGACTCAGCTCTGACGCCGCCGACCCACACCCCGGCCACGTCCGCCGGGGTGGCCAGGGCGAAGATCCTGGCCAGCGCGTCGGACGCGTCGCGAGCGTGCCGCAGGTTGACCGCCAGCGTGCTCCCGTCGGCCGGGCGCAGCCAGACCGCGTCGAAGTCCTTGCCGACCGCGAGGTCGCCGACCCGGTCCTCGAGCCCGATCGCCCGCGCGCCCGCCCTGGTCGCCAGGTACAGCAGGTGCGCCGGCGTCAGGCTCATCCCGGCCGGGCCGAGCAGCTGCTGGACGAAGTAGGCCTGCAGCGCCTCCTTGGGCAGGAACAGCCCGGAGCCGGCGCCCACGTCGGAGCCGAGCGCTACGTGGATCCCGTGCTCTACGTGCCGGCGCAGCGGGAAAAGGCCGCTGCCCAGGGCGCTGTTGCTGGTCGGGCAGTGCGCGACCGAGGCGCCGTGTTCGGCCAGCAGGGTGAGCTCGGCGTCGCCGGGGTGGACGTTGTGCGCGAACACGCTGCGCGGCGTGACCAGGCCGTGGCGGCAGTAAGTGTCCAGGTAGTGCCGGGCGCCCGGGAACAGCCCGGCCACGGTCGCGATCTCGGCCAGGTTCTCGTTGATGTGCGAGGTGAACCAGACGCCCTTGCCGAGCAGCTGCGCGCAGGCGTCCAGCATCTCGTCCGAGGCCGACAGCGAGAACCGCGGCGTGACCG
>WNGJ01010217.1_pt1 | contig 10015 bp, 15 predicted proteins | sample 5400611 | NCBI WGS metagenome assembly WNGJ01 (sample SAMN13153375, study PRJNA577476) | soil metagenome | isolation source: 40 cm soil or saprolite under Garry oak tree replicate 1 | place: USA:California | collected 2016-06-15
CGACCGCCTTGAGGCCGCGCTTGGAGTCCTTGGAGATCCGGTAGGAGTACTGGCGGTCCATGATGTAGTGGATGGTCAGGAACAGGTGGTCGTCGCCGTTGGCGGGGTTGAGTATCTGGCCGTTGACGCACCACAGCACCCCGTGTTTCGCGGACTCGTCGGCGAGCACGTCGAGCGGGACGTCGCCGCGGGTCTGCCGCGACGTGGCCCAGAACCAGATGATCTTGTACCGCCCGGCGGCGATCGCCTCGCGGAGCTCGTCGAAGTTCTCCCGCTGCGTGTGCGCGAATGTCGACGCCGACCGGTCGTCGTCCTTGAACATGTCGGCCGGGTCGCTGGCGATCACGCCGGCCCGGTCCCTCCAGCCGAGAAATTCGGTCTCCTGGTCGTCGACCGACTTGGTCTCGGTCTCGTCCCGGTTTTTCGAGACCCGGAAGTACCCTGCGGCCAGCTTGCCGGCGAGGTCTTCGGGCTTGAACGTGTGGCCGGGCTCCTCGCCGGGCCATCCACGGCGTGAGCGTTGTGGTGGCATGTCGCAGCTCTCCTACGGTCGCAGTTTGCGCAGGTGGTTGCCTGTATGCCTGAATATAGCAGCAACGTGCGGGTAACGGTTTCTGGCCGACGCGAATAACTCTTAGCCGTACGTTGGTAGCGTATGAGGAAACCGCAGGTCAGGAGTCCGGCACGCTCCAGTAGTCGCCGTCCGGGTCCTCGTCCGGCTGGTCTGTGCGCGCATCGCCCATGTAGGCGGGCCGCCCGCCCGCCGGGCACGCGGTCAGCCAGGTCGTCCCATCGGGGCGGCCGGTCCCGCCGTACACGTCCAGGCCCGGGTCGGCGGCCAGCCGCGCCCGCAGGCGGAGCAGGTGCGCCCGCTGCCGCCTGTCGGCCGTCACCGCCGCGAACACCGCGACCCCGTCGCGCTCGATACGCGCCAGCGCCCGCCGCTCAAGCTCGGCGACGGGGACACGCGGCGAGATGGTGACCACGGAGCCAATCCCCATGCCCCAGATGCTAACGTCTTAAAGCAGAACCCCGTGTCAGGGTTGCGCGGCAATCCGCGCCAATGTTGCTCGGCGGGGCATGACTTCCTTTCGGAGCTTCGTCATGCCCTTGAATCCTGAGGCACGCCGCGCCCGGGCCCGTCTCGCCGCCCTCCGCCGCCACCACCCCGGCGACGACCTCGACCAGCTCACCGAGCAGTGCTACCGGGAGCTGGAGATCTCCAACGATGACGACACCATCGACGACCTGGTTGCGGTCGCGCACCGGCTGACCGACGAGCAGCAGTCGCGCGTCCGCCGTCTCGCCAACTCACTCGCAGCGGCCGGCGGGTGAGCCGGGAAGCCGAACGCCCCGGGCTGCGACCCCCAGGGCGTTCAGAAGACGATGCACCCGGCAAGATGTCCGTCGCTTGCATCGTAACCGATGGCGCTGACGATGAGCCGGTGGCGGCGAAGCTGTGGCGCCTGCGCGACCATCACGGGTACTTCACCCGCGCCGAGCTGGGCGAGCGCGCTCCCGGCCGGCCGTCGTCCTACAGCCTGCCCGCGCCCGTGCTGGCCTGCCACGTCCGGCAGCTGCGGCGGCAGGGCTGGCAGGGCTGGGAGGTCCGGACCAGGTTCGACTTCGGGAGCGTGGCCGGTGCCGCCTAGGAAGTCGCCGCAGAGGGATGCTGACATTCCTGGGACAGTGCTCGCCGACGTCCACGGCGCCTACCTTCAGTGGCTCGGCGCCGACTACGACCTCGGCGCGCTCGACGTCGTGCTGTGCGCGGCCGCGGCCGAGAAACTGTCCGGCGACCCGCCCTGGGTGCTGGTCGTCGGCGGGTCCGGCGCGGCCAAGACCGAATCGGTGGCGCCGCTCACCGGCGCCGGCGCCGTCACGATCTCCACCATCACCGGCGAGGCCGCGCTGCTGTCCGGCACCCCGGCCAGGTCCCGGGCCAAGAACGCGACCGGCGGTCTGCTCCGCAAGATCGGCCCGTCCGGGCTGCTGGTGGTCAAGGACTTCACCTCGATCCTGTCGATGAACCGGGACACCCGCGCCCTGGTCCTCGCCGCGCTCCGCGAGATCTACGACGGCCACTGGTCCCGCAACGTCGGCACCGACGGCGGGTTCACCCTCACCTGGAAAGGGCGCCTGGTCGTCATCGGCGCCGTCACCACCGCGTGGGACGCGGCGCACCAGGTCGTCTCCACCATGGGCGACCGGTTCGTGCTGGTGCGGCTGCGGACCGGCGACTACCGCCGCGAGGCCGGCCGCCAGTCGATGGCCAACGTCGGCGACGAGGTCCGGATGCGCAGCCACCTGTCCGAGGTGACCGGCAAGCTGCTGGCCGGCGCGGCCGGGCACGTCGCCGGCGAGCCGGAGCCGGGCCTCGCCGATGACGAGATGGACGAGCTGCTCGGCCTGGCCGACCTGGTGACCCGGGCCCGCACCCCGGTCGAGCGGGACTACCAGGGCAACCCGGTATGGGCGCACGGCCTGGAGATGCCCACCCGGTTCGCCAAGCAGCTCGTCCAGGTCGCCCGCGGCGGCCTGCTGCTCGGCATGGACCGCGAGACCGCCATGGGCGTGGCCGCCCGCTGCTGCCACGACACCATGCCGCCGCTGCGCCGCATGGTGCTCGCCGACGTCGCCGGCCACCCGGATTCGTTCACCCCCGACGTGGTCGACCGGGTGCAGGTACCCAAGACCACCGTGGACCGCACCCTGCAGGAGCTGCAGCTGCTCGGCCTGCTCAAGGTGGACCACGTTCCCTGGGGTGAGCGCGTCCGGTGGATGTACTCGCTCGCGCCGGGAATCGACCCGGCCGACCTCGGCCGCATCTGTACCAGAAATGTCAGTAAGGGCACGGAGGAGACATGATCGACGTCACCGGCTACCGGCTGAACTTCCGCGGCTACCCCGTCACCGCGGTCAGCGACGACGTCGCCGCCCTGCTCGCCGAGTCCAGCCACGGGCCCGCCTGCGATCTGAGCTGGGTACTGCACCAGGCGACCGACACCGCCGAACCCGGCGAACCGTCCGGCTGGTACTTCAGATCCGAGCTCGCCGGCCACACCGTGATGATCGAGCGGTTCGGCGGCATCCGCAGCGCCGGCCGGCACGACGGCGGCATGTGGTCCGTCTACCTGCCGGACGAGCGATAGCGCCATGATCACGCTGGCCGCGTCCGCGCACTGCATCGGCGGGTGCGGGCGGACGGCCGGGCCCGGCGGATGGGCGGCCGTCGACCGCCAGGCCGAGCGGCATACGAAGGCCGGGCATCCGACCGGCGTCGTAGCCGTGCCGGCCGCCGCGCGTAATGATGGTGGCCATGGCGATCACCGTGCCAGCGCTGGCGAGATGCGTCCACCGCGGCTGCCCGTGGAGGTGGACGTCAGGCGCCGACCGTGACTGCGGCCACCACGGCGGCGACTACGGCCTGGCCGAGCGGATGACGGCGACCGGCGTTGACGTGACCGCGGCGCCGGCAGGCCGGCACGACCCCGCAGTGATGACGGACAGTGATGACGGACAGTGACGAGTGGGCCGGACGACAGCGGACGACAGCGGGGCGACAGCGGGCGGCGGCCGTAGCGGACAGTGACCACGAACGGCGGCGCCATGAGGCCGGTCTCCGTACGTAGCAGAGGTACGGAGCGTCCGATGTCACGCGCTGTCACCCTCACCTGGTAACCCCCGGGGCACCAGCCCCCGGCACTCCGGTAAGCCGTCACCGGCTGGTCACTGACCGACGTTTCCGCAGGTCAGGGGCACGTCGAATCGCCCCCTGGGCGGCGCCGGGCGCTCCTGACCCGAGTCCCCGCGCGCGTGTACGCGGCGTCACCCGGGGTGACGTCACCGGGAGTGACCGCGGGCCGGGCGGCCCTCCGGGCGGCCCTCCGGCCGACCGTCCGGGCGTAGCGGAGAGTGACATCGGCGGGGGGTAGCGGCGGATTCCGGGCACCCCCGGGCTCTCCGCGCCCGTCGCCTAGAGTGACATAGCCGGGGGCGGCCGCCGGGGGTGACACTGGAGCCATGGCAGATTCCGGGGCAGCGAGGCAGGCCCGCTACAAGGCCCACCGCCAGAACGACCACCATCTGTGCAAGCACGATGCCCGCGGCGTCCTGGCAGCGATCCCCGCGGGCGATGACTCCCCGGCGGACCCCCGTAGCGCCCTGGAGGCCCTGTGGCGCCGCCTCGAGGCCGTCAGCATCGCCGATCCGGCCAACGCGATGGTCGCCAGGGAACTCCGCGCGGTCCTGGTGGTCCTGGCGGCGCCGCAGGACGAGGACCTGGACTATGGCTAGCCTGGCCGCCCGCTGCTACCGGGTGCACCAGGCCGCCGAGGCCGGGGTGCCGGGCGCCGAACGCCAGCTGCGGCGGATGGCGGCACGCGGGGAGCGGGCCGCGCAGGCCGTGACCGATCTCAGCCTGCAGTGGCACCGGCATCCCGGCTCCCCGGACCCGTGCGAGGGCGTGTCGTGCCCGGAGGCGTCGGACCCGGTCGCGTGGGCGCAATCGTGGGAGCGTTACTGGCCGGCGGGGCAGCATCCCGGCGCCCTGGTGCAGGATGGTGACCGTGGCTGACATGACGGGCTGGGCCCCGGTGGCGGACGCGGCCGGGAAGGTGCTGGGCTGGATGGCGCCAGCCCAGCATGACGAGCCCGGCCTGGACTACTTCGAGGCGGACCGGCCGCGCCGGAATGCCGCGATCGTGAAGGCGCGCGCCGCCGCGCTGTACGAGCTGGCGGCCCTGGCCGGCGACGAGGCGTTCAGCGCCGGCGAGGTCACGGACATGGCGCGGCGGGCCGGGCTGACCGGGGACCAGATGGACGCCGCGGCGAACGCTGCCCTGGTGCTGTGGGAGATCGAACAGCAGCGCAAGTAGGTACGCTGGTCATGTTCGGAGCCGCTTCAGCAACTGCTGGCGGCCAGGCGTCACCTCGTGTTGGCAACTGCCAGCGAGTGAACACCCGCGAGGGCCCCGGGCGCGAGGCAACTGCCCGCCCGTGACCGGCCCGCGGGAACACGCGCGCGAGAGGTCCCCCCGTGTACGGAGCCTGTGAGCACGGGTTCATCCCGAGGTCCTGCGCGGAGTGCCGCTACCAGGCGAGGAGGGCCGCGATGTTCACCGATGACAAGTTCCTGCAGGTCTGCGAGCGCTACCGGGAGATTCACGAGCGCAAGCCGCTGGCCGCGCTGACCGAGCGGCACGACCAGGTGCTCGACCGGATTGGCGAGCTGGAGGGCTACGCCCGGCGCAGCAACAGCCAGGATGACGAACTGGACCAGCTCGGCGCCGAGCGGACCGTCCTCGACGTGGCGATCGGCGACGCGAAGATGGCCGCGCGCAGCCAGCTGGCCGCGGAGCGGGCCGAGAAGATCGAGCACATCACCCGCATGGCGCAGGACCCGGCCAACCTGGAGCGGCCGGGCGGCGGGACGCAGCCCGGCGGGCAGCCGGGCGCCCCGGCGTTCGTCAGGGGGAAGCTGGGCACGCGCCTGGAGACGGCCGCGGAGACGATCCAGCGGGCCGGGAACCCGTGGCGGGACGACCGCGGCCCGCTGGACCGCGAGACGGCGGCCGGGTTCGTCTCCCGCGCGCACAGCGCGATTGAGGCGGTATCCGAGCGGCTCGGCCACGACGGGACCGAGCTGCTGAGCACGCTGCTGTCCGAGCGCAGGGACACGCGCGGCGTGTCGGTGCGCCGGTCGGCGGACGAGGTCCGGCAGGGCGCCGAGATGATCCTCGCCCTGTCCTCGCCGCACTATGAGTCGGCCATGCGCAGCGTCTTCAGGAACCCCGACCTGTTTAGCACCGGAATCGGCGCCATGGTCTGGAGCGACGATGAACGCGAGGCCGTCCACGCGGTGATGAGCAACATGGCCGTCCGCGCCGCGTTCGCGGAGACCAGCGGCGCCGCCGGCGCCTTCGCCCTCCCGCTTCAGCTCGACAGCACCATTTTGTACACAAACGCTGGCGTAGCGTCACCGCACCGGAATCTCGCCCGGCATGAGCTGGGGACGAGTAACACCTGGAACGGAATAACCTCGGCCGGGTCCACGTCGAATTTCGTGGCCGAGGGTGTCGCGGTGACGGACACGACGCCGGTGATCGGCCAGCTCGTGATCACCGCCTACAAGGTCATGACCTGGATCTTCGGCAGCTTCGAGGTCCTGGACGACACGTCGCTGTCCCAGCAGGTCCCGGACCTGTTCGACGAGGCCCGGGGAAGGCTGGAAGGCTCGGTGTTCGCCATCGGGACCGGGTCGGCGCAGCCGTTCGGCGTGGTGACCCGGGCCGGGGCCGACGCGTCGGCGGGCGTGCTGACCAACACCATGGTCTACAACCTGGACCAGAACCTCCCGCCGCGGTTCCGCAACGGCGGCAAGGTCGCGTGGGCGGCCAACGAGTCCATCCGGAACGTCGCACGCCAGGTCGCGAAGTTCACGGGCGCGGTCGAGTCGATCGTGAACGACAACACCCCGGACGGCATCCCGGAGATGCTCGGCTATGACTTTTACGAGTCGAGCACGATGCTGGGCGGCTCGGTGGGGAACCGGGAGCTGGTGCTGGGCGACTGGCAAAGTTACATCATCGTGGACCGGCTCCCCAACGTCGTCGTCGCCGAGCCCCTGGTCATGTCGCAGTCGACGGCGCTTCCCACGGGTCAGCGCGGGTGGCTGGCATATAGCCGGGTGGGTGCCGACACGGTGACGCAGGGCGCCGCGTTCGGCTCCAACGCGTTCGTGGTCCACGTCCACTAGGAGGGCCGGCCATGGCGAAGGGCAAGGACAAGCCGCAGGGGACCGGCCTGGAGCCGTGCCCGGAGTGCGGCGGCGTCGAGTGCGGCACGCCGCGGGTGCCGGTGTGCTGCGGGGCGTGCGGGCACTGAGCGTTCCCTGGCCGGCATCGGGACGGCCGGGAATGCGGGCGGCCCGCCACCGGCTTGGTCTCCCCGGTGGCGGGCCGCTCAGCTTTCAAGCTCAATACGTTTAGGTTGAACGGGGCGATGCGCTAGTCACGACGGCCACCCCCACGTCCCCTCCGCGTACTCGCGGCGGAGCCGGACCATCCCCTTCATCGCGGCGGGCCGGCCGGACATGAGCATGTCCTCCATCGCCTCGGCGAAGCTGACGAGGTTGCCCCACATGCACCTCACGTCAGCGTCGGAGACCCGCAGGTGCTCGGGCTCGGCGTGGCCGAACCGGGCGAGCAGGTGCTCGCCGAGGAGCTCGACCATCTTGGGGAAGGCGTCGGCCAGCTCGGCGAGCGGCACCATCGCGTCCACGATGAACTGGTCGGCGTGGTCGCGCTCGGTCCACCTCGCGCGCGGGCGAGAAAGGTCGGTGCAGTGCCCGTTGCATCCGGACGGGCGGCTGTCGGTCTGGGTCATGATGGGGATTGCCTCGCTTCGGTGGGGTTACCCGGCCGGGGGGTGCTCGTCCGGACCGACCCCCGGCCGGGTGCTTTGCGGGTACACGTCGACGAGCACGTGCTCGGCCTCGACGTGGCACAGGGCCTGGTGCCGGGCCTGCCCCTCGTCGGCATGACGGAAGGCAGCGCCGCAGAGCGTGCACACGGCACGCCAGCGGGCAGGCTCCTGGTCGTTCACCGGCCGGCCTCGCGCAGCATCTTGTCCACCCGGGCGCCGTTGGCGTCATCGCTGATCCTGATCTCGGTGACCAGCGCCGAGCGCAGCGCGTACAGCTCGCGCAGCATGCCGTCGATCGCATCCACCGCGGAATTGGCGGCCAGGCGCGCGTGAGCGTCCGGCCTGCTGCCGTCGCGGCGGGACCAGATGCCCAGCGACACGGCCGCGTCCTCGGCGTGGTTCCGGATCGCCGACAGCGGCGCGTCGAAGGCGTCGGCCGGGGCGGGGCCGCGGCTGTCCCACGGCACCGGGAACCCGTCCGGCAGCGGGCCCAGGCCGGCGCTCACCGGACCAGCCTCAAATGCGGACCATGGTACTGATTTGCCCGCTCGGCCTCGCGCTCGCGCTCGCGGTCCAGCTCGGCGATCACGGCGTCGATGGCGGCCCAGTCGGGCGGCGGGAGCGGCGGCCAGGCGGGCGGCAGGGGCACGACGGTCGCGCCGGCGCTGGCGGGCGGGGGGGACGTGCGACGATTCATGGTGGGTCGCCTCCTAGAGCGGCGATCAAGGGCCGTCCGTTGCGTTCACACCGCGCGGGCGGCCCGCTTTCGTGTCACCCCGAACACTACGCGCACTGTAGCGGCACGTACAGACACGTAGCCCTAAACAGCGCTCCGGTGCTGGTCAGCTACCTTGATCGTCATGGATGCGCCCGAGATCGACTACCGCGCCGAGCTGCCGCCGAGCCGACAGATCGCGGCGTGGATACTCGCGCGCATCGAGTCCGGCGACCTGCAGCCCGGCCAGCCGGTCCCCTCGGAGAAGGAACTGGTCGACACGTTCGGCGTGGCGCGGACCACGGCCAGGCGCGCGGTCGCGTGGCTGCGCGACCAGGGCACTATCCGCACGGTGCCCGGCCGCGGCTCCTACGTCGCCGAGCGTGGCTGATATCCGTGGTTGACCGGGACGCCCCGGCCGCGGCGCCGTATCACCGGGATCTCGCCGGCGTCCTCAAGCTCGCGGCGGGCGAGGAGGGCGGTTCTAGGCGCTATGCCGGCCTTCCGCGCCAGCGCACGGTCCGTTTCCTCCGGTGACTCCCGGAGCAGGCCCACCACCCGGTCACGGGGGCGCGGGCTGGTCTCACCGAATACCCGGTGCCCGTCACCTGGCCCGGTGAGCCACGCCCAGCTGACCCGCCCCGGGTCGATGCGCGCGTGGCGCCGGTCGCCGCCGTGTATCCCCTTGTGCACGCGGACGTCGGCGACCGCCCTGATCAGCTGCTTGGCGGCGGGAAGGTTATCCCTGCGCAGCGCCCACCACCTGTCGGCCGCGTCCGGGCCGACCATCCCGGCGAGCGCGGGCGACAGCGACGCCGGCTGCGCGAGCTTCCGCGCCTCGGCGAGCCTGGCGGCCAGGGCCACGCTGCGCCGCTCCCAGAACACCGCGTCGGCGTCCGGGTCCTCGCCCCTGGTGCGGCATTCCTCGATCTGGTGCTCCAGCCGCTCGGCGTCGGCCCGCGCAGCCTTGGCGACCGCGCTATCGTCTTCCCGCCGGCCCCACACGTACGCGTACACCTCCGGGTCGGCGAGCCAGGACACGAGCCGGTCCTCGACATAGGCGTCGAGCCAGTCGACCCGGATACCGAAATGGCTGCGGTGCGTGCACACGTAGTACGGGACGATGCCCCGGGCATGGTCGTTGTGCAGGGCCGCCCTGCTGCCGCATTCGCCGCAGTGCGCGACCCCGGCGAGCAGGGTCTGCCCTTTGTGGGGGTTCCACTTCCCCCGCGACGGGTCGGACAATATCCGCTGCACCGCCCACCACTGCTCTTCGCCGACCAGCTCCGGCCACTGGCCGGTGACCCCGTCGATGACCGCCGCGAGCCGGTCCGCCGGGCGCCACGACTCAGACTGGTAGATCCGCCCGCGGATGTAGACGGGGTTCCGGGCGATGAACTTGACCAGATGCGGCGTCCACATGCAGTTATCGATCTTGTGCCCCTGCGGGCACTTGCCGCCCTCGGTCTTGCTGCCGCAGGCGCGGCACTTGCGCGGCGGATGCGGCCTGGGGATGCGGCGGTCTTCGAGAGAGCGCGCGATGGACCCGATGGAATCGCCGGCCGCTATCCGGTCGTAGATCTCCCGGACGATGTAGGCCGGCGAGTCCTCGACGGCCCGGCCGTTGCCGTCGAATACGTCGGCCTCATCGCGGATCCATAGCTTTTTCCCCTTGACGATCTCGTGGATGCGGCGGTACCCGTATGCGACCCGGCCGCCCGGCTTGCCCTGGTGCGCGACCGCCTTGAGGCCGCGCTTGGAGTCCTTGGAGATCCGGTAGGAGTACTGGCGGTCCATGATGTAGTGGATGGTCAGGAACAGGTGGTCGTCGCCGTTGGCGGGGTTGAGTATCTGGCCGTTGACGCACCACAGCAC
>WNGJ01051467.1_pt1 | contig 10015 bp, 10 predicted proteins | sample 5400611 | NCBI WGS metagenome assembly WNGJ01 (sample SAMN13153375, study PRJNA577476) | soil metagenome | isolation source: 40 cm soil or saprolite under Garry oak tree replicate 1 | place: USA:California | collected 2016-06-15
TCGCTTGAGCATCGATGTCCTCCACTGAAGCGGAGCGGGCGCGTTCAGGCTCTCGCTGTTTCACGAAACCTAGCAGAAGCGAAGGCCTTTGGCATCGCATAGCAGCCCGTCATTGACCGGCCCCGGTGCCAGAGCTACGGAAAATCATCAAATCTCGGTCATTCCGGCCGGCTGAACCGGCTTTGTGGAACTCATGAAGCTTCCGTCTTTCGACTATGCCTGTCCGGCGACGATCGCCGAAGCCGTTGCGCTTCTCGCAGCGCATGGCGGCGACGCCAAACCGATTGCGGGGGGCCAGAGTCTAGTGCCGATGCTGGCGTTTCGGCTCGCCGCGCCGACGCTACTCGTTGATCTGCGCAAGCTCGATGAACTGCGGGACATAGCGATTGGCAACCGCGGCGTCACGCTCGGGGCAATGGTGCGCTGGCGCGATGTTCTTGAACACCCGAGGCTGCGCCAAGCGCATCCGCTGCTGGCGGCGGCGGTCGAGCACATCGCCCATTATCAGATCCGCAATCGCGGTACCGTCGGCGGCAGCTTGGCGCACGCTGATCCTGCCGCGGAGCTGCCCTGTATTGCCGTCACCTGCGAGGCAGAAATCGTCGCGCTCGGGCCGAAAGGCCGGCGCGTGATTGCCGCCGCCGAGTTCTTTCGCGGGGCCCTGCTGACTGCTTTACAGCCGGACGAGATCATCACCGAAATTCGTTTCCCGGCATGGCCGCGAGACCGCCGCTTCGGGTTCCAGGAATTCGCCCGCCGCCGTGGCGATTTCGCTTTGGCTGCGGCGGCCGTGTGCTTCGATGTAGTGGAGCAAAAATTCCGTAATGTCCGCATCGGCGCTATCGGAGCCGCCGACCGGCCGATGCGGCTCGCCGCGGCCGAGCGCACACTGGAAGCTCACGACATGACCGAAGCGGGGATCGGTGCCGGCGCGGCTGCGGCTGCCGGGGCAGTCGATCCGGCCGATGACATTCACGCCAGCGGCGCTTATCGCAAGACATTGATTGGCGTCATGGTCGAACGCGCATTGCGCGACGCCACGACCGGTCCCATTGTCTAAGCTTGAATACGGCAACAGCCTGACTTTCAGGCAGTAAGCAGGGAGTATCCGTTCATGAGCGCTGCACGGCATCCGCGCCCGAAAGAGCTCGAGGGCGTTTCGCTCGAAGAAATCATGAAAAAATATGTCGGCCGCTACAAAGACAAGAAGCCGGACTGGGCGGCGTTCGAGGATGCCAAAATCGAGGGTTATAAACGCGCGCAGCACCGCTTCATTGGCGCCGGCGGCTCCGGCAAGCACGACGATGCCACGGTGATCCCGCCCGGCAACTTCACGCTATCGATTGTGTATGTCGAACCGGGCCAAGGCAACGCGGCGCATACCCACGAGGTGGAAGAGTGCTTTTTTGTGCTGCAGGGTTTTCTCGATGTCTTCCTCGAAGACGAGAGCGGCAGGCGTGTCGCGAGCCGATTAGGGCCATGGGAGTGCATCGCGTGTCCGGCCGGCGTCATCCACGGCTATCAGAACGACTCGCTAGAACCGGTCTATTTCCAGGTGATGCTCGGCCGGGGTAGGCCGGACACGATGGGCTATGCTGACGATCAGCTATACATGCGCAAGGACGCGCATTTGAAAGCGGTATAGGCGCAACGGTCAAAACTCGGGGTCCGCTTTCGCCAGCGGCCCGCGGACAAAAAGCCACCTAGCCGTGAGTCGGCACAAACAGCTTCTCGATCGGGATCGGCTCGGCGATGAGGCCCTGTTCGACCATATAGGTCACCAGTGCCTCGAGCGTTGGCCGATTTGGCTCGACGCCGTACGGCCAGCAGTCGCCGCCGAACAGCGCATCGACCTCGTCGATGTCGGCCGGCAGCCACGGCAGCATGTAGCGCAGCGTGCCGGGAAAACGCATCTTCTGCCACGCCCAATCCTTGGCGGCGCAGAAAGCCTCGTAGAGGCTCGTCACTACGAAAGGATGTCGCTCGTAGAGATCGTTGCGGATGACGACCGAGTGCATGATCGGGAAAATCCGCGTGCGGCGAAAGTAATCTTGCTCGCGCGCGCGATAATCCGGAAACAACCGAACGACATCGGGATGGCGGTTAAGCGCGCGCGGCAAATTGGAGCCGATGATGGCATGAATTTCGCCAGCCTCGAGGAGATCGCTCAATGACCTGCCGGTCTTGTTCGGTGTGATGTTCACTGGTTTGAGGAGCGGCATCAGCGAAGGGTGACCGTAGCTGCCCGGCTCGTTAACGGCGCCTTGCACCCACTCGATCCCGGAAAGGTCGATGCCGAGATCGTGTTGCATCAGGCCACGGATGAAGATCGCGGCAGTCTGGGTATAAAGCGGCACGCCGATGCGCTTACCGGCCAGGTCTTTCGGCGCGCTCACGAAGCGGCGGTTCACCGCGATGAAGCCATGGCGAAATACCCGTGAGGCAAATACCGGCAACGCCACGAACGGCAATTTCTTTGCCGCGAACCGGCTGACATATTCGGAACTCGACATTTCACAGGCGTCGAATTCCAGCCGGTTGGTCATGCGGTCGAAAATCTCCCGCGGATTGTCGATGACAAGAAAATTGAGGTCGATGCCATCCGGTTTGACGTCTCCGGTGTAGAGCGCCAGCATTCGGTCGTAGAGGCCGCAGGCGAAGGTGATCGGCAGAGCAGGCATTTCAAACGCCTCGCGCAAAGTTTGCGAAAATAGTTTCCTAGTATTACACAGCGTTAGCCGCGACGCCCGCTTGACGGGGCGTATTTGATCCAATTCACTTTGGATAACGAATGAAAGACTCGGTATTGCTCGCCCGCTTCGACGGCCCAATCATCATGATCGGCTTCGGCTCGATCGGCAAAGGCACCCTGCCGCTGATCGAGCGGCACCTTGCCTTTGATCGCGAGAAATTCGTCGTCATCGCACCCGATGATGCCGACCGCCGCCTGCTCGACGAACGTCAAATTTCCTCAAGCCGCTCCTCACCTGCGGTCCCGGCCGCGGCATGATCGTCAATCTCTCGGTCGATACGTCTTCGGTCGATCTGATGGAATTCTGCAAGGACGTCGATGCGTTTTACATCGATACCGTCGTCGAACCCTGGCCGGGGCTTTATTTGGACGGCACGCGCTCGCTGTCGGAGCGGTCAAATTACGCGCTGCGCGAAGGGGTCCTTGACCTCCGCCAGCGCCGGCCTGGCGGTATCACGGCTGTGAGCTGCTGCGGCGCCAATCCAGGCATGGTGTCCTGGATGGTCAAGCAGGCGCTGATCGACATCGCCAAGGATTTGAAGCTCGATTTCGCCGAGCCGGCCACGCGCGAGGATTGGGGGCGCCTAATGCAGCGCGTCGGCGTCAAGGGCATCCACATCGCCGAGCGCGATACGCAGCGGTCCAACACGCCAAAATTGCGCGGCAAGTTCATCAACACGTGGTCGGTGGAGGGCTTCATCGCCGAAGGCCTGCAACCGTCAGAGCTTGGCTGGGGCACGCATGAAAAGACCATGCCGCCCGGCGCCTACCACCACGATTTCGGCTGCGAGGCTGCGATCTATCTGACTCGGCCTGGCGCCGGGACGCGCGTCCGCTCCTGGACGCCGACCGCGCAAGCCCAGCACGGTTTTCTGGTGACGCACAACGAGTCGATCTCGATCGCTGACTACTTCACGCTTCGCGACAATGGCAAGGTGATCTATCGGCCGACCTGCCACTACGCCTATCATCCTTGCGACGACGCCATCCTGTCGCTGCATGAGATGGCGGGCCGCGGCTGGGTGCCGCAAAAGACCTGGCACATTTTGTCTGAGGACGACATTGTCGACGGTATCGATGAGCTCGGCGTCCTGCTCTACGGGCATGCCAAAAACGCTTACTGGTACGGGTCGCAGCTCTCGATCGAGGAGACCCGCAAGCTTGCGCCCTATCAGAATGCGACTGGCCTGCAAGTCACCTCGGCGGTGCTCGCCGGCATCGTCTGGATGCTGGAGAATCCGGATTGCGGCATTGTCGAAGCCGATGAAATGGACTTCCGCCGCTGCCTTCATGTCCAGCGGCCCTATCTGGGCCCGGTGATCGGCCAATATACGGATTGGACGCCGTTGTCCGACCGCAGCCAGCTCTTCCCCGAGACCTTAGACCGGGACGATCCCTGGCAGTTCAGCAACGTGCTGGTGAGCTGATAACCGCTGGTCCGAGTTACTGAAACCGCTTTACTGCGTCCTCGACCATGGTCAGGTCGGAATATGCCTTCACATCGAAGCTCGACTTGACGAAGCCGAGCTCGTGCGTGAGGTCCACGTTCCTTTGCAGCGCGCCGAGATTCGGCAGCATGTTAGTATCGCGATAGGTATCCCTTTTGGTGAACAGCCAGTCGAAGGTCTGCGGCGGGCGCCTGGTCAGGCGACCGGCGATTTGCAGGACCGCGTCGTGGTTGGCCGGATCGAGATACCAGCGGGTTATGCGAAGCGTGTCCTCGAAGAAATCGACTAAGGCGACGCGATTCTTGTCGATGAATGGCTTTCGCATCGTCCACACGATCATGTCGGTAACGCCGATAGCGTCCTTCTGGACAAACAGATCGCGCGCGATGTTGCGCAGCTCGGGATCGTACGAAAACGGAAGGACAGCCGGAATAAGGTCGACCTTGTGTTCGGCGAGCATCGCCCTCATTGCCGGAAATGGCGCCTCCACCATGGTGTAGTCGCGATTGGCCTCGAGCCCGTGCTTGCGCAGCATCGCGCGCATCGCGATGTCGATCGCGCTTCCAGCCGCATTGGTGGCGATGACCTTGCCCTTGAGATCCTCGATCTTGTGGATCGTGCTGTCTTTCAGCACCATATATTCCTGGGAATAGTAATCCTCGACGCCATCCTGAAACTCGTCGGCGACGATGCGAAGATCCTCCAGGCCGGCATTTTGGATCGCGATGCCGAGCGTCGAATAAGCAAGATTGGAAATTTCAATCTGGTTGTTCGCGAGCGCCGTTACCATCGGCGGCGTTCCCTGGAATTGCGTCGGCTCGACGAGATATGACTGCCCGAAATGCTTGGCGAGATCCTTCTTCTCCAGCCAGATCGACGCCCAGTTGGTAACCGGCGCCACCCATGACATGCGGATTTTCAACGGCTCGGCGCCGGCTGTGCTGACCGCAACGAATACGCCAATGCAGGCGGAGGCGAAGGTTATGGTGCGCATGCATTCCTCCTCCGAGGTGTCCCGTGCTGTGCCCCTCGGCCGGCAACCGAGACGCAGATTGGGACGGCATTAAAGCGCGCCGGTCCTGACGAAATCAGAAATCGAGCGGCGCCCCCGGCTTACTTCAAGCGCTTTGCCGCTTCTTGAATGAGACTGAGATCGGAATGCGCTTTGACGTCGAAACTCGCCCTCACGAAGCCGAGGTCATGCGTCATGTCGACGTTTCTCTGCAGCGCGTCGAGATCCGGCATCAGGTTGGGATCGCGGTAGTAGTCATCCTTGCTGAAGATCCAGCCGAATCGCTCGGGCGGCTGTTTTGTCAGCTGGGACGCGATTTCGGCTGCGGCATCGTGGTTCTTCGGATCGAGATACCAGTGCAGGATGCGCAATGAGTCTTCGAGAAAGTCGACCAGGGCCGCGCGATGGGCGTCGATGAACGCCTTGCGGGCGGACCACATGACGAACTGCGACCGGCCGATTGCGGCTTTCATGTCAAATAACGAGCGCGCGTTTTTTTTCAGCTCCGGGTCGAGCATGAACGGCAGCACCGCAGGAATGAGATCGACTTTCTTTTCCATCAGCATCGACTTCATGCCCGGGAACGGCGCCTCTATGATCGTGTAGTCGCGATTTGCCTCCAATCCGTGCTTGCGCAGCATAGCGCGCATGGCCACGTCGAGACCCGTCGGTGAGCACCTGGAAATCGTTCGAGACGTATCCCGCTACGCCATCCTGGAAGTCATCGCTGATGACGCGGATATCATCCATGCCGGCGTTCTCGATCGCGATCGGCAAGGTCGAGAAAGCGAGATTTCCGATCTCGAGCTCATTATTGGCAATCGCCGTGATCATCGGCGGAGTGCCGGCATAGCGTACCGGCTCGAACACATAGGATTGGCCGAAATGGACGGCGAGGTCCTTCTTTTGCAGCCAGACCGAAGAAAGATTTGCCAGCGGCGCGACCCAGGCGCCGCGAATTTTCAAGGGCTCCGCCTGGGCGGCGCCATTCGACCAGCCGATGGCCAAGGCGAAAAGCGCAATACCGGTCGCAATGATTTTCCCACGCATGGCCGTCCTCCAAATTAATTCTCGTTGCGTCGAATTCGCGGGTCGCTAGCGCAATTGTGGGCGGAAACGGCAGCGCGAGGCAAGTCTGCCGATGTTACCTCGAATGGCTAATGGCGTTCGGCCGTCTCCTGATGCCACACCAATAGGCGGCGTCGGATCAGCGCCATAGCCTTGATCAGCGCATAGCCGACGATTGCGATCTCGACTATGCCGGCGAATACCCCGCGTGAATCGGCGAAGCGCGAGGCGCTCATCATCGCGCCGCCAAGGCCGTAACCGCCCATCGCCATCTCCGCGATGATGGCAACAATGAGCGCGATCGGCAGCGCGACCTGCAAACCTGTCAGGATTTGCGGCAACGCGGCGGGCAGCGCGATCTGCCACATCAATTCCCGTTCGCTGGCCCCCATATTTCGTCCCGACCAGATGAGCTCCTTTTCGACGCCGGCCAGCCCGGCCAGCGTGGCCGTCACCACCGGAAAAATGGCGTCGAACACAACGATGCTAATTTTCGAGATGTCATAGAGCCCAAGCCAAAGGATGATGATCGGCAGGAACGCGATCTTCGGCATCGGAAATCCAACTGATATGATCGGATCGAAGAACCAGCGAACGATCCGGCTGCGCGCCATCACCGCGCCGAGCGCGATACCGCCGACCGCCGCGATGGCGAAGCCTGTAATGGCGCGAAACATGGTCACCCACAGATTGCGCCACAGCTCGCCGCCGATCGCGTCGGCGTAAATGCGTTCGGCGACCGCGGAAAACGGCGGCAACATGAAAGCGGTGACCTTGCCGCTGCGCGCAAAGATCTCCCAAGCGATTAAAAGCACGAGGATCGAGAAAATGCCGGCGCCGCCACGGAATACGACGTCCAGGCGGCGCGCCGCGTCCCGGGAAACTTGGGCTTCGGCAGCCGCAAGCGAAGCGGTATCGTCTAGTCCCGCCATCGCAGCAACCATTGAATGAAGAGTTGATAAATGCGGTCCGCAGCAAAGCCGAGGAAGGCCACCGTGAGCACGACGGCATACATGCCCTCGTAAGATCCGGTCGATCCCAGATAGCCGATCAGATAGCCGAAGCCTTGCTGCGATACGATTAGTTCGGAGCTCACCAGCAGGATGAAGGCCAGCGCCAATGCGGTGCGGATGCCGTTAAGCAATTCCGGCAGCGCGCTTGGCACGACCACGTCCCACATCATGCGCAATCGGTTCGCGCCCATACTGCGCGCGGACCACACCAGTGCATGATCGCTGCCGCGCGCGCCGTTATAGGCGCCGATCGTCACCGGAATCATGCAGCCGAGAAAAATCAACAGGATTTTCGAGCCGTCGCCGAAGCCGAGCCATAATACCGTGACTGGAATGAGCGCCGATTTCGGCAGCGGATAGAACAATTCCACGAGCGGATTGACGAAGACATCGAGGAGCCGCCAGCGCGCCATGCAAAGCCCGAGCCCACCGCCGCCGAGTACGGCAAGAAGAAGTCCGACCGATCCGCGATAGAGCGAAGCTGCGCCATTGTTGACGAGTTCGCCGCCGCGGATCAGATCAACCCACGCAAGGCCCACTTTGCTCAGAGGTGGCAATGCGGAGCTGTCGACGAGGTTGAGCCGCGCGATTGCTTCCCAGGCGACCGCCAGGAGCACAAGCGGAAGATAACGGAAACTTGCCTGCATTACGGTTTGCATGATGCGTCGTGCTCGTTGCGCGCTCGCCTGCTCGGGCGCGCTGCTCTTTCAGCTGCTCGGCTTTTTCTCTTGATTCTCTTGGGCCTTGATCGCCTCCTCGCGCACCAAACTCCAAAGTTCGTCGACTTTCTCCACGAATTCCTTGCTGCGAGTGAGACCTGGATCGCGATGGTCGAATTTGGTCTCGATGATCGCCTTGATACGGCCGGGCCGCGCTGACATGACTGCGACTCGTTCGGCGAGATAGACCGCTTCCTGCACGTCGTGCGTCACGAAAATCACGGTCTTGGGCGTGCGCTTCCAGATGTTCAGGAGCTCGGTTTGCATGAGCGCTCGCGTCTGCGCATCGAGTGCGCCGAATGGCTCGTCCATCAGAAGGATATCGGGATCGAAGGCAAGCGTACGGGCAATCGCGGTGCGCTGTTTCATGCCGCCGGACAATTGCGAGGGATAGCTGTCTTCGAAGCCGCTCAATCCCACGAGATCGATAAACGCTTGCGCCCGGCGTTCACGCTCGGCGCGCGGCATGCGCTGCCGTTCGAGCCCGTAGAGGATGTTGGCTCGCACCGTCTTCCACGGAAACAGCGCAAAATGCTGGAATACAATACCGCGATCCGGACCGGGTGCCGTGACCGGTTGTCCTTTCACGACGATGCGGCCGGCTTCAGTCGGCAGAAATCCGCCGACCAGATAAAGCAGCGTGGATTTGCCGCAGCCGGACGGGCCGAGCAGGGCCACAAATTCGCGCGGGCGCACGTCAAGCGAAACGTCGGACAGCGCCAGCACCGGTCGGCCGCGCGGCGGCCGATAGGTATGGTTCACCCGTTCGATGATGATTTGGCTTTGGCCGTCCATGCCTGCCGCCTGCGCTGCTGCGGCGCGTGGCCGCTCCCCGCGGGCGGCACCCTAACCGGAGCCGTGCAGGAGACCAAGCACCGCGAGGCTAAGCACTGCGAGACTAAGCAGGTCCGGCGGGAAGTTTGCTGCGCGTTGCGAAAAGCAGCTATATGTGTCGGTTAAAGACAAGCCCCGGAAACCAGAGGCATGGAACGCTCCTTCAGCAAAGAAGTCGAGGCGCTGCGGCTCGGCGTCGGCGCGACATTCCGCGGCGAAGGCATTCTGGCGGTTACCAAGGCGTTGCTGCAATCCGGCGTGAGCTATGTCGGCGGTTACCAAGGCGCGCCGGTTTCGCATCTCTTGGACGTCATGGTCGACGCCAAGGACCTGCTCGACGAGCTCGGCGTCCATGTCGAGACCTGCACCAACGAAGCCGCTGCCGCGGCCATGCTCGGCGCTTCGATCAATTATCCGCTGCGCGGCGCGGTGACCTGGAAATCGATCGTCGGCACCAACGTCGCCGCAGACGCGCTGTCGAACCTCGCCTCCCCCGGCGTTATCGGCGGCGTCATGATCATCCTCGGCGAAGACTACGGCGAGGGCGCAAGCGTCATTCAAGAGCGCTCCTATGCCTATGCCATGAAGTCCTCGATCTGGCTTCTCGACCCGCGTCCGGATCTGCCGACGATCGTGCGCATGGTGGAGGAGGGTTTCGAGCTGTCCGAAACAAGCCACGCGCCGGTGATGATGGAGCTGCGCATCCGCGCCTGCCATGTCACCGGCGAGTTCAAGACCAAGGCCAATCGCCGCGCCGAATTTTCCGGCCACAACCGTCTCGCCGGGCCACCGCGCTTCGACTATGCTCGGCTGGCGCATCCGCCGGTGATTTATTCCCAGGAGCGGCTCAAGGTTGAGGAGCGGCTTCCAGCCGCGCGGCAATTCATCCGCGCGCGCAAGCTCAACGAGGTGATTGCGGGCGAGATCGCCGAGATCGGAATTATCGTGCTCGGCGGGCTAACCAACGGCGTGCTGCGCGCGCTCGAGCGGCTCGACCTCGGCGACCTCTACGGCGCGAGCCGCGTTCCGATTTACGTGCTCAATGTCGCCTTTCCGCTCGTGCCGGAGGAGCTGGCGCTCGGCGACATTCCGCCAAGGCCGCCGAACTTCTGTACCGGCTGCCCGGAGCGGCCAGTGTTCAGCGCCATCAAGCTGATGCAGCGCGAGCT
>WNGJ01011638.1_pt1 | contig 10014 bp, 5 predicted proteins | sample 5400611 | NCBI WGS metagenome assembly WNGJ01 (sample SAMN13153375, study PRJNA577476) | soil metagenome | isolation source: 40 cm soil or saprolite under Garry oak tree replicate 1 | place: USA:California | collected 2016-06-15
AGGCGCCCGCGTTCGATGTGGTGTTCATGGACCTGCAGATGCCCGAGATGGACGGGTTCGCGGCAACCAGGCTACTGCGGAGTGACCCGCGTTTGCAGAAATTGCCTATTATCGCGATGACGGCGCACGCCCTCGTGGAAGAGCGCCAGCGCTGCCTCGATGCAGGCATGAATGATCATGTGTCGAAGCCGATCGACCCCGATAATCTATTCTCAACCTTGATGCGATGGGCGAAGCCCCGGCCAAAGCAAGCAGTCGAGTCCCGAGTAGCTGCCACCAATATAAAAGCGTCCGACACAGTGGTTCTGCCAGAGATCGCAGGGATCAATCTTGCGGACGGGCTGAAGCGCGTTGCTGGGAACAGACGACTCTACCGTGACCTTCTGGAGCAGTTCGCCGCCAAGCAAGGCGATGCAGCCAATCAGATTTCAGCCGCACTGGAAAGTGGCGACCTCAAACTGGCGGAACACATTGCCCATACCACGAAGGGGGTTGCCGGCAATATCGGAATCGCGGAGGTTCAGTCTGTGGCTCAAAAGCTGGAAAAGGCACTCCATGACGGTGAGGGGAAGGTCTTGCCCCTGCTTGTTGAGTTCGCAGGATTGATGAGCGCGCAAGTTCGCGCGATCGAGAACGGACTACGCGACTCAGCAACCGCTCGTCGAGAAAAAGCGCGGACTTCGCCTTTCAATGCAGAGACGGCGGCCGCCGCGATTGCCCGGCTCAGGACCTTGCTCGAAGCGAGTGACGGCGACGCCGAAGAGTCATTTCGCCGTTTGCAGGACGCGGTAACCGGCACCGTCGAGAAGCAGCACCTGGACGGTCTGAGCGCATTCATCAACGACTTCGATTTTGACGCAGCGCTGCTGAAACTCGATGAGATCGCCAATCGTTGCAGGCGAAATGGGCTTGACTTATGAACCAGGCTGATCAGACAGTGCCGATAAATTGGGCTTGCCTGTGTGTCTTCCCGGTCAGCAGCCATAAATTTCCGATTTGCAAATAAGCGTTTTGCGACTAGTCTGTTACGGACGTAAGGGGTACCCATGGCGGGATCTTCCGTGGATCGTCGGGTCAACGCATTCGGCAGTACCTTGCGTCGAGACGCATGGTGGGTTGAAATTCTGCCCGTCGTCATCATCCTCAGCCTTTTCGGAATTTATGCCACATTTCGGGCCTTCGAAGGAAAGTTCTACGCCTGGGGACCTTATCTCTCACCGTTCTATTCTCCGCTGATCGACCCTGACCACCACTGGTGGCGGTTTTCCCCGGCGCTTTTGATTCTCGCCGGCCCACTCGGGTTCCGCGCGACCTGCTACTACTATCGGAAGGCATACTATCGGGCATTTTTCCTGCATCCACCGGCTTGCGCGGTAAGCGAAGGAGGCCGGGGGACGTACCGCGGCGAGACTCGTTTTCCATTCATTCTGCAAAACCTCCATCGCTGGTTCCTTTACCTTGCGTTGGTGTTTCTCTGCTTCCTTTGGTGGGACGCCATTCGCGCTTTCTTTTTCGCAGATGGATTTGGAATCGGCGTGGGTTCACTCATCCTGCTGACAAATATCCTGCTGCTCACTTTCTACACCTTCTCTTGTCATTCCCTGCGCCACCTGGCGGGAGGAAAGCTTGATTGCTTCTCCTGCACGAAGTTTGGTTCCCCGCGCCACACTGCCTGGGGATGGTTCAGCCGTTTGAATGAACGCCACATGCTCTTCGCGTGGCTGAGTCTCTTTTCCGTGGGCCTGGCCGATCTCTACGTGCGCATGGTCTCTGCAGGTCTCCTGAAGGACATTCGGCTTCTGTGAACTCTAAATATGAAGTCCACGAACACGATGTGCTCATCGTCGGCGCTGGCGGCGCGGGCCTGCGCGCTGCGATTGAGGCCCTCGCCCAGGGCGTGCGGGTCGGCGTCGTGTGCAAATCTCTGCTCGGCAAAGCCCACACGGTGATGGCAGAAGGCGGCATCGCTGCAGCAATGGCCAACGTGGATACGTCCGACGACTGGCGTACGCACTTTCGCGACACCATGCGCGGCGGTAAATTTCTGAACAACTGGCGCATGGCGCAGCTCCACGCACAGGAAGCCCCGGAACGCGTACGCGAACTGGAACAGTGGGGAGCCCTGTTCGATCGCACCGAGAACGGCGACATCCTGCAGCGGGCCTTCGGTGGCCACACCTATAAACGGCTATGCCATGTCGGTGACCGCACCGGCCTCGAGATGATCCGCACCCTGCAGGACCGTGGCGTGCACATGGGCATCGACGTCTATATGGAATGCACGATCACAAGACTGCTCAAAGACGGTGATCGCATCGCCGGCGCGTTCGGCTATTGGCGCGAACAGGGCCGCTTCGTTGTGTTCAGGGCCAGGTCCGTCATCATTTGTACCGGCGGCATCGGCAAGGCCTGGAAGATCACCTCGAACTCCTGGGAATACACCGGCGACGGTATGGCGCTCGCCTATGACGCAGGCGCCGACCTGATGGACATGGAGTTCGTGCAGTTTCATCCCACCGGCATGGTGTGGCCACCGGGTGTACAAGGCATGCTGGTGACCGAAGCCGTACGCGGCGAAGGGGGCGTTCTCCGTAACAAGAACGGCGAGCGGTTCATGGAGCGCTACGACCCCAAGAAACTGGAACTCTCCACCCGCGACGTGGTTGCGCGCTCGATCTACACCGAAGTGCGTGAGGGCCGCGGTACCGAGCACGGCGGCGCCTTCCTCGACATCTCTCACAAGCCCGCCGATTACGTAAAGCGCAAGCTGCCCAGCATGTATCACCAGTTTCTAGAACTGGCGGATGTGGATATTACCAAGGGACCCATGGAGGTCGGCCCGACCTGTCACTACATGATGGGAGGCATCCGTGTGGACGCCGAAACAGCACAGGCGTCAATTCCGGGACTTTTTGCTGCGGGAGAAGCGGCCGTGGGACTTCACGGAGCAAACCGCCTAGGGGGTAATTCCCTCTCGGACCTCCTGGTGTTTGGTCGCCGAGCCGGACTCGCCGCTGCCGAGCACGCCAAAGCGGGCGACCTTCCCACTATTGACTCTTCGCAAATCGAGGAAGCCGCCCAGCAGATGCTGGCGCCGTTCGAGCGGCCGGAAGGCGACAGTCCTTATGCCATTCACGATGATTTACAAAGCGTCATGCAGAGTCTTGTCGGCATCTTTCGCGACGAGCAAGACCTGCGCCGAGCCCTTTCGGAGCTTGATGACCTGAAAGTCCGCGCGGCCCGCATGCGCGTTGAAGGCTCGCGGCTCTTCAACCCCGGATGGCACCTCGCGTGGGACCTGCACAGCATGCTGACCGTCGCCGAAGCGGTGACCCGCAGCGCACTTACGCGCCGCGAGAGCCGTGGTGCGCACAGCCGTATCGACTACCCCGGCCTGGACGATGCCTGGGGAAAGAAGCATAATGTCGTGGTCAAGAAGGCCGGCACAATGACCCTCATCGAAACGCCAGTCCTTGAGATGCCGGATGAACTGAAGCAACTGCTGGCAGAAGACAGTGGAACGAAGTAGCGGAGGCTGGCCATGGCTGAAGGCTCGTTCGCAGACGCGACGTTGAGGGTCTTCCGAGGCGACAAGGAAGGTGGAGCGCCCGCGGACTATCGTGTGCCGCTTGTCCCGGGAATGGTAGTGCTGGATGCGCTGCACTCGATCCAGTCGCACCAGGCGCCCGATCTGGCCGTGCGCTGGAATTGCAAGGCGGGAAAATGCGGATCATGCTCCGCCGAGGTCAATGGGCGGCCGCGGCTCACCTGCAAAACGCGCATGGACGCGCTCCCTCTCGATCAGCCCATCACCATCTTTCCTATGAAGGCTTTCCCAGTGATCAAAGACCTGGTCACCGACGTCTCCTGGAACTTCCGAGTCAATCAGAAGATCCCGCCGTTCCAGCCACGACCTGGCACCAAGTGGAAGATGGACCAGCGAGACGTCGATCGCGTACAGGAATTTCGCAAGTGCATTGAGTGCTTTCTCTGCCAGAATGTCTGCCACGTCCTGCGCGACCACGGCAAGCAGGAGCAATTTGGAGGACCGCGGTTCTTCGTACGCACCGCTTCGCTTGAGATGCATCCGCTCGACGGCGCCTCCCGGGCACAGGTGTTGAAGGACGAGCTGGGTATCGGCCTCTGTAACATCACCAAGTGCTGCACCGAGGTCTGCCCCGAAGACATCCATATCACCGACAACGCCATCATTCCGCTGAAGGAGCGGGTGGTGGATGAGTTCTACGATCCGCTGCTCATGCTTGTCCGCAAGATCCGTAGCGCGAAGAAAGTCTAGAAGTGGAGGAAAGGGCCATGGAATATAACCTCAAACGTATTTCGACAGCGGGGATTCCCGAGGCCATCGCGAAGGCCGGACTCTACCGTTCCCTCAACGAACCGGAAGAAGCCGAGTCGATCTGTCGCGATATCCTGGCCGTCGAACCGCAGCATCAACTCGCCTTGCGTCTGCTCGGCCTCGCTCTTACCGATCAGTTCACCGGCGGTGCGTCCGATCGCTACCGGGAAGCAGAACAAACCTTCCAGCAGCTCAACGACCCCTATGAGCGGCTCTACTACGCGGGGATTCTGTACGAACGACGTGCAAAAGCGCAGTTCAACGCTGGACAGCCACCTCATATACTGCTCCCGCTTTTCGAACAAGCGCTGCACTCTTTCGCAGAAGCGGAAAAGATTAGTCCGCCGGGAAACGACGATGCCATCCTTCGCTGGAATCGGTGCGTGCGCCTGCTCCAAAATCCAACCTACGTATGGGATGTATGGGAAAAAGAACGCGCTCCGTTCGCTACCGAGGACGCACCACCGACATAGACAACCTTCATTCCATTACCAATGGAACTTGTGACCACGTGCGGAGGTCCGGTCTGACCATCTAGTATTTCCGTAGAGAGCACCAGTTCGACATTTTTGCCATCAGAGTCAAGCCGAACGTTTGAAGGGATGCAGGAGATCACGGTCCAGACCAACAGCTACGCTGCAGAGGCCGAATGTACGGCCGGCGGTGTGGTTCAACAAACCCGCTCTAACAAGTTCAAAGCCCGTCGTGTTTTCGAGGTCCAAAAACGCCATCCCCTGGGGACAACACCGTACGTTTCACCACAAAACACCACGTCTTCACCGCGCGATTTTGATAAAAGACCTCAATAAATTAGCATCTCCACCGTCCTGAATTTTTCTCGCGCCACTATCTTCGGAGATCTCCCAACCATGGACCGTCGAAGCTTCCTTGCAAAAACCTCAGCCTGGGCGGCAGCCGTAGCTGCTTTGCCAAAGCTGTCCAATGCCTCTGTCATTCCAACCCTCGATCCAGCATCGGAACAAAGTTCGATGCCAGGCCAGATCGCCTTTCCCAAAGACTTTCTATGGGGAAGCGCAACCGCCTCCTATCAAGTCGAAGGTGCATGGAATATCGACGGACGGGGCGAGTCCATCTGGGATCGCTACAGTCATGCCCCTGGCAACGTAAAAGGCGGTTGGACAGGAGACGTAGCCTGCGACAACTACCATCGCTACCCTGAAGACATCGCCCTCATGAAGCAGATGAATCTCCGCAGTTATCGCTACTCCATCGCATGGCCTCGCATCCAGCCATCCGGATCGGGAGCCTCAAACCAGAAAGGCATCGATTTCTACAAGCGCCTCACCGACGCCGTCCTCGGCGCAGGCATGCGGCCGCTTGTCACGCTCTTCCACTGGGATCTCCCGCAAACCCTCGAAGACCAGGGCGGATGGCCCAATCGCGACGCCGCCGCCCGGTTTGCGGATTATGTCGAGATCGTCATCAAAGCCCTGGGCGACCGAATCAACACCTGGGCCATCTTTAACGAGCCGTGGGTCTTCACCTATGTTGGCTACGCCGAAGGCCGGCACGCTCCAGGCAAAACTGAATTCGATCTTTTCCTGAAATCCGCACACACCGTAAATCTCGCCCAGGGCGACGCCTTCCGAGCCATCAAAGCGATCGCCCCGAAATCAAAAGTAGGTACCGCCTTCAGCATGTCCCCTGCGGCTCCGCTCACCTCGTCTGCCGAGGACGCAGCTGCAGCCAAACGCTTCGACGCTTTCAACAATGTCTGGTTTCTCGAAACAGCGCTCCGCGGCCGCTACCCGGAAGCCTTCGTCCACGGCACGCCACTCGAGGCCATGGGCTTCCAGAGCGGCGATGAAAAGCGGATGATCGCTCCTCTCGACTATATCGGTGTCAACTATTACTTCCGTCGTCTCGTCTCTGCTTCCACAACCGCAGCTCCCTCCAAAGTCTCCTACGATGCAATGGGCTTCGCACTCGCGATGGGAAAAGACGGCCCACTCACCGAGATCGGCTGGGAGGTCTATCCCCCCGGTCTGTATGACATCGTCCAGCGCGTCTCGAAGGATTACAAGCTTCCCATCGAAATTACCGAAAACGGCTGCTCCTATGGCGATTACCCCGACGCCAACGGCAGGGTCGCCGACAACCGTCGCATCGACTACTATCGCGAACATCTTCGTGAATTAGCCCGCGCTATACACGACGGCGCGGACGTGCGCGGCTATCATGCCTGGTCCATTCTCGATAATTTTGAATGGGCCGAAGGCTACACCCAGCGCTTTGGCCTGGTCTACATTGACTTTCCCACCCAGCGTCGCTACATGAAGGATTCCGCGAAGTGGTTTTCGAAGATCGCCTCGACCAACACCGTATGAACACGGACATCGCGTTGCGGCGATTGGGTGGCAGAAAGCTGGAGTGCACACGCTTTTCTGCATCTACACGACGGAACAGCCGCACAGGCACATCATCGCTGTTCGTTAGTTGCACAATCAGCATATAGATCCCAGATAACGACATCAGTCCGTTTGCCGGGTTCGAAATGTGCCTTATCCGACAGGCTCCTGACGCGTGCAACCTCACAGGAGCCTGTCGAAGGACATGAATCTATCTACGTTGAAGCTACGTTGAATGGCCCACCCTTCACCAGAGGAACTTGAATCCGAACTGCGTATCTCTGGCTGGGAAGGCGTTGCTGATTGTGCCGAACGCGCCCGATCCCGAAAACTGGTTAGGGGCGTAGAAGTTCGCGTGGTTGAAGGCGTTGTACATCTCAGCCCGGAACTGCAGCCGAGCAATCTCTCCAAACCTCCAGTACTTCTGAATCGACAAGTCCCAGTTCTGGTAGCCGGGCGCACGGAGGGTTGAAATGTAACGTGGAGCGTTTCCGAAGGAGAATGGGTCAGCGGGGTCCTTGAAAGCAGCCGTGTTGAACCATTTGTCAATTGTGGGGTTAGCGACGTGCATGTTGCCGACGATATCAGGACGCCGATTCCCACCATATTGACCAAGGGTGTTATTCGCCGGCGCGATGGATAGAGGGAAGCCCCCTTTGAAGGTAGAGATACCGGAGACCTGCCAACCGCCGACAATTGCATCGACAGGCGTACTGAGGTGCGATCCGATGGTCTTACCCTTCCCGATGGGAAGCTCGTAGATGTAGCTGATTACGAGGCTATGAGGAATGTCAGCGCCATCGACTGATTTTTCGGCAGCGAGGTTGTAGTAGTTGCGGATGCTGGTCGGACCGGAGTTGGCCCAGCCGTTGTTGCCTTCGACGTCGTCGATAAACTTCGAGAAGGTATAGGAAGCCAGTACGCTGAAGCCGGCATGGAAGCGATGCGTGTACGTCATTTGAAGAGCGTCATAATAGGAATCGCCAACCGGAGCCGCCTGGTCGCCGACGCTGCAATAGTGCGGGAAAGGACGGAGAAGCTGCTGACGCGGAACCGTCGGATTTTGCAGTTGGCAGCCGCTGGACGTGATCTTTCCGTAGAACGGGTTGGGCACCAGTTGGTTGAGGGCGGCAGTTCCAAGAGAAAAGAACTGCGGATTAAGCATATCTCTCTCATACGAGCCAGCAGACAGCTTGACGCCGCGGTTACCCACATAAGTGATATCAACCATGTCGTTATTGCGAATGGAATACTGAACGCCCAGCATCCATTGCTGAAGATAGGTGGAGGAGCGATTGCTTCTAACAGCCGGCACACCCTGGCCAACATCCTGCAGAGCGCCCAGCGCACTGCCCTGGGGCTGAAGAATTCCATTCGGCACCGGATTACTGAGCGTGTCGAAGGGAATGCCATTCTGAGTGCCGCGAATTGGCGTGGTTTGCGTGTAGCCGTCTGCCGGTCCATTGCCGGTGTACGAGGGAATGAAGAAGATTCCATAGCCGCTGCGGACGACGAGTTTGTCTGTGACACGATAGCTCACTCCGAGACGCGGCCCGAAGTTGGAGTACGAGGTGTTGTAGAGGCCCCTGCGGTTGGGCCCTCCGTTAAAGACCAACTCGCCGGGAGTGCTGAGCCCGGTTCCGCTTCCAATGGGGTTGATCGCGTTGAAATCGAAGTATTGCTGCTTGTCATGCCGCTCGGTGAGGGGCGTCTGGACCTCGTACCGAATTCCAGCGTTGACCGTCATACGCGGAGTGGCCTTCCAGTCGTCCTGCACGTATCCACCGAGATAGTTCTTCTCGGTCGCAAGCTGAGCATTGATGCCGGTGGCGCCGTTATTGTCGGGAACGCCCAGCAGGAAAGAAGCGAAGCCCTGGCCAGTCTGTTGCGTCACATTGGCTGGATCCGGGCCTGCGGTTGAGTCGATGGGGAAGTTGAACTTCGATCCATAGACGTGCCCACCGAGAATCTGGTTCACGACGCCCATGTAGCCGAAGGACAGAGTATGCCTGCTCAGCGTCTTCGTCAGATCAACTGAGTAGGTAAAGTAATTACGCGGAACAGCGTAGGAGTCTTGACCGTTGATGGCGCCAGGCCCCAGACCGGAATAGCCGTCGATCTTGATTTGCGGGAATTGATTTGCGATCGGGTCGAGGCTGCTTGGCAGGCCGAGCGTGGAGGGCGCAAACCCATCTCCCTGAGTGGCCGACTGCTCAATCCACCGATTCAACCCGGCGTTGGCGCTGAGAATGAGCGACTGACTAAAGATGTGGGTGTATCCCACATCAGCGCTCCAGCGATTGTTGGGGTTGTAGACTCCGGGACCGCCGGGATCCGAGTCGCCGAAAAAATTGGGCGAGTTGGTCTTCTGCTCCGATTTGTGCGAGTAACGGGCATACATTCGAGAGGCGTCGCTGAAGTTGTGATCGACACGAATCGAATACTCATCGGACTGGGCACTGGCAGGAACCGAGGCAAAGAAGTTGTTGGCATTTCCGCTTGTTGTCGGTGCAGGCCAGTATTTGCCGGCCGAGATCTTCGCGGCGACCGGGTCGATACCCTTCACGGAATGATTCAGAGTATTGCCGGCAATGGCATCACGAATATATCCCGTTGATGAGGCGACGAGGCCGGTCTTTGGATCAACTTGCCCCTTCGTAATCGTGCGCGTGGTGTGGCCAGTCAGGAGAGCACTGAAATCTCCGCCAATGAACGTCTGCGTGGGCACAGTAGCGGTGAGGTTGGCGGGGGTCGATTGGCGGAGCCTTTCGTAGACACCGAAGATAAATGTCTTGTTAGTCTGCTTATAAATGCCCGGTATGTACAAGGGGCCGCCAGCGGACCCTCCATACTGATTGCGGCTAAAATCAGGACGCGGCTTGTTATTGCGATTATTGAAGTAGTTATTGGCGTCCAGTGCGCTGTTGCGATAGAACTCGAAGAGATCGCCGTGAAAGCGGTTAGTTCCGGATTTGCTGACGACGTTGACGACGTTGCCGCTGCTCCAGCCATATTGGGCGGTGAAGGCGTTGGTCTGGATCTTGAACTCCTGAACGCTTTCGACAGAGGGCACGTAGACCACGCCGCCCCAGTCCTGCGCCGTGTCCCAGGTTCCATCGAGCAGAAAGGCCGCAGTGCCGAAGTGAGTGCCACCGAAGTTAAGGAACGAAATATCCTGGTCGGCACTTCCTGAAATGCCGTTAGAGTTCACCATTTGGGACTGCGTCGAGTTGTTGACCGAGGAGTTCAGCGAAGCGAGCCCGTACACGTTGCGGAGATTGAGAGGCA
>WNGJ01010225.1_pt1 | contig 10013 bp, 8 predicted proteins | sample 5400611 | NCBI WGS metagenome assembly WNGJ01 (sample SAMN13153375, study PRJNA577476) | soil metagenome | isolation source: 40 cm soil or saprolite under Garry oak tree replicate 1 | place: USA:California | collected 2016-06-15
CCGACGCTGGGTCGCATCTTCAACGTCCTCGGCGAGCCGATCGACACGGACGAGCCGGTCGAGGCCGGTGAGCGGTGGCCGATTCACCGCGATCCGCCGGGGTTCGAGGATCTCCAGCCGACGACCGAGGTCTTCGAGACCGGCCTGAAGGTGGTCGACTTGATCGCGCCGTTCATCAAGGGCGGCAAGGTCGGGCTCTTCGGCGGCGCCGGACTCGGCAAGACGGTCCTGATCCAGGAGTTGATCCGCAGCGTCGCGCGCGAGCACCAGGGCAACTCGGTGTTCGCCGGCGTCGGCGAGCGGACGCGCGAGGGCAACGACCTCTACCTCGAGATGCAGGAGTCCGGAGTACTCAAGGACACGGCGCTCGTCTTCGGCCAGATGAACGAGCCGCCGGGCGCACGCCTCCGAGTCGGTCTGACCGGGCTGACGATGGCCGAGTACTTCCGCGACCAGGGCGCCGACGTGCTGCTCTTCATCGACAACATCTTCCGCTTCGTCCAGGCGGGGTCTGAGGTTTCCGCATTGCTCGGGCGGATGCCGAGCGCGGTCGGCTACCAGCCGACCCTGGCGACCGAGATGGGCCAGCTGCAGGAGCGGATCACCTCGACGCGGGCCGGCTCGATCACGTCGGTACAGGCGATCTACGTGCCTGCCGACGACCTCACCGATCCGGCCCCCGCGAACACCTTCGCGCACCTCGATGCGTTCATCACGCTCGACCGCTCGATCTCGGAAAAGGGCATCTATCCGGCGATCGACCCGCTCGGTTCGAGCTCACGCGCACTCCAGCCGGGGATCGTCTCGGACGAGCACTACCGGACGACGACGCGGGTGCAGGAGGTGCTCCAGCGCTACAAGGAGCTGCAGGACATCATCGCCATCCTCGGCATTGACGAGCTCTCGGACGAGGACCGGCTACTCGTCCAGCGCGCGCGCAAGATCGAGCGCTTCCTCTCGCAGCCGATGTTCGTCGCCGAAGTGTTCACGGGCCAGGATGGGAAGTACGTGAAGCTCGAGGACACGATCCGCGGCTTCACCGAGATCCTCGACGGCAAGCACGACGAGCTGCCGGAGCAAGCCTTCTACATGGTCGGCACGATCGAGGACGCCGTCGCGAAGGCGCGCGAGCAGAGCGGCGAGCCCGAGCAGGCAGCCGAGGTGGAAGAGGCCGAAGAGGAATCCAAGCAGGCCGAAGAGACCGAAGCGGTTCCCGCCTAGCTCTCTAAGTGGCAGACGAACGTCACACGTTCTCGCTCTCGCTGACGACGCCCGACGGGGCGGTCTTCGACGACGAGGCCGAGATGGTGATCGTCCCGGGCGCCGCCGGAGAGATCGGTGTGCTCGCCCGGCACGCCCCGCTGATCGCGCTCCTCCAGGCCGGCTCGACGCGCGTCTACACGAACCGAGAGGCGCAGGAAGTGCAGGAGTTCGCCACCGGCCCCGGCTTCTTCACGGTCGAGCAGGATCGCGCCCTGGCGCTCGTCGACACTGCGGTCAACGTCCTCGAGATCGACTCGGCGGTCGCCGAAGAGCAGCTCGAGCAGGCGAAGGCGGAGCTCGAGCGGGTCGAACGCGGAGAGTCGGAGGCCGACCGCTGGCAGCTCGAGCAGCGGATCAAGGCGGCCGAGAATCAGCTCGCCGCGGCGGGGAGGTAATCGCGAAAAATGCTGCGCATTTTCCGTTGCATCCGCACTGGTAACGCCCTTCGCCTCGCTTGGGAGATCCGATGAAAGCCTTTGTTCCTGGGATCTACCCGCGCTCGGAGCAGCTCGTTCAGGCGACGCGCGATCTCGACCGGGGGCGCACCTCGCAGGAGGCCGTCGACGAGCAGGTCGAGCGCGATCTCGCCGAGCTCGTCTCGGTCCAGCAGCAGGCGGGCCTCGATCTGCTGACCGACGGGATGCTGCGCTGGCAGGATCTCTTCCGGCCGCTGCTGGAGGCGAGCGAGGGTCTGGAAACGGGCGCGCTGACACGCTTCCTCGACACGAACACCTTCTATCGCGCGCCCCACGCGACGACGACGACCCCGAAGCTTGACGGTTCACTCGACGAGCGTGACGTCGCTCCTTTGCCCGGACCTCGGCTGGTGACGCTGCCGTCGCCGTTCGCACTTGCGCAGGGCACGGGGGTTCCGGCTCTGACGATCGCTGAGAACATCCTCAAGCCCGCGCTCGAAGGGGTCGACGCCGACCTCGTCGTGCTGGCCGAGCCCTTCTTCGGCCGCGCGAACGCTACGCCGAGCGAGCTCGAAGAACCGCTTGCCGCACTTGCAGGCGGGGCCAAGCTCGCGTTGCAGCTGACCTTCTGCGACGCGCGTCAGCCGCTCGAGCAGGGCCTGGGGGAGCTGCCGGTCGATGCGATCGGGATCGACTTCTACGGGACGCATCTCTCGGACGTCCCGAAGGGTTTCGACAAGCTCCTGCTGGCCGGCGTCATCGATGCCCGCAGCTCGACGCTCGAGGATCCGCGGGAGCTTGCTTCCTTCGCGGAGCGCCTGCACAACGAGCGGGAGGTCGAGCAGGTCGCGCTCGTCCCCAACGGCGACCTCCAGTTCGTCTCCGAGCGGATCGCCCGCGAGAAGCTGCTGCGACTCGGCGCCGCCAAGACGGCTACCGTTCAGGCTGCCGCCTGATGAACCTCCTCACCCATGAAATAGGTTCGCTCGCCAAGCCGCCATGGCTCGTCAAGACCTCGGCCGGCACGCCGCTCGACGCAAGCGACGTCGAGCACGCCCGCACCTGGGGAGAGAAGCTCGGCGTCGACGGCTACGAGGAGCTGGTCGAGGCGCTAACCAGGGCGAAAGCCGGTGGCAATCCTGACAAGGCCGAACTCGGCCGCTGGGCGAGCCGATACGCGCTCCGGCTGCTCGAGAGCGCAGGGATCGAGGTGGTCTACGACGGCGAGCAGCAGCGCACGGAGATGTACGCCTGGGCCGTCGACCACTCGAACGGCTTCGAGCCGCGCGGCACCGTGCGGAGCTTCGACAACAAGTACTACTCGAAGTCGGCCGTGACCGCGGAGCCGTCGCTGCGCGAGCCGTACCACAACGACGAGTTCGCATTTCTCCAGTCGGTCGCGAACCACGACCTGAAGATCCCGGTCACCGGCGCCTACACGATCGCCGTCTGGTCGTACGACGAGCACTTCGGGCCTCAGAGCGGGCGCATCGGCGCCGGCCACGGCCGCAGCGAGGAGCTCGCGGCTCGGAGGGAGTTCGCGAACGACCTGGCGCGGAACGTGATCAGGCCAAACCTCGAGTCGCTGATCGAGCTCGGCGCCAAGTGGATCCAGATCGACGAGCCCGGGGCATCGACCGAGGCGGACGAGCTCGACATCTTCGTCGAGAGCTTCAACGAGAGCGTCGAGGGGCTCGACTGCTTCTTCTCGACCCACCTCTGCTTCTCCGACTACGACCTCTTCTTCCCCGCAATCGAGCAGATGCACGGCTGCAAGCAGTTCTGCGTCGGGTTTGCCAACTACGACAGCCGGGAGCTCGGCACGTCGGGTGCCGAGCGGCCGGGCTATGAGGTGATCTCGAAGTTCCGCGACCTGCCATACGAGCCGATCCTCGGGCTCGGCGTGCTCGACATCCACACCGACTTCGTCGAGTCGCCAGAGCTCGTCCGCGACCGGATTCTCTACGCGACGGAGGTCTTCGGCGATCCCGAGCGAATCCACGTTTGTCCCGACTGCGGTCTCCGCACGCGCAGCTGGGAGGTGGCGTACGAGAAGCTCAAGAACATGGTCGAAGGAACGAAACTCGCTGAGCAGGCGCTCACGACGGCAGGAGCAACCACCTAGCCGAAGCCGTAGTTATCCTGCGGCGGCGGTGGGCGCCTTCGGGGCGCTTTCGCACATCTGGGCACCAATGAGAATGTCTAGGCACCAATGAGAACGACGCTGAAAAGAGGAATCGGGCGCGGGGCGGACCTGAATGGCAACGGCCACGCGGTGCTGCCTCCCGGTGTGTTGACGCCGATCGCGCTCTATCGCCAGCCGCCGCGAGGAGGCCGGAGCATCGGCCGGCGACTGGCCGGCTTCTTCTTCTGGCTGCTCGTGCTCGTGGCGATGGTCGCGGGCGGGGCGGCCGGGGGCCTCTACCTCTACGGGCACGACTTCGCGGCGGCGACGGCTCCGCACTCCAAAGCGCTGAAACGCGCCGCGGAGCGGCTCGACTACGCCGCTCCGGGCAAGCCTGCGATCGCGCTCGTCCTCGGGACGGATCACCGCTACATCGACGGCAAAGCCCCCGGCCGCTCGGACACGATGATGCTGATCCGCACCGACCCGTCGAGCCACACGGTCTCCCTGCTCTCGTTCCCGCGCGACATGAGGGTGGCGATCCATTGCCCGGGCCGGTCCATCTGGTACGACAAGATCAACGCCGCCTACCCGACGTGCGGCCCGCTGGGGTCGCTCGAGACGGTCAAGGAGCTGACGCACGTCCCGATCAATTACCTGATCAGCGTCAACTTCCTCGGCTTCATCCAGGTCGTCGACAAGCTCGGAGGCGTCTACATGGACGTCGACCGGCGCTACTTCAACAACCACCGCGGGCCGACCGGCTACGCAGGGATCAACCTGGAGGCCGGCTACCAGAGACTGAGCGGTAAGCAGGCGCTCGACTTCGTGCGCTACAGGCACACGGACTCCGACCTCTTCCGAGTCGTGCGCCAGCAGGCGTTCGTCCGCGCTGCGAAGGAGCAGCTCGCCCGCTACTCGAAGTTCCACGTCTCGAGCCTGCTCGGGGCGATCAAGAAGAACGTCGAGGTCGGCCGCGCCGGCGGGAGCGGCGTCGACCTCTCGACGATGCTGAACTACGCGTTCTTCTTCCACGGGCTTCCCGGCGGGCACTTCGTCCAGGTCAAGATCCAGGGCCTCGAGGGGGCGAGCGACCTTACGACGGCGACGCAGAACGTCACGAACGCGGTTCAGTCGTTCATGAACCCCGATCCGGAGGCGCCGCAGAAGGCAAACGCCGCTGCCTTGAAGGAGAAGTACAGGCCGAAGACGCAGGGGATCAACCCCAAGTCGATCTACGTCACCGTCCTGAACGGCAACGGCGTAAACGGGTCGGCAGGCGTTGCCGGTTCGCAACTGCAGAACCGCGGCTACCAGATTCTGCAGCCGCCGGACCGGTTGACGGCGAACGCTCCGGGCGGCTGGAACTACCCGGTGACGAGGATCTACTACAACACCGCGGAGGCTCGCTCGAAGGCCGCTGCGAAGCAGGTCGCCAAGCTCTTCGGCGACGCCCGGACCGGCCCGATGACGCCGAGGCTCATCCCCTATGCCAACGGCGCCATGCTCGTCGTCGTCGTCGGCAAGCCGTTCATCGGAACGTTGATCGGGTCGAGCCCGTCCGCGCCACCGCCCAAGCACCAGGCGCCGCACACGTTCTCCGACCCGAGCGCCACGCTGTCGCTGATGCGGGCGATCCGGCGCAAGTTGCCGTTCCCCGTCGAGTATCCGACCGTGATCGACCGCAGCTCCCGCGTCGATCCGGAGCCGCCGAACCCGCGCGTCTACACGGTTCAGGGGCACAAGATGGCGCGGCTGGTCTTCACCACCGGGGTGAACGGCCAGTACTGGGGGATCCAGGAGATGAATTGGGGCGGAGCGCCCGCGCTCTCGGAGAAGAACTTCATCCGCCACTTCGGTCACCGCACCTTCGAGTTCTTCTACTCCGGGTCGAACCTGCACATGGTCGTACTGAAGGAGAACGGCGCCACCTACTGGGTCGTGAACACGCTCGACGATGCACTTTCACCCGAGACGATGATCTCGATCGCGCGCGGACTTCGACCTCTAAGGTGACGCGAATGAATAGGCAGGGCAAAGAGCCGATCGCGATCTTCGGCGCCGGGTGGGTCGGCCTCGTCACGGGCGCCTGCTTCGCCGACCTTGGGCACGAGGTGACGATTCGCGACATCGTCCCGGAGAAGATCGAGCAGCTGCGGGCGGGCGAGGTGCCGTTCTTCGAGCCGGGCCTGGGCGAGCTGCTGGAGCGGAACGCGGGCCGGCTGACGTTCACGCTCGACGCGGCCGAAGCGGCCGCCGCGGCGGAGCTCGTCTTCGTCTGCGTCGACACGCCGCCCACCTACTCCGGCGACGCCGATCTCACGCGCGTCTGGGCGGTGATCGACGAGCTGCCACAGCTCGAGCGCCGCACGATCCTGGTGATGAAGAGCACCGTCCCCGTTGGCACCGGCGAGAAGGTTCGGGCCGCGCTCGAGGCCCGCGGCCTCAGCCACATTGGTTATGTCTCGAACCCGGAGTTCCTGGCCGAAGGAGGCGCAGTCGAAGACTTCATGCATCCCGACCGTGTTGTGATCGGCGCCTTCGCCGATGCCGACGGTGATCGAATTGCGGGCCTCTACACGGAGATGAACGCTCCGATTGTGCGCGGTGATGTCGCGTCCGCCGAGATGACCAAGTTGGCTGCAAACGCATTCCTGACGACGCGAATCAGCTTCATCAACGAGATCGCCAACGTCTGCGAGCTGATCGGCGCCGACGTCGAGCTTGTCGCACGCGGTGTCGGCCTCGACCACCGGCTCGGCCCACACTTCCTCCGCGCGGGCATTGGTTGGGGGGGCTCATGTTTCGGGAAGGATGTCTCGGCCTTGAAACAGCTGGCTGGCAACTCCGGCTACCAGTTCCAGCTGCTCTCGGCCGTGATCGAGGTTAACGAGCTCCAGAAGCGCCGAGTTGTTCAGAAGCTTCAGAAACATCTTGGGCGTTTGCGCGGAAAGACTGTCGCGCTGCTCGGCCTGAGTTTCAAACCGAACACCGACGACATGCGGGATGCGCCGTCGCTCGTTCTCGCGTCGCGGCTGCTCGCGGAGGGCGCGGACGTCCGTGCTTACGACCCCGCGGCAAAGCCCCATGAGCTTCTCCGCGGCGTGACGCTCTGCTCTTCTGCGCTCGAGGCCGTGGACGGCGCCGACGCGGCGGTGATCGTCACGGAATGGGACGAGTTTCGCTCCCTCGCCTCGCCGGAGATTCGGGACGCAATGCGGCGGCCGTTGATCATCGACGGCCGCAATCTGCTCGACCCCGAAACGACTCGTGCCGCCGGGTTCGATTACGAAGGCATCGGCCGGGCTTCCTCGCCGCTATCCGCGCTCGCCGAGACGGAAGAACGCGACACAGAGTTCGCCGAATAGTGGAGGCGATCATCCTGGCGGGCGGCAGGGCCGAGCGGCTCGGCGACGTTGCCGGCGGCCTGCCAAAGCCGCTCGTGCCGGTCGCCGGACGCCCGCTGGCCGCCTGGCAGGTCGGGTTACTCGGCCGCGCCGGAGTCGAGCGCGTAATCATCAGTTGCGGCGCCGGAGCCGGCGAGCAGTTCGCGGCCGCGCTCGGCGGCCTGGGCGTGGACGTCGCGATCGCCGAGGAGCCCGAGCGGCTCGGCCGCGGGGGAGGCATCCGCTTCGCGGCAAACGAGCGCCGAGAGAGCGGCGACGTCCTGGCGTTGAACGGGGACGAGTTGCTCGACGTTGATTTCGCAAGCCTCCTCGAGCACCACCGAGCCAACGGCGCCGCGGCGACGATCACCGTCGCTCGGCCGAAATCGCCGTTCGGGGTCGTCGAGCTCGAGGACGACCGCGTCACCGGTTTCGCGGAAGGCGGGACGATCGACTGTTGGGTGAGCTGCGGCGTCTACGTGCTCGGCGAGGATGCGCTCGTGCGGTTCCCGGAGCGGGGCGACCACGAGACGACGGCGTTCCCCGAGCTCGCGGCGGAAGGGAAGCTCGGCGCCTTCCGCCATGAGGGACTCTGGTTGACGGTCAACACCCCCAAGGACCTGCGCCGCGCCGAGGAGTACGTCGGGGCACACCCGGAATGGCTACAGGCGTAGGATCGGCTAATGGAGAGGCCGTTGTCCTCGCCTAATCTCGAGGGCCTCGATCGTTTCTCCTTCCAGCCCGACCGGGTGGAGAAGCCGTGGGGCTACGAGCTGATCTGGGCGAAGGCCGAGGGTTACGCGGGCAAGCTCCTCTTCGTCCGCGCCGGGCAAGCGCTCAGCCTCCAGTTCCATCGAGAGAAGGACGAGAGCTGGTACGTGCTCGAGGGCCGCGCCGAGCTGCAACTAGGCGAAGCCGGCGAGGCGGTGCTGAAGAGGGAGGTCGTCGGCCCCGGTACGGCTTTCCGCTTCCGGCCGGGCACGGTGCACCGCGTGCGCGCTGTCGAGGACACGACGATCCTCGAGGTCTCCACGCCGCAGCTCGAAGACATCGTCCGGCTCGAGGACGAGTACGGGCGCGAGGGCACAACACAACCCTGACACGTCTCTGTTAAGGTTCTACGCCGATGGAATCGCTGACCGTCGGCCAGGCTGCCGCGCGCACCGGATGGTCGCCCAGGATGCTCCGCTACCTCGAGCGTGCGGGCCTCGTGATCGCCGCCCGTAGTGCGAGCGGCTACCGGCAGTACGGTCTGCTCGAGCTCAACCAGCTGCGTTCGCTCAACGAGCTCCGCCGCCGCTTCGGCGTCGGGATCGACGAGCTCGCCTTCACGGTACGGTTGCGGCAGGACCCGGCCCTGCGGGCTGCGGTTGACACCTGGCTAGCCGGAAGGCAGCTCTCCGCCCTCGACTGGGAGCAGCGCAAACATGAACGCCTCCTCGTCGCCTAGTGACCAGATGAAAGGACTGAATGGCCACCACCAAACGTCATGACGTAAAAGACCTCTCGCTCGCGCCCGAGGGGGTGCGCAGGATCGCCTGGGCCGACCGGCACATGCCCGTGCTCGCGGCGATCCGCGACCGCTTCGAGGCCGAGCAGCCGCTTGCCGGCTACCGCATCGCCGCCTGCCTGCACGTGACGAGCGAGACCGCGAATCTGATGCGGACGCTGAAGGCCGGCGGCGCCGACATCGTGCTCTGCGCGTCGAATCCGCTCTCGACCCAGGACGACGTCGCCGCCGCTCTCGTCGAGGATTTCGACGTCTCCGTCTTCGCAATCAAGGGCGAGGACAACGACACCTACTACCGGCACATCGAGGCGGCCGTCGACCACAAGCCCCAGCTGACGATGGACGACGGCGCCGACGTGATCGGCGTCCTGCATTCGCACCGCCGCGAGCAGCTCGGCGACATCCTCGGCGGGATGGAGGAGACGACGACCGGCGTGATCCGCCTGAAGGCGCTCGAGCGCGACGGCGCGCTCGGCTTCCCCGTGATCGCGGTCAACGACGCGAACACGAAGCACATGTTCGACAACCGCTATGGGACCGGGCAGTCGACGATCGACGGGATCATCCGCGCGACGAACGTTCTGCTCGCCGGGGCCACCTTCGTCGTCGCCGGCTACGGCTGGGTCGGCAAGGGCGTCGCCCTCCGCGCGCGCGGGATGGGCGCGCACGTGATCGTCACCGAGGTCGACCCGCTGAGGGCGCTGGAAGCGACGATGGACGGGTTCGAGGTTCAGACGATGGATAGAGCCGTCGAGGCCGGCGACATCTTCTGTACCGCCACCGGCGACAAGTCGGTGATCACGCGCGAGCACATGGAGCGGATGAAGGACGGAGCGATCCTCGCCAACACCGGCCATTTCAACGTCGAGATCGAGATCCCGGCGCTGCGCCAGCTGGCGACCGAGACCCGGAAGGCCCGCGAGTTCGTCGAGGAGTTCGAGCTCGAGGGCGGCAAGCGCCTTTTCCTGATCGCGGAAGGACGCCTCGTCAACCTCTCGTCCGCCGAGGGCCATCCTGCGTCCGTGATGGACATGTCCTTCGCCAATCAGGCGCTCTCGGCCGAGTACGTGGTCACGAACGCCGCCAACCTCGAGCGCCGCGTCTACCCGGTGCCGAGCGAGATCGACAGCGAGATCGCGCGGCTGAAGCTCGCGACGATGGGAATCGAGATCGACACCCTCAGCGAGGAGCAGGCCAAGTACCTCGCCTCCTGGGACGAGGGGACCTGAGCCGCTGAAGGGCGTCGTCCTCGCAGCCGGGTACGCCACGCGGCTTTACCCGCTGACGCTGAACCAGCCCAAGCATCTGCTCGA
>WNGJ01011288.1_pt1 | contig 10013 bp, 10 predicted proteins | sample 5400611 | NCBI WGS metagenome assembly WNGJ01 (sample SAMN13153375, study PRJNA577476) | soil metagenome | isolation source: 40 cm soil or saprolite under Garry oak tree replicate 1 | place: USA:California | collected 2016-06-15
CGCGATTTCCTTCCTGAGATTCCCTAGCTGTTGTTCGTGCGGGGAAGAGTGCGGTCGAAGCGGAACAATGTATGAAATCAGTCGTCGTAGTCGGCGCACAATGGGGAGACGAAGGCAAAGGCAAGGTCGTTGACTATCTTGCCGGTTCGTTTGACTACATTGCGCGCTGCGCTGGCGGACACAACGCGGGCCACACCGTCATCTTCAATGGTAATCGCTTCGTCCTCCAGCTCATTCCCTGCGGCATTCTGCGCCCGGCGCGCCACGCCGTCATCGGCGCGGGCGTCGTTATCGATCCCGAAGCCCTCGTCAATGAGATCCAAATGCTCGCGAAAGCCGGCATCGATGTCTCCGGCAGGCTTCACGTCAGCAACCGCGCACATCTGATTTTTCCATATCACCGCGAGCTCGAGCGGGCCGCGGAAGCCGCTCGCGGCGCGAACAAAATTGGCACAACGTCGCGCGGCATCGGCCCTGCGTACGAAGATAAGATGGCGCGGCGCGGCCTGCGCATGTGCGATTTGCTCGACCCGCCGGCCTTCCGCGAGAAGGCGGCGCGCGTTGTGGCCGAAAAAAACCGCCTGGCCAAAGGCGCGTATGGCGCGGACATCGATTTCTCACACGAAGTCGAAGAGACCTTGCGCCGCGGCGAGCGCATTCGCGCCTACATCACGGACACTTCGGCTCTTCTGAATTCCGCGATGGACGGCGGACACTCGGTTCTCTTCGAGGGCGCGCAGGGCACGATGCTCGACATCGACCACGGCACCTACCCCTACGTGACCTCGTCCAACGCGACCTCCGGCGGCGCCGCCACCGGCCTCGGCGTACCGCCAACCAAAATCTCGGCCGTGCTCAACGTCTCCAAGGCCTACACCACGCGCGTCGGCAGTGGGCCGTTTCCCACGGAAATGCCGGACCTCGAGGCTAAAGAAGTCCGCGAGCGCGGCAAGGAGTTCGGCGCCGTCACCGGCCGGCCGCGCCGCTGCGGCTGGCTCGATTTGATGGTTCTCCGTTACGCGAAAATGATCAACGGCATGGACTCGCTGGTCATCACCAAGCTTGACGTCTTCGATACGCAACGCGAGATTCAAGTCTGCATCGGCTACCGATACAAGGGTTCGCCCATTCGCGAGATGCCCGCGTCCGCCGAAGAACTCGAGAGCGTCACGCCCGAATACAAATCGCTCCCGGGTTGGTGCCAGTCCACTTACGGCATCCGCGATGCCGCGCAATTGCCGAAGGCCGCGCTCAACTACCTCCGCTTCATCTCGGATTCGCTGGATGCGGAGATCGGCATGATTTCCACCGGCCCGGAGCGCGACGCGACGATAATTCCCGCCGGGACGCTCTTCGCTTCCTGGCTCTGAGATTTTGCGTATGTCCCGTATAGCTCCGGCCTTTAGGCCGCCACCGTTATCTGGAATGCTGCCTTACGATCAAGCGCGCCAGCTCGTCATTCGCGAAGTTGCCGCGCTGCGGAAGACCACTGCCGCCGAAACGCGCCCGCTGCGCGAGGCACTCGGCTCCGTTCTCGCCGAAAACGTCATCGCCGACCGCGACTATCCTCCCTTCGACCGCTCGACGCGCGACGGCTACGCCGTGCGCGCCGCCGATATCGCGCCCGGTGTGACGCTTCCTTGCGCGGGTGAGTTCAAAGCCGGCGATGAATCTACCACCGTGCTCGCGCCCGGCGGCTGCGTTTCCATCATGACCGGCGCTGCCGTTCCTCCCGGCGCCGACTCCGTCGTGATGATCGAGCACACGCAGCGTGACGCCGACCGCGTCACCTTCGATCGCCCGGTGCAGCGCGGGCAAAACATCGTTCCCCGTGGCAGCGAAGCCCGCGCCGGCGCGATTCTCCTAAAACCCGGCCAGCGCATCGGCTTCGCGGAATCGGCACTTGCCGCGCAGGCGGGCGCGCACAGCGTCGCTGTGCGCAAGAAGCCGCGTGTGGCCATTCTTTCCACCGGCGACGAACTCGTCGCCATGGAGCAGACGCCCGGCCCCTTCCAAATTCGCAACAGCAATAATCTCTCGCTCGCCGCGCAGGTGCGTTTCGCGTGCGGGGAGGTGGTCGAGCTCGGCAGCGCCCTAGACCGCGCGGACGCGATTCGCGCCGCCATCGAGAAGGGGCTCGCCGCCGACGCGTTAGTTCTTTCCGGCGGCGTCTCGATGGGTAAATACGACCTCGTTGAAACGGTCCTGCGCGATCTCGGCGCGCAATTTTTCTTCGACGCGGTCGCCATTCGCCCCGGCCGCCCGGCCGTTTTCGGCATTTGCCGCGGCGTCCCGGTTTTCGGCCTGCCCGGCAATCCCGTTTCGACGATGGTCACGTTCGAGCTTTTTGTCGTCCCCGCCCTCGATTTGCTGAGCGGCGCCGAGCCGCGACCCTTGCCTCTGCTGTTCGCGCGCCTTGCCGCTCCGGTGCGCCAGAAAGGCGGCCTCACGCATTTCCTTCCCGCTTTCCTCGAGTGGTCTTCGGACGAAGCCTCCGTGCGCGAGCTTCCCTGGCAAGGCTCGGGCGACATCGCCACGCTCGGCCGCGCCAATTGTTTTCTCGTCGTCCCAGAGGACAAGCCGGAGCTGCAACCCGGCGACGCCGTCCTCGTCTTGCCGCGGCGCGACCTGCTCTGAGACCATGCTAAGGTTATGGTGCGCCGGCTCTTAAGCCGGCATATCTCCCCCCATTCCGATGGCGGACTCACGCAAACTCTCGCATTACACTCCCCGGGGCGAAGTCCGCATGGTGGATGTCTCCGCAAAGCCGGTCACCTCGCGTTCCGCCTTCGCCTACGGCTTTGTGCGCATGACTCCGGCCGTCGTCCGTCAGCTTCGCCGTCTCAAAAACCCCAAAGGCGACCCGCTGGAGGTCGCGCGCATCGCCGGCATCGCCGCGGCCAAGCGCACTTCGGAGTGGATACCTCTTTGTCATCCCCTGCCCCTCACGCACATTGATGTGACCCCGCGCCTGTGCCAGAATGGCGTGGAAATACGCTCCCACGTGACGGCCGCCGCCCAGACTGGCGTCGAGATGGAAGCGCTGGTGGCCGTCGCCGCTGCCGCCCTCACGGTCTACGACATGTGTAAAGCCCTGGATAAAGGTATCGAGATCGCGGACATCTATCTCTTGGAAAAAACCGGTGGGAAGAGCGGCGACTACCGCCGCAAGCCTGCCGCGCGAGGCATGCGAGGCACGCGCAAATGACCGCCGCCGCAGCCAAAACAACGGTTCGCATCCTCATCGCCGAGGACAATCCCCTCGTCCTCGACCTGCTCGTCAAAGGCATGGAACCGCACTGCGACGTTGTCACCGCCACCGACGGCACGGAGGCGCTCATCAAGGCCCTCGACGAACCCCCCGACGTCATCCTCTGCGATTACAAAATGCCCGGCCTCGATGGCCGTCAGCTCTATGAAAAACTTCGCGCCCGCGAAGCCTCGAAGCACATTCCATTTCTCTTCATGGCCAGCCGCGGCGACATCGAAGAAAAGCTCCGCCCCATGGTGGACGGCGTCGAAGACTTCATCACCAAGCCGTTTCTGGTGAAAGACCTCGTCCGCCTCACGAAGAAAGTCGTGGACCGCCTGCACCTCGAAAAGCTGCAAAAGCGCGCTTCGCGCCCCGGCGTCATTCAGGGCCGCCTCGAAGAGATGAGCATGGTGGATTTAATGCAGTCGCTCGAAATGGGACAGAAGTCCTGCCGTCTCGTCGTTCGCCATCGCGGCGAACAGGGCGAACTCTATTTCACGGGCGGGCAGTGCCGCGACGCAAAAGTCGGCAAAATGGAAGGCGATGACGCCGTCTATCGCGTGGTTCTCTGGGCCGATGGCGAATTCGAGATTGATTTCAACGCGGCCAGCGCCTCTTCCCGCACCACCACGACAAAATCCACCACTGGCCTGCTCATGGAAGCCATGCGCCTGATGGACGAAGCCAGCCGCGACCCCGTCCAAGCTCAATAGCCGCCGATGCCAACTCCGCTTCGCGTCGCCATCCTCACCATCAGCGATTCCGTCTCCCAGGGGAAGTACGAAGACCGCTCCGGCCCCTCTGTCGCTCAGGCCTGCCTCGCGCATCAGTGGCAGGTTGCCTCGGCCTCCGTGCTCCCCGACGAGCGCCCGCACATCGAAGAGCGCCTCCGCGGCCTGGCTGACTCCGGCTCGTTCGATCTGATTCTCACCACCGGCGGCACGGGCCTCGGCCCGCGCGACGTCACTCCGGAAGCCACCGCCGCCATTTGCGACAAATTGATCCCCGGCCTCGCCGAGGAGATGCGCCGCAAGGGGCTCGAATCCACTCCCCGCGCCGTCCTCTCGCGCTGCCTCGCCGGAGTTCGCGGCACAACGCTCATCGTCAATTTACCCGGCAGCCCCAAAGGCGCCGCCGAATCCCTCGCCGCCATCGCCGCGCTTCTCCCTCACGCCTCCGCAATCGTCCACGGCGCCCGCCACGAATAACCGCTTGTTTTTCGACGATTCATGTAGCGCCGGCCTTTAGGCCGGCATCTTTCGTCTACCTGGCAGGTCCGGCAGCGCCTTTTGCAGCCGTTTGTGGACGCCCTCGCAACGCCACCGGTTGCAAGGGAAGTTTGTAGGCGCGCAGCTCTTCGACGAGGCGTTTCACGGATGGGTCGGAGGCCCGCACCACCATCTCATGCGGTTTCTTTACCTTTCCTTGCCGCATCTCAAGAACCTCTTCCCCTGTCTTATAGACGACCACGACGACTGTAAGCCACGCTTTCACATGATCCCATGCCGGTTTCATGCTCTGAAGCGACGGAGCGTTCGAGAGCAAATCCACCACGCCAAAAATTCCGTCGAACAAGCAAAAGAATCTGTTGATCGCGCTGACCTTCTCCGACCCGAACCATTTCCAGTAACAGCCGTACGTGGTCAGCCCCAAGCCCAGAATTTGATTTCCCTGCGCCCAATTCGGGGAACCTTCCAGTCCCTTCTCAAGCAGCATGTCATGAAAGACCCCGCCGAACACGGGCTCGGCCGCCAGTCCGGGTGGCATTGCCTTCGGCTTGGCTTCCGGACGAAGAAGCCACATCGCTCTTTCGCTGACAAACAGCCGGGGAGGCTGCCCGGCCAACCCCTGCGCTCCTCCCACGGGCGGACCCGGTACCGTGCGGGCCGCGTCTCGCGCCAGGGCCAGCACGGGATCCGGCGCTTTCCCATAATTGCTCAAGCTGATAAGCATTTCGCTGCTCCCCCCGCGCCGGATTCTCCGTTTGCCGGACATCATACACCGCCGGCTTTCATTTTCACTGAATTGGTGAGACCGCTTCTGATAGCTTATCTTATTGCAATCGGAAAAAGGCCATATCGGCCGGTGGTCGTTATGGCTCAGGAGGAGATTGGCTATGCAGGAGAATGCGGCGAAACACCTCGCCCTGGCAGCTATGTTGTCATCGGTTGTCCTCGTCCTGGGCTGCGGGCCATCAGCAGAGAGCGTAGCGGCCAAAGATTTTCTGGAAAAGTTTGACAAAGTAGTTGAGCAGGACACAGCACTGGATAATCTCGAAAAGAAGGCCGACGAATACAACCAGCAGCTTGAGAAAGCTTCGGACGAACGCAATCCCACCAGGCACGCCATGGCCGTCGGTGCCTGGATTGGTCAATACAAGGCGCTACTTTCGCAGGCCCGCTCCATCGTGGACACACAAAGTGGCTTGGTGGACGATTTGGTGACCGACAGCGCGAAGCTCGGCGGGGATGCAAATCGCTATTCCCGCGAGGCCACCGATGCCCTCCGGGAGTACATTGCCACTCAGCGAAAAGGGATCGAGCTCACCGAGCAGTTAATGGCGACAATCGAATCTTCCGCCAGCAACCCCGCGAGTGCCAATCCAGAGAAGTTCGAAGAGCTCACAAGCTCGCTCGACGACTTGGACTCAAAGGAGAAGCACGCCTTCCAGCAGGCTCAAGATGCAGTCGCTCGCCTCCGCGCCGTCGCCCCGCGTCCCTGACTCACCCCGGCCTCTCTGTTGCCTTTGTAGAGGCGGGGCTTCAGCGTTGTCTGCCGTTTGCCTTCGCTGTAGCTCACCCCTTCAGGGGTGAGGCTTTTTCTTTTCCGCCCCGGCATTCTTTCTCACGCAGAAAATCCTATATCCGGCCAGTACCGTTCCAAATACTTCGCCTATCAGAAATTGGCATTCGGTCCGGGCTGACCAGGAAGTTTGTCACGCCACTCCAGCCTGAAAAAGTTGGAACGGCACCAGGATGGTGTGAGAGGATTCTCGCGCATCTGTTGGCATCGCTGGGTGCGCGAGGCATGGAGAAAGGGGGGATCATGAACGAAACGGAGCATCCGCGCCGTCTTGGTCGCAGCATTGGCGCCGTGCTTGCCGGAATGTTCGTGGGCATCGTACTCACCCTTGCAACTGACATCGTGCTGCACGTGGCCGGTGTCTTCCCGCCATGGGGCCAGTCAATGGTCGGCTTCGACGCGGCCTTGCTGCTTGCGACGGTCTATCGCACCGTCTACGGCGTCGGGGGCAGCTACCTCATTGCGCGGCTCGCGCCCGATCGGCCCATGCAGCACGCCCTGGTGGGCGGCGTTGTAGGCCTCGCCGTGAGCATTGTGGGCGCCGCGGTGACGTGGAACCGGGGACCGGCCTTCGGGCCCCACTGGTACCCACTCGCGCTCATCGTGCTTGCGTTGCCGACGGCCTGGGTGGGCGGCAAACTCCGCCTCATGCAGTTGCACCTGTCTTCCGCAGCTTGACTCCTGCCCGCCCGCCGTGGCATCGGGTAGCACAGGCACTCTGCCTGTGCGGGTTGTCCATCGGGTAGCACAGGCTTGCCCTGAGCTGAGTCGAAGGGCACTCTTGCCTGTGCAGACCTTGTCCCGACCCTGGCGGGTTGTCCATCGGGTAGCATAGGCTTGCCCTGAGTTGAGTCAAAGGGCACTCTTGCCTGTGCAGACCTTGTCCCGACCCTGTCGGGAGCCCGGCGCCTTTCTCGTCCTTGCGGAGCGAACGAACGAACCGCAGTCCCGTGTCCGACCCTTGTAGCGGACGACTTCAGTCGGCCATCTGACGATGCGGCGAGGCATCGTCATTCCTACGTGCCCGCCGCAGCTTGACTGCTGCTTGCCCGCCGCAGGATCGGGTAGCACAGCCACTCTTGGCTGTCCGTTTCTCCACACGCGATGCACGCTGTTAGGATTGACTTCGCGGCTGGAATAATTCGCCCATCGAAGCGATTTGTTTCTCTATCTCGCGGGCCATGGCGCGCGCCCGCCGGGCGGCATCTGCGTCTTGCTCTCCGGCGTGCGGCTTGAATGTTAAGCCGACGGCCCCGATTGTCTTGCCAGCCGCATCATGCAGCGGCAGCGTCACATCGAAATTTCCCTCTTCTTTCAACACAACTGCTTGGCCCGTTTTCATCGCTTTCAAATCTTCTGGGTCGGACTTCCGTCCGATTCTTTCCGGTACGTTGCAGGCGATAATCACGTTGTCGGGCTTGTTCGGCGGCGTCACGTGCATGCCGATTCGCACAAGCTCCGGGTGCTTAGCCGCGAGCTGGTCCACCAGCCGCTGCGCGTAAATCTTGCCCCCCGGAGCCGTTAAAGCGGAACCGCTCAGCTCCTTCACCGTCAAATCATCGAAGTAGATCACCGAATCGGCTTTGGTCCACACGCCGATTTTTCCCGCGTCCTTGAAGGTGCTGTCCTTCGCGCTGAATTTGAGCTGCCCGTCGTAGCTACACTTGAATTCGTCGCCCCGCGCTTCGACCTTGATTTCATGCCATTCCTGCGAGGTTACTTTGAAGTTTGCGCCCGCAAACTGAATCCGTCGCCCGTTCACCACGTGGTAGAGGCGAAAGTTGTCTTCCAGCGCGTTGGCGCGCACGATGTAGTAATTGTCCTTGTCCTTCAGCCGGAATACCAGTCCCGCACCTTGGTCCACCTTGCCCGAAATCGCCTTGAATCGTACGCTCAGCGCCAGGTCCTTGTAGCTGGTGCCCTCGGCGATGGCGATCGGAAAGCGGTAGTCGGTCTTGTCTTGAGAAGTTTGCGCCAGCACATTGGGTTGCGACGGCGCCGTCGCTTCTTTCATCACCACCCATTGCCCGATGGTGCCTCGCCCCGTCAGCACCGAGGTGAATCCCTCGGGGGGTTTTCCTGCCGCGTCGCCGTCGAAGTTCCAAACGCGATCGCCCGTTTGCGCCATCTGCGGGACGGGAAGCGCGAACAAACTCGAAACCAGGAAAAGGCCAACGCTCAGCCTATCCATCTTCTTCATGACGATTCCTCCTATTCCTAAAGTTGTTACAGCGAGCCGCGGTGAACAATCAACCCGACAACACCGGCACCCAGAATCAGAACCGGTTCAGGTACCTTTCTGAAGTTGAGCAGCACTGCGAGCGAAACCACCGCAATCAGCACCGTAGGGATATCCACCAAAGCTCGTCTGCTGAGAATGACCGCCGCTCCCGCAATCGCGCCAACCGCCGCTGCGGTTACGCCCTGCACGAAGGCTTTCACTTGGCGGTTTTGTGAGAAGCGGCGATAGTATGGAGCACCGAGAATGACGAACAGATAGGGCGGTAGAAAGACGGCCAACGCCGCCAGAATTGCCCCAATCGTTCCCGCAACCAAGTAACCGATGAAGCCCGACGTGATTACGACCGGCCCCGGAGTAATCATCGCCACGGCCACGGCGTCGAGAAACTGGCGCTCGGTGAGCCAGTGAAATTTGCCGACGACACCGCCGTAGAGGAACGGCACGATCGCCAAGCCGCTTCCGAACACGAAAGCGCCGGCCTTGAGAAAGAACAGAAACAGTGTCGCCATCGTTCCTGCCGAAGCGGGCCCCAGCAAACCGGTGAAGAGGCCAGGGCCCAACACGATTCTCTTCGCAGAACGAGAGCGGACATTGGGCGGCGCCTTCACAAACATCGCGACGACTCCCGAAAGCACAAACAGCCACACGATCTCGGATTCTGTCCACACGGTCGTGATGGCTAACGTGCTGAACAGCAGCCACAACAAAACGTCTTTTCCCATCGTCTTCTGAATCAGCTTCCATGCGCTTCGCGCGATAATCGCGCTGACCGCCGCACCGATCCCGTAGAAAACTCCTTGGATCCATGCAAGCTGGCCGAAGTGCACATAAAGAGCAGCCAGACCAAGAACCATCAGAAACGAAGGAAGAACGAATGCCGCGCCGGTTAGGGTCGCGCCCAGCGTCCCGCTGTGCACCCAACCCAGATATTTCGCGAGCTGCGCGGCCAGGGGCCCTGGACACAGTTGCGAGAAGGCAAGCCCTTCGAAGTATTCTTCGCTGGATACCCACTTCCTGTCCTCTACCAGGTCCGTCTGCATATAGCCCACAAGTGCTATCGGTCCGCCGAATCCCAACGTTCCGAGACGAAGAAAGTACAGAACCATCCGCCACAGGGGCGCCTTCTCGGTGCAAGCAACGCATTTTCCCTCTGCTCGGACATCCGCGATGTGAGTAGCTGCTTTCACGTCTGTAATTCCGACGTACGATTCAACTCCCGCGAATCACGGCTGATTAGATGACGGCGTTGCTTTTTCTTCCCACTCCATCCTACCTTGGTTCTCCGCATCCGCCACAAGCGCGTGCGGAAATTCTTCCCGCCAGTATCGCCGGGCGGGTGGCCGACGCCGTTATAGATGGGTGGCCCATCCTTTCCGCAGTTTTCACAGAAAGGGCGGGCTGCTTTTCGCCGGCCTCTCTACTCTTACTCCTTCGATTCCGTTTCCACTTCGACTGGAAGAGTCCAGCCGGGTGCGGCGCACCCGCTCGTTACAAAGAAAGCCTGACCCGCATCCAATCGGGGGCGACGATATATGATTCCGCCGCTCGATCAAGCTCAGACGCAAATCGGCCGCTCACCGTTCAAGCGAATCTTGGAGGTCTGCGATGAACATCCTGCCGGTGAATCTCCTCTTCGGCACCCTGGTATTCTGGATCGCTGCCAGGATTTACGTTTTCCCTAGACTCCACGAGCTGTCACCACGGACGGTGCTTCTG
>WNGJ01032073.1_pt1 | contig 10013 bp, 4 predicted proteins | sample 5400611 | NCBI WGS metagenome assembly WNGJ01 (sample SAMN13153375, study PRJNA577476) | soil metagenome | isolation source: 40 cm soil or saprolite under Garry oak tree replicate 1 | place: USA:California | collected 2016-06-15
TAAAAGACGTCGCCAAGTTGTCGGGCGTGTCCACCGCTACCGTCTCGCATGTCATCAATAAGACGCGCTACGTCAGCGATGAAACGAAACGCAGAGTTCTCGGCGCGATTGAAAATGTAGGCTACGCACCAAACATACACGCGCGCAATCTGGCCTCCGGCCGGAGCCGGACTCTCGGACTGATTATTTCGGATATAACCAACCCATTCTTCCCGGACCTTGTTAAGTCCATTCAAGAAAGAGCGCTCGAACTGGGCTATGACGTCATTGTTCTTAATACGAATTATGAGCCTGAGCGCGATGCTCCGTATGTACAGCGTTTGCTGGAACTGCAAGTTCGTGGAGTGATGGTCCTGACGACGGAGATGGATCTCTCGGTGATCGAGCGCCTGTCGTCCCGGCGAATCGCCGTGGTCTTTTTGGACATCGGAAAGGTGGGGCCACATACCAGCAACATTCGTGTGAATTATGAAATGGGGGTGCATCAGGCGGTTGAACATCTGCTTGACCTGGGCCACCGCCAGATTGCGTTCATCGGTGGGCCGGAGCATTTCAAGTCGGCACAATTCAGGAGTCAGGCTTTCCTCAGAACGATGAAGAAGCATAGGGCGTCTTTGCATACCGAGCCGGTGATTTGTAAAGGCGATTTCAAGCTGGAGAGCGGACAGCGGGCCGTCAGAGAACTCCTGGCATTGAAGAACAGGCCGACGGCAATCATCGCCGCGAATGATTTGATGGCGATGGGAGCGTTGCGCGAACTGGGACGTGCGGGATTACAGGTGCCAAAGGATATTTCCGTGATCGGGTGCGACGACATCTGGCTGGCAAGACTTACCGATCCACAATTGACGACGATCATGATCCCGAGAGCCGAGATTGGGGCAGCTGCCGTTGAGGCGGTATTGCCTACCAATTCGGGAGAGGGCCGCTCCGGCCGTGAAATCAAAATCCGCACCGAACTTCTGGTCCGGGAATCGACGGGCGCCGCGCCGCGTTTGACGTAAGTCTTCAACTGATACCGATAGCACGCCCTGCACAAGGAGCGCCCTTTGCGGCCGAACGCCCGAAAGCGGTTTTTCGAGACCAAGACTTGTTTAGTATTCCTGAACCAAAACTTTAGAATTTCGGATTTGACATCCCTACGTAATTGCTTCTAACCTCCGCCCACATGCAGCATTTCGAAGTTTTGATGGCGGCCAGCGAAAAGTAGTTTCAGTTTGGGGTGCAGTGTGGGTCTGCCTCCGTTGGCAACACTGAAGAAAAATCAGCGTATGGGAACCCTCTCCTGCATGGGGCTGATGGGCTTTGCAAGGGACTAGAACTTTGGTGGCCAGTCGCCGCAAGGAGGGGCGCGATAAGAACGATTGGAAAAGCGGATAGAGCAGAGCAAATAAATTCATTTTGGGCTTGACAGAGGAAATGGGGATGGCAATAATGCAAAACCACTAGGGGACGTAAGCGGTTACGTCTGCGATTCATGTGTTTTCGGGGGTGGCTTCTATCCTTAGTATTCTGCGACACAGTTCAACTGTGAGGTGAAACCATGTTCGCGAGAGTGGCGCAATCGAAAGGTATTGTTCTTGGCTTCGTTTTTATTCTGTGCATGGGGCTGTGCGCGTTTGCTCCTCCCGTGCTAGCGCAGATTGGTAACGCTTCTCTCGGCGGAACGGTGATGGATCCGTCTGGGGGTGTGATTGCCGACGCCGAACTCGCGCTAACTAGCCAGGCGACGGGTTTCGAAGCCAAAGCTGTTTCGAACGAGCGGGGCGAATATACGTTTCGAAACCTGACGCCTGGAACCTACGACCTGAAGGTCACTAAGACCGGATTCCAGAATTACGTCCAGAAAGATATCGTACTGACCATCAACCAGTTTGGGCGCGCCGATGCGACCCTGAAGGTGGGCGCTACAAGCGAGACAGTGACAGTTGAGGGCGAGAATACACTCATCAACTACGACAACGGAACGCTACAGGGAGGCGCCGACCCAGAGACAATCAAGGACTTGCCGCTGGTCGTGGAGGGCAAGCCACGCTCTTCGGCGGCGCTGGCCGTCCTGTTACCGGGCATCTCGACCGGGAGTTCCAATCAAGCTTTCCAGGCACGCATCAACGGCGGCCAGGAATCGGGAGATGAGGCACTGCTGGATGGCGCAACCATGCAGGAAGGATTCATGAGCCAAAGCGGCATGGTTTCCATACATCAGGATTTCCAGATGTCGCCAGACATGGTGCAAGAAGTGAAGGTGCTTACGTCGGACTACGCGCCGGAGTATGGCTCATCCACATCGGGCCAGATAACGATGGTGAGCAAAGGCGGAACCACGCAGTATCATGCTGCGGCATTCGAGTACGGCCGCAACAAGGCGCTAAATGCGAATACCTGGACGAATAATTTCAATGGCAACCCTCGCCCCCCTGACAATGAGCATGACTTCGGAGCGAATGTCGGCGGCCCCATCAAGATTCCTTTCCTTTACCACGGGACCTCCAGGCATCGGTCGTTTTTCTATTTCGACTGGGAGTCTTATCACCAGGCCGGCGGCTCGAACACTCCGACGATCTCGATCCCTTCGGCCCTGGAGCGCAGCGGGAATTTCACGGATTGGGTGGATAACACGAAACCTGGGAAACCCCTGATTCCCATCTTCATGCCGGGCAATGCCAGCACCGCTTGCCAGACAGCTGCCGGAGTGGGACCTGGACAGCAATTTCCCGGGAATATCATACCCATAGCTTGCGAGAGCGGGATTGCCAAGGCGTACATGGCGCAATTACCGACGCCGACCAACACCAGTGCGACCAGCAACTATACAGCGCCAAGACCCGTGCCAGATACGCTCACCAGCAATTCCAACGTTTTCATGACCCGTATCGATCACAACTATGGTGACAAGGATCACTTCTATTTCTTCTGGTGGCGGCAATTCACGGGCTACAACACGGCGACTTTACTCCCCGTGGCGATTGCGACAGAGTCACCTACCAGACCCCAGAATTCGCCCATCTCACGCTTTAATTGGGAACATATTTTCTCAACCACGATGACCAACCATGCGACATTCGGATACCTGAATCGCAATGAGGGTTATGGTTCCGAGAACCTGTCTTTCCTGAAGGGGACGAACGCGCTGCCTCAAGTAACCGTGAACGGGGCGCCCACTCCGAATGCCTTGCCTGCGTTTACATTCAGCAATGGATTCAATCAGGTCTCCAACAGCAACGGGCCCCCGAACACAAACATCACCGTTCGTCCGACATGGGTCTTCAATGATATGGTGAACAAGGTCCGCGGCCACCACACGTTCACATTCGGCATGGAATGGCGCTCGGTGCAGGGGAATATTCACCAGTCGAACAACCAATCTGGTACGTATAACTTTGATGGTTCAGCGACGAGCTCGCCGAGCGGTAGCAGTGGAAGTCCAGTGGCCGATTTCTTCCTCGGGGCGGTCAGCGGCGGCAACGTGGACCGTCGAGTTGTCAGCGCCTGGTATCCACGCCAGACGGTGTGGGCGCTGCACGGCAACGACTCCTGGAAAATCACGCCCAAGCTGACCTTCAACTTTGGGCTGCGCTGGGACTACTACACACCTTCGCGCGAAAAGTATAACCACTTTTCCTTCATTGACCTTGTAGGACCTAATCCTGGCGGAATTCCGGGGCGGCTGGCCTTCGCCGGCAGCAGCGGTGGCTGCTCTCCAGCATGTTATGGAGCGCCCTACCCTGAAAAGCCCTGGAAGAAGGGATTCGCCCCGCGACTCAGCGTGGCGTATTCCTATGACCAGAAAACTGTGGTCCGTGCGGGCTACGGCGTTTTCTTTGCCCAGGCGTTTTATCCAGGCTGGGGCGGAGGGATGGCGCTGGATGGGTTCAACCTGCACCAGACATTTGGTACGAGCATAGACCCCACCACAGGCCAAACTGATCCGACTTTCTATCTGGACAACGGCGTACCTGCTCCCGCGCAGGCTCCGCCATTTATCTCGGCAGGCTTCGACAACGGACATGCCCCCTCGGCCGCTAACGGAAACGGTTCGGCCTATCGCCCACTGGATGCCAACCGGAGACCCTACTCGCAGCAGTGGAACCTGACGATCGAGCGGCAGCTTCCCCACGCAGTCTACCTGAGCGTTGCTTATGTGGGAAACAAAGGGACGCGGCTTACGTCCATGTTGAATCCCGTGAACGTGCTCAATCCTTTTGACCCGAAGATTAAGGCCCTCGAAGCCAACACAACTCCCATCGAGGCGATTTGTGCGACCACGACCGATCCGAATATTCTAAAGGGTCACAACTGCGGCTACGTCCCGGAGCTAAATGCGACGTTCACCTCGGATAACCAAACACTGTTTGGCGTCAAGTCGCCATACTCCGGGTGGGTAAATGACTTGACCAAGGCCGGCAGTGCCTGCTCGCCTACGGTGGCTCAGGCCCTGCTGCCCTTCCCGCAGTTCTGCGGAAACCTTCAAGGACTGAATGAAAACCATGGCAACTCGATCTATCATTCGTTCCAACTGAAGGCCGAGAAGCGCTATAGCAAAGGCCTGTACATGCTGGTGTCGTATACGAACTCTAAGCTGATTTCTGACGCATCGGATAACACGCAGGAGCTTGGAGGCACATGGAACTCCACGCAGGGTGTGATCTCGCCGTTCGAGCAGCGCCGCGCGCGTACGCTCTCGTCCGATGACGTTCCGCAGATTCTGTCTGCGGCGTTCGTTTACGACTTACCCTTTGGCAAAGGCCAGAAGTACGCCAACCAGGGCGGTGCGATGAACGCATTGGTAGGTGGCTGGCAGCTGAGCCCCATCCTTCATTGGTCGAAGGGCACCCCGATGTGGTTCCGCGCATCTTCCTCAGGTAACTGCTTGATCGTTCCCCAATTCAGGCAAAACTGCCTAGTGGGTCTAGTCAGCGGCGTGAATCCCTTCCTCCAAGATCCGAATAGCTACGATCCGAGCAAAGGGCCACTTCTCAACTCGGCAGCATTCGAGGCGAAGGGGGTTTTTGAACCGTCAGGTGCCTGTCCGACTTGCACGGGAGTGTATGGATATACCGGCAGCGGCCCGCGCATTTCCAACTTGAGAGGTCCAAACGCCAAGAATGTGGATTTTTCGATTACCAAGAACACGCGGATCGGGGAACGGGGCAACTTCCAGATCCGCTTCGCGTTCTTCAATGCGTTCAACCAACATTACTTCTACAACGCTACGAACGTGAACAACCAAGGCTCAAGTTTCGCATTTAACAAAGATGTAACCGCCGCAGGTGCAAACGGCTTCGGCACCTGGGACGGCAGCGTCAGCTCGCCGCGGACAATTCAGATCGGCGCGAGGGTTGAGTTTTAATCGACGTACACCCTAGCACGCCCCACCAGCGTCCCGACCCCCAGTCGGGGCGATGATTTTTCGAGGTAGGTGACGGGCCGTCGCTAGTTCAGCGATGAGGCAGACTTCACGGCGGGCTGCGCTTCACTGGCTTTCTTGAGCTCTTGGAATTGCGCAATTTCCTTCTTCGAAAGTTGGTCTTCACCCAGACGGTGATAAATGCGGCCCAGGAGATAATGCGGCTCTGGATAAGAGGGTTGTAGCGCAGTGGCCTGCTTGAGCGACTGAACTGCTTCCTTGTGAGGGCTTGGATTGCAGGCGATTCAGCTCGACGGCACGATTGTAGTGCTTGATGGCCTCATTGAATTGACCCAGGTAGTCATAGCAAAGCCCGAGGCTGTCGTAAGCGCGCATCATGTTTGGGTCCAGTTCAACGACTTTTTGCAATCGGGTAATGGCGGCTGCGTAGTTCTTTGCATCGTAATCAAGCCGGGCGAGCCAGTAGAGGTAGAGCGAATCCTGGGGATGGGCGGTGGCGAGCTTATCCAGTTCCGGGCGCGCCCAGTCACGATGGTCGAGCTTGATCTCGGCCATCGCCAGCGTGAACCTGCTGCGGTCATCGAGAGGAGTAATGGCTTCCGCCTTTTTCCAGGCGATCACGGAATTTTGAAATTCGCCGTCGAGGAAGAAGATCCCTCCGGCCAGGACAAGGAGTTTCGCGGTTCGCATTGATTTTGGATTCTTTTCGGCTTCATCGATAAGAATGGACTCGGCACGTTTGTAATCTCGCCGACGAAACGCGTCTTCGAGCTCGAGCCGGCGCACGTCGGTGAGCTGCAGACCGGATAGGTCGGGCGATGCGCCCGGTGGGGCGGGATTTTCCTGCTGGGGGATGCGGTCTTGCGCCGGCAGGAGAATTGGCAGCCAGGCGCCGAGAATAATGCAGATAGCGATGAAACCAAATATTCTCATCGGGCTTTTGACGGTTCCCCCTGCAGGTGCCGCGGGCAGCAACGCACGAGACACTCTCAATGACAGGCTAATTCAACGGCTAAGGCGAAGAAGTAGCCATGGCGGCTTCAATCTTCGTTTTTGTCGCCGCCGCTATTTTGCTCTCCGGCACAAGGTTCAGCTCGAGATCGATTTCCGCGAGGGCTTGGTCAAATTGTTTCAGTTCGAGCAAAATCAGCGCCGTAGCTAGATGAAGCTCGGGCATTTTCGGGTCGGAGCGCGCGGCTTGCTGGTAGGCAGCGAGGGCTAGATCGTATTTTTCCTGAATGACGTATTCTTGCCCGAGAGCCTGATGCAAGCGCGCAGAATCCGGATTGATCCTGGTGATTTGGCTGTAAGACCATCCGGAGAGCTTCGCCCAGGCGGTGCCCAATTGAAACGAGTACTCCGGTTCCTGCGGAGCCAACTCCACAAGCTTCTGGAATTCCTGGACGGCAGCTAACCAGTTCTCTGTGGCCTCGTCGGCTTTCGCCAGCTGCAGATGAGCTTGGGGCTCTTTCGGCATCAGGACAACGGCGCGCTTGAGTTCTCGCACAGCCTCGGAATTTCTGTGGAGGGCCAACAAACTAGAGCCGAGCAGCAATCGCGCGGGGCCATAATTCGGCTGAAGAGAAAGCGCTTGACGAAATCGGGTGACCGCTTCCGCGTGGTTGCCGCGCAACTGAGCAAGGACACCGAGGTTGTGATAGATGAGCGGATGTTTGATTCCCTGCCGCAGGGCATCGGAGAAGACTTCATCGGCGGAATTCAGATCGCCGGACTTCAGCGCCTGAACGCCCGCGCCGATTTTTGTTTCGAGGGCGGGTGGCAGGTTCTCTTGCGCGAGAGCACTGGCGGCGATCCAGAAAAACGGCAAGAGAATGATTCCAAGGCGCGGGACTCTCAATGGAAGTACAGCAGAGAGCACCGGATTGGGCCAGCTATTTCGACATGGTGATTCTTGGCGCGAATCCAGCACTGCGACCAGCTTGATTCGAGCGCGTACGATTGAAAAGGGCAACCATGCAGAAAACATTGGTGTACCAGAGATAGTATAAAACAGTGCGATGTCTGAGTCCCATAGTAATTATTTAAGCGCTTACGTATAATCGTGCCGTTGAATTTTCTGATCCTTTCTGGAAATAGGCTCAGCTATTGGTTGACGATGCGATGGCGCCGGCCGATTCCCGTTGTGGCCCTGACCGTTTTCTTGTGCGCTACGCATTTTGGCATTGCCAGCTCTAGGCAAAGCCACGCGAGCGAAAGAGACCAAAAAATCCTACAGATTCAACAGTTGATCCAGGATCACGATCTGGAAGAGGCCAGCCGCGAAATCCTTGAAGCGGCGAAACAGTATCCTTCAGACGCCGGTTTCGACAACTTGCTGGGCATCGTCGCGGCACAGCAAGGCAACTACACCGCGGCGGAAAAGAGTTTTCATCAAGCGCTGAAGAGGGAGCCGAAATTCACCGGCGCTTCCCTGAATTTGGGGCGGCTTTATCAAGAGAACTATGCCGTGGATTCCCAGGCGCGGCGGAAGGCGCTCGAAGTTTACTTGGGAGTGCTGGCTTACGATCCCAAGAACACGGAGGCGAATTACCAGAGCGCGGCGCTGCTGTTGGAACAAGGGAAGTACCGGGATTCACTCGACCATATTTCACAGCTCCCGGAAGAAAGCCAAGCCGAAGCGCAGGTTCTGTCCATCCTTTGCGGAGACTACGCTGGGCTTGGCGGCAGAGAACGGACGGATGATGCGGCGGCGCGTCTGCTCTCTCACCCAAATTTCTCCGAGCCGGATGCGCAACAAGCGTTGTTGGGCCTGAGAGCGGGAAGGCGCAACGACCTGGTTATCTCTCTTCTAGAGGGCTTGCAGAAACGTCAGTCGTTGTCGCTTGAACTGCTGCGCGCGCTGGGTTTGGCTTACGAAGGAACGGGGAGGCTGGGGGAGGCACGAGCGGCGCTGGAAAAATCCATCACACCGGAAAGTCTTAGGGTTGGTTCGTTACTGGAGTTGGCACGGGTCGCGCGCAAACAGCAGGATTACCAGGGCTCGCTGGGTTACCTGGCCCACGCGCGAGATCTCGAGCCCAACAACGCCGGCATCCATTATTATTTTGGTCTGGTGTGTATGGACCTGAACCTCGTCGCGGAAGCGCGTAATTCCTTCGAGAAGGCCGTGCAGATCGAGCCTGAAAATCCGGAGTACAACTATGCGATGGGGGCGGCTTCAGCGTTCCGCCACGATCCGGGGGAGGCTGTGCCGTACTTCGAGAAGTACCTTAAGTTGAAACCGCAAGACCCGCGTGGAACGCTGGCGCTGGGGGCAGCGCTTTTCCGTGCGAAAGATTATGACGCCGCCGTTCCGCGACTGAAGAAAGCTGCCATGATCCCCGAAATCGCGACGACGGCTCATTACTACCTTGGGGCCATTGCGCTGCAGGAGCGCCGGCTAGATGAAGCTCACATCGAGCTGGAACAAGCATTGAAGAGCAAGCCAGATTATGCGGATGCTTTGGCTGAACTGGGCCAGTACTACTTGGTGCAGAAAAATTACACGGAGGCAGAGAAACAAATTCGACGCGCGCTGGATATCGACGCGGATCACTACTCGGCAAACTTTTACCTGCTGACGCTTTACACGCGCACCGGGGATGCGCGGCAGGAAGCACAGTCTAAACGCTTCGATGATCTCAAGAAACTCTTGGCGGAAAAGACCCAGGAATTCCTGCGCATTGTTGAAGTGCGGCCTCTCGAAACTCCATGAAAACGCTTCGCGGCATGTTCCCATTTCGGACTTTCCCTTCCGCGCTGCGCTTTTTTTGGTTGCTTGCGCTGGCGGTCATGATTTGTTCGCAAGCGCATGGCCAGTCTTCGGGGTTGGCCGAGTGTACGCGAGCCTTTTATCGCGGTGATTATGTGCAAGCCGCGGAATTAGCAGAGAAACATCTGCGCCAGCATCCGAATGACGGTCCCGTGCGCGTGATTCTGGCGCGGGCAGAGCTTGCCCAGGGACAATTCCAAGAAGCATTTGACGGGCTTCAAAAAGTTCTGGCGTCCGATCCGAAAAACATTGATGCGCTCTACTATTTATCGATCATTGCCCGGGAGCTTTCCCATCGGGAATATGAAAGGCTTTTCTCCTTTGCACCTGACTCCGATCGGGTCCATCAGCTCCTTGCCGAGGCGGCGTTGGCAGCGGAGAATAAGAGCGAAGCGGAGGAAGAATTCCAGAAGGCATTGAAAGCCAATCCCCGTTCCATCGAAGTGTCCACGGAGTTAGCTGAACTGAAGCGCTCCCAATCAAAATTTGATGAAGCCATCGTCTATTACACACACGCGGAACAGATCGGCCCGTTGCATTATGAAATCGCGTATGGTTTGGGCGCTTGCTACACCTACAAGCAAGAGTACCCCCGGGCGATCGAATGGTTGCGCAAGGCTGTCGCTTTGGCTCCAGATTCCGCGGCAGGCCGGTTTGCGCTGGGGAACGCGCTGTTTCAAAATGGCCAGTCCGAAGCAGCCATCCCGGAATTGAACGTTTCGCTCCAGCTCGAGCCACGGATGAAACAAGCGTATTTCCTGCTCGGACGGGCCTATTCGAAAGTCGGCCGTCTGGACGAAGCCAAGGCCGCCCTTAAGAAGTTGGACGAACTAAACCGTGCTGAAATACCGGGTCAGGAAAAGGTTCCACCGG
>WNGJ01010226.1_pt1 | contig 10012 bp, 11 predicted proteins | sample 5400611 | NCBI WGS metagenome assembly WNGJ01 (sample SAMN13153375, study PRJNA577476) | soil metagenome | isolation source: 40 cm soil or saprolite under Garry oak tree replicate 1 | place: USA:California | collected 2016-06-15
GCATCGCCTTCGGCCTGTCCATGGACTACGAGGTCATCGTGCTCAGCCGCATCAAAGAGCTGCACGACCAGGGCCGCGACAACCGCACCGCGGTCACCGACGGGCTGACCCGCAGCGGACGCATCGTCACCACCGCCGCTGCGCTGATGGCGGTGAGCTTCTTCGCCAACGCCACCGCGACAGTCAGCTTCCTGCAGCTATTCGGCATCGGCGCAGGGTTCGCGGTGCTCATCGACGCGACCCTCGTCCGCGCCGTGCTGGTGCCGACCTGCCAGCGGATACTCGGCCGTGCCGCGTGGTACGCGCCCGCGCCGCTGCGTCGGCTACAGACCCGCATCGGCCTGGCCGAAACCCACGGCTGACCATCTCCGCCCCTGCCGGCACTGGCCACGAAGCACGGTCTTGACCAGCGACATGCACCCAGGGGTTGGCACTGCACATGCCCCAGCCTCGGGCGTGACGATGATGAGCCTCAACGAACCAGATAGGCAGGCCCTGGGCTCCATTGAGGACGGCCTGGCTGGTTCTGACCCCAGGTGAAAGTACCCCTAACCCCGCAAGTAGTTCGACCTGAAAGGCGTTGACGTGACAGACATCCAGATCGAGACGCAGTACTCGACCGGCGCTTCCCGGCAGGCCATCGAGCAGGCGCTCGTAGCCGCGGGGAAAGACCTCGGCCACCTTCGGCCCGAGGACTTCGCTCTGCTTGAGGATTTCCACACGATGGGCCGCATCGCCACCGCCCAGCTGGCCGACCTGGCCCAGATCACCTCCGACGACGAGGTCCTCGACGCCGGCAGCGGAATCGGCGGAACAGCCCGCTACGTCGCCGAACGCAGCCGCTGCCACGTGGTCGCCGTGGATCTCACCGAGGAATACTGTGCGACCGCACGGTGGCTCAACCAGCTTGCCGGGCTGGACGACCGGATCTGCGTGCGCCAAGCAGACGTCACCGACCTGCCGTTCAAGGACGCGACCTTCACCCTGATGTTCAGCCAGCACGTGCAGATGAACGTGGCCGACAAGTCGCTGCTCTACGGGGAGGCACGCCGGGTCCTGGCCGATGGCGGTCGGCTGGCTGTGTGGGACATCGTCGCCGGCGAGCACGGCGAACCCGACTTTCCGGTGCCCTGGGCCGACCGGCCCGAATATAGCCACCTGACCACGCCCGACCGGCTGCGCACGGCCATCGCAACCGCGGGCTTCGAGATCGAGCAGTGGCACGACCTCACCGGCCAAGCGGCCGCGATGATGCAGACGCTGCTCACGTTGCCTCCCAGCCCGATCGGACTGCAGGCCTTCGTCCCCGGCTTCGAGTCGAAAGCCAAGAACCTCACCGCCGCGCTGGCCGACGGCCGGCTGCGCGCCATCCAGGGCGTCGCACGAGCGGTCTGAGACGTCTGGAGAGGAACCACATGGCCACCGAAGTCCAGACCCAAGCCGGACGATGCTCCACGCACGGAACAGTCCAGGCCACACGGGAAGTCCCGGAAACGGGATTCCCTTTCGTCGTCTACGCCATCGGGCGGGCCCTCACCCAGCGCCGCCCATTCTTCTGCCCAGAATGCGGAGCAGCCGTCCAGGCAGACGGCCCGGCAGAGGCTTGAGCGGGGTGGAGACTTCTGACTGCGATTTCGGCCCGAGGACCTGGCCAGCGCGCTGTGTGCGTCGCCGTGGCCGGCTACCGCACCGGTTCCAGCCGTCAAGGCATCAATTCCCACCGATAGGGGTCACGGAGCACCCGCGGCCACGCGCACTACCAGGAACGGCAGGCCCCGCCAGGCCCAGCGGCAGCCACCCCCGTGGCACAAGACCGCGACGGCCCGACGGCCACCCCCGCCCGACCAGGCAGCCCACGACCGTTCGGGGCCGCCCGCTGAGCAACACCCACAACCACTCAGCGACTAGGAACGGTGCGAGAAGACCTACCGGCTGGCCCGGCTGCCGGTGCTGCGGTCGATGACCCGGCGGCTGCTGGCGGTCCTCGACGAGGTACTCGGCTAGCGCCGGTCTCCGGGTCCAGGGCCAGCCAGCCGATCAGGCCGAGCGGGTAGATGAAGTAGCCGAACCGGACCTGCGGCCCGAGCAGGAACATCAGCGTCAGGCCGACGGCCAGCCGCCAGGCGGCCGCGGGCACGTCGCGGGGCGGCCGGACCACGATCCAGATCGCGATGCCGAGCCCGGCCGCGAGCAGCAGGGCGACCGAGGCGATGTGCCCGGCCGGGCCGAGCGCGGTGAGCAGGTGACCGGGCAGCAGGCTCTCGGCCGGGGTCTTGTAGTGGGTGAGGCCGAGCGGGAACAGCACGCTGTTCTGCACCAGGGCATCCGCGCCGCGCAGCGAGGTGAGCGCGGCCGGCGCGAGAGCGGCGATGAGGACCACGACGGTGACCGCGACCGCCACCACGAAACGCCACGCGGCCCGCGCACCGTCGCGGGCCGCGACCATCGCGGCCAGGACCGGGACGGCGAGCCACGCGGTGGACTTCAGGTCACAGGCGGCACCCAGTGCGACGCCAGAGCCGGTGATCCCGGTGATCCACGAGGCCTGCCCGGGCCGGGGGGACGCGCCCGGCCGCGCGGCCAGCGCCAGGGCCAGCAGGATCAGTGCCAGTACCGGCGGATCGGTGGTGATCACGGCCAGGTTGAGCCCCACCACCGGCGAGGCCACGGCGACCGCGGTGGCGAGCAGCGCGTCGTAGGCGCGGGGCCGCATCGCGATCCAGAACGCCGCGGCGAGCGGGATCACCGTGCCGATCGCGATCCACACCCCGGAGTTGCCCGCCAGGCCGCCGAGGCCGGCCGCGCTCGGCAGGCCGAACAGGGTCATGACCGGGAGGTAGGGGTTGTAGGACAGCCAGCCGGTGACCTGGTCGGCGGCCAGGTAGGGCGACCCGTGGTGCAGCAGCAGGCCGGCTGACCTGTCGATGACCATCATCCCGTCTTCGAGCGGGTAGGCGACCGACAGCCAGAGCAACGGCGCGAGCACGGCCAGCGCCACCGAGACCAGGACGGCGGCCATCAGGCCCCGGCGGCTGCGCCAGCACCACAGCATGACCAGGGCCACGGCGTAGCCGCAGGCGGCCCAGATGGCCCAGACCCGGTCCTCGCCGCCGGACAGGAGGGCGAAGGCAGCCGCGTACGCGGTGAAGGCGCCGTAGGCGGCCATCAGGTAACGCCGCCCGAGCCAGTTCCGCGGGGGCGCGGAGGCATCCTCGGTACGGCCGTCCGCCACCGGGCGGCCTGTATCGCGCGCGTACCGGGTCAGCTTGGGTCCCCCGATGACCGGAGCTGTGCTGGTTACCTAGCAGCTCGACGCTATGAGCCGGCGCGAGGCCGCGTCAAGCCGATAACGGCCCGGCCGGAGGTACCCGAGCCGCCGCCGGGCGCCGGGCGTAGGCTGCCGGATGAATTCCTCCCGATATGCCGGCCAGCAACGGAGACAGCACCTATGGAATCTCGCCCGGGCCCGTGGATAAGCGCGCTGCGTCACTCCCACGACCGGTTGCGCGCCAGCGTCGGGCCCCTCCGCCCGGACCAGCTGACGCAGCGGTCCTATCCCAGCGAATGGACGATCGCCCAGGTGCTGTCGCACCTAGGGTCGCAGGCCGAGATCTTCGGCCTGATACTCCAGGCCGGGCTGGCCGGGCTGGAACCGCCGGAGCGCGAGGAGTTCCCGCCGATCTGGGACAAGTGGAACGCCAAGGACCCGCAGGCCCAGGCGACGGACGCGCTGCGCGCCGACCAGGCCACCCTGGAGCGGCTGGAGTCCATGGACGCCGATGAGCAGGAGCGGCTGCACCTGAAGCTATTCGGGATGGACATCGACACGGCCGGCCTTGCGCGGCTGCGCGTCAGCGAGCACGCGGTCCACACCTGGGACGTGCTGGTCGCGCTCGACCCGGCGGCCACGCTGGCCCCGGATGCGGTCGCCCTGCTCATCGACATGCTGGAGCAGGTCGCGGGCAGGAGCGCACAGCCGGACGGCAAGCAGCGCCGGGTACGCGTGTCCACTACCGACCCGGAGCGTCAGTTCATCCTCGAGACAGGTGAGGCGGTCACGCTCACGCCCTCGGACGGCGACGCAACACCCGAACTAGGCCTGTCCGAGCTGCGGCTGCCCGCCGAGGCGCTGATCCGGCTGGTCTACGGGCGGCTGGACGAGGCGCACACCCCGCCGGCCGAGACAGCCGGGGTCGAGCTCGGCGAGCTGCGGCAGATCTTCCGCGGGTTCTAGAGCTTGTCCTGGAGGTAATGGACGCCGGTGATGGACCTCATCCGTCGGCTGCGCGGCCCCGGCCCTCGGCAAGCTCTAGCCCGGGCCGTCGCCGCCTGCGGGCACACGCGCGCCGCGGAGCGTGATAGCGGCCAGCCCGGCGGCGAACACCACGGCGGCGCACAGCGCGCCGCCGACGTCGTGCGGCGGGCGGGCCGGCCAGATCCAGGGCGTGCTCAGGGTGGGCGGATGCCAGTCGGAGTACAGCCCGTACAACCCGGCCATCAGGTAGGCCAGTGGCCCGGTCCAGGCGAGCGACCCGCCGAGCAGCGCGGCGCACAGCAGGCCGATGCCGGTCAGCCCGGCCACGTTCCGCACGATGTCGGGGAAGCCTCCGGCCAGCGGCATGCCCGCGCCGGCCGCGGCCAGCGCGGCCGCGGCCAGCGCGGCTGAGGCCAGCCCGGTGAGGGTGACCGCGGTGCCGAGCCTCAGGTACGGCAGCCACCGGCCGGTCGCGCGTTCCGGGTCGCCGAACGGGCTGCTGGCCGTGACCCCGATAATGGCGGCGCAGGTGGCCTCGAAGATCAGCGGCAGCTGCAGCGCGCCGTAGTCGTCCCAGTGCCCGTACAGCGCGCCTCGCAACCCGGCGGCGCAGGCCGCCAGCAGGACTAGAGCGGCCGGCAAGCGGCGGCTCACGGCATGCAGGCGCACTAGGCGCACCGCATCCGCCGTCACGGCAGCTGCGCCAGCGAAATGCGGCCCGCCTGCAGCGCGGCCAGGTGCCCCGCCAGCCAGGCGTGCCGGGCGGCGGACGTCAGCGCCGCGAACCGCCGGGCGGCGAGGGCGGCCGGGCTACCGGGCTCCGGCAGCAGCTGGCCGTACAGCGGGGCCAGGTCGCGGCTTTCGACGGACGGCGGGAACCTGACCGAGCCCGCGATGACCGCGAGCTCGACCTGGCTTGGGCCCTGGGCGGCCGTCCGGCCGGTGCCGCCCAGGGTGACGTCACTCGCCAGCCGCAGCCCCAGGGACTCCGCCAGGTTGGCGGCGAACTGGGCGCTGGTCCCGCCGGGCTGCCCGGGCAGCGGGTCGGGGACGAGGAACTCCGACGGGCCGGATACGTGCGCGGTGACGTTGATGCCGTTGCCGGGTTCCTGCTGGTAGACCTGGGCGACCTGGCTGATCCGGGCGGGCGCGCCGGGCAGGCCGGCGAATTCGGTGAGCTCGGGGTCGACCGCGGCGGTCACGGCGGGCAGGAAGCCCGCATACGCGGGGTGCACGCAGACCGGGATCGGGGACCGGCTGCAGGCCGGCGTGTAGCGGACCGGCTGGTGGCCGGCCGCGTCGTGCAGCGCCGGGATGGCGACCATGCCGTGCGGGTCGAGCCGCCCGGTGCCGGCCAGCGCGACCGCGGTCCCGGCCGCCGCCAGGCCGGCCGCAGTGATCACGGCGGCGAGCCACCGCATCCGGGCGACGGGCAGGCCCAGCCCGCCGAGGACCGCGACGACCAGCCCCGCGGCGAACATCACCTGGGCGATGGACAGGTCGGGCAGGTACGGGTAGAAGCTGGCCACCCCGGGGGCGGCGCCGACGTCGAACGCGCCCGCGGTCAGCGGCGAGATCTGCCAGAACGAGTGGTCCCCTGAGGCCGCCTGCGTGCCGAACGCCAATCCGAAGAATGCCACCACCGTGACCAGCGGGGTGACGAACCGGCCGGGGAACCAGACCCCGGCGGCGAACCCGATCGCGGTCAGCGCCGGGACGCCCGCGGCGCTGACCACGACCGGCCACCACAGCGGACCGCCCCAGGATGCCTGCCGTGCGGTGATGAGGTACACGACGGCGACGCAGATCAGGCAGGCGAGCTCGGCCCAGGCCGTGGTGGCGGCCCAGATGGCCAGCTGGCGGGACCAGCGTGGCCGGGCGGTGACCGCCACCAGGTCGGTGATGTTCCGGCGGCCCTCCCGTGACCCCATCCACGCGGCCGCCCCGGTCGCGGGGATCACCAGGTCGAGCAGCAGCCGGTTCTGCAGGGTCATCGCGCGCAGGTTCCACATCGGCGGCAGCGCCATGATCTCCCGGTAGCCGTTGTAGAAGAACAGCGCGACGGCGAGCGGCAGCAGCCACAGCATCGCGTTGTGGCGCAGTTCGAGCCGCAGCAGACGGCCCGAGCCGAGGACCACTGTTCCGGCGCCGCGCCTGGCCACCGCAGGCCGGGCGCCGACCGGGGCGCTGGCGGCGGTCATGCCCGGGCCGCCGCGAGCACGGCGGTGTAGCCGCGTTCCAGCGGCGCGTCGCCGGTGCCGTGCTCGGTGCCCCGCGCGGTCAGCTCGCCCGGCGTGCCATTGAAGACGATCCTGCCCTGGTCCATGAGCGCGACCTGCGTACAGGCGGCGCCGACGTCCTCGACGAGGTGAGTGGACACGACCACGGTGGCCCGCTGGCCGAGCTCGCGGAGCAGGGCGCGGAAGTGGACCCGCTGCTCCGGGTCGAGCCCGGCCGTCGGCTCGTCGAGCAGCAGCAGCTCGGGCTCGTTGACGATGGCCTGAGCGATGCCCACCCGGCGGAGCATCCCGCCGGACAGGGTGCGCAGCTTCGCCTTGGCCCTGCCGCCCAGGTCGACTCGCTCGACCGCGGTCGCCACCGCGGCCGGCACCCGCGCGGCGGGCATCTCCTTCAGCAGCGCGAAGTACTCCACGAACTCCGCCACGGTGAAGCCCGGGTAGTAGCCGAGGTTCTGCGGCAGGTACCCGAGCCTGCGGCGCACCTCGCGCCGGGGTCCGTAGGCACCCGGGTCCCGGCCGAGCAGCCGCAGCCGGCCGGTCGTCGGCGGGATGACGGTGGCCAGCATGCGCAGGAGCGTGGTCTTGCCCGCTCCGTTCGGACCGAGCAGGCCGAATACCCCTGGACCGGCCTGCAGGCTCACCTCGGCCACGGCCTGGTTCCGGCCGAACCGCCTGGTCAGATCGGTGATCTCGACGTTCATCACAGGGTTCCTCTCGGGATCCGCGTCGCGTAGAGGGCGACCGCGGCGCAGCCCGCGCCGATCGCCAGGTAGGGCAGGAACAGCACGGTGTCGGTGACCGCGGCGGCGAAGTGACCGCTGGCCACCCGGCCGGACAGCACGATGATCAGCCAGGCACCGACCCCGGCCGCCGCGCCCGCGTTCGCCGACCGCGCCACCGTCGCCACGGCCAGCGCGAAGGCGCAGACCGCGGTCATCGGGATCAGCCAGCCGAAGGTGACCGCGGCCGCGGCGCCGGACGCCGAGGCGACCGAGGCAGCCGAGGCGGCCAGCCCGAGCACGGCGTTCACCGCGAACACCGCGAGCGCCCGGACCAGGAGCACCATCCGGTCGCTGACCGCCATGCTGCAGGCCAGCTCCCAGGCCGGGTCGATGCCGGGTCCGTAGGAGTAGGCGATGGCCGTCGCCGCCACGGCCGGCGCGAGCAGCGCCACCAGTGGCTGGCCGCTGTCCGTCGTCGTGGCGGCCCCCGCGGCGAGCACCACGATGCTGGTCAGCAGCCAGGGCAGCAGCAGGGACGGCGTGGTCAGCAGGGCCCGGGCCAAGCCGGGCGAGCGGAGCAGCCGGCCCGCGGCCCGCTCCAGCCAGCCCGGCTGGCGGCGCCACACCTGCGCGGCCACCGAGATCCACACCCGGCCCAGGTCCACGTCATCCGGCGGACCGTTCATCGCGTCCCTCCCTCGGCTACTCGCTCTGCTGACTCGCTGCTGCGCAGCAGGGCAGCGCGCAGCAGGCGCCGGGCCCGGTGCGCACGGCTCTTGACCGTGCCCGGCGGCACGCCGAGCAACTCGGCGACCTCGGCCACGGGGCGGTCCTGTTCGTACATCAGCCGCCACACCTCACGTTCCGGGCTGCCGTCAGGGCCGAGGGCCGCGACGGCACACTCGAGGTCGACCCGGGCCAGCACGACCTCGGCCGGGTCGGGCCCGTCCGGGCCGGCCGCCAGGTCGTCGGGCAGCGTGATCCCGGCCCGTTCGGCCGACCCCCGGCGGCGGAGCAGCAGCGCGGCCTGACGCCGGGCGATCCCCCACAGCCAGCCGCCGCAGGCGCCCTGCGGCCGGTAGCCGCCCGCGCCGCGCCAGGCGGCGAGGAACGTCTCCTGCAGCGCGTCCTCCACATCGGCCGCGGGCAGCACCGCCCGCAGCCTGACCGCCAGCCACGACGCGTGCCTGCCGAACAGCTCGCGGAGCGCCGTGTCGTCGCCGGCCGCGATCCGGGCCACCAGGTCGTCGTCGTCCATCGTCTCTCTATTGCACCCCGGGACTGCCCGGTTCACGCAGCTCTAACGGATGGCGCCCAGCGTGAGGCCCTCGACCACCCGCCGCTGGACGACGAGGGCGACCACGAGCACCGGGACCACGGCGATCAGCGAGCCGGCCATGAGCAGGTTGTAGGAGACCTTGCTGATCGTTCCCTCGAAGATGGTCAGCCCTTGTGACACCATCATCAGCTTCTCGCTGCTGGTGACGACCAGGGGGAACAGGATGACGGTCAGCGCCAGCACCGGCAGCACGAACGCGTACGCCGTCCCCCAGTGACGGGCGCGTCGGCCGGGCGGATGCCAGCGGGCGCGCGCCGTCGCCGGGGCGATGGAACTGCGCGGGCGCACCCAGCCGCGCCCGTAGCCGCGAACGGAGCCGTTAGATCTGGTCAGGACCGGCCCCCGCTAGGAGCCTGATCCGCTGGCGATGGCCTGGTTCCCCGCCGCGGCCGCCTTGGCCAGCGCCTGGGCCGGGCTCAGGTTGCTGGTCAGCGCGGCGTTGATCTCGGTCGCCAGGGCCTGGGAGATCGCCGTGTAGGCCGGCACCGCGGGCCGGGTGTGCCCGGTGTTCAGCTGGCTGGCGAAAAAACTACGGTACTGATACCCAGAACTAGCCTGATGCCACGGGTCACAGTCCGGGAGTGTTGACGGCGGCACCGGCCAGCGCGGCCGCGGCCAGGGTGCGGGCGGCCTCAAGCGACCCGACCAGAGGGTGCAGCGCGAAGGCGCGCAGCGCGGCGGCGGCCGAGCCGGTCAGGGCGGCCGAGGCGATGGCCCGCTCGCAGCTCTTGACCGTGCTCATCAGGCCCAGCTCGTGATCTGACGGCGGCGCCGCCGGCAGCGGCACCGCGCCGTCGCTGTCCACCTGGCACACGGTCTCGATGACCGCGTCCGGGGCCAGCGCCGGGACCGTGCCGCCGTTGCGGACGTTCAGGATGAGCCGGGCCGGCGCCGGCCCCGGCGCTGGCCCGGTCAGGGCGGCGGCCAGCCCGATCGCGATGGCCTCGTAGCCGCCCGCCTCGACGTCGGCGGTGTCCCGCTCACCGGAGCGCAGCTCCGCGAAGTAGCTGCGGTTGCGCTCGGCGTTGGCCTCGGCCCACAAGGCGGCGGCGCGGCTAGGATGCGCGGCGGCGGCCGCGAAGAACCGCTGCTGCTCGGCCCGGACGTGCTCGGCCCGCGTCCGGCCGGCCGCTTGCACGTCCCGCAATGCTTCGGACCGGGCGTAGTACCAGTACAGGTACTCGTTCGGGATCGCGCCAAGGGCCTGCAGCAGGTCGGCGCCGAACAGCCGCCCCTCTTCGGTCCGCTTCAGGGCGTCCGGGTCGGCCAGCAGCCCGGGCAGCCGGTCGGTGCCGTTCACCCGCAGCCCGCGTAGCCAGCCCAGGTGATTGAGCCCCAGGTAGTCCACTTCGACCCCGTCCGGCACCTGGGCCAGCCGGCCGCCCGGATCCACTCCGGCCGCGGCACAGGCCCGGCGGACCAGCCCCGTGGGGGAATCACAGACGCCGATGACCCG
>WNGJ01010227.1_pt1 | contig 10011 bp, 7 predicted proteins | sample 5400611 | NCBI WGS metagenome assembly WNGJ01 (sample SAMN13153375, study PRJNA577476) | soil metagenome | isolation source: 40 cm soil or saprolite under Garry oak tree replicate 1 | place: USA:California | collected 2016-06-15
GCTCGGCTGCCGCACCAGGGCCCAGGCCGTGCGCCGGCTCGCCGAGTCCGGCACGCTGCCCCTGAGGGCACTACGCGCTGACGCTGCCGCTAGGTGGGCATGAACCGGAGAAATACGCCGTCCCGCAGCCGAGCACCGACGACATCAAGGGCCGCGGACATCGCCGAGCACGTCGAGCTGTTGCCCGGGCACGTTGAAGATGCCCAGGTAATGTCCGCGGCGGCCCAGGCGCGTAGGCGCGTCATCGGCGTATCACTGTTTGCCCGGGCCCACAGCTCCCGGTTGGCGGCAACTTCATCCGCCCCGGCTCCGCCTCAGATAAGGCGGAAGTCCACCGGCCACTGGGAGCGCCACGTCGAGTAATCCACTCGAAGATGCGGCATGCGCTCGAACCGCTGTAAGGTTCGGGTTCCTGGCCAGTCAAAATGGCTGCCGAGGGCGCTCGCGAACGATCGTCATGCTGGTGGACGGCTCCGGCACTGCGGTCGACCTGGTAGCCCGCGCCGGATTCGGGTACCTGCTCAAGGACCGCGTCCTTGACGTGGCTGACTTCCTGGCCGCGGTTGATCGCGTAGCCCGAGGTGGCTCAGCGCTGGATCCCTACGTCGTCGGCCAGCTGATGCACCGCACGGACGGGCGGCACGGCCGTAACGACCTGACCGAACGCGAACACGACGTGCTCCGGATGATGGCCCAGGGCTACACCAACGCCGGCGTGGCCAGACGGCTGTTCCTCAGCGAGCGCACAGTCGAGGCCCACGTGCGCCGGCTGCTCGCCAAGCTCGACATCGCCGACGCCGAAGACGCTCACCGCCGCGTCCTGGCCGTGCTCACCTACCTGCGCACCGCCTGACGCCGCCTCGACGAACAGCTCGACGGCGGATTCCGCGAACCGAGTGTGCAGGTCTCCTCCGGCAGGCAGGGGCCAGGGCTGTGGTGAGTGGTCATGTGCGTGGCGCGTATTCGATGGAGCGGAACGGCCAGCCGCGTTCCAGCCAGGCCAGGACCGTACGGTAGAGCACCGGGTCGAGGACTGCGCAGTCGGCGCGCACCCAGGACCTGACCCGCGCATGCTGTCCGCCCGGGCTGCTGCCCCCTGGCCTGTGACCGGGCAGCGGGTAGATGTACACGCAGCCGATGACATCGCCGTCGCCGGTGCTGAGCACGGTGTAGGTGAACCCGCGGCGTTCAGCGAAGTCCCGTGCGTGGCGTTCGAGGTCGCGGAGATTGTCCGCCAGGCTCATCGGATGAGGCCAGCCCGTGCCGGCGAATCCCGGGGTCGCCTGGATGTGGTCGATGCTGGCCGTCCATGCGGCATAGTCCGCGGCGTTGTGCTGGGGCCCGAGTGGTTCCAGCCGAAACTGCGCGGCCGTCAGCCCGTCGGGTACTGCCCAATCCGCTGGGACGAACAGCTCGTCACCCATCAGCCGATAGTAACGGCCGCTCTCCCTCCTCCGCCTCGCTCCGCGGCGGGCCCCTGACGCTGACGGCCAGGAGGCGACCGCCCTGCCCGCCCGGCAGCCAGGGCTTGCTGATTATCGGAGTTGACGCGCAGGTACTTGCCCGCCGCGCACGGATCGTCCGGCCTCATGGTGGCTGCCGGTTACTGTTGGGGCCGGTGTCCGGGTCTGTTCACGCTGGGCCTGTTCCGCCCGGCGTGACGAGGCCGGTTTCGTAGGCAAGCACGACGGCTTGGGCCCGGTCGCGGAGGTCGAGCTTGGCCAGGATGCGGCCGACGTAGGTCTTGGTGGTCTGCTGGGCGATGACCAGGGTGTCGCTGATCTCGGCGTTGGACAGGCCGCGGGCGATCAGCCGCAGCACTTCGGATTCCCGGTGGGTGAGCGCGCTGAGCGTGGCCGGAAACGGCGGGTCCGGGCGTGGCTGGCGGGCGAAGTCGGCGATCAGCCGCCGGGTCACCGACGGGGCGAGCAGCGCGTCGCCGGCGGCCACTACGCGGACCGCGTGGACCAGTTCGGCGGCGGTGGCGTCTTTGAGCAGGAAGCCGCTGGCACCGGCCCGCAGCGCCTCATACACATAGTCATCGAGGTCGAAAGTCGTGAGCATCAGAACCCGCGGCCGCTCCGGGCCGGCGGCGGCGCGGAGGATCTGGCGGGTCGCTTGCAGCCCGTCCATGACCGGCATCCGCACGTCCATCAGGACAACGTCGGGGTCCAGGTGCCGGGCCTGGCTCACCGCGTCGGCACCGTCAGCGGCCTGGCCCACGACGAGCAGGCCCGGCTGGGCGGCGAGTACCGCGGCGAAGCCCTCTCGCACCATCGCCTGGTCGTCGGCGATCAGGCACCGCGTGGTCACGCCGCTGTCTGGCGCGCCGCCGGCTGTCATGCCGCCTCGCCGAGCGGCAAAACTGCTGAGACCACGAAGCCGCCGTCGGGCGCCGGGCCGGCCGACAGCGAGCCGCCGAGCAGCGCCACCCGCTCGCGCATCCCGGTCAGCCCGTGACCCGGCCCGTGTTCGTTCGCGGACGGGCCGACAGGGCCGCCGGGTCCGTTGGCCACCCGCAGCAGGACCGCACCGGCATCATGATCCACCGACACGGTGACCGCGGCTCCGGGGGCATGCTGGCTGGCATTGGACAGCGATTCCTGCACGATCCGGTACGCGCACACCGCGACGCCGGAAGGCACCTGATCCAGCGCCGTGGGTACGGACAGCTCGACCGATACCCCGGCTCGCCGGGTGGCATCGATGAGTGCGGGCAGGTCTGATAGCTGCGGCTGTGGCGCGAGCCCGGCGGGCTGGTCATGGCGCAGCACGCCGAGCAGCCGCCGCATCTCCGCCAGCGCCTCGCGCGCCACCTCGCTCAGCGAGCCGAACTCGGCGCGGGCTGACTCGGGCAGATCGCCGAGGCGGTACGGCGCGCTCTCGGCCCGGACCGCGATCAGCGACATGTGATGGGCGACCACGTCGTGCAGCTCACGCGCGATCCGGGCCCGCTCCTCAAGCACCGCCCGCCGCGCCCGCTCTACTTCGGCGCGCTCGGTCTGGACGGCCAGAGCCCGCTGGGTACGCCATCGGGAACCGATGCTGTCCAACGCGATCGTCCCAGCGGTGAACACGATGGTGGCGGTGAACGGGCCAGTCAAGCCCGTCCGGTCCGTCACCAGCCACAGCCACCAGGGGATGAGGCTCAGCGCCCACATCCACCACAGCACCGGTCGCCCATAGCGAACCCCGGCCAGGCCGAACACCGCCAGCAGCACCAGCAGCTGCGCCGGACCCCACGGCCAGCCTCCCCGCCACTCTTGAGGTACCAGCGGGGCGAGCAGCAGCGCGAGCCACCCGATCCGCCAGCCCAGCAGCGGATACCGGGCCGCCAGCAGCAGCGGCGTCACCACCGCCACGGCCAGCAGCCACTGCCCGATGCTGGGCGGCAGGTAGTTGACGGAGTGACAAGGGCTGGCGCGGCAGGCCGTGGGGGGCGCGGGAGTGACGATGGGCTGGCCGTGCATGCTGGCCAGGTTCAGCGCGCCCAGCGCCACCGTCGCCATCCACAGCACGGCGTACGCCGCCCGGCGCTGCCGCGGTGTGCGCCATCGCAACCCGGGGGCCGGGTCCGGACCGGCCAGCACCTGGATCAGCTCACGCCACGCCCGGCGCGCCACCGCGTGGGGGCCGCTCGTTGCCGGCGCGGTGCCGGGCGTCCGTCTCACCATCTCAGCGTAGGCCCGCCGGGGCCACCCGCTCATCACCCCAGCGTGGTCATACCCGGGTATCAGTCCGCCTTGTGGCCGGGCCGGACTGCCTTCGTGGTATGACCGCAGATTCGGCTCCGTGGTGTGATGACCCGGCCCCGGCCCGGCAAGCAGCCTTGAGCAGTATCGGGAATCCGGTAAGGCCGCTGATCCTGAAACCGTCGCGGTGCCCGCACCGCCGGCACGACGGGCAGCAAGAGTGGAGGATCAGTGACGACGACAATGCTTGAACTGCGCCAGGTGTCGAAGGTCTACGGGACCGGCCCCGCCCAGGTAAATGCGCTCCGAGGGGTGAACCTGTCGGTCCGCGGCGGTGAGCTGGTGGCGGTCATGGGGCCGAGCGGGTCCGGCAAGAGCTCGCTGCTCACCATAGCCGGGAGCCTGGAGGAACCGACTAGCGGCCAGGTGGTGGTGATGGGGACGGATCTTACGCACCTGTCGCCTAACGATCAGGCGAGGCTGCGCCGGCGCCTCATCGGCTACGTCTTCCAGGATTTCAACCTGCTCGCCGGATTTACCGCGATAGAGAACGTCACTGTCCCGCTGGAACTGGACGGCATCTCAGCGAAGGCGGCCCACGCGACCGGGATGAAGGCCCTGGCCGAGCTGGGCATCGCCGACCGGGCTGACCATTTCCCCGATGAGCTGTCCGGCGGGGAGCGCCAGCGCGTGGCGATCGCCCGTGCGGTGGTCGGTGACCGCAAGCTCCTGCTCGCCGATGAGCCGACGGGTGCCCTGGACTCGGTGAGCGCCGAGGCGGTCATGCTGCTGATGCTCGCCATCTGCCGACGCGGGGTAGCCGGCGTGGTCGTGACGCACAACGCGCAGATGGCGTCGTGCGCCGACCGGGTGGTGTTCCTGCAAGATGGGCAGGTCATTGATCGGGCCCAGACGTCCTCCGGCCCGAATTCACTGCTCGCGCCTGGCGCGCAGCGATGAGCGTGATGCTGCAGGACCGCCCGGTTCTTCCCGGCTCCGTCAGCGGCGGCGCCGCTGGCCGGCGGGTCGTGACCCGGTGGGCCAGGCGGCTGCTGCGCCGGGAGTGGCGGCAGCAGATCCTGGTGCTGGCGCTGCTGGCCCTGACCGTCGGGGCTGCGACCATCAGCGTGGCGACCGCCTACAACGTGGCGTCCCGGCCGAGTCCGCAGTTCGGCTCCGCCAACTACCTGCTGCAGTTCGCCGGGGCCGGTCAGAAGACCATGACGGCGGACATCACGGCAGCCAGGAAGGCGTTCGGCAGCATTCAGGTGATTGGCCGCCAGTTCGTGTCCATCCCCGGCTCGGCCCAGACCGTCGAGTACCGGGCGCTGAGCCCGGACGGCCCCTACAGCGGCCCGATGCTCGCCCTGATGCAGGGGCACTACCCCTCGGGTGCCGGGCAGGTCGCCATCACCAGCGGGGTAGCGCAGGATCTTCAGGTCCACATCGGCTCCGTGCTATCCCTGCCCGGACATCACCAGAAGGTGACCGGCATCGTGGAGAACCCCAGCGACCTGAAGGATCAGTTCGCGCTGGTGCCGCCGTCGGCCGCCGGCCCGGCACAAGGGGTAACGGTCCTGCTGGACGCCGGCGCGGCTGCATTCAGTGCCTTCAGGGACACATTCCACGGCCAGCTGGTGTGGCAGGCGCGCGGCGCTAGCACCCAGGGAGCTGTCGCGGCCGGCACGCTCGGCGCTGTCACGGTCCTGATGGTGCTGGTCTCCATGGTTGCCGCCGCGGCCTTTGCCGTTATCGCCGCGCGCCGTCAGCGCCAGCTCGGCATGCTCGCGGCTATCGGGGCGACGCGAAAGCAGCTTCGGATGGTCATGGTCGCAGGCGGAGCGCTGGTGGGCATCATCGCCGCCGTCACCGGAGCCGTCATCGGCCTGGCCGCGTGGTTCGCGGCAGCCCCGCACCTGGAAGCATTCGCGGGTCACCGGATCGACAGGTTCGCGGTTCCCTGGGGTCTGGTCGTGCTGGGCATGCTGCTGGCGGTACTGACGGCGGCCGGCGCGGCATGGTGGCCCGCGCGGGCCGCATCCCGTGTCCCGGTCGTCAGTGCCCTGTCGGCCCGGCCGCTTAAGCCCAGGCCAGCGCACCGCAGCGCCATCGTGGCCGTGCTGCTGATCGTGCTGGCCCTGGTCTGCCTCGCCCTGGGCAACCAGACCAGCGGTCCGCTGATCATCGTCGGCGCACTGGCCATGGCTCTGGGAATCTCGTTCGTCAGCCCGCTGAGCATCCGGGTCCTGGCCGCGGTTGGCCGCCGGGCTCCGGTTGCGGTGCGGCTGGCGCTGCGTGACCTGGCCCGGTACCAGGCCCGCTCTGGCGCGGCGCTTGCCGCGATCAGCCTGGCCCTGGGGATCGCCGTGGCGATCATGATCAGCTCGGCCGCGGCCACGAACGCGGCAAGCGCGGGCAATCTGCCGGACAACCAGATGCAGATCTGGATCGGCCAGCCGGGCGATAACCAGCTGGTGCCCATCCGGACGCCTGCCGAGCTGAGCGCACTAGCTGCCGCGGTGCATCAGATCGCCGGATCGCTAGGCGGCGCCGCCGTGATCCCCCTGGACATGCCCGTCAACCCGGCTAGCAAGCCGCAGCCCGATGGCCAGCAGCTGGTTGTGAGCCTCAACGCTCCGGTGAACCCGGCCGCCGGCCGGAGCGGGGTCTACAGGTCGGTAGCTCTCTATGTCGCTACGCCTGCCGTGCTCCACTATCTTGGCATCAATCCGGCGACGATCGACCCGGCCACCAACATCCTCACCATCCAGGCCGGGCAGACCGACCTCACCACTATCACCACCATCACGGACGCCACAAGCGTCCAGCGGATTCACGTTCCTGACTATGGCTCCGAACCCACCTCGCTGATCACCCTGAACGGCCTGCGCCGCGAGCACTGGACGCAGATCCAGTCCGGCTGGATGGTCGAGTCCGCCCGGCCACTGCAAGCCGCGCAGATCGCGGCCGCACGCGACGTGGCCGCCAAATCAGGCCTGGTCATCGAGTCCAGGAACACCCAGGATTCGCTAGCCACGATCAGCGCCGTGGCGACGGCCGCCGGAGCGCTGATCGCTCTCGGCGTGCTGGCCATGGCGGTGGGCCTGATCCGCGCCGAGGCAGCCGGCGAGGTGCGCACTCTCACCGCCATCGGAGCCGCCAGCGCGACCCGGCGTACCCTTACCGCCACCACCGCCGGCACTCTTGCCCTGCTGGGCGCGCTGCTCGGATCGGGCGCGGCCTACCTGGCGCTAGCCGCCGGACACCGCAGCGACATCAGTGTGCTGAGCCGGGTGCCAGTTCTCGACCTCGCGATCACCATTGCCGGCGTTCCCGCCGCCGCTGCCCTGGCCGGCTGGGTTCTCGCCGGGCGCAGGCCACCGTCGGTCGCCCGGCAGGCGCTCGACTGACTCGCTGACCGACCGTGGCCGCTCTGGATCCAGCGGCCACGGATGTCAGTCAACGCGATCACAGCGCTCAACTCAGCCCAGCCAGGCCTTCCGGCCGGGGGGTTGCGAGCTACTGGTCTCGAGGAGGCATGGTGGCGTATCACGTGGAGATCGATTTTCGCCGAGCAGTTCCTCACAGACTACGGGGCCTCAGCTTCGCCGACCGCGGCCGGGCTGCGCTACCGTTACGACCGTTTGGCTCCCCGCAACATATCGTAACGTCGAAGACACACCCGAATTAATCCCCTGACCTGCGCCCCGACCGCGACTCGAACGCGGGACCTACTGCTTAGGAGGCACTTTCGAAGTGTGGCCTCATGATGCTGGGCATGGCCTGACGTGCCTGTTAGTCGTACCGCCAGCTGCTGGGTGTGGCCCGATGTCGCCCGGGATCTGCCGTCGTTGGCTCCCCGGGTTCTCGTTAGCAGCGCTAACGCTCGAATGCGCGGCCCGAGACGGCACTGGATCGCTCAGTCGGCCGCAGTTAGACAGCCGAGCAGTAGCTTGCGTAGGAATACAGGCCTCCTGCGACGGGCAGCGACAGAGCTATTGCGCGTGCTTGATGACGTGACCCGGCCAGATAAGCCCGAACCCGTTGCACTGCGGGACGTCGCCACCCCCATCGAGGCACAACGAAGGAGCACCCCGGGCCATGAAACACCGGCCACTCGACGCGTCAGCCGACTGTCGTTCCCCGGAACCCCGGAACACGACCCGCAAACGGCCGGCCCACCTCGCCAGCCCAGGGTCAGCCCCAGCGTGAATCATTGAGGCTAGGCTAAACACGCCCCAGCACTTTGACGAATCCCCGACTACGTGACGTCTCCGCAGCTGGTAGCGATGCGGCTGATGTCACTAATGTTCTATTGCGTCGGGAGTGTCCTAGGCGGATACTCGATTTCATGGCGACGTACGAGCCTGGATCGTGTATCTCGAGTTAGGTTATCTTGCGGCGCAGCGCGCAATGCGGGGGAACTGCCCGGAAGGAAGCTGCGCGATGAGCCAGACTCACGACACGGCGGCAAGCGAGCAAGGCCCTGCTCCGAAAGCGAAATGCCTTGTTGGCACGATCGCGGAACTGTGGCGCTACCCGGTCAAGTCCATGCTGGGCGGCACCGTAGGCGAATTGCTGATTACCGAACGCGGTGGCCTGGGAGATCGCGCCTGGGCGCTGCGCGACCAGCGGACCGGCCGGATCGTAAGCGCGAAGCGAGTACCGCGCCTGCTGCAGTTCCGTGCGACATACGAGGCGGTCTCGTGCCTGAGGAACAGCAGGGTCTCCAGTACCGGATCCAGGCTGGCCAGGCAGATCCGGCGGTAGAAGTCGCCGGTGAATCCCTTCAGGTCCACGTTCGCCGCGTCGATATGCCGAAAGAACTCCGCCCGCGGCTCCGCGCACATGTACCCGGCCGTCACCGCCACCGCCTTTATGCCCGCCTGGTGGCACGCGTCGGCCACATCGATCGCGGACTCCAGGAAGATGACCGGGTCGTTGTAGGTGAACGCGACGCTACGGCACCCCAGTTGGGCCGCGGCCCGGGCAATGGCCGACGGTGCCGCCTCGTCGGCGAGTGTGTCGATCTCCCGCGACTTGGAGATGTCCCAGTTCTGGCAGAACCGGCAACCCAGGTTGCACCCGGCCGTGCCGAACGACAGCACCGCCGAGCCCGGCAGGAAATGGTTCAGTGGCTTCTTCTCGACTGGGTCCACGCAGTAGCCGCTGGAGCGGCCGTAGGTGGTCAAGACGATCGCGTCCTGCTGGCGCATCCGCACGAAGCAGAACCCCCGCTGCCCCTCGTGCAGGCGGCAGGCCCGCGGGCACACATCGCACTGGACCCGCCCGTCACCGGTGCGATGCCAGTACTTCGTAGCTACCGTCGAACCGTCCATGCCCGCCTCGCTTCCACGATATCCCCAGGTGGACGGTGACGGCCGCCGGCACGTCTGCCGCCTGCGACCGAGCGCACGGCAGAGTTGACTGGAGATCCGGCTTACCGGCGCGTGCACGGCCGTCACCGATGGACCGACCACCGTAGAACCCGACAACGAGCTGATAGAGGCCGTGATAGGCCGGCTGGGACGAGACATCCGGGTTCAGCGCCACGCTCCGCCTGATATGCCCTGTGGACGGTCATCAGGATCGCGCCACCGACCATCACGCTGAGCGCGGGCGCTATGGCGCCGTCGACGCAGCCCAGCGCAGACGTCACGTTCCGTAGCGCACCTGCCTGCCGCTTGACGATCCGTATCCGCCTAATGTATGACTATGCAGTCAAGCTCAGACAGGCTGGCGATCATGCAGATCCGGGCAATCTGCGCGACCGGAGCCACCTGCGGGGAGGCCCGGCCGGTGAGCGGGAGCCTGCCGGATGTGCGCACGGGTACCAGTCCGACTCGCCCACTCGGACGACGGGGACGCCGTCGTGCGCCGGCTCCCTCCTGACGCGAGCCGGGCCGTACCCGCACCGCTATGCACGCGGGGGGCGCGCCGCGCTCAGTCCGCGTCGTGGAGGGCCGCGGCGACGCGGCGGTGCGCCTGCCAGATCTCCTCGGGCAGGCCGGCGAACTGCTCCAGGTGCTGCTCGCGGTGCTTCATCTCCTGCTTCCACCGTGGCGTGTCGATCGAGAGGATCGTCTCGAGCTCCCCCGCCGTGGCGACGACGCCGTCGAGGTCGAGTTCGCCGGTTGCCGGGATGATCCCGACCGGCGTCTGCCTGCCGCGGACCTCGCCCTCCTTGAGCCGCAGCAGCCACAGCAGCGGCCGCAGGTTGTCGCGGTAGCCGGGCCACAGGTAGTGCCCGTCCTGGGGGTCGCGCTGGAACCAGTTGACATGTGCGAAGATCGGCTGGCTCGCCGCCGAGCCGATGACC
>WNGJ01010228.1_pt1 | contig 10011 bp, 9 predicted proteins | sample 5400611 | NCBI WGS metagenome assembly WNGJ01 (sample SAMN13153375, study PRJNA577476) | soil metagenome | isolation source: 40 cm soil or saprolite under Garry oak tree replicate 1 | place: USA:California | collected 2016-06-15
ATCGAGGGAACCCTCGGCTTCACGTACCGCGTCTACAACAACCCCAGGTACGGTCGCCTCCAGTACCAGGGCGTCTACAGCTATCTCACCCGCGACGCATGGGCCGGTGTCGGCGGCCATCCCAAGGCGACCAACAACATGGTGTTCACCGGCATGCGCTACTACATCCCCTAAACCACACGTCGTATTGAAAGGGCACCCTTCGGGGTGCCTTTTTCAGTGGGAAATTTTCCTCACACCACGGTTCGAGCGATAGACGCCTAACCTCCTTCGGGATGGAGCTTCGCCCGCAACAGTCACATTTCTGTCGAAGGCGCCCTTCGAGCGGATCGCTAGCAGCCGGTCATCTTTTCGACGTGTTCCGGATACCGATTTCCTTCAACCGTGATCATCGAGGCCGCGGTGTCGATCTCGCGCAAATCGTCTGCAGTCAGTTCAATCCGCGCTCTCAAGACCATTCCATTGGAAACCGCAATTGACATCTGCCGAGAGTTTAGATATATACCTACTAGTACGTATTTTTTAAATGGAGGGTTATGAAATATCTATCCGGTGCTTCACTCTTTCTTCTCGTTCACGCGTCTCTTTGCGTGCCAAACCATCTCCCGGCTGCAACCATCCAGGCTGTTGCCCAGGATCATGCCGCGCCCGCCCCCACCGCCGTCTGGAAGTCCAGCAGCGCTGAGCACGTCTACGGATTTCCCGATATGAAGCCCAATAAGAAAGGCGCATTGACGTTGAGCGCAGATGCTCTCACGTTTTCAGGAAAGTCCGGCAATACCTCTATTCCACGCGGCTCTTTGACCGCAGTAAGTGCCGGCAACCAGAGAGTTGAGCTCTGGGGTATGAGTGGAAGGATCTTGAGAATGACGATCCCGGATGGTGGCGGCCTCGCGGCTGCAGCCGTCATGCATCACAGGGTGGACATGCTTACAGTCGAGTTCAACGACGGCCGCGGCGGCAATCACGCCGCTGTCTTCTTCCTCCCCGCCAATGAAGCAGAGCGTGCTCTTCAGAGCTTCGCTTTAACCCCTATCCCTCCCCGGAAAGTTTCGGACGCTCTCTGCCAGAACGCTCTCGTTGAACCGAAGAGCGTGCTCGTGTCCGCTCCTAACTGGGATCACGCTGAGGTACCGGCAGCCTACCGAGCACTGGTGTACGAGCACGTGATCGATCGCCTTCGGCGCACGAAGGAAGTCGGGCAGGTATACCGCGACGGCGAGGGAGAAAGCCACGGTGGGTGCCCACAGTACATCGTCCATATCTCTATCGCGACGTTCAAGCAAGGCAGCTCAGTGCAGCGTGCCTTTCTAGGCCCGGTTGGAATGTTCGTTGGGACTACCCAGATGAGGTTTGATGTCACTTTCACCGATTCATCAGGGAAGCTGAACACCAGCGAACAGATCACGGCAACGATGCGGGGCGAGTCCGAGAGCACCAATGTCGCCGACCACGTCGCCAAAAGTGTAGCCAGGCACTACGCTGCCGTGCTGAAGAAAGCCAACAAGAGCAACTCAGCAAAAAACACAGTCAACCATGCTTCGTAAATCCGGCAAAAAGCGTCGTCCGCACGGAGGCTGCGTGACGGCGCTCTTAGTAGAGTTCCTCGATCCTTTCGACCGTGTACCCGGAAATTTCACTGTCTGGACTTTGAGCAATAACGGAGAGAACATGAACAGCTGCAAGGTACCGCACGCGACTGACGATCGTTGGAGTATCGATTCCTTCCTGGAAATGGAGCACAGGCTCAATTCCTTACGCTCGCTCGTCTGTGATCTTCTCAAGACAAATCAGGAACTCCGTCAGGCTCTTCTGAAGGCGAGGTCAGGTGTACCGAACAACCAGGGCTCGTAATCGTGAGATGCTCTCAGGGCGACGATATGATCATGAACAATCTTCGGCATTGCCGGCGCGTGTTTCTACCGCCAATGAAGACCTGCCTTCACTAAGATGAGAACAGAGAGATGATTGTCAAAACAGCCAACAAACACGAACTTAGAACAAGAGAGACACGGGCGCTTTTACTCCAGGCCGCTGAAACGATCTTCGTGCGAGACGGATACGAAGGAGCAGAACTGGGAGAGATTGCGGCCCTTGCCGGCCGCACGAAGGGCGCCATCTACGCGCAATTCAAGAGCAAGGAGGACATCTTTCTCGCGCTCATTGAAGAGCGTGCGCTTTGTTATCGGGCTCGGATGGAAAAGCTTCTCGCTGGATCGACAAGCGTTGCCGGGAATCTCGAAGCTCTTCGAACGTTCTACCTTCAACTCGCCGGGGATCAGGCATGGTCTCTTCTGTTGTTGGAGTTCAAACTTTTTGCGATCCGGCATCCCGAATCGAAGAAGCGGCTTCAGAGCTTATATTCCGCCATGCTCTCCCAGAGTGATGAAAAGAGGCTCGCTGACATATTAGGGGCAGCAGGTAAAGGAAAGGATGCGATCAGTCGGGTCATCGCCATCCAATCGCTGCAACCCATGATTTCCTCTCTGGTTCTCGAAGCACAAATGGAAAACAATCTTTCGGACAGGGACGTCATCAAGAAGATTGTTAATCGAGTATTTGACACTCTGCTGGAAGTTCCAACACGGTGACATGCGAGAAAGTCCACGCTATTCTCATCGTTGCCGAAAGGCCGGTAGATAGGTACGAGAAGTCGGTACGGCGGAAGCGATGGGCGGTGGTTGGCTCACTATTTATTTCACTGCACAGCACCCAGGTTAGGGTGAACCTGAACTGGCCACCACGAAAATCTCCCTTTTGTTCGAGGTGTGGCGAAATCTTTGATAGGCTTCCTATGCTGGCGTCTTCGGACGCAAACTGGTTCTGAGAGGTATAGATGAAGATTCTGGATGCAAACAGGCTGTTTCCTGCTGATGGAGTGGCGCGCTCGGTCGCGGCGAGACTGTACGAGACAGTCAAGGAACTCCCCCTCATCTCCCCGCACGGCCACACCGACCCCCGCTGGTTCGCCTTCAACGAACCCTTCCCCAATCCAACCGCCCTCCTGATTCAACCCGACCACTACATCTTCCGCATGCTGTACTCGCAGGGCATTTCGCTCGAATCGCTTGGCATCCCTCAGCTCGATGGCAACGAGAAAGCTGATCCGCGAGAGGTCTGGCGCATCTTCGCAAAAAACTACTATCTGTTCCGTGGCACCCCGACCCGCCTCTGGCTCGACTACGCCCTCGAAAATCAGTTTGGACTCACCAAAAGACTGAGCGCAGAAAACGCGGACGAATACTACGAGATCATCGCAAAGGGGCTGCAGAGCCTGGAGTTTCGTCCCCGCGCCCTCTTCGATAAGTTCAACATCGAGGTCTTGTCCACCACAGACACTCCGCTGGACACCCTCGAGTACCACAAAGCCATCCGCGACTCAGGATGGAAGGGCCGCATCATCCCGGCGTTTCGTCCCGATTCCGTCATCGACGCCGAGTATGCCGGCTTCATCAAGAACATCGAGAAGCTCGGCCAGATCACCGGCGAAGACATCGGCACCTGGAAGGGCTACCTGAACGCCTTGCGCAACCGCCGCGCCTTCTTCAAGACCATGGGTTGCACGTCGACCGACCACGGCCACCTGACCGCCATGACGGCCGATCTCGATCCCCAGACAGCAGCCTCGCTCTACGGCCGCATCCTCTCCGGCCGCTCCGTACCCGAAGAGCAGCAGATCTTCCAGGCCCAGATGCTCACGGAAATGGCCGGAATGAGCGTCGAGGACGGCCTCACCATGCAGCTCCACCCCGGATCGGTCCGCAATCACAACCGCCAGGTCTATGAAAAGTTCGGCCGCGACAAAGGCGCCGACATGCCCTCGCCGACCGAATACGTCCGCGCCCTGCGCCCGCTGCTCAACAAATACGGCAACGATCCCCGCTTCACCTTCATCCTCTTCACCCTCGACGAGACCACCTTCTCCCGCGAACTGGCCCCGCTCGCCGGCCACTATCCCGCGCTCAAACTCGGTCCACCCTGGTGGTTCCACGACTCGCCCGAAGGCATGATGCGCTTCCGCGAACAGGCCACCGAGACCGCCGGCTTCTACAACACCGTCGGCTTCAACGACGACACCCGCGCCTTCCTCTCCATACCCGCCCGCCACGACGTCGCCCGCAGGATCGACTGCGCCTTCCTCGGCCGCCTCGTAGCCGAGCACCGTCTGGACGAGGACGAAGCCTTCGAAGTGGTCCTCGACTTGACAGTGAACCTGGTAAGGAAGGCCTACAAGCTCTGACAAGAGTGGTCCGGCCAAAAATAAAGTTGGCAGATGTGGCATATTTTTAGCGATCGATTTAAGCCATGTCATCTGTCCACAAAAACCACGCATTCCACCACGATTTCACCAGCAAATTACCACCAAAATACAACACGTTTTTCCAAAACCCCTTCAAAAACACCCGTAAAACCGCAAAAAAATTCGCACTGGCAGTCCTCAAATTTTTTTTGTCAAATTCAACCCACCAGAAACCCTGCCAAGCCGAGAGTAAGATCAAGACAGTATGAGCCTCTTTTTCGCCGCCGGAAGCCCAACAACGGAGATGTCCACAGAAGAAGTGCGGTCGAACCTGTTCCAAGCCCTCGACAAGCTGGGCCCCCGGCATAGAGTCCTTGCTGTCCCCCCTGATTTCACCCGCATGCACTCTCAAAGCGGTACGCTGACAGAGCTGGCTTGGCAATACTACGGAAACAAGTTAGTTGACGTCCTGCCCGCACTCGGAACTCACAAAGCGATGACAGATCAGGAGATCGCCACCATGTACGGCGCCACTCCGCGCGCTTTGTTTCGCGTCCACGACTGGCGCAATGACATCGTCACGCTCGGTGAGGTTCCCGGCGACTTCATGTATGAGGTGAGCGAAGGAAAACTCGACTACACCTGGCCCGCGCAGGTGAACAAACTCCTGCGCGATGGCGGCCACGACCTGATCCTCTCGATCGGCCAGGTAGTTCCCCACGAAGTCGTCGGCATGGCGAACTACAACAAGAACATCTTCGTAGGCACAGGCGGCTCCATCGGCATTCACCGCAGCCACTTCCTAGGTGCCGTGTACGGAATGGAGCGCATGATGGGCCGCGCCGATACTCCAGTTCGTCGCGTGCTGAACTACGCGAGCGACCACTTCGCCAAAAATCTGCCCATCGTTTATGTGCAGACCGTAGTGGGGAAGAATTGCGAAGGAAAACTGGTTATCCGCGGCCTGTACGTCGGCGACGATACCGAGTGTTTTGAACTGGCAGCGGCGCTGAGTCTGAAGGTGAACTTCAAGATGATGGATCGCGAGATCAAGAAAGCGGTGGTCTTCCTCGATCCGCACGAATTCAAGAGCACGTGGCTCGGCAACAAGAGCGTCTATCGCACCCGAATGGCGCTGGCAGACAATGCTGAACTCATCGTTCTCGCGCCAGGAGTCCATGAATTCGGCGAAGACGCTGCCATTGACGTCCTCATCCGCAAATACGGCTACTGCGGAACGCCTCGAACGCTCGAAGCGGTAAAAGAAGATCCCCAACTGGCTGGAAATCTGAGCGCAGCAGCCCACCTCATCCACGGCTCAAGCGAAGGACGTTTCACCATTCGTTATTGCCCCGGCCATCTCACCCGTAAGGAGATCGAAGGTGTTCACTTTGCGTATGGCGACCTCACGGAGATGATAGCGAAATACAACCCCGACAGGCTCGAAGACGGTTGGAACATAGTAGACGGAGAAGAGATCTTTTACATCTCCAACCCCGGCTTAGGACTTTGGGCGTACAAAGGCCGCTTCAACGACTGATTTGATTTGCCGTGTAGACGGGAGAATAGGTATCCTAGGACGGCCGTGAATTGGTTAGACCAATAAGTGGACGAAGGGTGTTGTAAATGAGTGAAGAATTGAAACTCCCAAAATTTTCGGTAGGTGTGGGTGACCGATTTGCGCATCAGGCCAAGGCGCAGCTTGCAGCGTGCGTGCTGGCTGCTAAGGCCGGGGTTGAGGTGGTGCCGGTCTGGAACAAGTCCAACCGGGAGCATATGATTATCGGTTCGGAGCCGAGTCAAACGAGGCTTGAGGCTGATGCAGCGGTGAAGGAATTGGGGTGGACCAAGCCGTACTTTCTCGATGCGGATCATATAAATCTGAAGACAGTTGCGAGATTTCTGGCTCCCTGCGATTTCTTTACGCTCGATGTGGCGGATCTGATTGGGCAACCAGCAGATGCCGGAGAGGTTGCGGCCTTTGTGAAGCGACACCCGGAACTGATCGGAACGGTGAAGATTCCTCGCATTGCGGAACCGTTTAAGACGGATGTGGCGTTCGTCGCGGGGGTGGCGAATAAGTTTCTGGCGGCGGTGCAACACGCGGGGATGATCTACCGCTTTCTGGTCGAGAACAAGGGCGCGGGCCGTTTTGTGGCAGAGGTTTCGATGGACGAGACAGATTCGCCACAGACTCCGGTGGAACTGCTGATAATTCTGGCTGCGATCGCAGATGAGAAGATTCCGATTCAGACGATTGCACCGAAGTTCACTGGTCGCTTCAATAAGGGTGTGGATTACGTGGGCGATGTGGCTCAGTTCACCAAGGAGTTCAACGAAGATTTGGCTGCGATTGCTTTTGCGATCGAGACCTATGGGCTGCCGGAGAACTTGAAGCTGAGTGTGCATTCGGGCTCGGATAAGTTTTCGATTTACAAGGCGATTCATGATGCGATGAAGACGTTCGACGCCGGTGTGCATATGAAGACGGCGGGGACGACTTGGCTTGAGGAACTGATCGGCCTGGCCGAGGCCGGGGGATCGGGACTGGAGATCGCGAAGGAGGTCTATGCGGAGGCCTATGCGCATAGCGAAGAACTGTGTGCGCCTTATGCGACGGTGATCGATATTGATCCGACTAGGCTGCCGAAGCCTGAAGAGGTGAATGGCTGGACCAGCTCGCAGTACACCTCGGCGCTGCGGCATGAGCAGGGCAACAAGGCCTATAATCCGAGTTTCCGTCAGCTGCTGCATGTCGGGTTCAAGGTGGCTGCAAAGATGGGCGATCGGTACTTGAAGGCGCTGGAGGCGAATGAAGAGGTTGTGGCGCGGAATGTGACTACGAACCTGTTCGAGCGGCACATCAAGCCGGTATTTCTTGGGAATTAGGAGTGGATTGTTCCATCCAGGTGCAACCCAGTACTGTAAGCAAACTCGTTGCCCAGGCATCGAGGATCAAGGAGGATTACGTCGTGAGTCTTGGCTTCAAAATTCCTGAGCAGGGGTCGCTCGATCTGCTTTCTCTCGGTGCGATGGTGCATCGTCTCGATCCGGGTATCATTCCGTTCCGCAAGGCTACGCAGTTTGCAGTCCATGTGAGCGGCGGCGAGTTCAATGTTGCCGCGAATCTGGCCGACGCTTTTGGTCAGCGTACAGGAATCGCGACGGCAATGGTGTCCTATCCGATTGGCGATCTGATCGCCGAGAGGGTGCGGGGAATGGGTGTCCGTCCTTTCTATAAGCGATTCGAGCATGATGGAACGCGCGGACCGAATATTGCGACGGTGTACAGCGATCAGGGTCTTGGGGTGCGTGCTCCGGTTGTGTTCTACAACCGTAGCAACGAAGCTGCGGCGTTGCTGAAGCCGGGTGATTTCGACTGGAAGGCGATCTTCGCTGAGGGAGTGCGGTGGTTTCATAGCGGCGGAATCTTCGCTTCGCTGTCGGAGACTACGGCGGAGCTGGTGATTGAAGCGATGAAGGCTGCCAGGGCTGCTGGAGCTATTTGCTCGTTCGACTTGAACTACCGGGAGAAGCTGTGGAAGACGGTGGGCGGGATGGAGCGTGCCCACAAGGTGCTGGGAGCGATTGTCGATAACGTTGATGTGCTGGTGGGCAACGAGGAGGATCTGCAGAAGGGTCTCGGGTTCGCGGGTCCGGAGGTGGCGGCAAGTTCCAAGCTGGATACCGGCGCGTTCCTGTCGATGATTGAGCATGTGATTGCTCGTCATCCGAGCATCAAGATCGTTGCGACCACACTGCGTGAGGTGCATTCGACGAACCGTCACAGTTGGAGCGCGGTGGCGTGGGTGAATGGCAAGGCGGTTTATGCACCCACGAGTGAGTTGCATGTGCACGATCGTGTTGGTGGAGGAGATGGCTTTGCCTCCGGCTTCATCTACGGGCTTCTGAACGGCGAGACGCCCGAGGAGGCGATCAAGCTTGGTTGGGCTCATGGTGCGTTGATGACGACGTTCCCCGGCGATACGACCATGGCGACCGTCGATCAGGTCAGGGCTTTTGCCAGCGGAGGATCGGCGCGAATCCAGCGTTAGCGTAATGCGGGGCGCGCTGGTGGATGCATCAGCGCGCTTGTCAGCCTTGGTTGCGAGCTCGGGGAGCGGGAATGATTGTGGTAGTGATGGGCGTAAGCGGATCCGGAAAGACCACGATCGGCAAACTTCTTGCTGAGCGTATGGGTTGGACCTTTGCTGACGCCGACGATTATTTTTCCCCGACAGCCAAGCAGAAGATGGCGGCTGGACATCCGCTGACCGATGAGGACCGTGCTCCATGGCTTCAGACATTGAACGCCCTGCTGAAGAGATGGGACGCGGAAGGAACCAATGGTGTGCTCGCGTGTTCTGCGTTGAAGGCGAAGTACCACGAGACCCTGGAGGCGGGCATACCTCCGACGCATATCCAATTTATATTTCTTGATGGACCAAAAGAGTTGATTGCGCGGCGGCTGGCGCTGCGGAAGCATGAGTATATGAATCCGATGCTTCTGGACAGCCAGCTGGCGACTCTGGAGCGGCCGACGGATGCTTTTCGGATTGTGAACGATCGTCCGCCGCGGGAGATTGTGGAATACCTGCTGGAGCATGTCTTAGCGGTGCAGGATGTGGCAACACGGCAGATTTCGAAGTGAGAGAGAGGATTTTCGATGGGGCATCCGTTGTTTGATTTGAGCGGGAAGTCGGCTGTTGTGGTAGGTGGTACCTCGGGTATTGGGTTGGCGATGGCGGTTGGATTGGCCGAGGCGGGCGCCGATGTTGTGGCGAGTTCGCGGCGGCCGGAGCAGGTGGATGAGGCGGCGAAGGCGATTGAAGCCACGGGCCGCAGAGCGCTGCGGTTGACCTCGGATGTGGCCGACCGCGCGACGCTGCAGGCGTTGCTGGATGGGACGGTGAAGGAGTTCGGCAAGGTCGATATCCTGATCAACTGCGCGGGCAAGATCAAGCGGGAGCCGACGCTGACGGTCTCCGAAGAGACCTGGGACGGCATTATGGACACGAATGTGACCGGGACACTGCGTGCCTGCCAGATCTTTGGCAAGCACATGCTGGAGCGCAGGTACGGACGGATCATCAACATTGCATCGTTGAATACGTTTGTGAGTTTGAAGGAAGTGACGGCGTATGCGGCGAGCAAGGCTGCGGTTGGGGCGCTGACGAAGTCGCTGGCTGTGGAGTGGAGCTCGCAGGGCGTGACGGTGAATGCGATTGCGCCGGGCGTCTTTCGTACTGCGCTGAACCAGAAGCTGCTGGACGAGAGCGACCGAGGCAGGGAGTTGCTAATGCGGACTCCGATGGGGCGGTTTGGGAAGACTGTGGAGCTGGTTGGGTCGGCGATCTTCCTGGCGAGCGATGCTTCGGCTTTTGTCACGGGCGAGATCCTTGTGGTGGACGGTGGATTCCTAGCGAGTGGCGTGAATCAATAGCGGTCGTGCTTTCCTTGGCGGGGGTACCCCCTCCCCCCATTGCCCGGCAGTAAATAAATTGTAATCAATAACTTACGGCATGCCTTCGTCTGTAAAAATGTCATAACAAAGGGCTTACGGCCAAATATGTCTAAACAAACGACTTAGTCCCCGGAGGGAATGTATCCCACGGGGCATTCGCTTGTTTTTTGATCTATATATTCATTATATCGGGTTGAGTGAAACTAACATGCACGTGGATGTTGCTGTTGAGCAATGGGTTAGGTGGTTTGGGGGCTTGACATGCGATTTTTGGGCTGAAAACGCAGAAAAAAATTAGCTGCGATAG
>WNGJ01014141.1_pt1 | contig 10011 bp, 10 predicted proteins | sample 5400611 | NCBI WGS metagenome assembly WNGJ01 (sample SAMN13153375, study PRJNA577476) | soil metagenome | isolation source: 40 cm soil or saprolite under Garry oak tree replicate 1 | place: USA:California | collected 2016-06-15
GAGGGCTTGTTGTCGACGTCGGACGCCGCCGCGGCCTGGAAGTACGGCGTGAGCGCCAGCAGCGCGGTATTCCTGGTCCTCTATCTCCTGAACGGCAGAAGCCAGCTGCCGCGGCTCACCGCGCCCACTCGATCAGCGTACCGAGACGTGGACCGATGAGGGGGACGCTGGTACCGAGGCTGTTGAGCGAGCCGAACGCGAACTGCGCCTGGACGACGCCGGTGGCGTGATCGCTCAGGCGGTACCGCAGATCGGTTCCGACCCGCACCAGGTAGCCGAGCAGCTCCATGCGCTGCGAGGGCCCCGTGAGCTCATGGCGGAACTCGAGGATCGGCGCCAGCGTCGTCTTCGGACCGAGCGGCCGCTCGAGCCGGGCGCCGAGCGCCAGGACGTTGCCGCGCGGGACTGGGAACGTACCGGGATGAGGACGGAACCGGCGCATGTCCCAGCCGTAGATCGATAGGTTCGAGCTGCCGACCGGCAAGCTCATGGCCACATACGCCAGGACTCGATTGCCGATCGTACTGGTGGAGTCTCCGGTCAGGTCGTTCGCGCCGGTCGTGGTGAACACCAGCGCACCGCGGAAATACTTTCCACCACCGAACGGCCCCTCGATGCCGAAGCGCGCCCGAACCTCACCGCCGGGGGACATCTCTTGTCCACCCCTGACCGGCGTATAGCTCGCGCCGTACCGGTAACTCGCGCCAGCGCCGATCGCCCAGTTGGACCCCAGCTTAAACGCGGACGCGAATCCCGCGGACATGCCGCCGCCCGACCCGAAGCTGGGCGTCGTGAACCCCAACAGGTCGGTCGCCGTCGCACCAAAGAGCGGAATTGTCGTGTCGGGTACCGTTCTCGCGCCGGTGGGAATCGTCCCGACGATATTGAGTAGAAGCTTTCCAGGAACCACCCCGATCGTGGCGCGGATATCGGTGTCCACCAGGCCGGAGTGATCGACCGTCTGGTTGTTGCTCAGGGTCGCCGATGCGCTGACGAACGCCGTGCCCACGTCGAGTACCAGGCGGTCGCCCACTCGCTGCGTGACGACCATCGGGATCGTGAACTCGCTGATCTTTCTGAACGCCAATCCGGTGTGGAAGCTGTAGGACTCGAACGTTGCGCCGGTGCGCGCCAGGGTCGTTGCGGCCTGCCCGTGCAGCACTCTCGGAGCGACGAACAACCCGGCTGCAACCAGGAGCGCGCGCGCGCGCGTCACGGGATCGGAAGCTTGAAGATGATGCGGATCACGGTGGACGCTGTAACGACACTGGTGATGCCTTGGCTCTCATTCGTTGGATGGCTGGCGACGCTGGTGATACCGGTCGCGGTCAACGCATCCGCCGGGCTGGGCGAGACGTCGGTTGTGGACTGCTGCAGCGCGCCCACTGCTGCGGGCTCGACCGGCACGGTGACGTCCGCGGCGGTTGCGGCGACGGTCACCACGTCACCTGCTGACGCCTGGACCGCGGGTGCGGCCTCGGCCGCTTGCTGCTGCTGCTGCGCCTGCTGAAACGAGGGATCGGCACGCACCGCCGCGCTGAATGCGGTCGCCGCGGCGCGATAGTCGCCGCGATCGAGCGCCTCGAGTCCCTTCTTCGGACCCTGGCGCAGGATGCGCTGCCGCTCGGCCTCCGTCAGCTGAATCCCGAGCTCCGTCGCCAGGCCGAACACGAGCTGCTTCTCGAGATCGAGCAGCTGTTTGAAGCTGCCGTTCGCCTGCGCGCCTGAGCGCACGCTGCCGTCCCCGCGCACCACGGTCGCCGACATCCGCACCGGTCCGTTTTCGGTAATCGTGGCGACGCCCTGCACCATCCGCTCCGCGCGGAGCAGACGACCCACGCGCGCGGCGGTGGTGGGATCGGCGCGCCCGCTCGCGCCGAGCTTCATCTCGTCGAGCAGCGCACCAACCTGGATCCGCTCCAGCAGGCGAAGGCTGCGCACCATGGCCAGATCGGTCGCCATCAGCTCGGCGAGCCCGCGCGACAGCGGCTGCAGGCCTGAGTCCCCGGCGATCGTCAGCGGCAGCACGGCGACCGTGGACGGCTCGGGGGCAGCTGCGGTGAGCGTCGATTCACGGGCAAGCGCCAGCTTGGCCGTCTGGGTCGCCTGGGTGCGGAGCGCGATCTGAGCCATCGCACGCAGCGCCGAGACGCCGCGGGTCTGAGGGTGCTTGGTGGCGAAGTCGGTGTAGGTGGCAAACGCGAGATCGTACCGGCCGTTCTTCTCCTGACACCCGCCGATGACCATCGGTCCCAGCGCGTCGTTCGGCGCCAGGATCTGTCCTGCATTCGCGACGACGACGGCGGTGTCGCAGCGGCCGGCGCTCATCAAGGCGGCCGCGAGGCGGAAGCGGATAGGCGCGTTTGCGGGTTGCTGTGCTGCCTGGGCTCTAAGGGTCGGGATTTCGGTGGGTGTAACAGACCGCGGCCGTGGCCCCCCCCCGCCGGCGCAGGCCACGACAAAACCGCTCATGCTTAGGAGCAGGACCCTGCGACCAGCCAACGTCGGGGACTCCCGGACGAGAAGGGGTGTTAAGATGCCAGCGCCTCCAACCCTCGCAAGGGCAAGAGGCGAATGTGTGATTTACCGGTGCCTGACCGGAACCGCTATGACGCGCGTCACCTGCGCGCCGCTGCGCGGCGCGAATGGCCTAATAAGGAAAGCAGCACGCACTGCCCACCTGCGAAGGTTGGGTGGCCACCAGACGGTGGGAGGGGCGAAACGGGGGCGATGCCGCCGGCTCACTCTAGGCTTTGCAGCATCTGACGCATCTTGCGCGCCAGGTCCTCGATTTGCTTGAGGCCGGCCAGCGTCTCCTCGTCGTATTTCTCCGGCGCGAGGAGCAGCAACTGAGTCTCGGCCAGAATCGCCGAGAGCGGGTTGGAAAGGTCGTGGCGCAGCTTCGCCATCGCCTTCAGCTCAGACATCACAACAACGATCGGTACAGGTCCCGCAGGTGGTGATCCCGCAGGTCTCGAACTGATTGCCACAAATCCTGCTCCGTGCCGGCGCAGAAGATCTCCGCGCTCGAGCGCTCCGCCTCCGTCCCCTCGGCCCCGAACAGGATGCGGCCCCGCCAGACACCATCCTCGGTGCGGCGTAGGGAGAGTCGGATGTCTACGGGTTGTCCGTCAAAACGAATAGGAGGCAGGTCGTGGACGACCGTGTCGGTCGCAGCAGCTGGTGAATATCGGGCAGGTTGTGCAGGCATGCCGATCCAGGGGCTGGTTTGAAACAACATTATAAATGGCTAGGAGTTACGCAATACTCAAAATCCGTGCGTCGTGCGTCGTACGTGATCGGGAGGGGGTTACGCACGACGTACGACGCACGACTAAGATCATCGCTCTGGGGCCGGGATGAACGTGAGCGCGAACAATACCAGGCACGCCCACAGCACCCACACCCGCGACTTCGGCAGGGGGCGATACGCGTCGAGCACGGGAGGGTGGCCGAACTGTCCCCGCGACAGGACGAGCACGATGATGGCCCAGGCGAACCAGCTCTTCGAGAGGTAGCCCAGCAGCAGCACGAGCACCCAGAACACGCGGGCGACATATCGTTGGGCCCGCGGGAACGCCGAGTAGAGGATGTGCCCACCGTCGAGCTGGGCGATCGGCAGCAGGTTGAGCATGGTAACCAGCATGCCCACCCACCCGGCGAATGCCATCGGGCTGAGCGTCACGGCGCTCCCATCGTGCGTCAGGTGTCGCAATAGCAGCGTCGCCACCGAATCACCGAGCAGCCACATCCCCCACCCCGTCGAGACCTGCAGCCCACTCGCGCCTGTCTCGGTCGCAATCTGGCTGTGCGCCAATCCGATCCAGAGCACGGGCAGGGCGATCACGAATCCGGCGAGGGGACCTGCGGCGCCGATGTCGAGCAGCTGCCGGCGGTCGTTGAGAATCGTGCGCAGGCGGATGAACGCGCCGAATGTCCCGACGCCGATCGGCATGGGCGGTCCCGGCAGGAAGTGCGGCGGAGACACGTTGACGAGGTAGCGACGCGCCGTGAGATAGTGGCCCATTTCGTGACTGAACAGGATGGCCATAAGCGGGACCGAGAAGGCAAAGCCGCTCACGCATGCGCGCAGGAACGCCCAGTCCCACGCGGCAGGATTGAAGATCAACCCCAGCTCCGCGGGGACGGCTCCGGCGATGACGGCGCCGGAGATCGTCGTCATGAACAGCGTGGCCGCGAACAGCAACGCGTGCCGGAGCCAGGCTTCGCGCGGCTTGATGGTCGAGCGCGTGAGAACCAGGTGGCGCCCGTCTCCCTCGTTCGACCAGTAATAGCTCCCCGGCCATTGCCGGAGCGCGTCAGCGAGTGCGGGCGAAACCGGGGGCCCGGCGTGGGCCGGATCTACAAGCGCATCAACAACTTCGCGGTCGTGGAGGGGGGTGGTCCGCCACGCCAGGAGAAATGGGGTGAGACTCACGGGCGCTCTTGACTCGCCGCCCGTCGAGGCCTACTATCACTCGTTCGCACACCGCCAAAATCCCAAGTTCCCATTTTCAACCAGGACCAATCTCCCATCCCGGGGTTTCCCCGCCCGCAAGCAAACGGAGTTGAAGCACAAGTGGATATCGCCGAACTGAAGAGAAAGTCCGTCGCGGAACTACACGCGATGGCCGAGAGCCTGAACATCACCAACTACTCTGGGCTCCGCAAGCAGGATCTCATTTTCCGCATCGAGCAATCACTCCTCGATTCCGACACCGTTCTCCGCGGCGAGGGGGTGCTCGAAATCCTGCCGGAAGGCTACGGGTTCCTCCGCAGCGCCGACTGGAACTACCTCTACGGACCCGACGACATCTACGTCTCGCCGAGCCAGATCAAGCGTTTCGATCTGCGCACCGGCGACACGATCACGGGCCAGGTCCGGCCGCCGAAGGAAGGCGAGCGCTATCTCGCCCTCCTGAAGGTCGAAGTCGTCAACGGCGAAGAGCCGGAAAAAGCCAAGCACCGCGTCGCGTTCGACAACCTGCGGCCGCGCTACCCCGAACAACAGCTCAAGCTCGAGCGCAAAGACGGCGATCTGTCGATGCGCGTGATGGATATTTTGTCGCCGATCGGGAAGGGCCAGCGCGGCCTCATCGTGTCGCCGCCCAAGGCCGGTAAGACCATCCTGATGCAGAAGCTGGCCAACTCGATCATCGAGAATCACCCCGAGGTCTACCTGATCGTGCTGCTCATCGACGAGCGGCCCGAAGAGGTGACCGACATGGAAGAGAACGTGAAGGGGCCGAACGTCGAAGTCGTGTCCTCCACGTTCGATGAGCCGGCCGACCGGCACGTGCAGGTCGCCGACATGGTGATCGAGAAGGCCAAGCGCCTCGTGGAGCACGGCAAGGACGTCGTCATTCTGCTCGACTCGATCACGCGCCTGGGCCGCGCGCACAACGTCGTGGTGCCGCACTCGGGCAAGATTCTGTCCGGCGGTGTGGACGCCAACGCGCTCCAGAAGCCCAAGCGCTTCTTCGGCGCCGCCCGCAACATCGAAGGCGGCGGCTCCCTGACGATTCTGGCGACCGCCCTGATCGACACCGGCTCGCGCATGGACGAGGTGATCTTCGAGGAGTTCAAGGGCACCGGCAACTCCGAGGTCATCCTCGACCGGCGCATTGCCGAGCGGCGCACGTTCCCCTCGATCGACGTGCAGCGCACCAGCACCCGTAAGGAGGAATTGCTCCTTACCAAGGAAGAGCTCAACAAGGTCTACCTGCTGCGCAACTTCCTGTCCGACATGCCGCCTGTGGAGGCCATTGAGTTCCTGCTGGAGCGGCTCAAGCGTACCAAGACCAACACCGAGTTCTTCCAGACGATGTCGCAAGGGTGAAAGGCAGAATTCTCGCCGTGGACTGGGGTGAGCGCCGGATCGGCCTCGCCCTCTCCGACGAGACGCAGACGCTCGCCCAACCGCTCACCACCCTCACGCGCCGCGCCGGCAAGCGATTCCCCATGGCGCAGCTACTCGAACAGGTCGCCAAGCACAATGTTGTAGGGATCATCGTCGGTCTCCCCCTGGATGAGTCGGGGGCCGAGGGTGACGCCGCTCACGCCGCGCGGAGCCTTGCCGATGATATCAAGAGGCGCGTGGCTGAGCTGGAGGTGACCATGTGGGACGAGCGGATGACGACGGCGCGGGCACTGGCTGCCGTGCGCGAGATGGGCGGGTCGACGCGTGGCCGCAAGGACGACGTCGACGCGATGGCTGCAGCGTTGCTGCTGCAGCACTATCTGGACGCGCGCAAGGGATCGGCGCTGTGACGACTCGTGCGTGGGCGTTGCTGGTCTTCGCGATCTCGTGCGGCAAGCCCGATCCCGACAAGTACCAGTCGACCGCGGACCGGATCATGGTCATCATTCCGCGGGGCGCGACGTACTACCAGGCGCTCGATTCACTCGAATCGCGAGGCGTCATCGAAAGCCGCGATTGGTTCAGCCTCTACGCGCGGATCCGCGGCCTGCCGTCCAACCTGAAGAGCGGCGTCTACACCTTCGCCAAGGACGAAAGCTGGAGCAGCGTGATCAGCACGCTGAAGAGCGGCCGCGGGCTCGAGGTCCGCTTCACCGTCACTGAAGGGATGATGGGATTCGAGGTCGCCGAGCGGGCACGCTCGTGGCTGGGCGTGTCGCGGGATTCATTCGTGGCCGCGATGCGGGATACCTCATTCGAGCGCGAGCTGGGCATCAAACCGACCCCGGCGGGCGTCGATGGCTACATGTATCCCACGACCTACGTCGTACCGATGCGGATGCGCGCGCGCGACCTCGTCAAGGTCATGACGCACGAATTCATCGCGCGCTGGAAGCCCGAGTGGGACGGGCGACTCGGCGAGCTGAACATGACGCGACACGAGATCATCACGCTCGCGTCGATCATCGAAGCCGAAGTGCGCTATCGCCCCGATCGCCCCTACGTCTCCGCGGTCTATCACAACCGGCTCCGGCGAGGGATGGCCCTGCAGGCCGACCCGACGATCGTCTACGCGCACGGCCGGCGGCTCCGGCGCGTGTGGGAGCGGCAGCTCCAGATTCACTCGCCCTACAACACCTACCTGCACACCGGGTTACCACCCGGTCCCATCACGCAGCCCAGCGACTCCAGCATCATCGCGGCGCTCTACCCTGCCCCCATCGGATATCTGTACTTCGTCGCGCAGCCTGACGGGAAACACATCTTCTCATCGACATACGCCGACCATCTGGCGGCGATTCGGGAGAGCAAGCGACAGCGGAGAGCGGACCGAGTCAACTAGTCCCGTTCCGAATGCGCCGCGCCGATTCTTCTGGATCGGCTGCGCCCAGCACTCCCCCGATAACCGCGACGCCAGCAGCACCCGCAGCGACAATGGTGCGCGCATTCGCCGCCGTGATACCGCCAATCCCGATCACCGGCGTACCTTCAGGAGCAAGCCGTGCGAGTGCAGTGAACCCCTCCGGCCCGAGCGGGGGGCCCGCGTCGGCCTTGGTCGGCGTGGCAAAGCAGGGCCCGACGCTCCAGTAGTCAGCCGTGGCAGGCGCGCGCGCCGCCTCGTCCGGCGATCCGACGGAGATGCCGAGCACAAAACCGGCCGGCAGACTGGGGCGCACGGCGTCGAGAGGGAGATCGTCCCAGCCGAGGTGCGCGCCAGCCGCACCGGCGGCCAGGGCGACATCCACCCGGTCGTTGACGAGCACGGGCACCGTCAGCGCGGCGACCAACGCCCGGGTCAACTCCAGAACCTCGGCCGGCGTGCCATCTTTCCAGCGGACCTGCACCATGGTGGCGCCACCGGCCACCGCCTGGCGCAGTACGCCTACGGCATCCCGCCCCTTGAGCAGAACGGGATCCGTGATCACCATCAAGCGCAACTGATCGACGAGAGCCATGACCAAAATCCTGCGCGGCCTGCGTGGAGCGACCACGACGACCGCGAACACGAGTGAAGCAATTCTCGAAGCAACCGAGGAGCTGCTCGGCGCGCTCCGCGATGCCAACGGCTTCGAGCCGGGGGACGTGGAGAGCGCGATCTTCACCTCATCTCCCGACCTCACGGCTGAGTATCCCGCGCGTGCCGCTCGCCGGCTCGGCTGGACCGATGTGCCGCTGCTCGGGGCGGCGGAAGTCGCCGTTCCCACCGGTTTACGGCGCTGCGTCCGGGTCCTGCTGCACTTCTATACGACCCAACCACAGAGCGCTCTCAAACATATGTACCTGCGGGGAGCAGCGGTTCTCCGGCCGGATCGATGACGGTCAAAGTCACGGCTCGAGGCGCTGAACGGTGGAAACAGGGACACCCCTGGATCTATCGGAGCGACGTTGCTGAGGAACCGGACAAGCAACCCGGCATCGTCCCCGTCACCGACCGCAAAGGCAAGTTCCTCGGCCAGGCGCTCTACTCGCCGAAGTCCGAGATCCGGCTGAGGCTGCTCACCCGCGGCAAGGAACCCATCGATACGACGTGGTGGACGGAGCGCATTGCCGCCGCAGCCCGGCGCCGCAACGGCATCGGCGCGAGCGCCTGGCGCGTCGTGCACGCCGAAGGTGACGGCCTGCCCTCGCTCGTCATCGACCGCTACGGGCCGTGGATCGTCGCGCAGCTGTTGTCGGCGGGGCTCGAGACCGCGCGTGCGGACGTCGTTGCGGGAATCACCGCCGCGCTCACTCCGGAAGGCATTCTGTTTCGCAACGACGCCGGGGTGCGGCGCCACGAGGGGTTGCCGACGGAGGTGGTGTTGGCCTTCGGCCAAGTTCCCGAGGTTGTCGAGGTTGTGGAGGAGGGCATGAAGTACCTGGCTGCTCCATGGTCAGGGCAGAAAACCGGCGCGTTTCTCGATCAGCGCGAGAACCGGGCGCTCGTTGGACAGCACACCCGTGCCGGCGGCCGGGCACTCGACTTGTTCACCTATCATGGCTCGTTCGCCCTGCACGTAGCCCGAAAAGCGAAGACCGTGCTCGCGGTGGACCAGAGCACCGAGGCGCTGGCGCGCGGCGCCGAGAATGCGCGGCTCAATGGGATCGGGAACATCGAGTGGCGGGAAGCCAACGCGTTCGATCTGTTGCGGGAGCTCGAGCGCCGGCGCGAACAGTTCGATACGATCGCGCTCGATCCACCGGCCTTCGCCAAAACGAAGGCAAGCGTCGAGCGCGCGGTCGCCGGCTACAAAGAGGTCAATCTCCGGGCCATGAAGATCCTGGCCCCGGGCGGTGTGCTGTTCACGTCGTCATGCTCCTACCACGTGAGCCGCGACATCTTCAGCGCGATGCTGGCCGATGCCGCACGAGACTCGGGCCGACGCATCCAGTTCCTTGCGGCGACAGGGGCGGCGTCGGACCATCCCGAATTGCTCAACGTGCCTGAGACCGGCTATTTGAAAGGCGTGCTGCTGCGGGCGGTGTGATGATTACGAGGATGGTAGGGGCGCAGCATGCTGCGCCCCTACCATCCACCCACGACGTTCTAGGCTTTTCCCTGTTCCCGTTTCCACAACACGTAGGACTGCGCGACTGGAATCACGGCCACGATGAGGATCGCCGCGATGAGCAGCGGCAGGAACGCACCCTGCGGCAGAAAGACGGACGCTGCGAGGACGAAGCCTCCGACGACCATGAGCCACCCACCGGTGCGGTGCGTCTTCCGCCACACGGTGTCGCTCGAGAGCGTCCACGGCGTGCGAATCCCGATGAACCAATTGGGCTCGACGCGCGTGAGGTAGTTGCCGAGCACGATGAAGAGCAAGCCGATGCCGATGGGCATGAACCGGTCCACCTTCACAGGATAGCCGAGACCGGTGGCGATGATCATCCCGTGGCCGATCAAAATGAAGAGGATGACGGCATTCGCGATCAGCCAGTACGTGTCGATGAACTTGGCGTAGTTCGCCCTCCGCGGGTCCAGTTTGGGCAGCACGTTGAACAATCCCGTCAACCCGATGATGACGAGCGGCATGATCAAGACCGCCGTGGCCCGGCTGGAAAACCCGTCCGCCGTGCCGCCCACATTCCAGTGCGTCGCGATCGTGGGC
>WNGJ01016608.1_pt1 | contig 10011 bp, 7 predicted proteins | sample 5400611 | NCBI WGS metagenome assembly WNGJ01 (sample SAMN13153375, study PRJNA577476) | soil metagenome | isolation source: 40 cm soil or saprolite under Garry oak tree replicate 1 | place: USA:California | collected 2016-06-15
CGGCCGTCCGAAAGCGTGACTTGGGGCGCCGCGTATGTCTCCATGCCAGCACGACTCAACGCGTCGAAACCGGGCAGGCAGGACGGTTCGTAGATGCCGACTACCTGCCAGTCCCGGTCGCCGGCGTCGCGGCTGTAGTAGCTCGCCGTCACTGCGCGATACCATCCCGCCTTGGATTCCGGCGGAATCCTCAATTCGTCCGGGCTGCCCCCCAGCAACGTGAAATTAGGGTGCCCGTAGACGGACAAATCCGCTGGAATGGGTATAGGAGCCAGTCTCCGGTCGCGTCCAGCCTGATAAGCCGCGTGGCCAACGCGCCAGATGGGCCAGAAGTCGGTGTCGTTGGCGACCGCGGGCAGATGCTGCCGATAGAGATCGTTCGCCGAAACAGTCACCGGCGTGAGTTTCGTTGCCCCTGGAGCATTGGGTCCGAGTGAAGGGGCCACAAGGGGGGGTGGCGGCTTCCACGCGGAGACATCGGCCGTGAAATTCGTGTCCACGAAGGAGCGCGCGCTGACCAGGACCGGAATGTTGGTGCCGGGCTGGTCCGGACCGCGCTGCGGAACGTCTGCGGCGGTCAAGTATCGTCCAGACTGCAGGCATTTGTCGAGGCCCACAAGCTGCGCCTCCGCGACAGGGTCGACGCCGGCGATTGGCACCGGCTGCCATATCTCGATGCCGTCGCTGGGGGGATCAGGGTAAGGCTGACAAACACCTGAATCGCAGAACGTCGGCGCCCAGCAAAAGACGGGATAGGCGCATTCAATGGTCCGGCCACCTGTGGTCAGGGTGGGCGTCCGGCTCCGTGCGGGGAAGTTGACTGAACCGTCGTGGGCGACGAGAGCGATGTGATCGTCCATGCCATACGTCGCCAAGCCGGCGTCGATCTGCTCCTTGTACGTAATCCGGTATGCCATGACCGAAGAATCGGACTTGCCCAGCGGGACCGTGAAAGAACCGAGGTCCCAGTTGACGCTGCCGACAACCACCAGCGGGGCCGCGACCTGAACGCCCGCCAGCGACCGGATCGCCGCCAGTTGCGCGTACGAGATCCCCCCAGACAAGCCTGTGCTGAAGTTTTGTGGGATCAGCCCAAGCTCTTCCTCGGTAGTTCCGATAGCGTATGAGGGCCGAACCAGTAGATCGTATTGCGCGTTCCATGCCCTGCTGAGATCGCCCGTCAGTCGCGCTTGCGTGTACTGAGCGCCCCCGGTCATCACCGCGAAGCCGAGGCACGCAGTGCAGAGCCCCGCCAGAGCCAGGCCCGTCGCGATTCGGCGTCCGACGAGCTCGCGCAGGGCGAGTCGAACCATGCTCAGGCTGTCACCCGACCAGCCTCCAGATTCACGATCCTGCCCGCCCTGGCCGCGACGAGCGGGTCGTGGGTGACGACGACGAAGGTGAACCTGAGCTGGGCTTTGATGCGTTCGATGAGGTCGAGCAGCCGGTGGGTCGACTCCGAGTCGAGTTGTCCCGTCGGCTCGTCAGCCACGACCAGCCGCGGCTCGCCAATCAGCGAGCGCGCATTGCCACCCGTTGTCGCTCCCCTCCGGATAGCCGGCTAGGAGCGAAGTCGATGCGGTCGCCCAACCCGACCATCTCGAGAACGTCCCTCGCTCGCGGTCCGAGAGACTTCCACTTCGAACGTGGCAGTCTCGCCGCCACCACGTTTTCCAGAGCGGTTAGACCAGGGAGCAGCAGTGGGTCCTGAAACACAATACCGACGGATTCAGCCCGGAGCCGAGTAAGGGCACCGTCTCGCATCGCATTCAACTCGTTACCGAAGAGGTTCACTGATCCTTCGCTCGGCCGGTCCAAGCCGATAGCGAGATTCAACAGCGTCGTCTTGCCTGAGCCTGACGGTCCGCAGACGGCAACCCATTCATCGGTTGGATCGCATTTGTCACGCCACATCTACTCTTCGCGGCGCGAACAGGTTCCAAGCGACGATCAGGCGGGAATCGACTCGGCACTCGGCGACAGGACTCACACAGTCGCCAGCGTCATTCCGCGCGTTCGCCGCCATTCGCTGCCGTTCGTCAACGTTCATCTCGGAGTTAGGGTCGGGGATCAGACGTCTATTTCCGATCGCTATGGTTCGGCAGAATTCGCGGGCGTTGCTGTTAGCGGTAGCCGTCTTCCTGGCGAAGACGATCTACCTCAAATAAAGCGACACCGAAGGTCGGCCGATTGTATTCGAAATATGGCGGAGGGAGTGGGATTCGAACCCACGAGGGCTTGCACCCTAGCGGTTTTCAAGACCACCGCCATCGACCACTCGGCCATCCCTCCGGCGACCATCAATAATACGGCCGCCCTTACGCCGCTCGGTGATACCTGGGGACAACGATCGACGAAGGCCGCTGAAGCCAGAAGGTGCCGCTCATGGCGATAAGCTGCTCCACTTGCGGGTCCAGACGCGGCTTACCGGACATGTCGTTCAGAATCTGGAGGATGCGACGCCCAAGCTCATCCTGCAGCAGCGCCCATTGTGCCCACATGTCTCTTGAGTCGGGCTCAATGCTGGCTTTGAACTGGAACTTCATCCAGGTCCCGTCGACTCCGTGCAGCGCGTGCTTGTGAAAGAACGGCGAAGGAACGAGGAAGACGGGATCGGTGAAGCGACGGGCCTTGACGTCGAAGTGCGCCAGGAAATAGAGCAGGCGCGGGTCGCTGATCAGCGGTGCCTTCATCCGGAAATTGATTTCCAACCTTCGCGACCGCCCGTGGAGGTGTAGGCGTTTGGCGGACTTGAGCTGGACGGCCAGACTCTCCCCGAAATGGCGCCGGATATGGATTTCGAAATCGCGGCGATCGTCATCCGCGAGAGCACGGGTGGGGATGAGCCGCCCGTTCGAGGTAAGGATGCAGATCTTGGCGAACTCCGCCTCGGTGATTACGCCTTGCTGGACGTTCGTGATGGCCATCTGCCATATGCAAACCGGCTGACGGCGAATTCCTTCCGCCCTCCTAACGGCTACTCGATATTCCGCTGACCGCGTAACCGCCGGCTCCTCGATGGCCGCCTGGCTGAATCAGCTCGGCTGATAGCGAGAGCTGCCGCCAGCCAGGGAAGGCTGCCAGGACCAGCAGAACGCCCCGCCACTCGCCAGAATCCGGAATCAGCCAGCTGCTCCAGGCGAACGTGTCGTCGGCGGATCCAGTCATCCGGCCCCATCCAGCCGCCTCGAGCTGCCTGGCAAAGTACGCCTCTAACTCCATCGGCGCCATTTCCGTTTGTGCTCCAGCGTCCGATCTCCACCTGCCTCCTCCGCCGCCGGTGCCCTCCGGCCGGAGTCTCACCCCTGGCGGGGGCTTAAGACGCGGAAGTATGGATTCTTCGTGCCGCATTGCGCGGTCGATGTTCATGAGCGTCTCGGACGCGTGGACGGGGTCGTAGCGCACGCGAAGCTCTGAACCTCCCTCCTCGCGATCCGTGCCGTGGAGAAAAACCAGCGCCGACTTCGCCTTGTTGACGAGCAAGGTCATCTGGCCGAACCCGTGAACGTCGAAGCCGCCACGGCCCGGCGGTTGCGGCTGCTCGACGCGCTCCCATCCGCGCCCGAGCAATGCCGCTTCATAGTTCGAGACAACCGTTTGCGGCTCACCCGAACCCTCGAGGACTATCTCGACCCCGACGAGGGTTCCGGCGCGACGGCGAACCACGCTGCCGAGAAAGCGGAGGTCCGTGAGATCGACAAGTTCTGGCGGGAACTCCTCCGGATAGCCGACGGGGATCAGATCGACCTCCATGGGACCCTCAGGATCCGGCCAAGCGAGGAGACGACCGGCAAGCTGGCGTAGCTGTCGCTCGCGCTCAGTCTCCGGGAGCGCGCCGCTCACCGAATGACGTCGAGTCCGCCCATGTAGGTCCGCAGCGCCGCGGGTACTCGGATGGTGCCGTCCTCCTGCTGATAATTGTCGATGATCGCGACAACCGTGCGCGGGAGGGCCAGGCCGGATCCATTGAGGGTGTGGACGAACTGCGGCTTGCCACCCTTCTCCCGAAACCGGATATTGGCGCGGCGCGCCTGGAACTCACCGAAGTTCGAACAGGAGGAGACCTCGAGGTAGCGGTCGTCACCGGGGACATAGGCCTCGAGGTCGTACTTCTTCCACTGAGCAAACCCCATGTCGCCGGTGCACATCAACAGCACGCGATAGGGGATTTCGAGCAACCGCAGCACCGACTCGGCGTCCGTGACGAGCGACTCGAGCGCGTTCATCGAGGTGGCCGGGGCGACGAACTTCACGAGCTCCACCTTGTTGAACTGATGCAGCCGGACATAGCCGCGCGTGTCCTTGCCCGCCGCACCCGCTTCGCTGCGAAAGTTCGTCGACCATGCGACGTGCGTGACAGGCAGGTCGTTGGCGTCGAGCACTTCATCGCGATAGAGATTGGTGACGGGCACCTCGGCGGTCGGGATCAAGAAGAGGTCGCGCTTCTCGATGCGAAAGGCGTCGTCCTCGAACTTCGGAAGCTGGCCGGTGCCGATCATGGAGGCGCGGTTCACGAGCTGCGGCGGCAGGATTTCGGTGTATCCGTGCTCGCGGATGTGCAAGTCCATCATGAAGTTGAGGAGCGCTCGCTCGAGCCGTGCCCCGGCCCCCTTCAAAAACACAAATCGCGACCCGGTGACCTTGACGGCGCGTTCGAAATCGATGATGCCCAGCCGTTCCGCCACGTCGTAGTGCGGCCGCATCTTGAAGGCCGGTGGTTTGCGACCCTCGATCCCCCACGTACGGACGGTCACGTTGCCGGTGGCATCTTTCCCTTCCGGAACGGAAGCGTCTGGCGGGTTGGGGACCTCGAGGAGCAGGGCGTTGAGCCGCGCGTCGATAGGCGCGACCTTTTGTTCGAGCGCCTTGACCTCGTCCCGCATGCGACGCAGCTCCTCGACCGCCGCCTCGTCGCGGCTCTTCGCCATCGCGGCCGATCGCCGATTCTGCTCGGCCTTGAGTTGCTCCAGCTTGGTCACCGTCTCGCGGCGCTCGGCGTCGAGGCGAAGGATCTCATCGACCGGCGCCGGCTCGCCTTTCTTGCGCGCGCCTTCTTTGACGAGCTCCGGATGCTCGCGAATGAAGCTAAGGCTCAGCATGTCGGGCCCGCAGGCTGGGGAACAGGATGACGTCGCGGATCGATGGCTGGTCCGTGATGATGGCGATCAGGCGGTCGATGCCGAGACCCATGCCGCCGGTCGGCGGAAAGCCGTATTCGAGCGCGGTGAGGAAGTCCTCATCCATCGGATGCGTCTCCTCGTCGCCGGCAGCGCGGGCCCGCGCCTGGTCCTCGAAACGGGTTCGCTGGTCATCGGGATCGTTGAGCTCCGAAAAGGCGTTGGCGATCTCCTCACCGGCGAGGAAGAGCTCGAATCGGTCGGTCAGCCGTGGGTCACTGGTTCGCCGGCGGGCCAGCGGCGAGACCTCCACCGGATGTCCAAGGACGAATGTCGGTTGCACCAGCGTGTCCTGAACCAGCTCCTCGAACAGCTCGGCGACGAGTCCGCCCCATCCCAACCCGGGCTTGGGATCGATGTTGTACTTCTTGATCAAGCCCTCGAGCGCCGCCACATCGGCCTTGCTCACGTCCTGACCGACGACCGTGCTGACCGCCTCCACCATTTCGATCCGTTTGAACGGCCGCGTGAACGCGATTTCCTGACCCTGGTATTGGATCGTGGGCGTGCCCTTCACCCGCTCGACCAGGTGAATCACGAGCGACTCGGTTAGCTCCATCATGCCCTCCACGTCGGTGTAGGCCTGGTACAGCTCGAGCATGGTGTACTCCGGGCTGTGCCATTGGTCCATCCCCTCGTTGCGAAAGATGCGGCCGATCTCGAAGACGCGGTCGTAGCCGCCGATGATGAGCCGTTTCAGATAGAGCTCGAGCGCGATGCGCAGGTAGAGGTCCATGTCGAGTGCGTTGTGGTGGGTGCGGAAGGGTCGCGCGGCCGCCCCCCCGGCCAGCGTCTGGAGGACGGGTGTCTCGACCTCGACGAAGCCGCGACCCTTGAGGAAGGTCCGCGTTTCCTCCACCATCCGGCTGCGGCTCAAGAAGACGTCCATCACCTCGGGATTGGCGATCAGATCCAGGTAGCGCTGCCGGTAGCGGAGTTCCTTGTCTTTCAATCCGTGGTACTTCTCCGGAAGGGGTCGCAGCGACTTGGCCAGCAGAACGAAATCCTCGATCTCGGCGGTGATCTCGCCGCGCTTGGTCCGAAAGAGGGTGCCGTGGACGCCGATGATGTCCCCCAGGTCGAGGTCGGTAAAGCGTTTGTAGGCCTCCTCCCCCAGCTTGTCGACCTTCGCCAGCAGCTGGATCCGCCCGGCGTGGTCCTGGATGTGGGCGAAGGTGGCCTTCCCCATCACCCGGATCGCGACCAAGCGGCCTGCGAGGGCGACGCGGTCACTGCGGGCGTCGGCGCCAGCGGATTTTTCGACCTGCTCGAAGAGTGCGAGGGCTTCCTTTGAGCTATGCGTCCGATCGAAGCGGCTCTGGTACGGCTCGATGCCCTGCGAGCGGAGGACTTGCAGCTTCTGACGTCGCTGCTGAGCTTGATCGGTCGGACTGGAGAAATCTCGCAGGCTTGCCTTGAACGCGGCCGCTAAAGCGCCAGTGGCAGTCTCGTACAGCCTAAGCATCGCATCGTTGGGCTCTTCTTGCTCCTCGAGAAAGCTCAGAAGAAAAGTCTTCATGCTGACTGGTCGACTGTCGCTTGCTGAAGCTTTACGGTGGAGCAAGGCAGGGAGTGTGTGTCGCCCCCGAGCGATGAGCGGCTCGAGCATCTCCAAATCTTCATCAGTGAGCAATTGCAATGGCTCGATCGCAGTCGCCGCGATCGAACTGCCAAATGGCACCAGGCCCGTCGGAGCCTCTGCTTGGAGGGGCGCCAATGTTGAGCTGAATTGTGGGAACGGGTGCAGCAGGACAATAACTGGAAATATTCTGCGAATACGATGGAGGTCAAGGTCTGGGATGACCCACTCACCGTCCGATAGAGCGCTTACTGCTCGCTTTAGCTGGCGGACCTTGGACTTAAACTTCTCGAGCTCAGCCCGAAAGGACTTTACGTCCGCGTTTTCGAGCGCAGTGGCCGAGAGACTCGTTACGCTCATCTCAAACACGATCAGGCTGTCGCCTTCTACAAGCGCACCATCAAATGGTGGGCGTTGACGTTGGGCTCTCATAGGCGACGCAGCGATGATTTGATCCTCGCGATAGAACTGACCCTCAGAGAGCGGAGAAGAATATAGGCGGCCCAGCAAATCAGAAACGTAGTCCTGGTGATGGTCGCCAATGTAACCTGCGAAACCGGCTACTCCGACCGCAGCAACGCTCTGATAATGGTTGTGAAGACGCCAGTAGACTCCGCGGGATCCTTTCTCGAGCGTTAACCGCAGGGACACCGGCAGGGCATTGCCGTTTGCAAATCTGAAGACCGGTCGGCGGTGAAATGGAAGGGTGCTGAAGTGCGCCAGATCGCTCTGCTCTTTCTCAAACTCCGTTCGAAATGATTCGCGGTCACCAGTGAACTCTGCCCTTGCGTACTCGGCAACCATGGGATCACGTATTTGTTCTTCGTACTGGCGAATGCGTGTAAGGAACTGCTCGCCAGAGCCGAGGGCGGCGAGGCTGTTAACTCCAACAAAGCTCCCTCCGTAGAGGAAGGAAAACCCTAGGTATTCCTCAATTGACAGACCCGTTTCTTCGTAAAAAGCATCGTCAAGCTTCAATTGTTTCCCACGGGTCATTGACTTTCGAGCACGAGTGACCAATAGGTTGTAATAACGTCCGAAGAGATAGCGCACCTGTTCGTCGCCAATGGTCCCCAGCCTGCGCATCGACAGCATGACGCCGAGTTCCTCATCTGAGGCCGAGCCCGGCTGGTCTAGGTTCAGAGCATCGTTTATCCCAAGCAGAAATTGACCTATCAGCTCGCGATCGGGCGCGTCCGGCGGGCCCGGTTGGCCGTATAGGATTGCGAGCTTGGCTGCCAGCAGCAGTTGCTCTTCGTGAACAAAAACGTCGCGCTGGCCCGAGGACAGAAGTTTGAGGACTCGCTCAGACAGGTGCGAGGGCAGAAGCTCTGAGGCCGCAGATAGCTGGTGCCTGCGTTGAGCCTCTTTATCTTGTCTGTTATTGGCTCCAAGAATCCCAATGGCACTTATCAGGGGCATCAGCGTCTCTGTCCGCATCAGCCGGGCAAGCTGAAGCAGCCCATCTTGAGTCATGGGTTGGCCTGTAACGTCCTCGGAGGTCACCCAAGTGAGGACGCCCATTCGGCGAAGCAGGTTCTTGTATTCCGAGTAGCTAGTCGGAAGCCAAAGGGCCAAGGGCTACTTACTCCAACGGTGCGACTTGATGGTTTGCGAGTATCCTACCGGCCGCACTGAGCCATCAAGGGACGCTCAAAGAATATCGAAGCTTCGACTGGCCATCGGTCGATCAGGCCGGAACGGATTGTCCTGCGGCTTCAACCGCCCGGTGATGGCATCGACGGCCCGGCGGCTGCCGCCGATGCTGCCCATGATGCCGTGACCGCTGTAGCCGGTGTTGACCGCCAGCCCGGGTATTTGTGTTGGTCCCAACAGTGGTCGACGATCGGGCGTGTAGGTGTATTGACCGGCCTGCAACCACCACTGCAGGCGCGACGAGGTCCAGACCTCTTTCCAGAAGGGAACGATGCGCGCCAGTGCATGATCGCTGGCCGGGTCGAGCAGGCCAAAGGCGAAGGCAGCGGACGTAGGGACGTCGTCGAGCGGCGGCTCGGCGGGAGCCGGCGCCGTCCAGAGCGCGTGAACGCCGTTTCCCGCGGGTCGCCAGTGGGCGCCGGTCTCGAACTCGATCGTCATCGGGGCGTCCCGGGGCACTTGCGGCACCTCGGGCAGGATCAGCTTCTGACGGCGCACGGTGGCCAGCGGGAGGTCGAGACCCGCGAGCTTGCCGAGCGGCCCGGAGAGTGGACCGGCGGCGATCACGACTGTCTCCGCCGCAACTGAGCCGTCGGCCGTCATCACGCCGCGAACGCGATCTCCCTCTCGCGCGAAGCCGGTCACCGTCCGCCCCGTCTCGATGCGAGCGCCGCTCGCCCGGGCAAGTTCTAAAGCCAGGCGACGCGGTTCGAGCCAGCCGTCGCCCTGGCGGAAGCGCGCATTCACGATGTCATCCGCCAGGTAGGGGAAGCGCCGCCGCGCCTCCGCGCCGTCGAGCAGCTCGACGTCATCGAGTCCCCATTCGCGCTGCGCCGCGACCAGGTCCTGTTGGGCGCGGGCGCCCTCTTCGGTGCGTGCCGCAAAGAGATAACCCTGATGGCGCAGTCCCACGTCGACGCGCTGTTGCAGGTCATCGAAGAATGCCACGCTCTCGCGCACCAACTCGACCTCCTCGGCGTTGTCGAACTGCAGCCGAAACGCGCCCGTGGCGACCGGCGTGGTGAGCGTTGCCAGCGCCGGGCGTTTCTCGAGAACGACCGTCCGGAGTCCGGCGCGCTGGGCGAAAAACGCGGTCGCGCAGCCAATGATGCCGCCGCCGATGACGACGAGGTCGGCGGTCTCGGCCGCTAGCGGACCTCGATGATCAGCATCTTGGTCGAGCCGCCGGGCGTGACGACCGAGACTCGGCAGAGCCGACGATCGTGAAGGCCTCGTCACCGTACTCGTCGTGAACCTTCACCGTCGAGCCAACCTCGACGACGCCTTTGACATGCTTGCCCTCGATGATGCTGGCGTTGCGTACGAGTTTCTCGAGCAGCAGGATCCGGCCTTCGACGAAACCCTGCTCGTTCTTGGCATCGTCGTACTCGGCGTTCTCGTTGATATCGCCAAATTCCTTGGCCTGGCGAATCCGCTCAGCAACCTCGGGCCGGCGCTTGTTGCGAAGCACCTCGAGCTCCGCTTGCAAGCGGTTGAGACCCTCTTGCGTGAGGTATACGACCTTGTCGTTTTCCATGGTAGCCATCAAAAGCCGACGTATTATACGGGATTCCGGGCGCCGCTTCGCTAGCGCGAAAT
>WNGJ01035757.1_pt1 | contig 10011 bp, 16 predicted proteins | sample 5400611 | NCBI WGS metagenome assembly WNGJ01 (sample SAMN13153375, study PRJNA577476) | soil metagenome | isolation source: 40 cm soil or saprolite under Garry oak tree replicate 1 | place: USA:California | collected 2016-06-15
ATGACTTTTCTTCGAATCGTCATCTCGCTCTATCTTTTTGTTTGAGCATGATCTCCGCGCAAACGCGTTCCGCGTTTGTTAGCTAAGGGAAAACCGGTATCCACCCATCGGGTCGTAGCCCGAGGACATGCTTTTCCGGATCATGCTCGGACCTGCCGGCCAAACAAAAAAGCCGCCAGGTCTGGCGGCTTGTTTGCACTTTTGGCTGCAATTTTTAGATTGAGCGCGATCCTCCCACCGCCAGCAAGCTGTCGTAGCTAAAGTACCAAAAATAGCTGGTGGCGATCCTGATCACGAGCGCTCTATAGCGCACGCGTTTTGTCTTGTCATCAGGAATTGCGGGCGGCGAGTGCCATGCCGATCAGCGTGGCACCTCCGAACAACAGATTAATGCCGACCAGAAGGCCGAGTACCCATTCCGCCGACCCCGGCAATCCCCCAATGACGATGAACGCGATCAGGATGTCCATCAGTCCCGCGATGAGGAGCCAGGACCACCGCCCCGACAGTTCGCGCCGGTGCTCCAGCGCATACATGATGGTGGCGACGCCTTCAGCCAGGAAATAGGCGCCGACGACGATGGTGAGCGTGAGCACGCCCTGAACGGGTCGCGCCAGCAGGATCAGGCCGGCGAGAACCGCAAGCGCTGCCGAAATCAGTGACCACCAGAAGCCCGGCATCTGCCGAGCCCAGTAGGTTACGATCAGCCCGCCGATGCCGCTGATCAAGAACATCCAGCCCAGGAAGATGGTGACGGCGAGACTTGCGAGCGGCGGCACGATCATGGCCGCGAGCCCAAGGATGGCGAGGAGAATGCCTTCGAACAAAAAGGCCTTCCAATGCGCGCGTACCGCGGCGCTCACTTCGGATTGCAATTTGTTGATGTCTTGATTGGTGTCTTGGGGAAGGGTCATTGGAGGACTCCCTATACCGCAACGCGGGGTGACGTCTCGACCACCTTATCCTAGCTTTGACCGGCTGCCGACGAAAAGCCCTCAGCCGTTGTGCGCATGCGATTGCGGCCGAGAAAATAGATCGCGGTTGTGACGAGAAGTAGCGCGCTGCCCAGCAAAATAGCGGTCAGCCCGAGGGGGACCAGCACCCGCGCCAGGTTGCGGTCGGGATTGAGCAGCCAGTGATGCACCGAGGTCAGCACGAAGACTAGCCCGATGAAGCCGGCGCCGCCGCCGGCGACCAGGAGCGCCCACATCCGCCTGAGCTGGCTCAAGCGCTCGCGCGCAAGTTCCGTTCGGGGGGCGTGGTGGCGGGCGACCCTGTGCACCAACCGTGCTGCGAAAGCGATCGAAGCGAAGCCGATCACGACGCTGGTCGCGCCGAGCCACAGCCGCGTGGACGGGTCGAGGTCGGGTGCGTGCTGCAGCATCAACAGCGGAAAATCAAAACCCGCGTGCAGCGCGAGGGGGCCCATCAGGATCAGAATGCGGCTCGAGAGGCGTGCCAAGTCGCGATTATGCCGGTTGGCGCCGAGCGCCGTGCCTGATCGCGCGATCGCAAGATAGGCGCCGGCGACGATGCCGAGCGCGGCGTGGAACGGAACGGTGAGGACGCTGCGCAACGCGGCCAGCGCGCGCCACATGTCCGCGTGCTGCTCGAGATAGGCTAGGTTTTCGTAGGCCGCGAAACCGAGCCCCACGGCTGCGCCATAGACCACCGGATTTATGGGATCGGAAAAAGGGCGGCGCGCGGCCGATACGGCGACGATCGCCAGGATCTTGACGGTTTCCTCGGGCAGCGCGATCCCGAAAATCGCGTGAATCGCCTGCGCCGCCCAGGGGTTCTCGGGAGCTGCGAGCAGCCGGTTGAACGGCGCACGGACCGCGCCCAGGAGCGAGATGCTGGCGGCGCCGAGCACGAACGCCGTCCAAACCTTGGCGGGCGGACCGGGGCGTTCGCCGGCCGCGACCACCAGCCACAAAATGAGCAGTGCGGGGGCGATTGCCGCGGTTCCGATCACCGTGGGAAGGGATTCAAGCAGGTTCATCGAGAGGGCAAATATACCAGTTTGAGCGGTCTTCCACTGTAGCGTAGCGAAGGGGTGTGCGAGAAGCGTGCCGCGTGCGTGGCGGCGTGTCGCCGCATGCGGCGACACGGCAGAGCATGATCCGGAAGTGCATGCCGCAAAAGCCCGCCTCAAAAGCCCGCCGCAAGAGCCCCCTTGGGGCGACGGCCCGATGGGGACGGGCCGGTTTTCGCTCAGCGGACAAACGCGAAGCGTTCGTGCGGAGATCGTGCTCAAACAATAGGCTAAAGCGCGATGACGATCGTCCCGAAATCATCACGCTCCAGGCGTTGCGCTTCAGCAGCCCCGGCAGATTCCGTTCATTTTCGCGTTCACCAGCGCATCATCCTCATTCGGCGAACCCACGTAACCGGTGCCTTCGGCTTGCGGCACCGAGAAAGGTCGCGCCGTCGGCCTAGGCAGCGGGATCGGGTAGGTGGCGATGGGCGGGTTGATCTTGTCGTAACATGTGAGCCGGGTGGCCGGGTCCGCGATCCTCTTGCAATCCGGTATCTCGGCGCGAGCCCCCTGGCACAGAGTACAGACCGCGACCAGCGACAAGAACAATCTCATTTCAGCCCCCAGTTTGGCATATCAATAGCGCGAGTTGGACCGGCGTATCAGAATGGCTAGTCGGATCAAAGTGTTCTTCAAATTTTCCGATGGCAGATCGCACCTGTCATCGCGCCTCGTCTATGACGGAATTGGGGGAGCAATATGCGTCAACGTTGTCTATTCAGTGATCGGTAATGCGTTTTCCAGCGAAGTGGGTACCGGTTCGCGTAAAGAAAGCGCGTCAAAACAAAAAGCTAGAGCCTCCGTTCCGATTCAATCGGAACGGATAGGCTCTGGCGCATGGTCCGGAAAAGCATACCCTCGAGCCATGCCCTGATGGGTGGGTACCGGTTTTCCCTCGCGACAAATGCGGAGCGTTTGCGCGGAGCTCATGCTCAAACAACAAGCCAGAGCAGGAGGCACCCCCGCTTGATCCCATCATTGCTAGGATCGGAGACGCACGCCCGATCGGTACTCAAGGCGATCAGCTGGCGGACGCTGGGAACGGTCGATACCTTCGCCATCAGTTGGTTCATGACGGGCAGGGTCGAGATCGCGGGATCGATCGCGGTTCTGGAAGTCGGAACCAAGATTGCATGGTACTACCTGCATGAGCGCGTTTGGGCCGCCATCGGCTGGGGTCGGCGTCACGCCTGAGTGACCGCAAGCGCGGTGTTGTGGGCCAGTGTCAATTGGGGCTGCCGGTCTTGGCGGTTGCCGAACCGGGTTTCGTTTTTGCCTTTGCCGCCGACGTCTTCGGCGCGTCATTGCTGCGCACTGCGCCCCAGGGATCGCCCGGCCCCTTGTCGGGGATATTGGTGAGCGAGTGCTGATAGGCGCGTTCCGCAGCCTTGTCGGCTTCGATCTGTGCCGGCGACTTCGGCTTACTTTCTTCGCCATATTGGGGAACGCTTTGGGTCTGGGCTTGGGCCGCCCCGCTTAGTAACGCCGCCACCGCCACGACCAGAAAAACGCGCATCCGTTTGCTCCCCCTCGATTTGGTCGATGATACCTTAAGTCGGGTTTGTGTCCAAAACCGAAAGCGCGGGATCCCTGAGTGGGGTAGCTCGTAACCGGGGTCGGCTATGGCATGCTCGGCGTGCTGATCGGAGTTTCCATCTCGTTTGCCGTCAATATCACGCGCGGCTTGACCAGGTGATTCCGCGCGCGACCTATTTCATCGCGAAAGCAAGTGCCGGCAGGCCTCGACGAAAACCTGCGCGCCCGTGACGATATCGGCGTCCGCGGTGTTCTCGGTCCAATGATGGCTGATGCCGCCGATCGACGGCACAAACAGCATGCCGGCAGGCATGACGGTGGAAAGAATCTGGGCATCATGACCGGCCGCGCTCGGCATGCGCAGAGACCTGCCGCCGGCGAAGGTCGCGCTCGCGGCTTCGATCGCGTTTTGAAACGCGGCATCCATCATCGCGGGCGCGCCGGTCCGAATGCGCTCCACAGTCACACCGCAGCGGCCCTGAGCGGTGACTTCACCGGCCATGCTCCGCAGGAGTTCCTCCAGGCGCCCGATCACGGCGGGGTCGTCGTCGCGAATCTGGAACAGCATCTCCGCGCGTCCTGGAATGATGCTCGGCGCACCGGGGTCGAGCGTGATGCGGCCGGTGGTCCATACCGTGCGCAGTCCGCACGCTTTCGGGAAACGATCGTCGATCGCGACGCAAAACCTTGCCAGCGCGAGCCCGGCATCTTTGCGAATTTCCATCCGGGTCGTGCCGGCATGATTTTGCTCGCCGACAAAAGTGATCCGGTACTGCCAGATCCCGACGATGGATGTGACGACGCCGATCTTCAGATCGCCGCGTTCGAGCGTTTCGCCTTGCTCGATATGCGCCTCGAGATATCCGATATGGCGGCCGCGCTCGGCGGTCGCGCGCGGCCGGCCGGCAAGACCCACACTCTGGAGCGCTTGCCGCATTGTTCGATCGCTGTTGCGGTCGCAGGCGGCATCGATGTCAGCCTCGGCGACGCCGCCCACGTAGGATCTGCTGCCGAGGAAACTGCCGAAATGCCCTTCTTCGTCGCACCATGCCGCGACTTCAACCGCGCCCTTGGCGGTCGGGTCGCCATTGATCGCGCGGGCGGCTTCGAGGGCATAGACCACGCCAAGGGGCCCATCGAGCCAGCCCGCGTAATTCTGGCTTTCGAGATGCGATCCGGCCAAAAGTTTCGGCCCGGGTTTCGCGCTTGTGCCGAGCACATTGCCGATGCCGTCGATCGTGGCGGAGAGTTGGGCCTCGGGAAGCCGCTCCGCCAGCCATTCCAGCGAGCGCATGTGCGGCTCGGAGAATGTCGGCTTGTGGACGCCGCTCTTGTAGGCGCCGATGCCGCGGAGTGTGTTGAGATCGGCGAGGACGCGGGCGCCATCGGCCTGCGTGGGATTGTCAGACATGTACGAGAGCCTTGATTGATTTGAGTATTGCTTCCACCCGAACGACGCGCGTTGGCAAGGGGTTTGTTGGGAACGCGACTGTCACGGAGGCTCGGCAGCGCGCTGGCGGGTCCAAGCCCCGAAGCGCCCCGCGACAAACGCTCACGTGCTGAGCTGACGAATCTCCCATCGTAGCCGCCACGTTGTTATCGAAACATCCAGCCAAACCAGTGAGCCCATAGCCAACGCGCCAAAACCGAAATTGGGGGAACGCAGCCACACCGCGAGAGAATGCGACGAGGCCGATAATGAGTCGAAAGCTGGGCTTTTTACTGAGCGGCGTTAAGGCTTGGGGCCGCGCGGCCGCCGGTTCACATGATCAGGGGTAAGGAAACTAGAGGTGAAGGATAGTGACGATGATGCCAACGACTGCTGCCACAAGCGCCGCTAGGGCGGCGTAGTATGTCTTCCGGGTGTAGATGAAGCTCTTTTGCGTTAATTCGTATAGCTTGCTCTCTCGCGATTCCCTCTCGGCATCTTTTTGGCGAAGCCACGCCCGGATTATTTGCTGGCGTTCTTCACCTCCTGTTGTGAGCCCTCCTCGGTTGTTCATGTTGTCACGGACGGCACGCTCGCCCGCGCGATCAAGCTCATCTCGCAACTGTGTTTTCCAATCGGGTTGGCTCATTTCTTGTCGGCCATCTCGTTGAGTACGATCGCGACCGCAGCCGGTGATGAACAGTGCCATACAGCGGTGCTAAAGGCGTGTAGGACAGGATTTTTGAATTTGAGTTGTGGCACTGTGGGGAACGCGACACTCAGTGCATGAGCAGTGCGGGCTGCTTTATAAACGTTCTTCTCTTGGTACAGTGTGGGACCGAAGAACGAGCCGATCAAACCGCTAAAGAAACCTTGCTTATACGAACGCACCAGCACCCCAGCCTGAGCCACCGATATCAAGCAGGCATCCCCGCTGTCGAGTGCAATTGTTGCTCCACACCCGTGTTTCTCGCTTGAATAGATGAGCCGCGGCATTTGGTCGAGCCACTGTCGATTGCGCGATCTTTTTGGACTGCGCTTACCGCTCAGTCTTTAGCAACCTCAGGGCGCGCGCAAGGGAAAAGCCGCCCAGTCATGCCTAGAGCGCGGCCTTGTGCGGATCTTACACCTCCGACCGAGCGAAGCCCTAATGATCCACGCGAGAATCAGACCAATGATGAGGGCCGCGATGACAGGACCGAGCGCGAGTAGTATGGTCTCGATCGTGAGGCCGCTTATGGCTTCTTCGAGGAAGCAGTCAAACGGATTGCCAAGGCCAAGAGCTCTTCGGACTTCAAGGCAGACCTTGGTTGGGCCATTCAAGAGAACTGTCGCCACAATCCAGATTGAGGATAAGACAAACCACAGCCGAAACATTCCGCTGCGCCAGTTCATTTCGTCTTTACCTTCAGTCCGAGCTCGACCAGCCTTCGAATTGCTTCCGAGCGACTAAGGCTGTGAGCTTCAGCCCATGCGGCAAGGCTAGAGAGCGTGGCCGGCTCTAGCCGCGCCGGGATTGTCTCGCTGTACTTTGTGCCTGCCGGTCTGCCCCGGGATTTTTTGTGTACAGTTTTTGATTGCTTCGTCATGATTATTCGTGTACACGAAAAGCGAGCCGGAGGGAAGCTGTAACTTCGCCGCCGGCTCTAACCCGAGCCACCAGGAGCACAATCCAAATGACCCGAGCTGATCGCGTGCATAGCACGCCACCTACAAACACGCCTATCGATGCGAGGCGACGTCGATTCCTAACTATTGCTGCCGGCGCCGTTGCCGCCGCGGTCCCCGTGGCCCTGACAGCCGCGCCCGCATCAGATCCCATCTATGCCGTGATCCAGCGGCACAAGGAGGTGCTCGCCGCATATCACGCCACAGTTAATGTTCGCGGGGATTTCAATGACGTCGAGATCGACGACGAGCGGATAGGGCAGGTTGCCGTCCTGAATGACATGGTAAAGGACACCTACGACCGCATGGAAGACGCCGGCACCGAGCTGTGAACACCAAGCCGACCACGCTTGCCGGGATCGTCGCGCTATGCCGGTACATTGAACCTCTTCTCGACGAGGCCGACACGCCGAACTTGCCACTGGCGATCGCATGGGATGACGACACGGCTTCAACGGTCGGGGGCGCGCTGGCAAACGTCATTGCGGCGGCGGTTGAGGCCCTGCTCAAGGCTCAGGTCGGGAAGGCGGTGCTGGCATGAGCGTCATCAAATTCCCCTATGACGCAAGCCGCCGCGTGCACTCGCGCAAGCCGCGCCGATCGAAGAACGGCACACCAGAGGAGCGGGCAGCAGCCACAGCAGCATTTGCCCCGGCGGCGACTGTCACCGAAATATCCAGGCGGAGCGCGGCCAAGTCGAGTGCAGCAAAGCCAGGGAGCTTCCTCGAGTTTATGCAGAACTTGAGGTCTTACCTCGAGCTGGAATTTGCGAGAGGTCGGACACTCGATCGGATCATGGACGATCTCGAGGAAACGTATGAGCGCGCGGACAAGGCGCTGCGTGCTGCGCGAGGTGAACCATGAGCGAGCTCACTCCGAAACATGTACTCGTCGACCTTTTCGGCAGCGGCGACTTTCCGGCGGAGATCCTTGACCCGGCACAAGCGGCCGAAATCGTCATTCAGCGGCTCGTCGACGCCGGCTTTGAGATCATTCCGGCCGAGAGGTGCGCTCCCTAAGTCTCCTCTAAGTCAGAGCCCGCACAGTGACGTCGCGTCGTTTGCCACGGCGCAAACCCCCAAGGACCCCGCCCGTATCTCCCCCAGGGCGGGGTTTTCTTTGGGCGCCGCGCTTCGGTCCCGCTCCCCAACTTAACCATCAATTAACGATTCCGGCGCACCCTCACTCATCATGACCTTCAGGCGGTCGTGTTCGTTGCTGGTCATGATCTTCTGGTGGTCACCATTGAGCCGTCGCTGATTGCCCCCTCTCCCAGCGGCGGCTCTCAATCGGGCCCAAGCGGCGGCTCGCTTCAATGCCGGGCGGCCCGATTTCTGAGTAGGGAAGCCTCATATGGCGGTGGACTCCCAAGGGTTTCCCCTCTCCGTGTGGGAATTGTGACACATAACGCTGCCGCGAATCGACTTACTTTGCCGTTTCTCCCTAGACTGCGACCCGTCGCCAATGGCGGGTTCTTTTTGAAGCGCCGTCCGCCGCCTCGCGTTGGACTCGTCCGTGCGCCAGCGCGGATCGGCGGCATCGACAGCCCCAAATCCCGGACTCACCAGCGGGCTTCCCTGAGTCATGGAGGGGCCCTCGACGCTGTCGCCTGAGCCGTTCACGCTCCGTGCGAAAGCCGTATGCCCTTGTTAGGGGAGTTGGTCAGTGAGAACAAATCGTTTCATCTGACTGACTCGGCCCTTGATTCCGCTCGGGTTTCGCGCCGTTTGTCCTAACAGGGCGACAGCGAGGAAATGAGAACAGATTGACACAACTGACACAGCGCGGGGCATATCGGTCCACCGCTCTAAGTCTGTGGATATCACCCGAAAGAGCCGCACCTCACTCGAACCCGGAGGCGTAGCCTTCACCCACCAACGAAAGCGAGGAAGCCATGTCCGCAAAGCCACGGGACCTGCCCGAACTAGACTGGCGCAAGGTGGACCGCACCATTCTACGGACCGCGGCGACGATATCGAACGCAATCGACAGGATGATTGCTGACCTGCCCGAGTATGCCGCGCCACGTATGGCCCGCGTGCGTCTCGTCCGCGAATTGACCCGTCTGCAGCCGGCGACGATGCAACAGATCATGGACGATCATTACACGCGAGAGGCATACGAGGCTTCGATTGCGGAGATTCCAGCCACACCGGGTGGGATGGACCTTTAAGCGGCCGCGGCGGCGGCGCGGACTCGCCCATGCGCTGGCGTCGGTCGGCCCGCAACTCAGAGGCCGCGGCCGGAACCCGCACCAGCGGCCTCGCCAGACTCAGCAAAGCGCTACTCAGAAATCCGGAGGGCGCTGCAGGCGGCGCCGTTCATGGTCGGGATTCGGCAGGATCAGAAATGAATTCCAGGAACAAGCGGCCGAGCTGAGTCGACCGTTGGGCCATCAGTCCTTGTGCCGTCATCATGACGTGAAGGCTTGCGCCGCTGACAAGACCCATCGCTTCAAGGTCGGTCACGATCCGCTCTGCGATTGCACGATTCCCCTCAAGGTCTGGGATTGCAGCTTCGACGACCCGATTGAGCGCTCCCATTGATATGCCGGGCATGCGTTGAACATTGGAATTTGCACTCGGGTTATCCAACAGGCCCAGCACAGCAGCATGGAGAGGAGTAATTCGTTCCAGAAATTGCATCAGAATTTGACGCTGATTTTCTTCGATCTCGAGGATTGCGGAGTTGAGAATCGCGTTTTGCAGCAGCCGTCGTTTTTCTTCGGAGGCTGCTTGCGTTGAGATCCGCGTCGCCTGAATGAAGGTGGCCTGAAACTGTTCGTTTGAGCGCAATGTTTCTTTGTCGAGCTGGTCAAATTGCGATTCCAACTCCAGGACCCGCTCCAGCGTCTCTCTCATGAAATCATCGCGTCGCTCTTGCGCCGGATCGCCGACGACGAAGGCCAGAAACTCGGTCAGCGCTGACCCGATGACGGGCAGGGCGCCGACACCGGCCCGGATGCCCTTGTTGAGGACATCTTCCGCACGTGCGGGGAATGGATTGTCTCCGGGGGTTCGTGAGCGTTTATTGGCCATCTATTGGACATTTCTTCTGGTAGCGCAGCTAAGTCATTGATTTCATTGGCGCTCCCTAGCGGAATCGAACCGCTCTCTCCACCGTGAAAGGGTGGCGTCCTAACCGATAGACGAAGGGAGCAAAACGGGCTTTGCCACGAAGATGACCATGGCCTTGCCGTCTCGCAACGCTATTTCCAGAAACGACGGAAAATCAATGCTTTGAAGCTGAGCTTTGAAGCCAGGCTCAGAATCTTGTCCCGTCGTGCCGGCCCGGAATCGACGCAATCAAATTCCGCCCGCGGCGGGCGAACGTATAGTGG
>WNGJ01046846.1_pt1 | contig 10011 bp, 9 predicted proteins | sample 5400611 | NCBI WGS metagenome assembly WNGJ01 (sample SAMN13153375, study PRJNA577476) | soil metagenome | isolation source: 40 cm soil or saprolite under Garry oak tree replicate 1 | place: USA:California | collected 2016-06-15
TCCGGCCCTCACGTTTTCACCTACGTCCTTTTTTCACGTCTACGCCCTCTTTTCACGTCTTTTTTCCACGCCTCTTTTCCACGTCTTCTTGTCTTTAGAAGAACAGCATGAACCCGCCAGACACGTCCACCTGGGCCGGGGCGAGGGCGCCGACACCGGTTTGCTCACGCGTGCCTTCGAAGACGAGCTTCAGCGACTTAGTCCACTGGTGATAGATGCCGGCCGTGTACGACCGCCACAGCGACTGGATGGCGTCGTTACCGCCAGTGGCAACAGTCTCGCCGGTGCTTGCGTTCTTCAACTCGCTAAACCCGTAGCTCCCGGCAATCGTGGTCTTCTTGTTGAAGGTGTAGCCGATCTGGGCGATACCGCCGAACGACTTGCGCGGGTCGCCATTCGGCGCGAATTCGTTCCCGGAGAACAAGAGGGTCGTGCCCACTCGGCCGCCGTAATAACCGTTGACCACAATGGCAAAATCCGAGACGTCCGCGCGGATGCCCGCCGTGCCACCCACCGAGCTCTTGGACGTGCCGCCTGTCGCGGCGTTCCACGTTTGCTGCCACAGCCCGCCGGCCCAGAACAGGTACTTATTCGGGCCTGACTTCTGGTTGTAGGTGAACTCGGCCTCCTGACTTCTGGTTGTAGGTGAACTCGGCCTCGAGGCGGGGGATCTTGGTGTAGACATACGCACATGTGGCAGCGATCGCGCAGTTGCCGTTGGCGTCCCGGGTCCCGAGCGCGATGCTGGGCTGGAACGCGCCGATGCTGAGCTGCGCCGGCAGTCCACTCCGGGTGCTGTAGGTCAACTGCGCGTCGAAGTTTGGATAGATATAGCCGTATCCGATGCGGCCCAGCGTCGTCCCGGGACTCTGGCCCCCGGCGATCCCGACCGCGCCGACGCCGAACAGCGTCTGATCGTTGAGGATGTTCTGGCGGCTGAACAGGCCGAGCTCTCGGCCCGCGAGGATTTGACCCCAATCGCCGCCGAGCGTGAGGTAGACCTGGCGCATGTCGATCTGCGCGCCGGCCTGGGTGCCGTTCCCGAAGTTGTCGTGGACGGCACCGTTGTTGATCTGCGGTGCGAACCCGAAGTGGATGCCGAGATTCATCCCGGCCTCTTTGCCCTTCGCCTCGAAGGTGGCGAACGCGGGAAGCAGCCCGGTACGGACGCTGCTGTTCGTGAGCTTGTTCAGGGCCGTGTTCCCTCTCGTGAAGACCCAGAACGCGTTCACGTTCCCCGCGAAGGAGAACGACCACCCGTTCGACATCTGCATCGTGAGCTGGGCGTTGGCCGCTGCCGGCCAGAGCAGCGCCACAGCCACGGACAACACCGCTAGACGCTTCATACGAAAGTTCCTCCTTGGGAGTTTACCTGCTCAAGACCTGCCGCTCGTGCCCTGCGAGGCGCTGATCGATGTCCTGCAGCGCCAGGTACAGCCGAGTGGGAACATGGTTCTCCCACCAGTAAGACTCGGCTTTGCCAGGGCTGTGACCCGATCAGCCACCGCATAGAATTACTTCCCGGCGGGCGTGGCCGCTAGAGTCGGCGTCCGCACCGATCCCGAAACGTCGAGACGAATCCACATGCCTGACGCGCCAATGGCCCGGAACCCCGCAAAATATTAGGTAGGCCCCCCCCTTATTCGCAATGAGAAGCGCACGTCGTCGGTCCCGTTCGGCGGAATGCCCTCGGTCAGCCGAACGGTGAAAGCCCGGTCGAATGCAGGACTTACGGGAGCCGTCGGGAGCGGGGTGGCGTCGGGGATGACCTCGGCCGAGTGGGGGAGCATGCCGTCGTGGTTGCGGAAATGCATCACGATGCACCAGCCGAGGCACAGGGGCACAGGTGCCGTTCTCTCTGTGCCTCTGTGCCGCTGCGCCGCTGTGCCTCTGTGCCTCTCCCTGTGCGGGAGAGGGTGAGGTCACGTGCCAGCCTTCGGTAGCCCGAAGACGAACAGCGCGTCGCCGAGCGGGAAGCTCAGCTGGAAGTTTCCGCCCGCGGCCACGGCCACGAACTCCTCGCCGCCGACGTCGAACACGGACGGCGCGGCGTTCACGCCCGCGCCGCAGTAGAATTTCCACAAGACCTGGCCGGTCTTGGCGTCGTACGCCTTGAACCAGCCGTTGCCCTCGCCCGTGAAGACCAGACCGCCCGCCGTCGCCGTGATCCCGCCCATCATCGGCTGCTCGGTCTTCTGCTGCCACACGATCTTCCCCGTGGCGAGATCGATCGCCGACACCGTGCCCCACTGCGTCTCGGTGGGGATTGCCACGAAGGCGCTGCCCAGCCACAGTCGGCTCTTTTCCCACGGGGCGTAGTGGGCGATGTAGTTCATCGGCTGGTGCAACCCGACGGTGTAGGCGTAGCCGAGGGTCGGATGCACCGCGATCGGGGACCACTCTTCACCGCCGTTGGCGCCGGGAAGCATCCGCACGCCCTGGGCGGTCGGCTGCGCGTACATGTTCTCCTGCGGGACGAAGGCCGCCGAACGGCGGATCAGCTTGCCGCTCGCAGCGTCGATGACGTAGACGAAGCCCGTCTTGCCCGCCTGGACCACGGCTTTCTTGCCGCCGACCGTGGCGATCACGGGCGGGCTCACCGCATCCAGGTCCCACACGTCGTGCGGCACCTCCTGGTAGCCCCACTTGAACTTGCCCGTCGTCGCGTCGAGCGCGACCACGCTCTCGGTCCAGAGGTTGTCGCCCGGACGGATCGCGCCGTCGAGGTCGGGCGACGGGTTGCCGATGGCGACGAACAGGGTCTTGCTGGCGTCGTCGTAGGCCGGGGTCATCCACATCGAGCCGCCACCGTGCTGCCAGGCGTCTGCGTACTTGGCAGAATCGGCCTTCTCCTGCGCGATGTCGCGATGGAGGTCATCCCCTTCCCACGTCGTCTTGGACCACTTGCCCCACCACCCGCCGTCTTCGGGGGACGGCAAGGTGTACCAGTTCCACACCTGCTCGCCGGTGGCAGCGCTGTACGCCCGGACGAACCCGCGGATCCCGTACTCGGCGCCGGAGGTCCCGATGATGACCTTATCGCCCACCACGAGCGGAGCCATGGTCTCGGTGTAGCCGAACTCGGGGTCGCCGACCTTGGCGACCCACTTCTCTTTGCCGGACTGCTGGTCGAGCGCCACCAGCTCGCCGTCGAGGGTCGCCACGTACACTGCGCCGCCCGCCAGCGCGACGCCGCGATTGTTGGGGCCGCAGCAAGCGGTGCTCACTGCCGCGTTCTTGTGCTCGTAGCGCCACAGCTGCTTCGCGGTTCGGAGGTCATACGCCGTCACGACGTTGTTCGGCGTAGCGGGCGACGTGATGTACATGATGCCGCCGGCCACGACCGGCGTCGTCTCGAAGCTGCCCAGCCGCTCGGCCCCATGAGTGAACACCATTCGCGGGACGAGGTTCTTTACGTTCGCGGTGTTCAGCTTGTTGAGGGGCGAGAAGCGGTTGTTCCAGTAGTTGTGGCCGTACATCAGCCAGTCGCCGCCGGACGCGGCCTGCAACAGCATGTCGTTCGTGACGACGGTGTGCGGCGACGCTGCGCGCTCTCCCCGCTCGCCCGTGCCGCCCGAGCCCTGCGCCCCCGCCCATTGCGCCCCGCCGACCAGCGACGCGATTGTCACGGCCGCGCACCATCGAGCCCAACGCATCATACCCACCTCCCTTGAAGGTCCACAGCCTACTCCCCGGCTCCCAGCGAGAATCCGACATACACGTTCCGGCCGGGAGCCGGCTCATAATAGCGCCCGGGCACGAAGTTGCTACCCACCCTTATGGGCTGCGCGTTGATCGCCACGGAGCTCACGTACTTCCGGTTGAAGAGGTTGTTGAAGCCGACGAACGGATGGAACCGCACGCTTCCCAGGCTCCCGTCCCACCCCACGCGGACGTTGGTCGTCCACCACGCGTCCGTCCGGATGTCGAGCGTGTCGTCCACGAAGAAGCTCGAAGAGTGCGTCTCCTCGAGCTCGGCCCAGGCATCGTGGGCCCAGGCCGGCCGCGCCTGGAGCGTCAGGTGCAGCCAGTGCTTGGGAATGCCGGGGAGCGCGCGGTTATGGAGGTCGTGGACGGTCGTGTCGGGAGGAGTGACGGCCTTGTTGACCGAGATGATCTGGAACTCGTCGTAGCGGTAGTCCGCGAAGGTGTACGCGCCGAGGACATTCAGGCCCGCGCCGAGGGCGAGGTCCACGCCCACCTCGACGCCCCGGTGAATCGAGCGCCCCGCGTTCTGATAATAGACGCGCTGCAACGTGTCCGGAAACGGAATCAACTGATCCCTCACGTCCGCCTGAAAGGCGGCCGCGGAGTAATTCAGCCGGCCCCGCCAGTCGCCGCGCACGCCGACCTCGTAGCTCGTGGCCTTCTGCGGCTCGAGACTCGGGTTGAACCCGCCCGCGGAGCCGGGACGGTTGGTGAGCTCCGTCGTGGTCGGGGTTTCGAACGAGGTGCCGATGTTGCCGTACAAGGTGGCCGCATCGGAGGGCGCGACGCTCACGCCCAGCGAGCCGGAGAGCGCGCGCATGAGGCGGCGCCCCGAGTCGTCGGGGTTGGTCGCAGTGATCAGCCGGTCGTCTACCGAGAAGTTCACCCAGTCGTAGCGCAGGCCGCCCGTGACCGTAACGCGGGGCAGCACGTCCACGGCCGTCTGCGCGAACGGACCCACTTCCGTCACATGCTCCAGCTGGTCGAGCTGCCGCACCGTGTCCGGCTGGCCGGCGCTGTTGCCGAAGTTGAGCCGGTCGTCGCGCTGCCGTTGGAAATCGAAGCCGACCGTGACCCGCTGCCGCACGGCGCCGATGGGCGCCGGCCGCGTCAGGTTGAAGCGCGCGCCGTAGGCGACGCGGTTCAGGTCGATGTAGGCGAATGTCGTAGGGTTCTTGAGGTCCCGCTTGAGGCCGAACAACGTCAGCGCGGCCTCGCCGCCCGCACTGAAGGGATGGCGCGCGGTGACGCCACCCTGCGCCTGCCACACATCCTTGCCGGCGCGCCGCGTGATGTTGGCCGCCGCCGCGGAGTCCGGGTTCCGGGCGAGCTCGGTGGCGGTCAACGCGCCGGGATTGTCGGCGCGCGGATCGTTCCCGTAGTCGGCCACCGCCGCCAGGGACCAGCCGGGCGCGAGCGGCAGGTGAAACCGGCCGTTCACGTTGCGGATGTCCGCCCGGCTGTGCTGGCGCTCCCCGTTGAACGCGAGCTGCGAGAGCGTGATCAGCCCGCTGCCCGTGCCCGTCCGGAACTGGGTGCTGGTCTGCCACTTGTACCACGTCCGGCCGGAATACGGGTTCAGCACGTTCAGGTCATGACGATCGAAGGTGCCGCCCACGAAACGCACGTCCTGGGAGAGCTGCTTGGGCGCCGTGGGATCGGTCCAGATGCTGATCACGCCGCCCGAGGCGTTGCCGAACAACGCGGACGCGGAGCCCCGCAGCACCTCGATGCGGTCGCTCTCCCCGAGCTCGAGATTGGTGAGCTGGCCCTGACCGTCGGGGAGCGTCTGCGGGATCCCGTCGACCAGCACCTTGACGCCGCGGATCGCGAACGCCGATCGCGCGCCGAACCCGCGGATCGAGATCCGCTGGTCGAGTGAGAAGTTGTAGCGGTTTGCCGCGTAAACTCCCGGCACGGTGACGAGCGCCTCGTCCAGGCCCCACGTGGGCCGGGCGCGGCTGATGGCGTCCTTCTCGACGAGCTGGACGGCGAGCGGGATCTTGTTGAGCGGCGCGCTGGCCCGCGTCACCGAGACCACGGCGGGCGGGAGCGTGTAGACCTTGAGACTGTCACCAAAGCCACGCATGGGAGCGCGCTGCACAACGCCGCCAGGCCCGTCATCCGCCATGCGGTCACAAGCTGCGACACCAATCGATTCCGGTGGTAGGCAAGCGTGGCTTTTAACCACTCCAGCAGGGCCCGTCAAGGGAGTTGCTTCGGCGTGTCGCCCCGCGAGAACAGAAGGGACACTCTGCGGCCGTCGTAGCTCGCCTGGACGATGTTGATCTGATCTTCGTAGAGATCAAACAGCATCCGGGCGTGCACGCGAACCCCGGCGAGCCCGCCGGCGGCCCGGGTGCGCAGGCACAGCCACAGGAGATCCTGGGTCCGGCGCAGGCCGCACCCCGAGAGCGGCAACGCCCGGCCGTCGCGGTCCGTGAGGGTCAGGGCCTTGCCGAGATACGCGTATGCCGCCGAGTCGGACGCGTCCGAGCCGGCCGCCGCGCGGAAGTCGTCGGCGAACGCGCGGACCGACACCTCGACGGTGCCCCCCGCGGCGTCGTAGGTCAGCTGCGTCAGGGTGGTGTGCAGCGGATGCAGTGCGAGCGCGCCCGCCGCACCGAGTACCCAGAGCGCCGGCATCCTACCAGGGGCTCCGTGCCACCGCCCAGCGCGCGGCGACGAGCGCCACGAGCGCCGACACGGCGACGACGCGGAGTCTGAGGTGGCTCACCGCGGGCGCGCGGGGGAGCGCCGCGATCCCGCGGTCGAGCAAACCGAGCGCCACAGCGGCGAGCGCGAGCACCACCAGCTGACCCAACTCGATCCCCACGTTGAACCCGAACAGCGGCACGGCGATCGGCGCCACGAACAGGTCGCGCAGGTAATTGGCGAAGCCCGCCCCGTGCACGAGCCCGAACACGCCGGCGAACACCGGCCGATAGCGCCCGCGCCAGAGGGCCCGCTGGCGGTCCCGGACGACCAGATTCTCGACGCACGTTGCGACGATGGTGAGTGGGATCAGGAACTCGATCAGCCTGGTGGGCAGGGTCAGAGCCCCCGTCACCGCCAGCGCCAGGGTGAGCGAATGGCCGACCGTGAACGCGCTCACCACCCAGAGGCTGTCCCGCCAATCCCGCAGCCGATAGATCGCGGCCAGCGCGAGCAGGAACAGGATGTGGTCCATCGCCGCGAAGTCGGTGATGTGTCGGAACCCGAGGGCGACGAACGCCTGGAGCTCGCTCATCTGGGAATCTCGGCGGCGTGCCGGAGCAGCTGCGGGTCCTTGGTGCCCTGGGCGAGCGCCGTGGCCATCGCCTCACGCGCCTCGCCGTCGCGCCCCGACTTGTGGAGCGCCCAGGCCAGCAGGTCGTAGCCGTAGACGTCCCGCCGCGTCGCGAGCTCCGCCCGCACATGCGCCAGGACCTCGGGCACGCGCCGGTCGTGGTCGAGGAGGAACAGGCTCCAGGCGCGGTGCCATTGCCCCGGCTGGCCGAGCACGGCGAGCTCCATCGCGCGCGCGTACTCGGCGGCCTGGACGGTGTCGCCCAGCGCGGCGTAGGCATCGCTGATCACCCCGAACGTGGCGGGATCGGGGACGGCGCTGATCGCCTCTTCGCCCCAGCGGACGGCCTCGCGCCAGCGTCCCCGCGCCGCTTCCAGCCGTGCCATCGCGGCGAGCAGGCGGTAATCGGAGGGGAGCACATACAGCCCCGCCTGCAGCGCGTAGGCCGCCTCGTCGAGCCGCCCGTAACGCAGCGCGTAGTCGCCGGTCCGCAGGTAGAACCAGGCGAGCTGTTCCGGGGGGAGATCGCGGCGCCGGCGCGCCGTGGCGAGCGCCCCGGCGAGCAGCCGCCGGGCGAGCCCGGTGTCCCCCCGGATCTCCGCCCAGCGTGCGAGTCGGGGCGCGACCGCCAGGTCACGACGCGCAGGCCAGAGTGAGTCGAACAGCGCGCGCGCTGCCGCGTACCGGCCGAGCTCGAGCTCGACCTCGGCCTGGACCGCCTGGTTCGCGGCCACGCCGGGGTCGCGTGCGTTGAGCGCGCGGGCGACGTCGAGCGCCTCGGTGAACCGGTGCTGCGCGAGCAGCGCCGACGCCAGCACCACGTAGGTACGGGCGTTGTGCGCGACCCGCAGCTCCAACGAGCGCCGCGCCAGCGCCTCGGCACGCCGGTAGTCCTCGAAGTCGCCGGTCTCGCGCCCCCGCTGCAGATACAGCGCCGCCAACCGGGACCGGTCGGCGGCGCCCATGGGATCGGCGGCCACCCGCCGCACGAAGAACGCGACGTCGGCGTCGCGGCGGCGGGTGTCTTCCGCCCGGGCGAGCGCGACGGCGGCCGCGGTGCGGGCGGCGGCAGCCGTCCGCATCGCACCGATTGCCGCGACGGCAGCCGCCGCACACAGAATCGAAACCGCAACCTTACCTGGATTCATCGTGGCCCCTCCGGCCCTGGTTCACGTCGCTCCCGAGGTCCGCGGGTGAACCCGCGGCTCGGCCTCGGCCCGTAAACGGGCGGATCCACTCTGCTTCAGCAGACGATGCCGAGCCGCGGCTTCAGCCGCGAACCCCCTCCGGCGCCCTGGCCACACTCAATGTGGCGCCGCGAGGTACGGGAACGTCGCACCGAACGCGACATCGTTCGCGGCCACGTTGTCCGTCTCGAGCCCCGGGCTCGTGTCGTTCGGGTCGAGGAGCGGGCCGAAGATGGCGTCGAGCCCGGCGCCGACGACGTCGTCAGTGAGCTTGCGGCCGCCCCAGCCGTTGGCGAGCGCCCAGGAGAGCCAGCCGGCAGTCGCCGGATCCTTGTCGGTCTGGATGATCAGCTCATCGGGCAGGAGCACCGCCGCGAGCGTGTTCTGCACGGTCGCGTTCCGCCCGGCGACGTTCTTCACGAAGTCCTTGAGCTCGGCACTGATGTACTGCACATCCTGGGCGGGCCCAAGGCTGCCGTGCACGGGATGGGAACGCTTGGCCAGGAACACCTCACTCACGAGCGGATTGCCGAGGCGCTGGATCTGGTTGAAGGTCCGCTCCGTGACCGGCGTCGTGGTTTCGTCTTCGTCGCATCCGGCCGCCGCGAGGGCCAGGCCGAGCAAGGCCCACTTCACCGCGTTGCTGTATCTCATCGCGAGCTCCTTGTTGCCTGTCAGGTTACAGTTGTCGTCGGTTTGGCTCAGCGGCTAATCGTGCCCCATACGCCGATCTTAGGGTTGCCACCGGCGGTGAGCTGGGCGGTGGGCAGCTCGATCACGATGGACAGCACGTTGAAGCCTGCCACGTAGTCGACCCCGGGACTGCGGAACGAGCCCGCCGTTGCCACGTCCGGCAGCTGCGCCAGGGGGCCGGTCACCGGCTTTCGGTCCGGGATGATGCGGAAGAACTGTTCCAGGTCGATGAAGAACGGATCGTCCCGCCAGCCGGCGAAGACCTGGATGCCGCCGGAGCTGCCCAGGACGGCATTGATCTTTCCCGAGACCCCCGGCGCCGCGCTCGCGATCTTGTTTCCCATCGCCCCGACCACCGGGGGCGCCAGCGGTCCGCGGACGTTGACCATCTGGTCCGCGCCCGTCCCGTCGAAACTGATCTGGATGACCTTGTCCTCGACGCCGTCGGTGTTGTTGTCGATCTTGAACTGGTACAGCAGGTTGGGATCGAAGTAGGTGCTCGCAGTCTGCGCCGGCGTGATGAACGCCCAACTGTTCAGGACCAGCACCACGCGATCGGGCGACGACCCGGGGAACACGTAGACGTCGGTCATGTCCGACGCTGGGTTCAGCTCCACATCGGGGGTGTCCTGATGGTCCGACCCGCGAGCCAGCCTGATGATGCCAACTGAGCCGGCGCAGGCCACGACCCCGATCACGGCCGCGACCTTGGTCCAGCGCGAAAACTTGAATCGCCGCATAGGCTCCTCCGACCTGGGATGGAGAACGTCCGCTGTCACGTCTCCCCATCTACGCCGGAGGGTGCGGCCCGGATTGGTAGCGCCGCCCCTCAGCCGCCGCCCTGCCAGGCTCCCACGAGGAACGGCTGCTGGGTCGGCTGCGGCGAGCCGCCCGCAGGCTCTTCGGTCACCGCGCTTAGGTCGGGCTTGAATCCACGGGGCATCCGCAAGGTGACGACCGCCCGGCCGTCCGGCGCCGTGGTGAAGGTGCCGAGGCTCACCGGGGCTTGCCCTTTCTTGATGGCCCAAAGCTGGTACGTCCGGCCCGCGGGAGCGGGCGGCAGGTCGAACGCTGCAACGACGACCACGTTGCGGGCGCGGTTCCAGAACAGCCGCATCGAAGGCGGCTTCCCGG
>WNGJ01038885.1_pt1 | contig 10010 bp, 10 predicted proteins | sample 5400611 | NCBI WGS metagenome assembly WNGJ01 (sample SAMN13153375, study PRJNA577476) | soil metagenome | isolation source: 40 cm soil or saprolite under Garry oak tree replicate 1 | place: USA:California | collected 2016-06-15
TGCCTCGGTCGCTGGTCCGCGCCGCGGTCAGCCGGTCCAGCAGCTCGGTCACGTAGCCGGGCACGCCGGCCGGGAGCAGGTAAGGCCCCTGCTTGATCCTGGCGACCATGTCATCGGGCGGGAGGACCGGCCCGGGATCGTAGAAGGGGGGCCGGCCGCCCAGCAGCTCGCGGACGGTGACGCCGGCGGCGAACAGGTCCGATGCCTGGCGCGCGGGCAGGCACTGCAGCTGCTCCGGCGCCATGTACGCGGGAGTGCCGACCAGTGCGGGGTACGCCGTGATGGTGGCCTCGCCGGCGCCGCGGGCCAGGCCCAGGTCCAGCAGGACGGGCCGGGACCAGTCGCCGCCGCGGAGCGCGATGTTGGCGGGCTTGATGTCGCGGTGCACCGTCTGCTGCTCATGCATGTGCCCGATCCCGGTCAGCAGGCCCCGCAGGAACTCCACCGCCTCGTCGACGGACGGCAGCTGGCCGACGAAGACCCGCCCGGCCACGTCGCCGCCCGGGATGTACTCGAAGACCAGCGCCGGGCGCTGCTCCCCCCGCAGGGTGACGGCCCGGGTGCCGACCAGCCGGACGACGTGCGGGCTGGACACGCGGCCGAGCCCGTCCACCTCTCGCTGCAGGCGGTCGGGCGGGTAGGACCCGTCGAAGATGATCTTGACGGCGGTGTCGTCCCGCCGCCAGGTCTCGCCGAACGCGCCGGAACCCAGGCGCGTGACGGGGCCTCCCAGCGCGGCGGCGACTTCCGCCTCCGTATAATGCGGGTTCTGCACTGACTCTCACCTCTGTAACGCGGATGGCCGCGCCCGGAGGCGGGGCCGACCCGGCCGCCGGCGGGTACGCCGGCATCCCGGGGCCGCCCGGCGGGCGCATCGCGCCCGGCCTCCGTGCGTGCCGGTTGGCATGGCAATGGACACGCCGCCGGGGAATCACATCCTTGTAATCTTCCGCGTGACCGGTGTAGCGTCAGCGTCAGACGGACAGTACTGACCCGCGAAACTGGTACAAAGCGTGATTTCGCAGGTTCTGCTTTTCTCCGGCAAAGGGCCCGGCGCACGGGTTGCGACCCCGCGCTCCGGGCCTTTCGCGCCTCGCCGTGACGCTACTGCCGCAGGTATCCCGCAACCAAGCATGCCGACGTCTTGCCTGTTCGCTGGCGTGTCGTGCGGCCGTCTCATATGCCCGCCCGGGCCGGCCGGGCCAGGGCCGTGCGCACGACAGCGACCACCTTGCCCAAGATGATGGCATCGTCCGCGGAGGTGGGCTGGTATGCCGGGTTATGCGGCATCAGCCAGGCATGGCCGCCGAGCCGCTGCAGCGTCTTCACCGTGGCCTCGCAGGTCCCGACCCGGTCCAGCCAGGCGGCCGCGATCTCGCCGTTCTCCGCCACCTTCTGCCGCCATGGCCATCGAAGACGCTGTCGCGGTGGCCGAGTCACTCGGCCGGGCCGCGACGTCGACCAGGCGCTGCGGACCTATGAGTCCAGGAGATGGCCTCGCACGGAAACCATCCGGGCCGCGGTCCGCCGCGTCACGATCATGCGCGAGATGGAGGGAACGGTCACGCCGGATCTGCTCCAGCAGCACTCGGCCGTCTTCTCGGCCTCGCTCAAGGCCTTCGACGAAATGATCGAGGACCCGTTCTCTCCCGCCCAGGGCTCCACCTGAACCGCCATCCCGGCCCGCCACGCAGTGCGGCCCGATCGCCGCCGCGTCCCCGTGCAGCTAATGCGCTTGACGGCACCGGCGGCGATGGCCCACGCTCGCTGCCATGGTGCGGCAAAAGCACATCGACTGGTTCCGACGCGGAGCCGGAGCCTTGCGCGCCCTTGCGCGGGAAAACGGGCGTGAGGATTCCCTGCCGACACCCGAGGACTGGTACCTGTGCCCGCTGTGCCTGGGCGGGCTGACCATCGAAGAACTCGGCACGGGGGAACTGACCGTCGAGCACGTTCCCCCCAAAGCGCTCGGCGGCCGCGAGTTGGTGCTGACCTGCGAGCAGTGCAACAGCAGGGCCGGTGGCAAGTTCGACGGCCCGGCACACACCCAGGACCGGATCCGTCGGCTCCTGTCAGGCCAGGGCGACCGCCCCGAGACCGCCACGTTCGCCGTGGACGGCTTCGCGGCCAGGGTCGAGATGCGCACCACAGGCCAAGTCGGAATGATCTTCACCGCCGTCCCGCAGATCAACAACCCGGCTGACCTGGATCGCGCCGAAGCGCACATGCGCGAGCTGAGCGCAACGCGGAGTACAGACTTCCGCATCGAGATCACCCCCCAGGCCAGGTACTCCCCGGACCACGCCAGGATCTCCTGGGTGCGGACAGGCTACCTGGCCGCCTTCGCCCTGTTCGGCTTTCGTTACATCCTGCAGCCCGCCCTTCAGCCGATCCGCGACCAGCTTGTGAACCCGTCCGCGATAACGCTGCCGCCGCTCAGCATGTACATCCCCGACGGGGACCCGGACCGCCGCGAGATCTGGGTCGTCAAGAAACCAGCCGAGCGGCAGAGCCTGCTGGTCTTGTCAGGCCGGCATGGCGTCTTCCTGCCCCTCCCGGGTGACTCCCGGACCCTGCCCCAGCTGGCTGACAGCATCGGATGTCACACAGCCGGGCCGGTCAGGCATTTCTTCACCGGGGATATGATCCCGTGGCCGCGCGGGCCTGAGCATCTGCTCGATCCGCCCCCCGGTGCCCCGTAGCAGGACCCTGAACACCGTGTCGGTTAGATCGCCGTGCAGATCCCGGCCCCAGGCATCCGCCCCGCGCGGCCGCGCGATGACCTGCACCTGCCGACCTCATGGCGCTACCGGCCGCTGTGCATCTCGGCCCACCATTGCGCGGCCTCTTCCATGAGTTCCTCCTCGACCGCCTCGACCAGCGCCAGGGCACGGCGCTCAAGCTCGCCGACCTCGATGAGGCCGAAAGCCAGCCCGCTGCCGGACCGGAGCGATAGCCTGCCGCCCGGCAGGGCCGCGAGCGAGCGGCTCCCGTCTCCGGGGACCGCGGCGCCGCCGTCGAAATCGGCCTCGTCCAGATGCTCCAGGGCATTGCGCAGGTCCGCGAGCACCCGGTCGCGGGGCGCAGGCTCCTGATCCCGCTCCAGCGCCAGCCGCCTGGTCCATCGCTCGAGCTGATGGGCAGCCCACACCAGCGCCTGCTCGTCGGCCCACAGCTGACGCGCGTTCCGTGCCAGGTCAATCTCATCGGGCCCCAGCTCCGGGCCCATCCGCTCGTACACCCGGCCGTCGCGGGTTGCTTTTTCGCGCATCTGCCGGACGTGCTTGACCTGACGCACCACAGCCTCCGCCCAGGTCTGGACGAACGTCCGGCAGTGCTGCTCTGCGTCATCCACGCGTCACACTGTATAAGCGGGCTGGCCGTACCGTCTCCGAGGTCTTCGCGACCCCGGCTGGTCCGCCCGGCCGACACCTCGACAGCCTCCTGGACGCCAGCCGCGGTGGCACATGAGGATCCGCGGATCCGGCGTGCCCGGAGACCTGGCCGCGCGCACGCGCTGCTGCCCGGAGGCTCCCCGGCGGACGGGCGGGATCTGCCCGTCCCGCCGCGACCCGCCGTGAGGGGTCTTCCGCTGCACCCGGTTGGGTTGCGGCGGTCCCGGGCAAGGCCGGCGGGGGGCCCGGGTGGGCGGTGCGGGACCGGGCGCGGCCGAAGGCCGGGGGTGCGCGGCGGGGCGGCCTGCGGAGGTGCAGCCGCCGGCTAGCGCCTTATTGCATGACCCCGCTGCGCTGGCCGTACCGGCCTGCGCCCAGAGCGCCCCACCGGATGTCCGTGCGCGAACACGGTGGCGGGCAGCGGCAGCGTCATAGACGGGGGCCCGGCGCCGGCAGGCCGCTCGCGCAGGACGGCGATCGCGGATAGGTGGGCATGGCTGCCGTGTCCGGTGCCGCGTTCGTTGACTAGGTGAAGTTCCCCGTTGCGGCCGGCGTGCCAGAAGCCGGGCTGGGCCCGATCTGCGGGGAAGACGAATTCGGGATCGCCGTACATGGCGAAGATGACGTTCGGCGGGCTCAGCGGCATCCGGTTGTCCGGGTTGTAGAGCACGACGACCAGCAGGCGCCCGGTGATCCCCTTCAGCTGCCCGGCCGCCTTGGCTATCCGGTCCCGGGCCGGTTTGAGCGTCTTCGTGATCGACTGCGTCGCGAAGAGCCCGTCCTCCAGCTTCTCGAACAGGCCCCAGGATTCGAACGACTTGACCTCCGCGGCGACTTCACCGGACGCCGTGCGGATCAGGTAGTCCGGGTTCTTGGGCGGATTCAGCCAGCCCAGCTGATGCTCGTAATCGCCGTACCCCCACTGGGCGAGGTACCGCTCGAAGAGCAGTTCGCCCCGGTTTTTCCCGCGCGGTGCCACAGCCTCGGCCTTTCCGGGTCACGCCGCCGGCGCGGTGGGCGCCTGCGCCGTGGACCCTCCCAGACCAGCGACACTAGTCAGATGGCCACTGGAAGGCGAGCAGGTACCGCAGCGGGCACGGCCCCGCCGCGGGCGCCGGGCATGCTGCGCGCCGCCGAGCACGCGGTCGATGACACCAGCGTGGGCATCGTGGCCCGCATCGTCGAGAACGACCTGGGCTGGCTGTTCACCCGCAGCCAGGCCCGCGAGTACGGCATCGACGGGTACGCCGAGGTGGTCACCAGCGGCTTCGTCACCGGCCGGCTGCTGGCCCTGCAGATCAAGGGAGGCCCGTACCAGTTCAGGCGCCCCGAGCGTGACGGGTCCGGCTGGCCGTTCTGGGCCAGCAGCGATCACCTGCACTACTGGCTCGGCTACGCGCTTCCGGTCCTGGTGATCCTCGTCCGCCCGGACGACGGTGCTGCGTTCTGGCAGGTCATCCGGCCCGAGACGATCCGGGAGAACGCGAAGGGGTTCACGGTGACCGTGCCGGCCGCGCACCGGCTGGACGGCTCCGCGGCCGCCCCGCTGACGGCCATCGCCACGGCCGACCGCGGCCTGCTGGAATCCTTCCCCGAGCACTGCGCCGCGCTGCCGCCTTCGGCCGGGCGAGTCCTGGCCCGGGCCTGGGACGCTGACCCCCTACCCTCCGCTCGGCTGGTGTGCGCGGCCCGGCCGGCCTGGCTGGCGAACACGGCCGCCGCGCAGGACCTGTGGCTGGCCGCAGCCGTGTACGCCTACGAGCACGGCTGCCTCATGGCCGCCGCGGACGTGTTCGCCCTGGCCGCCGCCGCCCCGGGCCCGCGGTCGGCCCGCGCGCACGCCGTCGCCGGCCTGACGTTCATATCGCGCGACCGGGACCAGGCCCGGTTCCATCTGGAGCAGGCACGGGCCGGCGGGCAGGTACTGCTCGCCGATATCGGCCTGGCCGACCTCGACGTCCCCGAGGGCGACCGCCAGCCGCCGCAGATCCCGGCCTCGGTGCAGACGGCGGCACCCGGACATCTCGCCGGCGAGCCCGCCGTGCTGGGGTTCCTGGCCGGCCGGGCACTGCGCCAGGGCGACTTCCTCAGCTCGCTGCTCTACCGCGAACGACAGTACGCCGCGGCCGGCGAGACCGACACCGCCAGCGGGATCGTAGAACGCGGGGAACCCGTTTCAGTGGGGCGGGACTGGGTCGTGTTCGCCGCGGACGGCCTTGGCTTGGTCGCGTGACCGGAATCCGCGGCCGGCCGCCGCGGCCCGTTCACCGGCCGGTAGCCCGTGGCTGGCTGGACCGGCGTCAGTGTTGACTAGGCGAGGTCCCCGGGGTAATAGTCGCACTGGCGCGGGTGTCCCGGCGCGGTGGGGCTGCGCGTCGGCGCGTCTGAAGGGAGGACGGGCGCGCCGGGCGCGGCGTCTGCGGGTGTGGGCCGCCGGTTCCCCCTTGGTCATGTGGCAGGCAAGGAGGCCTTGAAGATGAAGATGAAGATCATGGCACTCGTGCCGGCGGTGCTGGCAGCGGCCGTTGTCCTGGTCGCCTCGCCCGCGTGGGCGGCGGGCGGCCACGTCGGCTTCGGCTTCAACGCGGCCGGCATCAGCGGCTTCCCCACCGGCGCCGCCTTCCTCACCGGCGGCGGCTCATACGTCCCGGGGACCGGCTTCGCCAAGTCCGGCGGCGGCTTCCGGTGCACCAGCGACGTCCGCCAGGGCCCGCTGACCGGGTGCCTGGCCGGCCAGGGCGTCCGCTGGGACACCGCCGCCCTGCTGGCGAGCACGACCTTCAAGTGCACCGGGTCGGCGGCCGAGCCGCTGAAGACGGCGGTCACCGACCAGGACACGGTCGTGCTCCTGGCCGACTTCTACCGCGCCGGTGACGGCATCGACGAGTCCTTCACCGCGCAGATGATCGTCTCCGCCAGCGACATCGCACCCGACATCGCCGGCATCCAGAACGTCTGGATTCAGGGCGTCGGCTGTGCCCCGGCGATCGCGAACTTCAGCTCCTGACCGGCGACCCCGCAAGCAGGAGATCAGCAAACGGCCGGGCCGTCCAGGCATCTGGCCAGCCGTCATTCCTTGCCCGGGGGAGCCGCGGCCCGGGGCGGGAACGACCGGCGCCGGACCGTGACCACGCCGGCCCAGCGAAACGCCCGGGCCCGGACCAAACATTCGGAGGTAAGCGCATGAGGAGTTTCACCGGTTTCAGCCGCCTGCTGCTGGCGGGGATCGCCGCTGCCGCGGCGGCGCTGTCGGTGACGCAGGCGGCCCAGGCGGCGCCGGTGGCCCGGGCCGGGCCGCCGGCGCCGGCGGTCCCGGGCGAAATCCAGGTCCCGGCCGGCAACAAGGTGTTCCTGGTCGGCCACGCGGTCGGCGTCCAGATTTACTCCTGCAACGCCAGCGCGGGCGGCTTCGCCTGGGGTTTCGTCGCGCCGAGGGCGAATCTGTATAACGACCACGGCAAGCTCATCATCACCCACTTCGCCGGGCCAACGTGGCAGGCCAAGGACGGCAGCACCGTGGTGGGCCGGGCCGAGGCCAGCGTCACTGTCGATGCCACCGCCATTCCCTGGGTGCGGCTGGCCGCTGCGTCGACGGCCGCTGGCCCTGACGGCGACCGGCTCGTGCACACCACCTACATCCAACGGATCGCCACCACCGGTGGCCTCGCCCCACCCGCGGCGGAATGCACCGCGGCAACGGCAGGCACCGTGGCCGAGGTCCCCTACACCGCCGACTACTACTTCTGGAAGCACACCGGCGCCTAACGCAACGCCCGGGCCCGCACCGGGCCGGCCCCACCCGCCGGCCACAACTCACAACGATGGGCGGGACTGCCCGCACCCGATCGTTCATCTGTCACGGCCCTCGACGAACAATGGAGCAGCCAGTCACGGTAAGCGGCCCAGGACTCCCGAAGCGACGACGAGCCGCAGGGTAGGGCGAAATAGCTGGTCAACGCCCGGGAACACCTGAACAGGACGCGCACCAAAAGACAGCGGCACCGAGTCGCTGATCAGCGACAAGGTCTTACTGCACTTGGTTGTCGCTTTGGGAGTCCCGTGCCAAGTCCTCGTGGTTATCATCGCAGGTCACGGGGTCAGAGGTGGCTACTTTGCGGCTGGCCGTAGCCCTGGGCCATCGCAGCTGCTGGTCCAGGCTCGACGCAACTTTCGGGCTGTCTTCTTGCCGCGAAGCGGCGATCAGTACTGCGAGTTCGCAATCACTAATGGCGTCGCCGTCAGAGGATCCGACCGCCCATTGCGGGGCGTCTGCCATCGTGGCCGATCTTCCGGCCTCGACGCTCAGTCCTTCATGAACCATCCGATGACCTGGGCCTCGTGGTCGACGTAGTGCTCGCCGCTCACGTCGAGGACGACCTTCTCGATGGTCGTGCCAGAACCGGCCGAACGAGGGGGGCACCAGCAGTCACTCAGAGGACAGGCAAACACTGCCTGACGTGCACCAGATCGTGCCGCCGCCGACCTGGACGCGCTGGACGCGGCGCTCGGCGAGCTGCGGGCACGGGCAGCAGGCCGGCCAGCCCCGGGGATCCAGACTCCGGGGAGGACACCGAACTAGACGGCCGGGACCACATCGCCGACCGGCTATCCGATGAGGTGGGCTGGCTGCGGCAGTGTGCAGACTGGCTCAGGCAGCTCGACGGAGGCGGCTACCCGCCGGCGGTCAACCTGCGGCCGGCCGCCGACTGGCCGGACCGGGCCGTCGTCGCCGTCGACCTCGCACGGGTGCAGGCGGTCATCGACCGCATCGCCGCCGACGTGGACGAGCTCGCCCGGGCCCGGCGGGTCCAGGACTGAGCACCGCCGCGGTGCTGCCCGGCCCGCGGGCCGAACGCCGCCGGCGGCTGGCCGAGCCGGACCTGCAGTTCCGGGCCTTCTGCGCCCGGCGGCGGCTGCCCGCTTCCTCAACCCCGCAACCGGAGCGGGCCTGGGACGCCTGGCAGGCCGAGCGATACCAGCGCGGGGAGATCCGCCACGGCCGGGCTGCACCGACAACCCGTTCCGGCCACGCTAACGACCACCCCGTGCCACAGCGCACACCAGGGCAGTTCAGGAAACTGGACGCCGTAGCGGTGCCGCCGGGTCCGTTGTTACCGGCACCCCGATAAGCCGTCCGCTAGATCGACGTCACCCGGCGCGTCCCTCCCCGGCCAGCCAGTACCAGAACGCGCACACCGTAACCGCTGCCAGCTCACCCCGCCCCGACAGTTCACCAAACCGCAACCAAACCAGCGCAAGCCGTCACAACATCAACCTGCCACCGGCTCGCTGATCAGCCCATTGCCCCTTTCGGGCTTACTTGGTCCGCCCCCGCAGAAGTGTCTCCAGGCCGGGCTGCCCCGGATCGGCCTTCAGTTCCTGCAGGAAGCTCCCGCCGCCGGCCGCGTCACTATCCGGATCGCCAGGGGCAATCAGCTCCTCGAGCCGGGCCACGGCACCGGGCGTGAGCCGTGCGGCTGTCCGGGTGGTGAACCGCCGCTCGGACAGCGCCTCCGCCGTGCCGAGGATCCGCTCGATCCGGCTCGGCCCAGGCGGCTCAATCTGCACCTGGCGGCACCGGGCCAGCAGCGCGAGTCGCAGCCGGTCCGGCTCGGCTCGGCCGGGCACACCTCCGAGGCCAGCCATTCCACCAGCTTGTCCTCGTCGCCCACTGCCGGCTCACGGAAGCCCAGCGCGGCCCGGATCTGCGCCCGGTGATACTCCGCCGTCCGCCCCGACCAGCCATACGCGGCAAACAGCACCGGATCGACCTTGAGCTGGCCCGCTACGAACTTCACCGCCGCCGGCGGCAACTCGCCCGCGTGCCGGGGAAACCTCGCTTCCAGCTCGAAAAACTTCAGTGCCAGCGCGAATGCCAGGCGTCTGACCTGCGACGTCTTGGGCGTGCTGTCGATCTTTATGCCGTCTGCCCGCACTGGCCGGCACCCCGCACCGGCACGACCTGCCGGCCGGAGGAGGCAGCGAGCTGGTCACGCAGGTACAAGCTGAACGCGGAAAGACTGGCCGGCGGCGATCCCGGCCGGGTTTGCGGCTGGTGACAGCTTCCTTACCGGCAGGCCTACTTCGTAGCCCGTAGCGTCCCGCAGCCGGTCATGGACGCCGACGTCGGGCGGCTGGGTCGGCGGCGGCGACGTGGCGTGCGACGGCCTCGGGTCCGGGGCGGGCGTAGCGCTCGAGGGACCGGACGGAGGCGTGCCTGGACCGGGCGAGCAGCATCGGGGTGCTGGTGCCGTCCTCGGCCTCGTGGGTGAGAAGGCTGTGCCGGAGCTGGTGGAGGGTCCAGCCGTGCACCTTCTCTAGCTCTTCGTGACTTGCGCCGGGGTTGGCCAGCGGGCGAGTCGCGAGCTCGAACGACTCAGCGGCCCGCCGGTAGGACAGCCTCGCCCGCCCGGTGACCGGGCACAGGTCGCCGGAGGCGGCCGCGCGGCCCGGCTTGCGGGCGGTCAGGAACACCGGGCCCTCGCGCCGTCTGGCCAGGAGCCGGGGCAGCAGCAGGGCGGTGCCGGTCTGCCAGTGCACCCAGTCGGTCGTGCCACCCTTGGAGATCACGCGGCCGCGCTTGCTGGGCAGGTCGAGGTCGGGGACGTCCAGGCC
>WNGJ01023486.1_pt1 | contig 10009 bp, 11 predicted proteins | sample 5400611 | NCBI WGS metagenome assembly WNGJ01 (sample SAMN13153375, study PRJNA577476) | soil metagenome | isolation source: 40 cm soil or saprolite under Garry oak tree replicate 1 | place: USA:California | collected 2016-06-15
CGCCGAGGCGGTGCCGCCCTGCAACGGCCCGACCGCTGGCCATATCGAGATGAATGGCTGGCGGAGGTAGGCCCCTCAGCGAGCCCGTCTAGGAGGCCGGCCAGCCCTCGCGGAGGACCGGCTGGCCTCCAGCACCTGCCCGCGTTTGCCTTGTACGCGTCGTAGCGTGCGATGGCCTCGGCGACGTACGCTTCGACGCCCGTGCTGCGTCCAGGCCCGGCAACCACTCGGTGTCGAAGCTGGCAGCCCCGTGGATTGCCGTCAGCTTCATTACGCGCCTCCACCAGCGAGCGCCCACAGGACGGCCGCCTTCGCGGATCGCCGAGGCTGAACCATTGATTCGATGCTCATCCCGATCGTCGAGCCTCCTCCTGGAGGAAAATGCTTCGCAACCGATGAGTTCGCCCCGCTGGCCGGGTCTCTGGTGGTGCCAGCTCGCTGCAGTACGCGCTGAGGAGGAGTCGCATGTTCCGCGACAATCACGCATTCTCCGGGTTCTCGACGAACGATATCCCGAATACCAGGGACTTCTACGCTCGGACGCTCGGGCTCGAGGTGACCGAAGAGAACGGCATGCTCAGGCTTCACCTCGGAGGCGGCGGCACGGTCCTGATCTATCCGAAGGAGAACCACGAGCCGGCCTCGTTCACCGTGCTGAACTTCCCGGTGCCGGATATCGATCGGGCGGCGGACGAGTTGACCAAGGCGGGGGTCGAGTTCGAACGGTACGAGGGATCCAATCAGGATGAGCGCGGGATCGCACGCCCGCCCGAGCCCGAGTACGGCCCGCCCATCGCCTGGTTCAAGGATCCGGCCGGGAACATCCTGTCTGTGCTCGAGGGATAAGAGCACCGACCCTCACACCGGCACGCTGTCAGGGGGCCGCTTCGAGGATTCGCTTGAGATTGAGCAGGTTGCGCGAGTCTCCCGCCTGCCGATCGCGGGCATGACGGGTATTAGCCATCTCAGCGCGGGGCGGAGTTCGCCCTCGGCCGTGTAAGCGACGAGCGTGAGGCCGCCCGCCGTGGGCTCGGCGGCGTCCCGAACCGGGGCGCCTGCCTTGGCTAGCGACGGGCGCGGCTGTTGGGTGGGTGGCGCTGTCACACGAGCTTTCGCTGCTCCCCTGTGCGAAGGCCAAGACCGTCGAGGAAGTGGAACTGTTCGACCAGGTGCTCGTGCTCCGACGCGTCGTGGCCGCTGTACGGCCACACCTTGATCTGCTTGGGGCCCGCGTACGCGTTGAATGCCGCAAAGACTGTCGACGGTGGCGTGACCTGGTCCTCGAGGCCAACGGCGAAAAGCGCCGGCGCTGAGGCCCGTGCGGCAAAGTGCCGCCCATCGAAATAGCCCAGCGTTCGGAATACCTGCTCCTCCTGCAGACGATGGATCGCGAGGTAGTGGCGGAGCTCGGAATAGGGCGCTTCGTCGGTGACTTCGAGTGCGCGCCTGAAGTGGGTCAGGAACGGGACATCGATCAGCGCCGCGCGGACCGAGGGGTCGAGGGCGGCGGCCGCCAGGGCGATGCCACCACCCTGGCTGGTACCGGCCACGACCACCCGGGCCGGATCCACCGATGGATGCTCCCTGGCCGCATCGAGGGCCATGGTTGCGTCGACGAAGACGCGCCGGTAGTAGTACGTCCGGGGATCGAGGATCCCGCGGGTCAGGAAGCCTGGATATTGGGGGTTCGAGCCGGCAGGCTCCACGTCGGGGGTGTCGCCGGCCAGCCAGGAGCTGCCCTGACCGCGTGTGTCCATGACGAAGTGCGCGTAGCTCGCAGACGCCCAGACCAGCCAGTCGAGGGGCGATCCGCGGCCGCCTCCGTAGCCCAGGAACTCCACGATCGTCGGCAACGGCTCGGACCGATGCGCCGGCAGCAGCAGCCAGGCCCTGATCGGCTGACCGCCGTAACCGCTGAACCTGACGTCCAGGGCCTCGAGGGTTCGCAAGTCCGACTCGACCGGGTGCAGCACGGTCGGCCCTCGTTGCTCGCGGGCCTCGTCCAGCGACTGCCGCCAGAAGTCATCGAAGTCGGGTGGCTCGATCCGCTCCGGGCTGTAGTTGACCAGCTCCTCGAGCGGTAGATCGAATTGCGCCACCTGGACGCCTCCCTCGGCCGACTGTCAGAACGCAACGCCCCCGCGAGCATGATGGAACGTGTCGCGACAGGCTGCCATGTCGGCGTGCACTGCGAGCCGCTGGATGCCCTTCGCGGATCTGCACCATCGACTGGGTACTCAAGCGTCGGCGCAGCCATGCACGTCACCTGATCGAAAGGCACCCTGACCAACACTGACCCCGACATCCCGGTCCACACCCATCGCAGCAATGGACCGGCACGAAGGAGTCGCTCAAATGCTCGACAAGGAAATTGCACAACCGGAGGCGGCGGCCGCCGAACCGGTCCCGGTCCCAGCTCCCGAACCAGTCCTTGAACCCAATGCGGTAACCGTAGGTCCACGTTCCAGGCCAACAAGCTTCAAGGCGATCGCCGCGGCTGCGATACTCTCGGCCACGGTCGCCTCGGGGATGACGGTTGGCGCCGTCGCCGTGTCCGGCCGACTCACGCCGAGCGCGCCGACCAGCCCGGCTGCAGCGGGAACGACTGCGAATCTGGTCGTCAGCTCCACGGCCTCGGACACAGCGAGCATCGTTGCGCAGGCGGAGAAGTCTGTCGTGACGATCACCTCGACGTCCGCTGGCGGGGGCTTCGGTGGGGGAACCTCGACCGGTGTCGGATCCGGTTTCGTGGTCAGCTCGAATGGGCTCATCCTGACCAACGCTCACGTGGTCAGCGGTGCGCAATCACTGACAGTGGACCTGCCTGACGGCCGGCAACTGCCGGCGACGGTTGTCACTGCCGACAGCGCGGCCGATCTGGCTCTCATTCGTGTTTCTGCGACGGGACTGACCGCCGCAACGCTCGGCGACTCGTCGGCGGTGCAGGTCGGTCAGGCGGTCTTCGCCATCGGCACTCCACTCGGGGAGTACGCCGACACCGTCACCGGCGGCATCATCTCGGCTACCGGCCGCTCGATCACCGTAAGTGGTGAGGTCCGCGGTCAGTCGGAGGATCTCAGCGGACTGCTCCAGACCGATGCAGCCATCAACCCCGGCAACAGCGGTGGACCGCTCATCGACGCGACCGGCAAAGTGATCGGCATCGTGACCGCCGGTTCGGGTAGCGCCCAGGGACTCGGCTTTGCAATCCCGATCAACGTTGCCAAGACCCTGATCGCCCAGCAGGTCGCATAAGCGCGGGGGCCTGGAAGCGAACCAAGAGTGTGCTCGTGAGCGTCACGACCACGCCAGCCGGCTTCGCTCATCCCAATACCGCTCGGCAGGGATCGCCGCGGTGGTCAGCTCGGCGAGCTGGTCCGCGGCGATCTGGAGCTCCAGCGCCGCCAGGTTCGAAACCAGCTGAGACTTTGTGACGGCACCCGAAAGGACAACGTCCGCCCAGGGTTGCGCTAGAGCCGCCGCAATCGCAATGGCATCCGCCGTCGGGGCGGCTCCGTCGGGACGCGAGGCGATGCGTTCGAGCAGAGCGGCGTGCTCGCTGTCGCCGCGGGCAAGCCGACCGTTGGCGAGCGCTTCCTTCACGATCACGCCAAGCCCGGCCGAATGCGCCTCATCGAGCGCCGGCCCAGCGGACGGCTCGAGGACGTTCCACGTCGCCTGGACGACCTGGAACGGGTTCACACCGTCCACCCGCACCGCCAGCGCCGCCCTGATCACCTCCACCTGGCGCGGGCCGCTGACCGTCACCCCGATCGCCAGCCCGAGCTCCCGCTGGTGCACCAGCTCGGAAAGCACTGCGACCTCGGTCAGGACACCACTCTCGAGCGTCGCTGAATGGATCTGGTAAAGCTGCAGCCACGGTCCGAGCAGTGCTCGGCTCTCGCCCAGCTGGCGGCTCAGCGTGGCGAGGGAGTGGTCCTTGACTTCGTTGACCTCGACTCCCACCTGCCAGTTGGCCACGTAGGTGTAGCCCCACTTGGAGCCGACGGTGAGTGCTCCCGGAGGCACCCGACGCCGCTCGAGCCATGACGCCAGGAACTCCTCCGCCCGCCCGTAGGAACGCGCCGCGTCTACATATCGGACTCCGGCCGAGTAGGCCGTGTCCAGCAGGGCATCAGCGCGCGACCGCAGCGCGTCCACGCTGCGATCGTCGCCCAGGTCCTCGTGGCGCCCAACGGTGATGTATCCAGGTCGTCCGATAGCTGCCAGCCCGAGCCCGATAGGCGTGACTTCGAGACCGGTCGACCCGAGGCGGAGGGTTTTCACCGCCCCGCGGGTTCCCTCAGGCAATCCGGCTCGCTGACGGAAGGCTGAACCAGAACCGCGTCAGTCCCCGCTCAGACTCGACGCCGACCCGTCCACCCGCCGTCTCGACGAGGTGTCGGACGATCGCCAGCCCGATCCCAGCGCCCCCGCGCGCGACATCGCGGGACTTCTCCACCCGGTAGAAGCGCTCGAACACGTGCGGCAGATCCTCAGGCGGGATGCCGGGACCGGTGTTTGCCACGCTGACCACGACGTCCTGGCCCCCTGCTCGGGCGCGAACGGTCACCTGGCCGCCGTGCGGGGTGTAGCGGATTGCATTCTGGAGCAGGTTCCCGAGGACCTGAGCAAGGCCGTCAGGATCTGCGCGTGCACCGAGCACGGGCGGCACGTCGACGGCCAGGTCGAGCCCCGCCGAAAGCAGCGCCGGCGACGCGAGATCCACGGCGGCTCGAATCGACCGGGCCAGGTCCAGATCGACGATCGACCGCGGCGGACCGGCGTCGCCTGACGCAAGCGTGTCGAGCGACTCGGACAGGCGGACCAGGCGCTCGGCCTCCTCCCACAGGGATTCGAGTGTCGCCCGATCCGGCTCGATCACGCCATCGCGCAGCGCCTCGAGGTAGCCCTTGAGATTCGTGAGTGGAGTGCGCAGCTCGTGCGCGGCGTTGGCGATGAACTCGCGGCGCAGGCGCTCCTGGTCGTCCAACGCTGCCGCCATCTGGTTGAAGGAATCGGCCACGCTGGCAACCTCCTCCGGCCCTTCGCGAGGGATCCTGGCGGTGTAGTCGCCTTGCGCGATACTGCGTGCGGCCGCACCCATCTGCCGCAGCGGGCGGGCCAGGCGGGAGCCCATGATGGCGGCCAGGATGAGGGCCACCACGACAGCGACCAGGGCCGCGACCGCCACCACCGTCAGGACCGACTCTCGGAACATGGATGCGCTGGCGTCGGGAGTCGAGCCGTGCTCGGCCATCATCGCGTTGAAGCGATCGGCCCCACGATCACTACCCCAAGGGCGAGGATCGCGAGGGCAATCCCGGCAACGGCCAGGGCCGTGACCGCGATCCGGGCCCCGATTCCGAAGCGGCTCCGGGTCACCTTCGCTCCCCGCCTGGGCCGGCCGACGCGGCCCGATATCCCACCCCGCGAACGGTCGCCACGTAGCGCGGCTTGTTCGGATCATCGCCCAGCTTGTCGCGAAGGCGGCGGACGTGGACGTCGATCGTCCGGTCGAGAATGTCCAGCCCGTCGCTGCCGTAGACGAGATCCAGGAGCCTGTCCCGCGAGAGGACGCGACCCCCTGCCTCGAGGATGGCCGCGAGCAGCCGGAACTCGACGGACGTCAGCGGGATGTCCCGGTCGGCGACCCGTACCTCGTGGCGATCGCGATCCACCACCAGGTCGCCATGCTGCAGCGGACCCTTGTCCTTCGTCTGGCCGCCTGGTCCCGATGCCCGGTCGAGAACTCGCTTGACCCGCAGCACCAACTCGGCCGGCGAGAACGGCTTCGGGAGGTAGTCGTCGGCGCCTGCAGCAAGCCCGGAGATTCGCTCATCCGTGCTGCCCAGGGCCGACAGGATGATGATCGGTGTGCGGTCCGTGCGGCGCACCGCCCGAAGGACCGCCAGGCCGTCGACTTCGGGCAGCATCACATCGAGGATCACCAACGCGGGCGCCGCCAGGCTGATCGCGGCGAGCGCCGCCCGCCCGTCCTGCGCTTCGATGACCCGAAATCCTTCTCGCTCCAGGTACACCCGGACGAGTCGAAGGATTTTGGCATCGTCGTCGACGACGAGAATCGGGCCTCGATCTCCTCCTGGCATGGTCGCCATCGTATCCCCGCCTGCATGCCGACGAGCCGCTAGGCACGTAGCTCGGCGGCACCGAACTGGACGGAGAATGCCTTGCACCAGATGACGACGCTCATGGCGCGATCGACCCTCACTCCGGGCGGCACCTGGTAGTTGAACGAGCCGTCGGTCGCCTGAGCCTCCCCAGCTCGACCGCGGCCCTGGCGTAGCCGCGAGGATCCGGCGAGAGATAGACGTACAAGTCCGGCCCGTTGCGGACAGAGAAGTTCTCGAGGCGTACCGTGAACCGACCTGGCTCGGTTTCGATCAGTCGTGCCTGCCCGCGCGCAAAATGGAAATCGTCCGCGCCGACGAAGCGCCCGGCAAGCGCCTGAAGAGCGACGGTGGCTGTTGCCGCGGGAGTCGAAGGCGCCGTAGGGGCCGGCGTCGAAGTCGCCGAGGCGGCCGCGAGTGACGACTTCGCTTTCGAGACGGTTGGCAGCGCGGCCGCTTCAACGTTTGGAGGCGGCTCCACCAGGGCAGTCCGAACGAACAACGGTGAGCCGAAATACCGATGACGCCCCACCGGGACCGTGATGACCGTACCCAACAGGCGACACACGCAAGAAAGAGGGACGAAGCCGCTGGGCTCCGCCCCTCGCTGCACCTGCCGAAACAGGGTCCGGACTCGTCCGGCCGTGCTACATGTTCGGGCAGTTGGCGTTGCTGGTCCCACCCGAACCGCCTGGGCTCCCCGAGCCGCTCGAAGCGCTCGGGGCTGCGGAGGCCGACGGATCGGGACTCGCCGCGCTGACGACGGCGACGCCGCCGATTGCCATCAAACCGATGGCGAGCATGATCGTCGCCGCGAGCTTCTGCGGGCCCGAGAGGACGCCGTCCGGGGGCCCCTCTGCGGGTTCTGGAACGCCTGGGTCATGGGTTTCCATGTGCTTCCTTTCAATTCGGGTTGCCGATGTGGAGGCTCAACGCGTTCAGCACATAAGCGAGGCTCCAATTGCGGTGGACCGCATGCCGCCAGTGTTTGGCGGGCACCCTGTCGATTCGGTTACGCCTCGGAGCTCACGGCGGGCGCGACGCGGTAGACGATCCCGCTCGTCCAATCGCCCACGAACAGCGCCCCGTCCGGGCCGACCGCGACCGGCACCGGATTCTTCAGGCCGGTCAGGAACGGCTGGACCGTGCCGACGTAGCTCGAGCCGACCTTCTCGAGCGACACTCGCAGGACCTTGCCGAGAGCCCACTCGGCGACGACCCCCGCGGTCCCGATCGTCGAGCCCAATTCGCCCGTGACGATTGCCACTCCGCTCACCGCCGCGTGCCTGTCGAGGTCAGCAGTTGGGGACGGAACGCCGCTACACACGGAGCCGCCCTGCCCGTAACAGTCGGGAAAGCCCCACTTGTCGCCTGCCTGGACCATGGCAAGCCAATCGCCCGGCGTCTGTTCCCCAAGATCATCGCGCTGGTTCATCGTGACGAAAAGGTCGCTTGTGCCGGGATAGAAGGCGAGGCCGACAGGAGCCCGAATGCCGCTCGCCTCCACGCGCAGGTCCGTGCCGTCGGGCAGGAACGACACCACCGCCGCGGAGTATTCCGACGTCCCAGCTGCGTGGTCCGAAGGCGCGGAAATGCCCAACCAGAACCGCCCGTCGGGCGCGAGGGCGATGCCATTGACCTCGCCGAGACCGGCCGGCAGGCTAACGACCGTTCGAGCCCTGGAAAAGGAGGTTCCATCGAAGCCCGAATACGCCGCGACACCTCCCTTTGAGCTGACATAGAGCTCGCTCCGGTACCACGCGAGGCCAAGCGGTGTATGCAGATTGGCGATGACCCTTTTCGGGCTGGCGCCCAGTTCGGTGGTCACGTACACGCCGTCCCGGCCGGCATCCGTGTAGTCGGCCGACGCCATCCACAGGGCCCCTTGCGCGTCCCACGCGAAGGCAGACACTTTCGGAAGACCCTGCGCATAAACCGTCGCCGCGAGGCCAGGCGGCCCCTGGAGCCCGGCGCCGATGTCGGCCAGAACCGGACCGGCCGCTGCCGACGGGGCGGCAGCACCGCGACAGCCAACGAGCACGATCATTGAGACCGCGAGCGCGGCCAAGCGACGTCCATCCATGTCGGCGGCATGGTCGTCACTCAAATCTGTCGAAACCGTGACGCCCGTGGGCAAGTCGGCGCGGCCCACCCGATTCGCGAGAAGGCTTGCCTAATCGTCGCTGCGGTCGTTACGGTGGCCGACGTGTAATTCAGTTGGCCGAAGGAGGAACCCCATGCCCGACGCCAAGGGGAGCGGCACCCGCGAGGATCCCTGGCAGCTCAAGACGCCGCCCGGCACATCCGACTACCAGATGTGGCGAGATGAGGCCAGCGATCCACCCGCGATCGTCTGCCAGGTGGGTGCGACCCAGCTCAAATATCAGCTTCGAGCGATCGAAGACCTGCACACATGGCTCAGGGAGCAGGGCGACTGGGTGCCACTCGGGGCTGCCGACGAGCAGAAGGCCGCGACCGACGGAACCGTCGAGGCGTGGGGCCGCTCGCCGGGCAATCCCGTCGGCGGCTGGTACGGCCTACGGAAGGGCTACCGAGGCCGATTCGGCATGTACATGCCGCCGCTGCTCGAAGCACTTGGACTCGCCGAGGTCACCCACGACGCGAAGAACAACCGAATACGGGCGAAATGACGTCACCCGCGGGCCCCTTAGCTCGCGTCCGCGCCTCCACCGGTGCCGCTCGAAACCGTTTCGGCAGGCGGCTTGTCCCAACCCTGTGAACTGACGTCACCCTTGGGAACCGACAGCTCGACGCGATGTTCCTCGACGTCGGCGATCGCCGTAGCCGGAACGTAGAAGTCCTTCGAGAAGAGCCCGCCGGTCTTGATGTGAATGTAGTTCGGGCCCATGGACACCACGTCTCCGATCTTCGCGCCGGTCGCATCGAAGACTTCCCAGCCGGGCTGAATCCCGTGAATGTCGATCATGGTCATGGAGACCTCCCTTCGCACCCTGACTGTGTTGCACGAAGGTCGAAGCGACAGCGACAGCGCGCGTCAAGCGAGTCTCACATCTTCGTTACATCGCCGTTGCTGCAGAGGCCGACGGTGTTGCAGCGTCGTTCTGGGCCGGCGAGGGCGTGCGCGACCCGGCGACCAGCAGCCCGTCCTGGTACACGGCCCGGACCCGACCGCTGAGGCCCTCGAAATCCAGTGGGTCACCGGACACGAGCACGAGGTCCGCGCGCTTGCCCGTCTCGATCGTCCCGAGCTCGGATGCCAGGCCGAGCAGCTCCGCAGCTGTTCGGGTCGTCGCCACGAGTGCCTGGACCGGTGTCATGCCTCCAGCCACCATGAGTGCCAGCTCGCGCAGGTTCTCGCCGTGCGGTGTCACTCCACTGTCGGTGCCCATTGCGATTCGGACTCCTGCCTCGACCGCGCGCCGGAACGCATCGCGATGGATGTCGACGACTTCGCGTGCCTTGCGTACCGCGGCCTCCGGGATGGAGGCGCCGCCTGCGGCGGCATCGATGACGCCCTGCGGGGCGACCAGCGTTGGAACGAGGAAAGTCCCATGCTCGAGCATCATCGAGATGGCCTCCTCGTCCAGGAAGATGCCGTGTTCGATCGAGCGAACCCCCGCTCGGATCGCGGCCTTGATGCCGGGCGCGCCCTGAGCGTGAGCCATGACCGTGACCCCGGCCGCCTCGGCCTCGGCCGACACGACAGCCAGCTCGTCGTCCCGGAAATGGCCGTGGCGCGGATCGTCGCGCGGTGACAGGACACCGCCGGAGGTCGCGATCTTGATCACGTCCGCACCGGCTCGCAGCAGCTCGCGAACCATGCGTCTCACCTCCTCAGGGCCGTCCACGACCCCGCTCGGCCGCCCGGGGTGGGGAAGGAAGAGGGGCACCTCGAT
>WNGJ01010231.1_pt1 | contig 10008 bp, 11 predicted proteins | sample 5400611 | NCBI WGS metagenome assembly WNGJ01 (sample SAMN13153375, study PRJNA577476) | soil metagenome | isolation source: 40 cm soil or saprolite under Garry oak tree replicate 1 | place: USA:California | collected 2016-06-15
CGGAAGCCTCAAAATGAGACGCTTTTGGGAGTCCGCACTGGAAATGCCGTAACGGGCGTACCCCGTTCGCGAGTTCGAATCTCGCCCGCTCCGCCACCATATCCGGTAGCCGCTGAGCCGCTAGCCCCTCGGTCTCGTGATAGTGGCGGTCGCAAACGAACGGACTCCCTGAGCGTCGCGGCATTTCCTGAAAATCCTCTCTGTCGGATCGGAAATGCCGCGACCCGGTTGAGTAACAGGGCTGTAGGGCGGCAAAACTCGATTCGACTTCAAGCGGCCCGAATGTGCACGCGGTGCAGCGCCGCCCGAGACTCATGGTGACAGCAGTCGTCCGCCCGTAATTGCCGCCGCTGAGGAGTGGACTCCGCAGCCCGGCGATGCGGACGGCGCAGGTAGCTCGCATGTCGGCAAACCTGAGCCCGGGTAATGCATGCCTAGATTTCCCTGGGAGCGACTCGGTGCGGCCCCAGGGCTCCGGCGCGATGGAAGGCGCACGAACTCTGGTGAACCTCGGGCGGAGGTCTGCAAAACATCGACCGCGGGTTCGAATCCCGCGCTCGCCTTCAATTTCTGAATACAATTTCTAAGAAAACGGCCCAAAACACGTCTTCCAAGGATCGGCTTACCACGGCTACCGCCATTTGGCCACACCGCGAGGGAGCCAGCGACAGACACCTGTCGCAGCGCCAATCTACCGTTTGGGAGAGTCCTGAGACAGCAGACACGGTCAAGACCCATACAATACGGTTGACCTAATGTTGCCCGACACTCAGGCGAAACATTAAGGCGGTGTCGAATGCCTAGCTCTATCGGTGTCCGGAAACTTGCCGTTTTGCTCCTCCTCAACGCACCGGACTCGCACGGTCATGAGGGGCGGCCCATTCAGGGGATGACCCGGCTGCAGAAACTGCTCTTTCTAGTGTGGAAGGATCTTGGCCACGTATCATCCGACCGAGAGCTCGAAGTCGACTTCAGCTTTGAGCCAGAGCGTTTTGGTCCTGCCGATACCAAGCTATATGCGGACCTCGATCTCCTTACGGCTCTGAAACACGTTGATAGGTCTGACGGCGACTCCGATTCGTCGAGCCAACTGAGCATCGAAGAGGCCACGGAGGACGATCTGAGCTTCGATTACCTGATGGGAGACGAAGAGGTGGCGAGGGACTATGCGGGCGTAGAGAAGACAGAGGTCACGTTTCGCATAACCGAGTCCGGTATCCACCTCCTGAAGCGTCTCGAAGCAGGCATGAGCGGGAGAAGCCTCGAACTCTTCAAACGGCTGTCGAAGACCGCAGCGGATATTCGGAAGCAGTATGGTGACTGGCCACTCGAGAAGCTGCTTCGCTTCGTGTACTCAAAGTACCCCGATATGACAACATCATCCGAAATTAGAGGACGTGTTCTCGGAAAATACTGAGAGGTGTCCTTACAGGCGGGGGAGAGGTGTCATTACCAGCGGGGGTTGATCAAGGGTACGTCCTTTGTCTTTTGTGGATTCTCCTTGCGCTCGCGTTTCTCACGGCGGCGCATGAACTCTCGGATGTCGGTAGTCTCCGTCAGGCAGTCCAGGCCCGCACCTTCGCAAGGCTGCTGGCCCTCAACGAGTATCTAGGCCGCCAAATTGACACGCAGTGGGGCCGCGATCGAAACGACGACATCATCCCTGACCTCGCCAGCCTTCGTCAGCTCAAAAACCGCGTTGACCGAGCCGCACATCTCGACTCGCTTATCGACCGACGCGTTCAGGCGGGTGAGGTTTGCCGGGTGGTGTCGGTAAGCCAGATTATCTTGGCGGTTCTTGCGGCTGCCTTGCTGTTTTCCAAGGCTTTCCCTGCAGATGCGCTTTGGCTCTTCGGGCGTATTGCCTTCGCGCTAACAACTGCAGTTGTGCTGGTTCTCCTTCTTTCCATGACCCTCGCCGGTTTACGCGTCTCGCATGGCCAGGATTTTTGAGAGTGCGCATCCGTGAGGAAGCCGTATGCGTTGCGATTGTCGTCCGCATGGAGCGCCGTGGTTATAAAACGCACCGAGAGTTTCCAATCTTGGGCAAGGTAGCCGACGTATATGCAGTGCATCCCAGAACCGGAGTTACAGTAAGCGTGGAATGCAAAGAGCGAGACTGGGGCCGTGGGGTTTTGCAGGCAAGGGTCTACCAGGGCGCGAGCGACTACGTTTACATGGCGCTACCGCGAAAGCAACCGAGCGCGAGAGTTCTCCAGACCCTTGAGGAGAGAGGAATAGGGCTCATACTGGTGGACGAGCAGGGCCGCACCCGGCAAGTTTTGGATGCGAGACGCGCAAGCCACTTCACTCCCGTGCTTCACCAAAGGGCGAAGCAAAACTTCGAGGCCATGAAATGCGCTCTGCCGTAGTTGGGAAGTTTCAGCATTACATTCGCCTAGGTACCCACGCAGAGAAGGAGTACCTAACAAAAGCAAAGCCCCTGTTCGATGGACTGGCCCTAAATGCCAACCTCGTCGAAGCGACTCGCTCGGCGTTGGCCGTGTTCGCAATTACATTGGGCAAGCGGTTCATCGTCGATCCTGTGACCTATGCTTTTGCTCTCGATCCAGTCCTGTTGCGGTCGACTTCTAAGAAGCCATCGCCACAACGGCCTGTCCGCGCCACTTTCAAGGCACTGGCCGACCAATACATGTTGCCTTCGAAGGATCATCTGGGAAAGCGACCCTTGACTCCCAAAGAGTTCGATGAAACCACTTTGGCGACCTTCGTTGATCATGTGCTGAAATATCAAACGACTCGACTTACATCGGCCCTTGCTGAAAATGCGGACTTCTTGACGAGTGAGGTTACAGCGAGCGGAACTGCCTTAAGTCCCGCTCTGCCCATGGCCCCCTATTTCGTTGACGACTTCAGCGGTGAATGGCGCAAGACGAATATGGACTGCTTGAGGATCGCTCATGAGCTAGGCGGTCCCGCACAGGGGATGGTTGCGTTCGACAACCGTCTGGCGACTCCGGCTAGCCTTTGGCAACTCGTCTCGGAATATTTGCAATCGCCGCTGAAGCAATTCTGGATATGGCCGACCGATTTGGACGAGCACTACACCCCAGAGCCATCTTTGAAAGGGTACGCCGACGCCGTGGCGAGGCTTTCGGGCGAGAAGACGGTAATCGCCGCTTACGGAGGGTTTTTCGCGATTCTGCTGTATTTTCGAGGCTTGGCCGGAGTGTGTCACGGTGTTGGCTACGGTGATAAGCGCGATCTCGAACCAGTCCTTGGTGGGGGAATCCCTCCGGCTAGGTTCTACTTGCGTGCGATCCGGGATACGATTGCGATAGGCGATCTTCCAGTAGTAGCCGCAGGCCTGACGGATGATGACTTCCGCAAACTTGTTTGCTCCTGCCAGATTTGTGCCGGACTTTTGGAGCGAGGTGGGGTCGCCAACTTACTGGCCGAACTGACCGCGACCGAGTTCCGCCAGAGTCCCGCAAGAGGAGTTGTCGAAGTTCCGACGGGCCGCGTTTACCGGCTCACTCGCAACCACTTCCTTTTGAATCGGCACACCGAAATCCGAGAGGTAACAACCGCGGCTTCGTTCCAACAGCTTGCTGAAAGTATCTTGAATCAAGCTCAATGGGCCGCACACCGCCTCAGCCTTACTTCAACAAGGCACATCAACAATTGGCTTAAAGCGGCGGATCCCGCGTGACGAACGATTAATGCGAACATGGTCCTTGCGGTAGGTTTCGCTGCTCTCGCGCACCTTGGGGGTAGGTCCGGCCAACGCCAGACCATAAAAGCTCTCCACCCCACTCTTCCGTGCCCCCAAACCCTAGTGTCCGCCGAAGACTTTGATAATTTCAATTAAGCCGCCCAGAAAACCTATGAATAATGCAATCGGCTTGAACGCCCCCGGAACTCTGCCGATAAGCCGACCAGCTTGAATCATTGGATTCCGCTGAAGACTCGCCACCTCAAGCTCCAGGCGAGCTATGCGGCTAGGTGGCTGTCGCTGTCTTGGTACGGCCATCGCCGTTGGGAAGGGAAGGGAGAAGGGCCGGGTTCAAGGACCAAGTATTGCCATCCTTCCAGAACCGATCCGGGTGACTCTTTAGGGCATTGATGACGCTGATGAGGCTGCTGTTTTTCCCGTGGATTAGTTTGCCCTCTGCCACGAGAATGTCTAGCAAGTCCCGGCTTGTCGCCTCACCCTTTACGCGAAGAACTGCCTCGCAAGCGTTGGTCAGCGTCTTCGATTTCAATTTCAGGTGTGCGTATGGCGAAGGAATCTCCTCGTCGATTACGGTGAATGGATCGAACTCTCGGACGACAGCGGCTACAGACTCAAGACGCTTTATTTCCTCGCTAACGGCTACACGTTTTTGATCAAGTTGAGTTAGCTCGGAGCGCAATTCACGCAGCCGACCCGTCATCCGCTTAAGCGCGCGGTCCATAATACGCCTTAGACTATACCAAACCAGGTATAAGGCGGCTTAGGTAACCTAGCCCTTCGCGTCGGGCCAGTGAAATGACCGTCGATCCGACGTTCGCGTACTCGTCGATGTCCTTCGGCTAGCTGCATGCCGACGACTTCTGTCAGCCACATAAGTTAGGGCTTGGCTTGGGAAATGAAGAGATGGGCGATCTTCGGCGCGTCCGTTCTCAGGACGACACCTTGTGGCGGTATTTCCGAAGGCCCTTCCTTATAGGCTTGACCGCCACACCACGGACAAGGCTCCCCACCGATCCGTGCCATGAGAGTCGTGGTGTTGGCTCCGATCAAAGGCGACGAGAACGCGTGAGGGTCGCAAATCGCGTGATAGACCACCTTGTGGCCGCACTCGTGGACGACATCCCAGGCGTACCAAGTGTGTTCCTCGTACTCGTCAGCGTCCGTACCGCATCGGCGACAGTTCATTTCCGCTGAAGGACTTGCTCGCGCCCTGTCTCCGGGTCTACGAGCACGATTTCGAAGAGGTCTTCGAAGGCGCACTTGAAGTATTTGGTGAACTGTTCCTGAAGTTTTGGCCCCGGCCTGCGCGCCCCACTCTCGATAGCCGGGATGTAGTTCTGCGAGATGCCCAGGTCATGGGCAAGCTGACGTTGGGTTAGTCCGTGAGCCTCTCTGACCTTCTTTAAGCTAACCGCCCGAACCTCGATCTTCACGGCCTTCAGTATGTCAAGCGGGAAGCCGTTTTCGACGAGTTATCCACGGGCGCTATCCACAACGAAGTAGATTCTTGGGGGAAAAACCTCCGAACAAAGGTTCCTCCTTGACACTCAAAAGGCTGTTTGCTAAAACTGGCGAACGCCTATTCGGGCAAGGCTTACGGACCTTATAGTTAGCTCGCAGGAGCGTCCTTGGCAAGAGATACAACGCACGGACTCCCGCTCTTCTCAACATCGACCGAGCAGAGCTTTTTCCAAGCGAAGCGCCAGTGGTCTAAGAAGATCAAGGATCGCGTCTTAGCCAGCTACCTGACCCCGTATCTCACGATGGTTGCTACTCTGCGAAAGAGAAGAATCATCCTCATCGACGCATTTGCGGGACCGGGGTTGTTTCAAGACGGCAGCAAGGGATCACCCCTCATCATTTGCGAGGCAGCCGATCAGCACGTTCCTGATCAGTACGAAGCCATCTTCGTTAATAAGGACGCTGACCATCACCGAAGGCTGTCTGAGGCATTGCAGCCACGCATTGCCGCAGGTCGCGCTACTTGCATTCGTGGCGATGCGCACGACCTTCTTAAAGTCCTCGGAGAGAGCGTTCAAGAGCAGACGATCTTTCTTTACTTAGACCCCTTTGGCCTTAGTGGATGTGATTTCCCAACCCTCAAGTTATTCCTGACGCGTCCCAAGCAGTACAGCACCGAAATTCTTATCAACATCAGCCCCCGAGCCATTCATCGGCTGGCAGCTATGGATGCAGTGCGCGAAGGAAGAATCACACCCCAGGTTGAAGCGCTAAATGCGACTCTCACGGCAGTGCTCGGAGGCGGCTACTGGCGTGAGTTCTTGGCGGATGAAAGCATGACGCCAGCCGAACGCGCTGCCGAGGTAGTGAAGGAATATCAGCGACGCCTGGGTCAGTACCTTCCATATGTTGGATCCTGTCCAGTCCGGGAGGGGGAAAGCAAGGCGATCAAGTACTACATGACCTTTTGTTCGCGGCATCCCTTTGCCTTGCTGTTGATGAACGATCAGATGTGCAAGGCGTACAACGAGTTCATGCATGAGGGTTGGTCGCGGGACACGCTCTTCGAGCGCATGAGCTGGCGGGAAGGACGCGACCTGAAGCCGTTGATGGAGATGATCGTCGAAAGACTGGGCCGGGGATCGTTCGCACGAAAGGAGCTAAACGTACGGATAGTCCGCGATCACTTCATGAAATGGACCACATCCGAATACATCGAGGCCGTCAAGCGTCTCGTGATGCAACGACGGATCGAGTTTGTCGATGTGACCGGAACCGGACGGCTTAACGACCAAAGCCTGCTACGACTTCCAAAACCTCCACCTGCCGCTATAAGTCGCCCCGCTTAGAATGCGGCAGTGGCAAGCCACTCAGCAATTGAATGGACCGACGCGACATGGAATCCGGTTACGGGTTGCAGCAAAGTTAGCCCAGGCTGTGCCCACTGCTACGCCGAGACGTTTGCTGAACGCTTTCGCGGCACCCCAGGTCATCCGTACGAAAGGGGCTTTGACCTTCAACTCTGGCCGCAGCGACTAAACCTACCGCTTACTTGGCATCACCCTCGGCGCATCTTCGTCAACTCCATGAGCGATCTCTTCCACGAGGACATTCCAGTGGAGTTCGTTCAGCAAATCTTCGCGGTCATGCAGCAATGCCACTGGCACCAATTCCAAATCCTGACTAAACGGCATGCTCGGCTTGCATCCTTGGCCGCAGTGCTCCCATGGCCCGAAAACGTGTGGATGGGCGTCTCAATAGAAAATCGTCGCTTCGTCCAACGAGCCGACTACCTGCGGCAGGTTCCATCGGCGGTTCGCTTCATCAGTGCTGAGCCCTTGCTCGGGCGGCTCGAAGGGCTTGACCTAACAGGGATCGATTGGCTCATTGCCGGTGGGGAATCGGGTGCGAAGCATCGGCCTATGAAAATCGAGTGGGTCCGTGAGCTACGAGATCGGTGCCTTGCCGAGGGCGTCGCCTTCTTCTTCAAGCAATGGGGAGGCCGTTATTCGAAGCAGGGAGGGCGCGTCCTGGATGATCGCGAGTGGTCACAGCTACCCAGCGCTGACCCAGGCCGAGGAACGGACGAGCGGGCCAAGGTAGCAAGCTAGAACGCCTACACTTCGGGCATCGTGAGTGACGATTGGTGTGCGGACAAGTGGACCGTCCTCGATGAAGCTTCTCGATGGACGGCAGGTGATAGGGCTGGCCTTGACGACTTGGAGAGCAAGGTCACGCGCGATTGGTCGGATCTGAGCAAGGACGATCAGGACCGACTCCACGATGAACTCGGACATCTCTAGCCACTGAAGACGGCGTGATGGGGCGGCGCTAGACGTGGACTGGATCGTCGCTCTCGAAATTGCGGTCGCTGGTGCATTGATAGCTGCCGCGATTCTGTTTGTTCTGGGGAAGGTGTGGCCTCCGCTTTTCGTCTGGCTACGCATGGTGCGCCATCGAATCTGGCAAGCTATCACCGTGTTTCGACAACGCCCTACGGCACCGTCCGAGCCGAGCATCAACATCGACTTCATGGAAGGTGGGCGTGCAATCGCGAACCAAATCGACATCGACCTTCGAAGCGACGCGCCGATCAGCATCCAGCTTCATGCCCCAATCCCACAGCTTTTTCTTTGGTTTTTGATCGTGAATCGGAGTCCATTGGATTTGCAATTCGACCGAATGATCTTCACGCTCTGGATCAATCAGCCCGTGATCTTTCAGGCTTCCATCCTGACGCGTCAGCCATTCTCACGAGGCGAACGTAGGGAAAGCGTCTATTTTTCCGGTCATCTCGACACGACACAGGTCGCAGAAATCACGAGGTTGATGACTCCGCAAGGCTTTCTTGAAGTCGTCCGCCTTGACGTGACTGTTTACTTTCAGGCGCGAGAGGGCTGGATCGAGGTAACGAGGAACATTCAGAGAACGAAGGTGCCAGTCGGCTAAACTCTCGCCCCTGGTTACTGACCGTAAGTCTTCTGAATTTTTTGGATTCTCTCGGGGATGCCCCAAGCATCGCGGACTTGATCGTTGTTCTTCAGGGCTTCATCCAGGGAGCGCAGGAGATCGGGGGTCCAGCTTTTGACTCGTTCCAACAGGGAAGTGTCGTTTCTTGCTTCAAGATAGGAACGAGCGGCAGCCAACTTCGCGAGAAGCGCACGCGTCATCTCGTTGACGGTCAACTGGTTATCGGTGAGCGTCCTATAGATATCACCGGCGAGTTCTGCCGCTGTGCGACCTCGGCCGGGTAGGGCTTGGTAGCGGGCGAAGAATCCGTACGGATCAATATCAACTTTGATCGGGACGATGAGAACCCTGCGTTTGAGGCAATAACCGACCTCTTGATCCGTCCAAAGGCTTTGATGGAAGTCGTCGGTTAGATAGGCAGCCATCGCATGACATGTTTCGAGGGCGAGTTGTATTTCTTCAAGCCACTCAGCCGTTGGAGTGATATCGGAATGCGCGACGAAGCCGTCGATGCCGTACTCGGAAAGCGCACCTTTCAAGTTGGTGATGAATCCCTTCTGCGAATGAACGTGGCTGATGAAAAGCCGAAAGTGGTCGGCAGGCCATCGGCCCTGTGCGGAGATGTTCGACGGGTGACTCTCGCCAAACAGGTATTCGTTGAGTTGAGTGAGGTTGTCGTCGGTTCCGTTTTCCAACATCGCAAGGCAGTATTGGAGCCGGTCGTTCCCGCGCCAGTCGTCGGTCCACGGAATGCCGAACTGCCTTAGGGTCAGGTCGATTTCGGGCCAATCGGACTCGCTTAGGCGTTGAGCGAGTCGTTTGATTAGCGTTACGCGCTCCCCCGGCTTCATAGCACCTTGTCCAGACGAGGATAGTGCCGTTGAGGGGATCAAACAGGACGGTCACCACGGCCCGTCCCGATGGCTGCCCTAACCACGGGGATACCTACCCTGCTTACCTGCACCCCTGCGGCCTCGTAGTCTTGATAGTTCGGCTATCTCTTCCGAGGATATTCGAGGCTTCGTTGACTAACGTACATAGAGGGATAGGCGCTCTTCGCCGCTCGCGGCTATCATCGCCCGCTGGAAACGCATCGAGCCGGATGGCTCCCTGTAGCGATATCGCCGAGGCATTGGCAATCACGCCGCTCGGTCATACACGCTATGTCCGTTGTCCCAGTAACTGTCAAATACATGCTGGTACACTGCGTCGCACTTTTGCGCATACAGCTGTCGAGAGAACGCCTCCGGTAGCCGATCCAGCGTCTCCTCGACCGCCACGCGCACAGCCGCGCGCGTGTTCTGCTCCTTTCGCCAATCGAGGACGATTTTGTCGCGCTTGAGGATCGTCAGCAGCTCCTCCGCGACCTTCTTCACCTGAACTTTCTCATGCTCCGAAAGTTCTGGTGCGGGCCTCATCAGTAAGTCAAAGATCGCGAGTTGCTCCTCGGTCAGCCCTTCGGAGAGAGCGCGTGTCTCCTCCTCGGTGAGCGACCTTCGAAATGCCAGCAGCTCCTGGAAGAAGGCCTCGGTGTTCATGCTACCGGCGTTGTAGTCGGCAACGAGCTTCTCGAACCGCTCCACGAGGTCAACCCGGGCCGGGTTGAGGCGGACTAAAGCGGCAATCCGAGCCGACAGCAGCGACCGCAGGCGCTGAGCCGCGGTGCGCGGCCGTCCCTGCTTGAACGCCTCTTCGAGCCCCTTCCAGTCCACCGCTGCAAGATCGAACAGGGCCTCCGCTTCGCTGTCCGGGATCAAGTACTCCTCGGCGGCAACGGATTCGTCCAGCAGTTGTCCGACGCTGCCCATCACGCCGGAGACGTCGGCTCTTTCCGTATAGGCGGCGATGCCGTCGGCGAGGAACTTGACTACAGCCCGCAG
>WNGJ01010233.1_pt1 | contig 10008 bp, 3 predicted proteins | sample 5400611 | NCBI WGS metagenome assembly WNGJ01 (sample SAMN13153375, study PRJNA577476) | soil metagenome | isolation source: 40 cm soil or saprolite under Garry oak tree replicate 1 | place: USA:California | collected 2016-06-15
CGGAACGAGCCGCATGACGACCGGATCCCTCGTACTGAACGGCGTGCTGGTCGCGACCGGGGGGGACATCAACCAGGGCGTGGGGGGCGTGGTGATCCCAGTGACCCTCCAGGCGCAGAATTCGTTCCAGCTGGGGGCGCGCGCCAACCCGAGCGGCTTCCTGGACGTGCGCTTCACGGCAACGGATACCACCCGGCCCACGATGACGCTGAACGGCACTAATCCTCGCCGTCGCGCTCGCGCTGAGCGCGTGCAGTCGATCTGAGCCGCGAGGTGCCAGTGCGTCCCGGGCGTCGGTCCTCGCGGACACGCCCCAGCCTGCGCCGCGAGACTCAATTCTGAAGCTGCTTCATGAATACGCCCGGAGGTTCGGCGATGACCGCGCGACGGTGATCTCCCGGCTCGGAGCATCACGTCACGTCGCCACCAGAACGGCAACCAATGGGATCGACACGCTGTTCCTCCTCGAATATCCCAGTGCATCGTTCCTTGCGAGCAGGGAGTCTGCAGACCACAGGGAGATTCTGCCGGAATATCCGAGCGTGGGGGCCACTGCCCGGGCTCCCTCCGGTCATTACCTTCGGCTTGACGACTCGGTCGCACCTTCTCACGATTCTCGGGCCCCCTAACTACACAAGGGTTCTCTCGGACTCCACCGTGCTCAGCTATCAACTGCCGAGCGCGACGGATCTCATCGAGTCCTGCATAGTCCGGGATACAGTGCGCGTTCTGCGCTGGCGATCCTATATGGGCTACCGGTAGAGTGCCTACGACTCGATGACGGTCATTCTCGTCTAGGCGTTCCACCCTCGCGATCGCCGCGAAGGCGTACCCCGTAGAATCCGGGGGGCCGCCCCCCAGTAAAACTGCAGGATACCGTTCCCCGCGATGCGCGGGCATGCTGCGGGCTGAGCCCTTAGCCCCGAGCGTGTCCCATGCGACCGAAGCTCCCGTTTGCTCCGCAGCCCTTCTTCCGCATCCCCGCACGCGGCGGCGCGCGCCTGGCGGCCGTGGCGTCGCTGCTCGGCGGGGTCGTCGTCGCCGCGCTGGCGCCCCGCGCCATCCGGTCGGCGGCACCCCGGCCGGCGGAACCGGCTGCTCCCCTCGCCGTGGCGTCGGGCGACACGCAGGTCGTCTACGGACCCAGCCGATTCGACACGCCGACAGGCACCCCGACACTCCACGTGGAGCGCTTCGCCCTCGCGGTCGTGCCGGGCCGGCGCTACACGCTGCGGGTGGACAACGGGGCGCCCGACGGCTCGCACCGCGTGAGCGGCGGCTCGGTGACCCTCAACGGCAGCCAAATCCTCTCCACGGCCGATCTCGGGTCCGGCGCCTCCGGCTGGAGCCGGGTGGTGCAGCCGCTGTCGGAGGACACCATCCAGGTGACGGTGCAGGGCACCGCAGGGGCGTACGTCACGGCGTCCCTCCTCTCCACGCCGGACGCGAGCTTCTTCGTGTTCGGGCCGGAACGGTTCATCCGTCCGAGTGGCGCGCCGGTCACCGAGACGCGGCATTTCACGATCTCGAGCACCGCCGCGGCTCCCTACCGCATGTGCATCGTGAACGGCAACGCGAACGGCACGCTCCGCATCTCGAGCGCCACGATCATGGTGAACGGCGTGTCGGTCGTGACCACGAGCGAGCTGAACCAGCATGTGGGCGGGCTGATGAAGCAAGTGACCCTGCAGCGGGACAACACGATCACCATTAGCCTGAACGCCACGCCGGGCAGTTTTATCGACCTCTGCTTCAACGCCACGGACGTGACGCCGCCGGTTATCACGATCGCCCAGCCGCCCAACCACTTCATCACGCGCGACGCGCAGGTCGGGGTGGCGGGCAGTGTGCAGGACGAGACGGCGACGACCGTGCGAGTGAACGGGCAGCCCGCGTCGATGAGCGGGGCGAGCTTCACCGCGACGGTGCCTCTGGCCGCCGAGGGCAACAACGTCATTCACGTCGTGGCGACCGACGCCGCGGGACACAGCACCGATTCGAGCCGCACGGTCATTCACGACACCCAGCCGCCCGTGCTCACGCTCACGAGTCCAGCGGACGGGTTGATCACCAAGGATACGACCGCCACCGTCTCGGGCACCGTGACGGATCTGACTGCCGTGACCGTCAACGTGAACGGGATTCCGCTGCCCGTGGACTCGACCGGCGCGTTCCACGGCGCGGTCGCGCTCAGCGAGGGCAGTAACATCCTCACCGTCACGGCGACCGACGCGGCCGGCAACGCGACGAGCCAGGTCCGCACCGTCACCCGCGACACGCATGCCCCGGTGTTGGCGGTGACGGCCCCCACAAATGGCCTGATCACGAACCACACCCCCGTCACGGTGTCCGGGTCCGTCACCGACGTGTCGGCGGTGACCGTGGCCGTGAACGGCACGCCCTTCACGGTCGGCGCTGACGGGCACTTCACTGGATCGGTCGCGCTGACCGAGGGCGCGAACACCCTGACGACCGTGGCGACCGACGCGGCTGGGAACGCGACCACCGACACGCGCTCGGTCACGCTCGACACGCACCCGCCGGCGCTTGCCGTGACGGCCCCGACCGATGGTCTCATCACGAAGCAGACGCCGGTCACGGTGTCGGGGACCGTCACCGACGCCACGCCTGTAACCGTGGATGTGAATGGCGTCCCGTTGCCAGTGGATGGGGCCGGTGTCTTCACCGGTCAGGTCCCGCTCGCCGAGGGCGCGAATCCGCTCACCGTGACGGCGCACGATGCGGCGACCAACACCGCGACCGTCGTGCGGATCGTCACGCTCGACACCCACGCGCCGGCGATCGCGGTGACGCAGCCTGCCGACGGCGACATCATCAACGCGGCGTCGGTGACCACCACGGGCACCGTGACGGACGCGACCGCGAGCACCCTCACGGTGAACGGCAATCCGGTCCCGTTGGGCTCCGGCGGCGCGTTCTCGGTCGAGGTGCCGCTCGCCCCCAGCGCGAATACGATCACCTACGCGGCGACCGACGCCGCCGGTAACAGCGCGACGACGAGCATCACCGTCACCCGCCGCACGTCTAACCTGCCGCCCGACCCTGTGATGGTGGCGAGCGTCGTAAACCGTGCCGAAGTCACCACGATCGGCGCCAACACCTCGTTCCTCTATAGCGGTGCGACACCGATCCAGACGGGGGTCGCCGCCGGCACGATCAATCCCGTGCGCGCCGCGGTGCTGCGCGGCCGCGTGCTCGACAAGACGTTCGCGCCGCTGGGCGGTGCCACGGTCACCATCCTCGGGCACGCCGAGCTGGGCCAGACGCTGTCGCGTGAGGATGGGGGGTACGACCTGGCCGTGAACGGCGGCGGCCGGCTCACGCTGAGCTTTGTGAAGGACGGCTATTTCCCGGCCCAACGCGCGGCGGATGTCTCGTGGCAGGACTACACGACGCTCGACGACGTGATCCTGCTCCAGCCCGATCCGGCAGTCACCGTCGTCGATCTCACGTCGCAAACGCCGCCCGTGGCGCGTGCCAGCGTCGTCTCGGATGCCGACGGCCCGCGGCAGGCCACGCTGATCTTCAAGCCCGGGAACAGCGCGATCCTCACGCGTGCCGACGGCACGCAGCAAGCGATTACCTCGCTCAGCATCCGCGCCACGGAGTACACGGTGGGCGACAGCGGCGAGTTGTCGATGCCGGCGGCGCTGCCGCCCGCGAGCCAGTACACGTATGCCGTCCAGCTGAGTGCGGACGAGCAGCTCGCGGCGGGCGTCGGCGCGCAGGTCACGTTCGCGCAGCCCGTCCCGTTCTATGTCGAGAACTTCCTGCACGTGCCCGTGGGGACGGCGGTGCCCACGGGGGGCTACGACGCCGCCACGGGCACCTGGGTGCCCGAGCCGAACGGCAAGGTCATCAAGGTGCTGGGCAAGGACGCGAACGGCCGGGCTCTGGTGGATATCACGGGGGACGGCCAGGCCGACCCGCCGAGCGCCTTGGCGGCACTCGGCATCGACGACTACGAGCTGCTGCAGCTGGGCGGCACGTATCCGGCCGGTTCTGATCTGTGGCGTGCGTTGGCGCCGCGGCTCGAGCCGGAGGACTTGAACTTCCCATTCATTTTCGTCGGGACGACGCCGACCGACGGCAAGGTGAAGGCCGGGTGCAGCTCGCGCGAAGGAGATCCGATCCGGTGCCAGCTCCAGGCGCAGACCGCGTTCCAGGCGGTGGGCATCGTGGGCAGTCCCTTCACGCTCAACTACGCGAGCGATCGCACGCAGGGGAACGCCGCCGATCGCAAGCTCGACATCACGTTGACCGGGCCCACGCTTCAGGCGCAGCTGCTCAGGGTGGAGCTCGAGGTGGACGTGGCGGGCAAGCGGTTCACGGGATCGTTCCCGCCGACGCCGAACCTCACCTACGCGTTCAGCTGGGACGGGAAGGACATCTACGGGCGACTGACGCAGGGCACGCAACCGGCGACGGTGCTCATCGGGTATGTGTTCCCGGTGCAGTATGCGGCGCCGGCGAATGCCACAGACGCGTTCGGGCTACCGTGCGCGCCGACCGGCACAGGATCGGCGTGCTCGATCATCTCCAACGCGCAGACCGGCGCCCGAGCCGAGCGCACGCTGGTGCAGGAGATCGAGACGTCGATCGGGACGCTCGATGCCACGGCGCTCGGGCTCGGCGGGTTCACGCTGGACGTGCAGCAGGTGTACGACCCGGTCGGCCAGGTGTTGTATAAGGGAGATGGCACGCGGCGGGCGACGGCCGCGCTGCCCCCGGCAATCAAGACAGTCATCGGGAACGGGGATCTCCGGCCCGGTTGCTCCATCGCCGAGGGACAATCCGCGCTCAAGTCGTGTTTGGGACAGGTGGGCGGCCTGGCGTTCGGCCCGGATGGCTCGGTGTACCTCTCGGACATCGGGAACGGGCGGGTGCGTCGCGTGACGCCGGACGGCATCATCACCACCGTGGCAGGCAACCCAAACGCCTGCTGCGTGCATCGCGACGGCATTCCGGCCACGCAGGCGTGGCTGGGCTTTCCTGCCGGCCTCGCCATCGCTCCCGACGGCAGCCTGTACATCGTCGACCGGTCGGACAACGTGGTGCGCCGGGTGGCTCCCGACGGCATCATCTCGACCGTTGCGGGAACGCCGGGGTCGGCGGGGTTCGCGGGCGATGGCGGCCCCGCGACACAGGCGCAGCTCTTCGCCCCGTGGGGGCTCGCCCGCGGGCCGGATGGCAGCCTCTATGTCGGGGACCGCACGCGCGTGCGCCGCATCGGGCCGGACGGGATCATCATGACCGTGGCCGGGCAACTCAATTCTGTATGCGACCAGCGGTCTTTCTCGACATGCGGCGATGGCGGACCCGCGACCAAAGCGTTGCTGGGGTTCATCTCGGGCGACGTGAAGGTCGGGCCTGACGGCACGTTGTACATCATGGAGAACGCGTTCGACTTCAAGGTGCGACGCGTGACGCCCGACGGCATCATCAAGGCGATCGCAGGAAACAACAACGGCGGCGACCTGGACACCGGGGACGGCGGCCCGGCGACACTCGCGGCCCTCGGTTCACCCAGCTTCCTGGACCTCGGCCCGGACGGCAGCGTGTACATCGGCGAGGGGAGGGGCGATCCAACGCCCTCGCAACGGGTGCGGCGCGTGACCCCGAACGGCATCATCACCACGTTCGCGGGCACCGGGGTGGTCGGATTCGGCGGCGACGGCGGCCCGGCGGCGGCGGCGAAGCTGAATCGCACGGGCGCGGATGCGATCGGGGTCGGGCCGGATGGCAACGTGTACATCCCCGGCGGCAGCCGGATCCGGAAGGTGGCGGGGTTCCTGCCGGGGTTTGGGGCGGGGCAGACGGTGATTGCGTCGCCAAACGGCAAGCTGGTCTATGTCTTCAGTATAGCGGGACGCCACCTTTTCACCCTGGACGCGGTTACGGCGGATACGCTGCTACGGCTGTCGTACAATACCAGCCGGCAACTGATCTCTATCACTGACCGCGACGGCCGGGTCACGAAAATAAACCGCGACGCGACCGGCAAGGTGATGGGCGTCGTCTCCCCGGACGGTCAATCATCGCCATTCGTCCTCGATGCAAACGGTGATCTGGCGAGCGTGACGGATCCAGCGGGTGACCAGGTTCAGTTTGGGTACGGGCCGGGTGGCCTTCTCAGCTCAGTGAAGGACGCGCGTGGCGATAGCGGGTCGTACGCGTACGACACGTCCGGATTACGCACAGGGACCACCGACCAGGCCGGGGCCTCGGCAACCCGGAGCATGACGACGAGCGCTACGGGAGAGGCCATTACAATGTCGTCTCCCGATGGCATCACTGCGTCCGCAGGTGTACAGCTTCTGCCGACCGGAGGAAGCGTGCAAACCGGGACATTGCCGAGTGGACTCGCCATGCAGACGACCGTCGACGCGGCCGGGAACAGTGTCACAATTTTGCCCGACAGCACGAGGGTCACGATGACGCAGTCGCCGGATCCGCGGTTTGGGTCGCAGGCGCCTGTGACAACGACGATCACCACGACGCCCCACGGACTCACGCAGACCAAGCGCACCGTGCGCACCGTAACGTTGGTGGACTCGCTGAACCCCCTTTCGGTAGCTCGGACGACTGATTCCATCATCGTTAACGGCCGCGTGGGAACCAAGGTCTATACAGCGGCCACACGGACACTCACGGTTACCTCGGCGGGGGGTCGAACGACTGTCAGGAGGTTCGACCCTAGCGGACGTGTGCTCTCTGACAGCGTGCCTGGCCTCGCGACTCGAACGAATGAATACGACAGCCAAGGACATCTGATCCGAGTGACGCGTGGACCGCACCTGACTCAATACACCTACGGTTCGGACGGCTATCTCGCGAAAATGACGGACCCGACCGGACTGGTCTCTCAATTTGTTCGCGATGCAGCCGGACGGGTGACTCGCTGGGTGCGACCGGATAACCGACCACTGGACTTTGGGTTTGACGACGCAGGCAACGTAACGTCGTTCACGCCCCCCGGTCGCCCGGCTCACCTCATCGCTTACACCGGTACGAACAATCTGTCCGATTACATACCACCTACAGCCGATGCAGTAAGCGATCCCGTTCATCGCACGTACAATCAGGCCGGCCAAGTTGTCGGGATCGCCGTCACGGGCGGTGACTCGCTCATCATGACGTATGACGCAAGCGGTCGTCAAAGGTCGCTGGTTCTTCCAGAACGGACGGTCTCATTCGGATTCAGCCCCACCGCGGGTCAGCTCGTGGATGTCGCGGCTCCCGAGGTCGATCTTGCGCTGTCATACGACGGCCGCCTGCTCACACAGACGGGCGTCCGAGGCACGGTGTCGGGCTCGGTAGCGCTCACGTATGACAATGATTTCCGCGTGGCTGCCCGATCCGTAAACGGTGGGTCCCCGGTTGCGTTGGCATATGATGCCGACGGTCTCTCGATCGGGGCGGGGGCATTGACGATCAGCCGGGACGCTAACACCGGGCTGGTGACGGGCACGGTGCTCGGGCAACTGACGACGAGCCAGACCAACGACCAGTTCGGTGCGATCGCAGCTATGAGCGCTCAGTATGGGTCGAGCACGCTCTACCAGGTCACCTATACTCGGGATGCGCTTGATCGTGTCACCGGAATGAGTGAGACGGTCGGCGGTATAACCACCACCTATGGCTTCGCGTACGACTCGGTGAGGCAACTCACGGCCGTGACTCAAAACGGTGCTCCCTTCGAGACGGCCGCGTTCGATGCAAACGGCAATCGGCTCACGTTCACGACGGGGAACGGTCAGGTCTCCGGAACCTACGACGCACAGGATCGCCTCCTGACGTACGGCGACGCGACCTACACGTACACGATTGACGGTCGTTTGCAGTCGAAGACCACCACCGCTGGAGCCACGACGTATCGATACAGCCTCATGGGCGACCTGCTGGGAGTCACCCTGCCGGACGGTACCAACATCGGATACCTCGTCGACGGCTTCGGTCGCCGAACGGGAAAGAAGGTCGGCGGTGCATTAGTGCAGGGATTTCTGTACGGCGAAGCTCGCGGGCCCGTCGCGGAACTGGACGGCAGCAACAACGTGTTGAGTCAATTCGTGTACGGCACCAGGGACGACGTGCCCGACTACATGGTGCGCGGCGCAGCGACCTACCGCCTCGTGACCGATCACCTGGGCAGCGTTCGCCTGGTTGTCGACATCAGCACGGGCAACATCGCTCAACGGATTGACTACGACCCGTTTGGCGTTGTTGTCCTCAACACGAATCCGGGGTTCCAGCCGTTCGCCTTCGCGGGCGGCCTGTACGATCCGTCCACGGGATTTGTTCGCTTCGGGAGCCGGGACTATGATGCGGTGACCGGTCGGTGGACGTCGAAGGATCCCATCCTCGTCAACGGCGGTGATGGCAACCTGTATCGCTACGCATCAGGCGATCCCGTGAACCTGACCGATCCGGTCGGCACCGCGGCTATTCAACTCGAGTTTGACTTCGCCTTGGCGACGAACGCGGTGGTGGACGTTATGGCCGAGGCGTCCGCCGACTACACGGCGAAGCTGATTGGGAGCACATTCGCCGGTTGCCTAGGCGGCCTCGCTTCCGAAGTCGTCAGGACCGCAAAGCTCAACACGCCTTTGCTCTCTTGCGCCAAGGGCGCGGCGGTCGGTGCCGGAAGCTTCGTTACAGGCGGCGCGCTTGGCGCCCTGGTGGGCGAGGACGCCTCATTGCTCGCCGAGCTCGTGTACCAATGCTTCAACGGTGCGGTGTGGGAAGGGATAGGCGACTATCTCGATGATCCCACGAAGGTCAAGAGTCACCTCCTTCAGAATGCCGTCTTCGGATGCGGCAGTGGCATGGTGATGGGACAAATGAACGGCCTCAACGATGGTGAGGAGGAGTTCAGGAAGCTCATGGGGTACCGCACGAACAGATGGTATGGCGCGCTGGTCGGCGGGTTGCAGGACGCTCTCGCCGATCAGACGAAGAACCTCATCAAGAGCTTCTGGCCGGAATCGCAGACGGCGCAGACGCCTCATTGAGCTGCGACAGGAGCCACATGCCCACGCGAGGAGCATCGCATGTGCGACTCGGATCTCCTGGCCGCAGGCGGGGCGGCTTCACCCTCATCGAAACTCCTCGTCGTCACCCTGGTCATCGCCGTGCTGGCGGCCCTGTTCGCGCCCACTGTGTCCCACCACGTGACCTGAGCGAACAGCGCCGCCGCGCTCCCGCATCGAACATCCGCCGCGACGCTTGGCCGGCGCCCTCCTGACGGGACCCGCCCCGTAAAACTACGGGGCCCTCCCCCCGTAAGACTGCAGGATACCGCTCCCGCGCGCGCGTGAGCATGCTGCGGTCTGAGCCTCAGCCCGATCCGGAGCGCACCCCCATGCCAGCGCAGCTCTCTCCCAAGGACCTTTGGCGTTTCCGCAACCGGATGATCGCAGGGTCGTGCCAGACGCCCGCGCGAGGCGTCCAGGGCTTCACCCTCATCGAAATCCTGGTCGTCATCGTGGTGATCGCGGTCCTGGCGACGCTCGTGGCGCCCAACGTGTTCCAGCACGTCGCCGAAGCGAAAGACACTGCCGCCCGCTCCCAGATCGAGATGCTGGGGGCGGCGCTCGACGCGTACCGCCTGGACAACGGCCGCTACCCGACCACCGAGCAAGGGCTCGCGGCCCTATGGCACGAGCCCGCGTCCGACCCCCGGGCTCGCAACTGGCGCGGACCGTACCTCCGCAAAGACGTCCCGCCCGACCCGTGGCGGCAACCCTACGTCTACAAGTGCCCCGGGGACGTGAATGCCAATGGGTACGACCTGCTCTCCTACGGCGCCGACGGCAAGCCGGGTGGCTCGGGCGACGACGCCGACATCATGAGCTGGAAATAGCCATGCCCGCCTTCGCCTACCAGGCCGTCGATCCCGCCGGGAAACGCGTCCGGGGGCGGGCGGAAGCGGCGAGCCCGGAGCTGTTGCTGCGCTCCCTCTCGGATCGCGGTGTGGTGGTGCTCAAG
>WNGJ01015715.1_pt1 | contig 10008 bp, 8 predicted proteins | sample 5400611 | NCBI WGS metagenome assembly WNGJ01 (sample SAMN13153375, study PRJNA577476) | soil metagenome | isolation source: 40 cm soil or saprolite under Garry oak tree replicate 1 | place: USA:California | collected 2016-06-15
GCAGGGCCGCTACACCATAAACTATCCGGTCATCATGGCCGGCTTGCTGGTGGCATCAATCCCAGTCGTCGTGGCATACCTTTTCTTCCAGAAATTCCTGGTCCGGGGAATGGTAGCGGGAGCGGTGAGATGACATACGTTCTGCTAATCCAGGGCGGCCGGGTTATCGACCCCGCCGAGTCGAGGGACGCCACGGGAGACGTGGCGATCTCCAAGGGCCGGATCGCGTCGGTCGCCGACCATATCCCGGCGGCGAGTGCGGTGCGGGTGGTGGACGCCGCCGACCTGCTGGTGCTCCCGGGATTGATCGACCTGCACGCCCACGTCTTCCACGACTTCGGCTACTGGGGGGTGGACCCAGACCTGATAGCCCACAACAGCGGCGTCACCACCTGGGTGGACGCTGGCTCGGCCGGCGCCCTGACGCTCCGTGGCTTCCGGCGGCAGGTGGTGCGGCGCACCGAGGCGCGCATCAAGGCCTTCGTCAATATCTCGTCGATCGGCCTGGTCGCGCCGGAGTTCGAGCTCAGCCAGCCGAGCTACCTCGACGTGGACCTGCTGGGGCGCTCTCTGGCGGGAAACCTCGATTTCGTGGTGGGCATCAAGGTCCGGATGGCGAGCCCGACCGTGGGGTCCACCGGCCTGCTGGCGCTGCATCGCGCGCTCCAGGCGGCCGCCGAGCATGAGCTGCCGATCATGGTGCACATCGCCGATGCTCCGCCAGAGATCGGCGATGTGCTGGCGCTGCTGCGGCCGGGTGACATCGTCACCCACTGCTGCACCGGCGGCTCGATGAAGCTCGTCGACGCCGCGGGTGCGCCGCTGGATTCTGCGCGTGCGGCGCTCGATCGGGGGATCATCCTCGACGTCGGGCACGGCGCGGGCAGCCTGAACTTCGCCAGCGCCGCGGGCCTGCTCTCGGCCGGGATCATGCCGCATGTCATCTCCACCGACCTGCACCAGATGAGCCTGCATGTGGGCTCACTGGTGTCGAGCGACGCGGTGGAGTCGCCGGTCATCCAGCTCCGGGGGGACGGCACGGACGACCGGCTCGACCTGCCGCTGTGCATGAGCAAGTTCCTCGCCCTGGGTGTGCCGCTCGCCGACGTCGTCGCGGCGGTCACGAGCCACCCGGCCGCGGCCCTCGGCCTGGGTGATCAGATCGGGAGCCTGCGCGCGGGCGTACCCGCCGACCTGGGGCTCTTCCGCCTGCTGGCCGGGCCCGTCAGCTTCACCGATGTGTCGGGCAACGTCTGCACCGGGAATCAGCGGCTGGTCAATGTCGCGACGTTCATCGACGGCTGCCGCCTGGCCGATCCCGGCTCTGCCGACATGGCGCCGTGGGTGGAGCGGATCCCGTCGGAGGCTACCGATGGCTGAACTGCGCCTGGAGGGCGTGAGCAAGACGTATCCCTCGGGCCTGGTCGCCGTCCGGAACGTCAGCCTCACGGTGGCCGACGGCGAGCTGGTCGTCCTGGTGGGGCCCTCCGGATGCGGCAAGTCCACGATCCTGCGGATGATCAGCGGCCTGGAGACCGTCACGGAAGGACGGATTCTGCTGGACGGTCGCCCGATCGACAAGATAACCGAGTCCGCGCGCGACATCGCCATGATCTTCCAGAACTACGCGCTCTATCCGCACCTGTCGGTCTACAACAACATCGGCTTTCCGCTCAAGCTGGCCAGGATGCCCAGGCGGGAGCGGGACGCCCGGATCCGCGAGGTTGCCCAGACGCTCGGGCTGACGCCGTACCTGGACTCCAAGCCTGGCCAGCTGTCCGGAGGCCAGCGGCAGCGGGTCGCCATGGGCCGCGCCATCGTGCGGCGCCCGCAGGCCTTCCTGATGGACGAGCCGCTGTCCAACCTCGACGCGAAGCTGCGGGCGGAGATGCGCACCGAGCTGTCGGAACTTCAGCGGCGGCTGGCCACCACGATGATCTACGTGACCCACGATCAGGCGGAGGCGATGACGCTCGGGGACCGGGTGGCCGTCCTCAACAACGGCTCGCTGCTGCAGGTCGGCACGCCGGGACCTGAGCCCAGCCGAGGCCACCGGTAAGGAGAGCCTTGCCCTCTTCGACGAGCGGCCCGACGACAGCACCGTGGCCCGCCCAGCCGGGTGGATCGTTGCCCGCCTCCCGGCTGATTCCTCCGTAACCGAGGCACAGCGGCTGGGAGTCACGGTGGCAGCTAACTCCGTCCACCTGTTCGACCCGGCGACCGGCGCCGCCTGGGCGCGTATGCGCCCCGGTGCCGCGGAGCCGGAGCTTCCTTCATCGACGCCGGCGGGCCAGGGCAGTGACCGGGCCGACTAGCGGGCGGCGATGACGGCGGATGTGCCCGTTGGGCAGCCGGGGCAACTGCCGTCCGAAAACCGGATCCTCCGCGGGGCCGGCCAGCCCCCGGAGGACGCCCTGCCGGTCCGCGCGGGTGACCTGAGCGCCGAGTTCGCCGCTGGCGGCTTGCGGTACCTGCGGATGCGTGGCATCGAGGTGGCCAGGCGCATCGTCGTCGCGGTCCGGGACCAGGCATGGAACACCGTGCCGGGCGTCCTGTCGGACGTTCGCATCCACCAGACCAGCGACGAGTTCCGGATTACCTTCTCCTCCCGCCACGAGGCGGGCGAGCTGTGCTTCATCTGGAAGGGCACCATCGGCGGTACGGCGGGCGGGTCGTGCTCGTTCAGGATGGACGGCACTGCCGTCACGTCGTTCCCGTACCGCCGGATAGGCATCTGCGTCCTGCACCCGCCCGAGGAGTTCGCCGGCCGGGGCTTTTCGGCAACCGGGGGCGGCGCGGCGATCTCGGGCCAGCTGCCGGCTTTGGTGGCACCACCGGGCCCGAGCGCGGGCATCGACGAGCCCCTTATTCCGGCCTTTGCGCGGCTTGCGCTCTCCGGCCGCCACGTCTCCGCCGAGTTCAGCTTCACCGGAGATCACTTCGAGATCGAGGACCAGCGCAACTGGACGGATGCTTCGTTCAAGTCCTACAGCCGCCTGCCCGTCGTCAGCGCCGAGCCGGAGCATCTCGCCGCCGGAACGCGGCTCCAGCAGACCGTCTCCGTATCGGCCACCGTGCGGGGCCGCGCACCGCGGACCAGGGCCCCGGCCGTGCAACAGATCGTCATCGGTGACGGGATAGCTGCCCGCATGCCCGCGGTGGGCCTGGCCCATGCCGATGATCTGCCACCCCCGGCCCCGCGGACCACGGAGCTGCTGGCACGGATGGCGCTGGCTCACCTGAGGGCCGATGTGCACCTGCAGCGGGGAGGCTGGGCGCAGCGCCTCGGCCGCGCACGGCGACAAGCGCAGGAGCTGGGGTGCCCGCTCGAGATCGCCGTCTTCCTGGAAAATGCCGATACCGCGGGTCTGGGGCAACTGGCCCCGATGATCGGGCAGGTCCCGGTCCGCCGGGTCCTGGTCTACCGGGCGGACGCCGAAAGCACGCCGGGCGCGGATGTCGCCGCGGCGCGAGCGGCGCTGGGGGCGCTGCCATCGGGCATCCCGTTCGGCGGCGGCACCGACCTCAACTTCGCCGAGCTCAACCGGTCCCGGCCCGACATGGCGGCGATGGACGCGATCGCGTTTCCCATCAACCCGCAGGTCCATGCGGCCGATGAGGATTCGATGGTGGAGACCGCCGAAGGCGTGCGGGCCGTCATCCGAACCGCCCGGTCCTTCGCGGCCGGGCGGCCGGTGCTGGTATCGCCGATCTCGCTTCGCCCCCGGTTCAATCCCGACGAGCCGGACGTGCCGGACGGCCCGACCGCGACGCTGCCGGGCAACGCCGACCCTCGCCAGATGTCGCTGTTCGGGGCGTGCTGGGCCCTGGTGACGATGAAGGCCCTGGCCGAAGAGGGGGCGCACGCCACGACCTGGTTCGAGACCACCGGGCCGAGGGGCGTCATCGACGGCGATACGGCGCAGCCTGCCAGCAGCCTCTTCCCCGCGCACCCTGGCCTGGTCTTCCCCGTCTACCACCTGCTCAGGGACGTGTGCGAGTTCGGCGGGGCACAGCTGCTCGCCTGCTCGGGCGACCCACTGCGGGTCGCGGCCATCGCGGTCCGGCGAGGTGACCGCTCGGCGATCCTCGTCGCCAACCTCCGCCCGGAGCCATCGGCAATCGAGGTCCGGCTGCCGCGCCAGCTACCGGGGAACGGCGTGACGATCCGCAGGCTGAACACCATGACTGCGACGGCCGCGATGCTCAGCCCGGAGAGCTTCCGCAGCCACGCACAGGCGCAGCCGGTGCACGGCTCCACGCTGCGCCTCGACCTGGTTCCCTACGAGTACAGCCGCCTTGACCTCGGGCCGGGCGGCAAACAGGACGGTTAGCATGAGCCCGAATGCGGGAGACCTCAGCGGCGCGGTGGGCCTGGTCACCGGCGGCGTCAGCGGCATCGGCGCCGCGATCACGGTCGAATTGCGCGGCCACGGTGCGACCGTTGTCGCCGTCGACCGGAACGCACATCCCGGGGCGGCGCCGGCCTCATCGCAGACTCCCCCCGCCCAGGCCGGCTGGGAGGCCGCTGGGGACGTCCGCGACTTCGCGACGATGTCCGGCATCAGTGGCAAGGTCCGCGACGAGTTCGGGCGGCTGGACTTCGTGGTCGCGAACGCCGGGATCACGGACTGGGGCTCGATGTCGGACGGTGATCCTCAGCGGTGGCGCGAGGTCATCGACACGAACGTGCTCGGCGTGGCGCAGACGATCCGGGCCACCATGCCCGTCCTCCTCGCGCAGGGCCGGGGGCACATTGTCATCACCGCGTCGATATCCGGGCGCACGGCCTACGTGGGCGAGCCAATCTACATCGCCACCAAGTGGGCTCTGGTCGGGCTCAGCAAGGCCCTGCGGAAGGAAGCCCGGCCAGCGGGCGTGCGGGTCAGCGTCATCGAGCCGGGAATCGTCGATACGCCGCTGGTCCAGCAGACCCCGGAGGGCGCCGCGGAGCTGGCGGCGGTGCGGGCGCTAGATCCGCAAGACGTCGCCCGCATGGTCACATTCGTGCTGGCACAGCCCGCCCACGTCAACATCGACGAGATCATGGTCTCGCCGCTTGGGCAGGACTTCTAGCCCCGGCCCGGCACGGCCGGCACCAGCGGCGCCCGGCAGGCAGCGGCCTCAGCCCGCGATGAACTGGCGGGAGCGCACCTCATGATCGGTGATCGTGACGAGGACGCCGAGCAGCCGGCCGCTGTTGTACTCGGACCCGGGGTTGATGCACACGGTGCGCCCGATCGTGGTGGCCCCGCGCGATTCGTGAATGTGGCCGTGCAGTGAGAGCAGTGGCTGGTACTCCTCGATGATCTGCCGGACGGCATGACTGCCGACCGGGATCACGTGCGGCGCGCCCTTCTCGTAGACGAGCGTGAGGTCGCTCTCACGCACCTCGCAGGCACTGTCGAGCCCGGTGTCGTACGGCGGGACGTGGATGTTGAAAATAGCCGTCGACGGATCCTCGAGCTGCTCGGCGAGCGGCTTGAGCCGCGCGTACAGCTCATCCTCGCTGGCCTCACGCTCGGTGTGCCACGGTGTCACATTTGACCATCCGAGCGAGAGCAGCTCGTGGTGGCCAACCCGCAGGATCCGCGCGTCACCGTTTTGTATCCAGGTAGCGGCGTCGAGCACCTTCTCGATGCTCCACGGGTCGTCGTTGCCGCCCATCACGACCGCCTGCACGCCGTAGTGGGCAAAGCGCTCGTCACCGAGCTTGATCCAGCGCTCCAGCTCCTCGATGATCAACCGGTTCGTCAGCGCGTCTCGTTCGGCAAGGTCGTCGCCGGCGTGCTCGATATCGGCGCGCGGCGCCGCCCACGGGTACATGCCGTTGAACCTGATGGCGGCCTCGAGCTTGGCGAGCTCATCCGGTGAGGTGCCGGCCCGCTCCTCGCCCATGAACTCGGCGCTGAACCGGCCGTCGGCACCGAGCTCGATCGGGATGACCGCCTTGCCCGCCATGTCACCCCCGAGGATGACCGCGTCGGCGCCGTAGAAGTGACCGGCGCCGACGAACTTCCGCCAGCAGGGGTCGGCACCGTGGATATCCGCCGCGTGAAACAGCGTGAGGGCCGGGCCGTCCTTCGGGCCGCCACGCCGCTTCAGCAGTCCCATGCCGCCCCGCCGCGCTTCAGTGCCCGGTCACGGGTAGACGGCCTCGGGGGTCATGAAGTCGATCGCGTGCCCGCTGCCCGACTCGATGACGCACTTGAAGGCGGGCTGGGTGTCGAGATAGTACCACTCGATGTGGTCGCCGATCCGGCCGGACGCGGTGACGCCCATCCCGGCCTGCGCGAACTCCCGCTTGACCGCCTCCGACTCCTCGTTGGTCTTGAACATCACCGCGATCGAGCCGATCCCCTCGCCACGGGTGTCGAGCATGCGCTGCCAGGGGTTGTCGCCCGCGATCGGCTCGATCAGCTCGAAGTTCAGGTCGCCGACCATCACCTCCGCCCAGCGGATGTTGAAGTAGTCGACGGGCTTGCCATCGAGGGTGCAGTCGTGCATGACGACCTTGCCGTCCGATCGGAAGACCTTCCACGGGCCCCAGCCGAACGCCTCGTGCCAGGCCCGCATCTTCGCGTCGAGGTCGCGGACGACGACCGATACCTGGGTGATCTGGTTGGGCCGGTGCCGCGCCGGTGGTGCCGCCGACCCGTCCTCCGGCGGGTAGATCTCGGCGGCCGACACGAAGTCGATGGCGTGACCGCTACCGGACTCGATCAGGCAGCCGAAACGGTCCTGCGTGTCCAGGTAGTAGTACTCGATGTGGTCGCCGATCAGCGCGCGCATCGTCACGTCGATGCCGAGCTTGGCGAACCCATCCTTGACGAGCGCCGACTCCTCGTGCGTGTCGAACATGACCGCAATCGAGGCGATGCCCTCGCCGCGCGCCTCGAGGAACTCCCGCCACAGGCTCGGGCCCTCGAGCGGCTCGAGCAGTTCGAAGTTCAAGTCGCCGACGATGACCTCGGCACCCCGCAGGCTGTAGGGGACGGGCTTCCCGCGGAGCTGCGTGCCGTGGTGCATCGGCTCGACGTGGTCGAAGACACGCCAGCCCGTCCACCCGAACGCCTCGTAGTAGCGCTCCATCGTGTGGTGCAGGTCATTGACGACCAGTGACACCTGGCTGACCGGATACTTCAGGCCACCCATGCCGGCCGGGAGGTTCTCGTTGGCGGACGTCATGACACCCCCCCTTGCCGGGCCGGCGCCATCGCGCTACTCGGGTGGAATCTCAGCGTAGACGAGTTCAAGTTTGACCCCTCTGCGTGCTCGTAGGATCCAGCGGACGAGGTAGTAGAAGATGAGAGCCGCCGCCACCACGCCAAACACCCACTCGAACATGTTGGTCTTGTTGGAGACGCCGAACTGCGGGTAATGCAGGTACAGCCACCATACGAACGAGCCGGCGAGGATCGAGGCGACACCCGCGATCGTCACCACGGGCACCCCCAGCACCCGGGCCTGGGTGGCCCCGCCCCGGTAGAACTCGGGCCGCCGCCACGGCACGATCGCCGCGGACAGTCCGACCAGCATCATCGCGATCAGCGCGAGGATCGTCGCGTAGACGATCACCGTCAGGAACGTCGATGAGTGCAGGCTCCAGAAGAGCGTGGCGATCGAGATGACCACGGTGGCGATCAGCGCGACGAACGGCGAATGCCGGCGCGACAGCCTGGTCGTCGACTCGGGCAGCAGCCCGTCGAACGCCCACGCGAAGATGATCCGTGACTGCTGCATGAAGTTGCAGTAGGTGTTGAGCGGCCAGTAGACCGCGTACGTGAACACGAGAATGACGGCCACTAGGACGCTGCCGACCGACGCCGAGAGAAGGAAGAAATAGGTCGGTGAGGCGGCGATAGAGCTCGGGAGCCCGGTCGCCGAGTTGGCGGCCGTGACGAACGCCGTCCCGAACGTGTGCAGGAAGATCACGCCAAAGATGGCGATCGCGATGACCGCCGCCGTCCCGGCGAGGGCCATGACGTTGGCCGTCCGGGTGGAGCGTGCCTGGCGGAGCTCGCCGGAGTACGCGGCGCTGATGAACGGGTAGATCGTTGCGATCGCGAGGACTCCCAGCAGCGGGACGGTGTTGGTGATCGAGAACGGCGGGTTGACCACGACACCGCTCTTGGCTGCCGTGGCGATGGTCGCGCCGTAGGTGTTCGCCTGGTGCGTATACGGCGCGGCGAAGTGGTTGAAGTTGTGGATGAACGTGCCGCGGCTCGTGAACAGCGCGATCAGCCCGCACAGCACGATGCCGACGACCGTGATGCCGAACACGATCGCCTGCAGGCGGAGCGTCAGGCGCCAGCCGGCCGCCATCATGCCCGCCGCGAGCAGGAACATGATCGTGCCGACCACGAACTCCGAGGTCGTGTTCGTCGCCAGGGTGTGACCCCAGCTGACCCAGGTGGGGCTCTTCGCCAGCAGCCCGATAATGCTGAAGCCCGGGGCGAGCCCGACCTTGATGAATGCGGTCGCGAAGAACGCGTTGGACAGGAACAGCGACACCATCCAGCAGGTCGATGAGACGACGCCGACCGCAGGGTGAAGCACGCGGGTGACGAACATGTAGTCGCCGCCGGTACGCGGCAGCATGCCTGCCAGCAGGCCGTAGGAGTACGCGAACGCCAGTACCAGCGGAATGTCGAGCACGAGGGCGAGGATGAAGTTCCCGCCGGGGAACAGCGAGAACGCAAAAAAGACGCCCGCCGACAGCACAAAGGCGGGATGCGACGGGATGAAATTGAAAATCAGCGAGGCGCGCTGGGGCACGGCCCGCACCAGCCCGGTCGCCTGCCGGGCGAAAAGCTTCGGCGTGGTCTTTGCCGGTGTCTGGCCCGTGTCCATGCCATCAGCTCCTTATTGAGGAGACCTCGCCGCGGTGAGCCGGATCAGATCATGGGCCCTTCGGGCCGTTCCGCGCTGCGGGCACCCGATGGCCCAACCCGGCGGGCCTGGCCATGTCCGGGGCATACGCGCCCTCCTGTCACAGGGCGCGCTCAGCGGGCCGAGCAGCTCGCTGCCGCACCTGAACTGCGGGGTGAACCCCAAAGTTCCATCGGCATGCGCATATGTCAAGACCCTGAGCGTCTGCTCAGCACGGACCCGGACACGTGCGGCTGGCAGCGGTTACAGCGCTGGTAGGGACCGTCTCTATGGCCGCCCGCGCGGCCGGCCGGGACATGGAGGTGACCCGGTGCGGCGACCGGGCGGCCGGATCACAGCAGGCTCACCGCGGTGTCGGCGGTGGCCGCCACGTCGCCGGCCTTCTCGCCGACCTTGACGGTGAGGAGGTCGTCACCGAACGGATAGTCCTCGACAGGATTGGCGAACGCCAATGCGCGCGATCAACTCCTCGCAAGTCACCGGTGGAGATCCTTGGCCACGCGTCGCGGGCTGATTCCGAAACGGGATCGGCAATCCGTTAGAATGCTCGGTCATCGTGATGCTTCTTCGTGATTCCTGAATCCGAGGCGGGGAGGGCACGTGGGCGAGGTGATGGTGACCGGCGCCACTGGAGGGATCGGGCGGGCCGTGGTGACGGCGCGGGTAGGCGCTGGTCACCAGGTGACTGCGGTTGGCGGCCGCTGGGACGTACGGGAGCGCGGCGAGCTCCAGTGGCTCGAGCCCGGCGAGCTACGCCGGTACGACCTCGAGATCGGCGCGCTTAACGGAGAGGCGTCCATCGGCCAGTTCGAGGCGCGCGTGTCGTGGCTGGCCACGACCGGGAGCGAACGCTCAGAGTCTTGACATCTGCTCAGATCTGGAGACAAAGTCGAATCCGGATACAAGTGTCCTTGGTGGCCGAGACCGCTGCCGTCTGGCCGCTCCTAGCAGGCTGGAAGCCCCGCCGGACCGCCGGTGCGCGCCAGCGCGTGCAGGCCAGGTCACCCGCACACGTCCGATAGTCAGACCCTGACGGGAGGCCACATGGCTGCCGCGGCATCCCCCGGCTCCGGCGGCGTGGTCAACAACACGACGGCGGCCAGGTGAATCCGCATT
>WNGJ01010237.1_pt1 | contig 10007 bp, 7 predicted proteins | sample 5400611 | NCBI WGS metagenome assembly WNGJ01 (sample SAMN13153375, study PRJNA577476) | soil metagenome | isolation source: 40 cm soil or saprolite under Garry oak tree replicate 1 | place: USA:California | collected 2016-06-15
GCGACGAGTGCGCCGATATTGATTCCCATGTAGAAAATCGAGAAGCCGGCGTCGCGCCGCGATCCGCCCTCGGGATAGAGATCACCGACGATCGCCGAGATGTTCGGCTTGAGCAGTCCGGTGCCCATCACGATGAGGACCAGTCCGATGTAAAACGCTGACTGCGCGAAGACGATCGAAAGAGCGATCGACAGATGTCCGAGCGCGATCAGCACTCCCCCGTACCATATCGAGCGTCTCAGTCCGAGCCATCGGTCGGCGATCCAGCCGCCAGGAAGCGACGCGAGGTACACGCTGGCGGCGTAAATGCCGACGATCGATGACGCCGTCGACCGATCCATTCCGAATCCGCCCGACGCCAGCGCGGCCGTCATGAACAGAACGAGGAGCGGACGGATCCCGTAGTACGAGAACCGCTCCCACATCTCGGTGAAGAAGAGAGTTGAGAGTCCTACCGGATGCCCAAAGAAAGTGCGTTTGCTGGCGCCGACAAATCCCGGAGGTGGCACGTCGACCGTTACGGTTCCCGCCGAGGGCTGCTGAAAAACGCCTTTCGAGTCGTTGCGCATGGTCGGAGGAGTAAGGGTCGTTTATGCGTGCACAGCGGCCAGCGGAAGATACCGCTCGGGTGGATGTACGCCACCAGCTTCCTTTTGTTGCTCCCAGCTCACGGTCGTGGGCGGCTGTTTGATGCACGCGGCGAAGTGACCCGGCGTCTTTTCCTCGAGCGGAGGAACGATCGACGCGCACGCCGCGTCTTTCGCGGGATGGTGGCAGCGCGGGTGGAAGACGCACCCCGATGGCGGATTCGCCGGAGAAGGAACGTCTCCCTGCAGGATGATTCTCTCCTTCCTCGCGTGTGGATCAGCGACCGGAACGGCGGAAAGGAGCGCCTGCGTGTATGGCATCATCGGCTCGCGGTAAAGATCTTCGGCCGTCGCGAGCTCAACGATCTTCCCCAGATACATGACGGCGACGCGATCTGCGATGTGCTCCACCACCGAGAGATCGTGCGCGATGAACATGTAGGTGAGGTCGTGGTCCCGCTGGAGGTCCTCGAGCAGGTTGATCACCTGTGCCTGCACGGAGACATCGAGGGCCGATACCGGCTCGTCGCAGACGATGAACTTCGGTTCGACCGAGAGGGCCCGCGCGATTCCGATCCGCTGACGCTGTCCGCCCGAGAACTCGTGCGGGTAGCGATTCGAGTACTCCGGTCGCAGCCCCACCTCCTGCAGCAGATGCCTCACTCGTGCATCTGCCGCGGCGCCTTCAGCGAGCTTGTGAATCGTAAGACCCTCGCGAATGATCGCGCCGACGGTCATACGCGGATTGAGCGACGACACCGGATCCTGAAAAATGATCTGCATCTCCCGCCTCAGCGCGCGCAGCTCGGACGTGCCCATCGATTTCACGTCTCGCCCATCGAATCTGATCTCGCCGGATGTCGGCTCGATCAAACGCAGTATCGTGCGACCAGTCGTCGTCTTACCGCAGCCGGATTCGCCGACGACGCCGAGTGTCTCGCCGCGCGCGACATCGAACGACACGTCGTTCACCGCCTTCACCGCGCCAACCTGTCGCGACAGAACGCCCTTCCTGATCGGAAATTCCTTGCGGAGATTCCTTACCGATACCAGCGTCTCCGTCCCGTTCACGCGGCGGCGACTCCTTCTTGGACGACCAGAGGCGGATGCGGGTTGTTCCGTCGCTCGGGCTCTATCGCCAGATGGCAGCGCGAAACGTGGCCCGAACCGATCTGATAAAGCGGCGGATGCTCCCTCTCACAGAGATCCCACGAATAGGGACAGCGCTCGCGAAAGCGACAGCCGCTCGGCCATTCCGTCGGCGCGGGCACAGTGCCGGGGATGACGTTGAGCCGCTCCTGATCGTGCCCGATGTGCGGCATCGAGTGCATCAGTCCCTCGGTATAGGGATGGTGCGGCTTGGCGAAGAGCTCGTCGACCTCGGCCTGCTCCACGACTTCACCAGCGTACATGACGATTACTCTCGACGCCGTCTCGGCGATCACGCCCAGATCGTGGGTGATCATCAGTATCGACGTTCCGATCTTTCTTTGCAGATCGAGGAGCAGATCGAGAATCTGCGCCTGGATCGTGACATCGAGCGCCGTAGTCGGCTCGTCGGCGATGACGAGCGCCGGCTTCATCATGAGTGCCATCGCGATCAGCACCCGCTGGCGCATTCCGCCCGAGAGCTGGTGCGGGTACTGACCTGCTCGCGTCTCCGCATCGGGCATGCCGGTGAGCTCGAGCATTTCCACGGCTCGCTCCCATGCGTCGCGTCTGCTCATTCCGGCGTGAACGCGTGCCACTTCCGCGACCTGGTCGCCAACGGTGAATACCGGGTTGAGCGCCGACATCGGCTCCTGGAAGATCATCGAGATGCGGTTGCCCCGGATGTCCCGGATATCTGCATCATCGAGCGTGACCAGGTTCTTTCCATCGAACTCGATGACGCTACCCGTCTCGATTCGGCCAGGGGGTTGAATGAGGCGAAGTATCGACAGAGCCGTCACGGATTTTCCGCAACCCGATTCGCCTACGATGCCCAGGGTCTCGCCGGCGCCAATGTCGAAGGAGACTCCGTCGACGGCGCGCGCGACGCCCGATTCCGTGTAGAACGAGGTGTGCAGATCCCGGATCGACAGAAGAGGCGGGGTCATCGAACAGTCAGCGGCGCTCGTACGTGTCGCGCAGCGCTTCGCCCAGGACGTTCAGCGTCATCACCGTGAGCACCATGAAGAGACCCGGAAAGAGTGACATCCACCATAACGTTGCGGGCTGGTCGGCACCGTCCTGAATGATGTTTCCCCAGCTCGCAAGTGGCGACGGCACGCCGATCCCAAGATACGAAAGTCCGGCCTCGAGCACGATCACGTGAGCGACGCCGAGTGTCGCCGCAACGACGATCGGGGAGACGAGATTCGGAAGCATGTGCCTCCACAGAATCCGTCTCCGGCTGGCTCCAAGCGCGTGGGCAGCGGTCACGAATTCCGCGTGCTTCAACGCAAGAACCTGACCTCTGACAATGCGGCTCAGCCCGAACCAACCAGTGAGGCCCAGAAACACCACGAGCGCTCCAATCGATAAACTCGGCCACGCCACCAGCACTCCAATTAAAAGCAGAAGCCGGGGAATCGAGAGAAATGCATCGAGCACCCGCATCATGATTGCGTCCAGGAATCCGCCCGCGTAGCCCGAGATCGCTCCGTACGCGACTCCCACGGTGAGACTCACGATCGTTGCCAGGACTCCGATCATCAATGAGAGCCGAGCGCCGTAGATAACGCGACTCAGTACATCCCGGCTGTAAGGATCGGTTCCGAAGGGATGCGCGAGCGATGGGGGAAGATCCTTGAGCCCTACTATGTCCGGCTGCGCGGAAGGATTGTAGGGGGCGACGAGCGGCGCAAGCAGTCCCACCAACACGATGACGCCGAGGACGAAGAAGGCGACGCGCGAGGACGGCTTGCGCAGAATCCGGCGCACGCCGAGCGCGAGCGGCGATTCGCGCGGCCGCGCGGCCCTAGTGGCTGCGGAGTCTTGGATCTGCCCAGGCATAAAGCAAGTCGGAGAGAAGGCTTCCGAGCGTTACCATGATGCTGCCGATGATGACGCCGCCCACCACGAGTGGATAATCGCGTGTGCCGATGGCGCTCATGACCGCGTAGCCCATACCCGGCCAGGCGAAGATCTTTTCGACGAAAAAGGCACCGGTGAGAAGAGCGGGGAACGACAGACCAACCAGACTGATGATTGGGAGCAGCGCGTTCCGGAGCGCGTGGCGGCGCAGAATCTCGCGCTCGGTGAGTCCCTTGAGACGCGCGGTGCGGATGTAATCGGCGGGAAGCACGTCGAGAAGAGCGGCGCGTTGATACCGCGCGACCACGGCGGACGCGAGCAACATCAGAGTGAGCGCGGGCAGCGCGAGGTGCCCCAGGCGATCGAGGAACCTTCCCCAGAGCCCCATATACTCGTGCATCGGATCGACCGCGCCCCCGACGGGAAAGACCGGCAGCCAGTAGGTAAAGGTGAGCAGCGCGAGAATCGCGAGCCAGAAATCCGGCATCGAAAAGAAAAAGAGGGAGATCCCGCTGAGCGTGTAATCGATGATCGAGCCGCGGCGGGCAACCTGGATGAGGGCGATGAGAATCCCGAGAGTAAAGCTTCCGACGAGGGCGACACCCATGAGAAGCAGTGTGTTCGGAAGCGCGCTGCCAAGGACCTCCAGTACCGGCCGCTCGTTCGAGATGGACCAACCCAACTGACCGTGCGCGAGCGAATTTACGTACCTGACGAATTGCTCCGGGAGCGGACGGTCGAAGCCGTACTGCGCGCGCAGGGTTTGCCGCACGGTCTCGTTGACATTCTGATTATCCATCACAGCGCTGAACGGATCGCCAGGAGCGAGATGAATCAGCGCGAAGGTGATTGCCGCGACGATAGCAACGATCACCGCGGCTTGACCCAGCCGTTGCGCGAGGTACCGGAGCACCCGCTACGGGGTTTTCTGACCCGCGGGTTGAGCGGGAGGCGGCGTTGCCGATGGAGGCGCGTTGTCGCGTGGAATCCGTTTGTCCCCCGGAATCCACCACTCGGGGATATGAATCCACCACGCGTCCGGTCTCAGAGTCGCCAGCTGGATACGCGAATGATATCCGACCGTTTGAACCGGTTCGGCCAGCCAAATGGCCGGCGCATCCTGGATGATTGTCTCATACGCCTTGCTAAAGTACGCCTTGCGTTTGACGGGGTCGAACGACGCCAGTGCCGTATCGACATACGCATCGAATACGGGGTTCTCGTACGAGCCGTAGTTGTTGCCACTCGCCGCTCGCGATCCGCCTGTCCCCCACGATCCGCGAACGGCGCCCGGACTCGGCTGCGTGCTCCATTGTCCGATCGTGGCGTCGAAGGCGCGCTTTCTGTCCTTCTCCACGAGCACCGGGAACTCGAGCTGCTCGATATCCATCTTGACACCCGCCTTCCGGAGCTGTTCCTGGAGAAGCACGGCCAGTCGCACGCGAACCTTGCTCGAACTCGGGACCGAGAGTGTGAACTGCAGCGGGCGGCCGTTGCGGGAGCGAATGCTGTCGCTGCCCGTGACGCGCCACCCCAATGAATCGAGGATCTGACGGGCACGAGGAAGATCGAATGGGATCTGCGGAAGATTGGGATCGGTGGTCGGATAGGCGCGCACCGTCGGACCCAGCGCCGGTAAGGCGAGAGAGTCATAGACGCTTCGCACGATGGTGGGGCGATCAGTTGCCATCGTCAGCGCACGGCGAAGCTCGCGATTGCCGAAGATTGGATGCGGGCGACCGTGATTCGCCGGGTCGCGAAAGTTGAATTGTGCGAACAGATACTGCAGGGAGTGAAACTGCTTGGTGCGGAGCGCGGGGTTCTTCGCCACATCGGCCAGGTTCTCCGGGCGCAGCTGCTCGAAGAAATCTGTCTCGCCGCTGAGGAATCTCGTAAGCGCGGTATTGAAGTCGGGCGCAATGCTCCAGATCAGCCGGCTCAGTTTCGGCACGCCGCGATAATTCGTAGTGTCCGCGGCGAGTTCGACCGCGGCACGCGGAATCCACCGAACGAACCTGTACTGGCCCGAACCAACGGGATTTCTTGCGGCGTTGGAAGCGCGCCAGCTGGCTGGCGGAATGCCTTTCCAGATATGCTCGGGCATGATCGACAGCTGATAAACCGCGTCATAGAACTGCTGCGGCGATCGCGCGTGAAACCAGTAGACGGCGGTCAGAGAATCCGGCGTGCTGACGGAGTCGATGTTCGTGATCAGTGGCCTCACCGGCGATCCCAGCAAAGAGTCCTTCGCACTGGCGACCGTGAACTGCACATCGCTCGACCGCACTGGAACGCCGTCGTGCCACTTTGCCTTCGGATTGATGTGAAACGCGATGCTGAGAGAGTCAGTCGCCCAGCTCCAGTGATCGGCGAGCCGCGGCGTGAAGCCTTTGTCGTTCACGATGTTGAGCGAATCGCCGATATCCGCAAGGCGGTCGTAAATCATGTCGGTGATCTGCGCCGCCTGAACGCTCTGTACGAGCGATGGAATCAGAACATCGGGATCGCCGCCGGTGGAGATCGCGAGCGTTCGTCCGGTGTTCTTCGTCGAAGACGATTCGGTCCCAACGCATCCGCACATCGCGAGCGCGCAAAGGAGGCCCGCGTATCTCATCGCCGCCATGTCCAATCCTCGTCAAGAAAGTGCGGAACGTGCTTCAGTGCTTCGTCGCGGACATCACCCTCGGCCAGCTCGCTCGCGTCCGCATCCTCGAGCAGCCGCACGGCGTCAAACATCGCGCTGGCGACCTCTGCTGCATCGGGAGAGCGACCGAGCAATGAGTGAAGGGTAGCCGGTACCGGAACCGATTCACTCACTGCATCGACGCCGACGACAAAACCCGGAAGAGTCGATTGATCATCATCGACGAGGATCGAGCCGTGCTGCAACAATGAACAGTCATCCCGCCATTGGGCACTGCCGACCAGCTTGCTTCCATGCGCTACCAGCTCTCCCTCTCCCGGGGTCTCGAAGCAAGGCCGCGCGCTCGGCGCGCCCGCCCGCTGTGATGGCGAAGCCGGCTCGACCGAAACGCCGAGCTGTCTCAAGCCTGTCTGAAGAATCAGGTTGATCCGGGAATAGGTCTCGCGGAGAGGCGCAGCGTCCTTCGCGGGCGCAGTCACGCTGTATGTGACCTCGCGGTGGTGCAGAATCGCGCGGCCGCCGGTCGGCCTTCGCACGACGTCGATCCCGGCGCCGCGAATCTTCCCGACATCGTAAAGACCGGATGCGGGCTGATTCCGTCCGAATGACAGCGTCGGCCGGCTCCAGGAGTAGATGCTGAACACCGTTTCTCCCGTGCGAGCGGCACGCGCCTGCAACGCAGTATCCCGCGCCATGTTCTCGGCGCCCGAGCGGGGCGCCGCGATGAGAAGGCGCCAGCGGCCGTAACTTCGCCGGGGGTGCATAGGGTGTTAAATTGTCACTCCTATGAGCACCACAATCAAGCACGTTGACGCCGCGATTCCCTCCGCTGAATCCTTCGTACCCCGACATGTAGGACCTTCCGAGCGAGACGTCGCCGAGATGCTCAAGACTCTCGGATTTGCGTCGCTCGATGCGCTGATAAACGCGACCATTCCACGAAAGATTCGCCTAAGGCAGGGGCTGAGTCTGCCGAAAGGACTGACGGAGCTCGAAGTCCTTACGTATTTCCGCGCTCTTGCCGCGAGGAACCAGGTCTTTCGCTCGTTTATCGGGATGGGATACTCGGACTGCGTCACGCCACCTGTGATTCAGCGAAACATCCTCGAGAATCCCGGCTGGTACACGGCATATACGCCCTACCAGGCAGAGATCGCGCAAGGACGCCTCGAAGCGCTGCTCACCTTCCAGACAATGGTGATCGACCTGACCGGTGTGGAGATCGCGAATGCCTCGCTGCTCGATGAGGCGACTGCTGCTGCTGAAGCGATGACTATGAGTTACGCGCTCAAAGGCAAGCCGGGGAAGGAAGTTTTCCTCGTCGCATCGGAATGCCATCCGCAGACGATCGACGTCGTGAAGACTCGCGCCAGCGTGCGGGGGATAGAGGTGCGTGTCGCGAGCTATGCGGATTTCAAGATCGGTCCAGATGTGTTTGGCGCTCTCGTGCAGTATCCGGCAACCGACGGTGCGGTTATCGATTACACGAAGACGGTCGAGCATGTGCACAAAGGAGACGCGCTGCTGACTGTCGCAGCCGATCTCCTGAGCCTCGTGCTGCTCACGCCGCCCGGGGAATGGGGGGCCGATATAGTGGTCGGCAATACCCAGCGTTTCGGCGTCCCACTCGGCTACGGCGGTCCACACGCGGCATATTTCGCGACCAGGGATGAGTTCAAGCGCCACATTCCGGGACGCATCATTGGCGTCTCGCGCGATGCGGATGGGAAGCCGGCGCTGCGAATGGCGCTTCAGACGAGAGAGCAGCACATCCGCCGCGAGAAGGCGACGAGCAATGTCTGCACGGCTCAGGTGCTGCTCGCGGTTGTTGCAAGCATGTACGCGGTCTATCACGGGCCGCAGGGTCTGACCCGCATTGCCAGGCGGGTGCACGGATTTGCCGCGACGCTCACGGAAGGACTACGAAAGCTTGGCTACACGATCGCGCACGATGACTACTTCGATACGATCCGTGTGGCGCTCGGGAAACGAAATGGTCAGGCGATTCTGGACGAGGCGCGTGCTCGTCGCATAAACCTCCGTTTCATGGAGGACAGGAGCATCGTCGTCGCTCTCGATGAGACCGTCGGCAGCGACGACATCACCAATCTTCTGGCGGCGTTCAACGGCGGAAAGGACCCCGATTTCGGCATCGAGGACCTCGTCTTGGGAGCCGATCCGCGCTACGACGAGCGTTTCAACCGGACGACTCCGTTTCTCACGCACCCGGTGTTCAACAAACACCACGCGGAGACGGAGATGCTCCGCTACATGAACCGACTCCAGTCGCGCGATCTCTCCCTTGTCCACTCCATGATTCCGCTCGGCTCCTGCACCATGAAGCTGAACGCGACGGCGGAGATGATGCCGATCACCTGGCCCGGATTTGCTAAGATCCACCCCTTTGCGCCGCTTGACCAGGCTGACGGGTACCGCCAGCTGTTCGACGAATTGGAGAGCGCGCTCGCGGAAATCACAGGCTTCGCTGCGATCTCACTCCAACCGAACGCGGGATCGCAGGGGGAGTTCGCCGGACTCCTTGTGATCCACGCGTATCATTCGTCACGAAATGAGGCGCATCGCAACGTGTGCCTCATTCCGCAATCGGCGCACGGGACGAACCCCGCGAGCGCCGTAATGGCCGGCATGCAAGTAGTGGTCGTGAAGACCGACGAGCGGGGGAACATCGATGTCGCCGACTTGAAGTCGAAGGCGGAGGAACACGGGCTGCACCTCGCCGCGCTCATGGTTACGTATCCCTCGACCCATGGCGTGTTCGAGGAATCGATCGTCGAGATCTGCGACATCGTCCACAAGTACGGCGGCCAGGTGTACATGGATGGGGCAAACATGAACGCGATGGTCGGCTTGTGCCGCCCCGCGGAAATTGGCGCCGATGTCTGCCATCTGAATCTCCACAAGACGTTCTGCATTCCGCACGGGGGCGGCGGTCCGGGGATGGGTCCAATCGGCGTGGCGAAACACCTTGTTCCGTTTCTGCCGGGGCATCCAGTGGTCAGACTGGATGGCAGGCACGAAGTCGGGGCAGTATCGGCGGCCCCCTGGGGAAGCGCCAGCATTCTTCCGATCTCGCACGCCTACATCAAGCTGATGGGCGGAGACGGACTGGAGTACGCGACCAAGATCGCGATCCTCAACGCGAATTACATCGCGAAGCGTCTCGAGCCGCACTTTCCGGTGCTGTACAAGGGTGCGCACGGAACGGTGGCGCACGAGTGCATTGTCGACACGCGCGTGGTCAAGCAGGCGACCGGTATCGACGTCGAGGACATTGCGAAGCGGTTGATGGACTACGGCTTCCATGCGCCGACGGTCTCGTTCCCGGTTCCGGGAACGCTCATGATCGAGCCGACGGAGAGCGAGCCGAAAGAAGAGCTTGACAGATTCTGCGATGCGATGATCTCGATTCGTGACGAGATCAGAGAGATCGAGACCGGGTTAGCGGACAAGCAAGACAACGTCCTCAAGAATTCGCCGCACACGGTCGGTCGCGTGACGGCGACGACCTGGACGCATCCATATACGAGGGAGCGCGCCGCGTTTCCGGCGCCCTGGAGCCAGGACTTCAAGTTCTGGCCCGCGGTGGCGCGAGTAGAGAGCGCGTATGGCGACAGGAATCTCATTTGCTCGTGCCTGCCGACCGATTCGTATGTGGGGGCGGAAGTCGGGACTGGCTGAACGTGGCTGACGTACTCAGCCTCGACGCTAAACAGACCGCGCTGGTTCTCATCGAGGAT
>WNGJ01010238.1_pt1 | contig 10007 bp, 9 predicted proteins | sample 5400611 | NCBI WGS metagenome assembly WNGJ01 (sample SAMN13153375, study PRJNA577476) | soil metagenome | isolation source: 40 cm soil or saprolite under Garry oak tree replicate 1 | place: USA:California | collected 2016-06-15
AAATCCTGTTTCGCGACCCGCGCGCATTTATCAAGATCGACTGCGCGGAATTTCAACACAGTCACGAGATTGCCAAGCTGATTGGCTCACCCCCGGGATACATCGGTCATCGCGAAACCCCGCCCGTACTGACACAGAAAAATTCCCTGCGAGTTTGAAAAAGAGTGGAGGTCGAGGGGAATAAAGGCTCTGTCTCACGTCCTTTATTGAGCAATGCCACTCCAGCTAAAGGCCTGAACTCATGCTGATTTCAACCAAGACAGCTCCTGTTGCGTCTCGATGGAAACAGAAACTCGCAGAACACTGGCCGGAGTACGCCTCTGAAGGCGCCGGTCTCGGGCTGTTTATGATCTCCGCGTGCACCTTTGGCACTCTGCTCGCTCACCCGGACTCACCCGTCGTGCGGCTGATAGACGACGCAACGCTGCGTCGCTGCCTGATGGGTCTGGCGATGGGCTCAACGGCTGTTGCACTGATTTATTCAAAATTGGGTAAACGGTCGGGCGCTCACATGAATCCGGCAACGACGTTTACGTTCTTCAGGCTGGCAAAGATCGAGCCTGTCGATGCCATCTTCTACGCTGCCGCTCAGTTCGCTGGTGCGATCTCGGGAGTGTACGTTGCGAGCATTGCGCTTGGCGGGTGGCTTTCACATCCTGAAGTGGAGTACGTGGTGACGCTGCCTGGGCGATATGGTTACCGCTGGGCATTTGCCGCCGAGTTCGCCATTACATTTCTGTTGATGTCGGTCATCCTTCGCATAAGCAATATTCCGAAGCTCAATCGATACACGGGCCTGGTTGCCGGCCTTCTCGTGATGATTTACATCAGCATCGAAGCGCCGGTCTCAGGCATGAGCATGAATCCGGCCCGCACTGTCGGGTCGGCATTTTCCGCCTGGAACTGGACTGCCATTTGGATCTACTTTACGGCGCCCCCGCTTGGAATGCTCACGGCTGCGGAATTCTACGTACGACGCTACGGAGCTCGACGTGTTTTGTGCGCCAAGCTTCACCACGACAATCCGCAACGATGTATCTTTCGATGCAATTACATATAGCGTCGCCGTTCGATTTCGCGGTCGATTACGGTAATGCACCAAGCAGCACTGCTTTGAACCGTGTATCCTGTCTAGACGCAGGAAATTCGCTTGAAAAAAGGGATGAAACGATGAACAGGTTTAAGAAATTTCTGTTGGACGCAAGCATCATAGAGCGAGAGACGGCCGCAGAGCACGGCTACTCAAAGAATGGGAGGTTCTATGGGGCGTCGTGCTGAATCACTAGCAGATCGCATCGAAGAAGGCGCTGCCGGCTTGGCCACGTTTGCCGGGGGACTGTCAGAAGCGGAGTGGCGTACAAGAGTGTCGGAGACGGACCACCGTTCGATCGGCGTCATCGTCCACCATGTGGCGACCGTTTACCCAATTGAAGTTGATTTGGCCCGAGCAATCGCCAACGGCAAGGCCGTTACGGACGTCACGTGGGAGGCAGTGACCCAGTTGAATGCCAGCCATGCTCGCGAGCACGCGGGTGTAACCAAGGCAGCCGCGCTTGAACTGTTGCGCCGGAACAGTCGCGAGGCGGCCGCCGCTGTCCGCAGGTTCACGGATGACGAGTTGGATCGTGCCGCTCCCTTCTCGCTAAGCTTCGGCGCGCCGGTCACCGCACAGTTCGTCATTGAAGACCACGCATTGCGGCATAGCTGGCACCATCTGGCACGCATCCGCAAGGCCCTGGGCCGTTGAGATTGCTGCGGAGGCTCGCAGGAGATTTGTCAAGATTGAGGGTATTAGAGACAATTCATTAACAGAAGCAGAGCGTAGTGCTCGGTTGCAGAAGATGCTGGCCGCAGCCGTTCGGCACGAACTCGTGACCCTTCCTTACTACGATGTCTCTGACTGGCTGGAAGCGGAGTTGCTTTCGGACGGCACTGTCGTCCTTCGAGGTGAAGTTGTCCGTCCGACAACGTCTGATGACGCGGAGAGCCGGATACGAAGCCTCGAGAGCGGTACCCGAGTCGTCAATGAAATCAAAGTGCTTCCTGTTTCTTCGCGAGACAACGAGCTTCGCATTGCGTTGTATCGGGCAATCTATAAGTGGGACTCGCCGCTCTTCCGCTACGCGACACGGTCGATGCCCCCAATTCACATCCTCGTTGAGAACGGCCGCGCGACCCTGAAAGGCGCCGTCGCTTCTCAGTTCGAGAGCCAGATCGCATACACCGCCGCGCGTCAGGTGCCCGGCATTTTTGAAGTACGAAACGAATTGAAGATCGATAACTAGCCCGCGCCTGTAACGCACGGCCTTTTCCGCAGACTAATTCGCATGGCTTGAGTACAAGCCGGCAAGAGGAGAAATGAAATGAAAAAAGTTTGGATTGGTATTGGTCTCGTTGTCCTGGCAATTGCGTGGTACGCATTTCGGCCCGAATTGCTGTTTATCAATACATCCGTTTCCGAAAGCTTCCCTGCGGCCTCTGTCGCTGCGACTACGCCGGACGCCGGATCTGATCCGAAGCAGTTAGCAATGGGACAGTTCAAAGGATACGCCCATGAAACTCAAGGCAACGCAGATGTTTACGAGGTCAACGGGAAGCGTGTGTTACGCCTCACGAATTTCAAAACTTCCAATGGACCCGATGTCCACGTCTATCTTGTAGCGGCGCCGGACGTAAAGGACGATGCGACGGTCAAAAGAGCGGGCTTTATCGACCTTGGTTCGATGAAAGGCAATACCGGCGATCAAAACTACGACGTGCCGGCCACTGTAGACCTCGCAACCTACCAGGCTGTAACGATTTGGTGCGCCCGGTTCAATGTGAATTTTGGCACAGCTCCGCTGATGGCCTCGAACTAAAGAGCACGAGAGATGGAAGCAAGGCGTGTCATCGACAGGAAACATCAGTTCCGCCTTGTGCTCTTCGGGCACAAGGCGGTGGAGACCGGCGCGGCCTGTCTTCTTCTCATGCTGCAAGGGCAACTTGCAGAAGCAACTCTGGGACACTTTCTGTTGGCTTCGAAGACCGGCGCGCTGACGGTCTTCCCGCTGCTGGGAATCACGTGGACAAGACACGCGAAATATCTCGCCAACCGTTGGACATCTTCTGCGCTCGTTGGAACGTGCGCATTTTTCGCGGACGCGGTGATCCATGGCTCGCATTATCCCGGCAAATTTACGGAGGCAGCGCTGACCGGCCTGGCTGCGTTCGCGCTGTCGCTGATCATTTCCTACACCGGTATCGGCAAGCGCATCGACCGTCTGGCCGAAGCGTTCTTGCATTGAGAAAACAAAACGAAATTAAGTGAGGCCCATCATGAATGCCGAAAGACAACGATTAGCTGAAGCGCGCAGCCGCGCGGCGCACTGGAAACGCTGGGGACCGTATCTGAGTGAACGGGCATGGGGAACCGTCCGCGAAGACTACAGCACGAACGGCACTGCATGGGACTACCTGCCGCACGATCACGCGCGCTCGAAGGCATACCGTTGGAATGAAGACGGCATCGCCGGAATCTCCGACCGTCATCAATTGATCTGCTTTGCGCTTGCATTGTGGAACAGAAGGGACCCCATACTCAAGGAACGGCTGTTTGGTCTCACTGGAAGCGAAGGCAACCACGGCGAGGACGTCAAAGAGTACTACTTTTATATCGACAGCACGCCGACACACTCGTACATGAAGTATCTCTACAAGTATCCGCAGCAGGAATATCCGTACGCACGATTGGTCGAAGAGAACCGCCGCCGCGGACGGCAAGATCCCGAATTCGAGCTGCTGAGTACCGGAGTCTTTGACGAGAATCGCTACTTTGACGTCTTTGTCGAGTATGCGAAGGCCGATGTGGAGGATATCCTGATTCGCATCACCGTCGCGAATCGTGGACCCGAGTTGGCGTCACTGGATCTGCTCCCGACCATCTGGTTTCGAAACACCTGGGCATGGAACAAGAATGAGCCGCGTCCTTTCATGCGAGCCGCCGCCGGCCCAACCGGCGGCCCAACCACCGGCCCAACCGGCGGCGGGCACGAGCATGTAATCCAGCTCAATCACCCGCGATATGGAGAGCGTTGGTTGTACCTCGAAGGGACTCCACAACTGCTGTTCACAGAAAATGAGACGAACTATCGCCGGCTGTACGGAGTTGAGAGCACATCACCGTATGTCAAGGATGGGATCCACGATGCCATCGTCCAGCACAATACCGCTGCTGTGAATCCTTCGAATATTGGAACGAAAGCCGCGGCTCATTATCCGCTCACGTTGGGGCCAGGAGAGTCCGTGCGCGTCGATCTGCGCCTGACTTCCACCGACGCGGAGCGCAAGCGCGGCAGCGCGCAGCCTCAAGAGATGGCAGCAGCGGGAGGCCTGCCTTTCGGTAAGAGCTTCGATCGAATCTTCGCCGAACGCATTCGAGAGGCCGATGAGTTTTACGCCGGCATCATTCCGGAGGATCTTTCCGATGATGCCAGGAACGTCATGAGGCAGGCATTGGCGGGAATGCTGTGGTCCAAACAGTACTACCACTACGAGGTCGCTCCCTGGCTCGACGGCGATCCGGATTTTCCACCACCACCTCCGGAGCGGCGCAAGGCACGAAACCATGAGTGGCGCCATCTCTACAACGCCGACGTCATCTCGATGCCCGATAAATGGGAATACCCGTGGTATGCGGCCTGGGATCTCGCATTTCATTGCATTCCGCTGGCTCTCGTCGATCCCGACTTTGCAAAGGAGCAGCTCATTCTTCTACTGCGCGAATGGTACATGCATCCCAACGGTCAGATTCCAGCGTACGAGTGGGCGTTCGGGGACGTGAATCCGCCGGTTCACGCATGGGCTGCGTGGCGCGTCTACAAGATCGAGAAGAAGCGCAGGGGAAGGGGGGATCGTAAGTTCCTCAAGCGCGTGTTCCACAAGCTCATGCTGAACTTCACGTGGTGGGTGAATCGCAAGGATGCCGAAGGCAAGAACGTCTTTCAGGGGGGATTTTTGGGACTCGACAACATCGGCGTCTTCGATCGCAGCGCGCCCTTGCCGACGGGCGGCCATATCGAGCAGTCCGATGGGACAAGCTGGATGGCGATGTATTGCCTCAACATGCTCGCCATGGCGCTCGAGCTGGCATACGAGGATCCGGCCTACGAAGACGTTGCCAGCAAGTTCTGGGAGCACTTTACACAGATCGCCTACGCGATGAACAATCGCGGCGAAGACGGCGTCAGTCTCTGGAATGACGAGGACGGATTCTTCTACGACGTGCTCCACGTTCCGAATATGGGCGAGATACCCATGAAGACACGCTCGATGGTCGGATTGATTCCGCTCTACGCTGTCGACACTCTCGAACCTGAGCTTCTGAGGCGCCTGCCGGCCTTCAAGCGCCGCATGGACTGGTTCATCGCGAATCGTCCCGGCTACACCGAACGCCAGGCGTGCATGTTCACACCCGGTATGGGTGAACGCCGCCTGATATCGATCCTCGATGGCGACAAGCTTCGCCGCGTGCTGCGATACATGCTGGATGAGAACGAGTTTCTCTCGCCCTACGGAATCCGCGCAGTGTCGAAGTATCACAAGGACCATCCGTATACGCTGCGCGTCGGTGACATGGAACACCGCCTGGAATATGAACCGGGAGAATCGACCAGCGGCCTGTTCGGCGGCAACTCGAACTGGCGCGGCCCAATCTGGTTTCCTGTGAACTTCCTTATCGTCGAGTCGCTTCAGAAATTCCACCACTATCTTGGCGAAGACTACAAAGTCGAGTGTCCGACAGGTTCAGGAGACTTCCTCACGCTGTGGGAAGTGGCTCAGGAGATCTCGCGCCGCCTCGCGTCGATCTTTCTTCGGAATGCCGGCGGAGTTCGGCCGGTCCATGGAGCCTCGGAGAAATTCCAAGAGGATGGGCACTGGAAGGACATGATTCTCTTCTACGAGTACTTTCATGGAGACGACGGGAGCGGTGTCGGAGCGAGTCATCAGACAGGATGGACTGGCGTCGTTGCCAAGCTGCTCCAGCAGAGCGTTGTAGGCGCGGCCCGCGAAGCGGAAGAGCGACAGCGCGCAGCTCCAGAAAATAACCGCGCAGAGAGTTCAACATTATTAGAAGGAAAATTCATATGAAATCCCAAACCGCCGTTACATTGGAACCAAACGCCAAGCCAACACCCATGAAGGCCATCGCCGTGCGGCCCGGAATGGCGGGCGGTGTGTACCTTGCCGAACTCGACAGGCCCACACTCGACGAGATCCCGAATGGCCGTGGCGTCCTCGTGAAGGTGCTGCGCGTTGGCGTGGACGGAACCGACAAAGAAATCAATGCCGCCGAATATGGCGCGGCGCCTCCAGGCTATGACTTCCTCGTGCTCGGTCATGAGAGTTTCGGGCGAGTCGAGGCCGTAGGATCAAACGTGAGTGAATTACGGCCAGGAGACTACGTGGTAGCTACTGTGCGCCGTCCCGGCACAAGTATCTACGACCGGATCGGCACGAACGACATGACAACCGATGACGTTTACTACGAGCGTGGGATCAACCTTCGGCATGGTTACCTGACGGAATATTACGTTGATGATGCGGAGTTCATTGTCAAGGTGCCCGGCGGTCTCAAAGAGGTTGGTGTGCTGCTGGAACCTACAACGGTTGTCGAAAAAGGAATCACGCAGGCATACGAGATACAACGCCGGCTGCGGGTGTGGAAACCGCGGCGCGCCGCCGTGATGGGCGCCGGCACGATCGGGCTGCTGGCGACATTGATCCTCAGGTTGCGCGGCTTGGAAGTGACGACGTTTGCGCTGGCGAAAAAGCCCACGCTCAATTCAGACCTGATCGAAGCTACCGGAGCGCGGTACGTATCCACTCAGGAAACCACCATAGCCGAGGGAGCCGTCCAATATGGAGCATTCGATCTAGTGTTTGAAGCAACGGGCCATTCGCCGGTCGTGTTCGAGAGCATGCGCGTGCTCGCAAAAAATGGCGTGCTCGTTCTTTCCAGCGTCACGGGCGGTAACCGCACCATCGAAGTACCAGCGGACAAGATCAATCTCGAGTTTGTCCTCGGCAACAAAGTGATGGTCGGAACTGTGAACGCGAACCGCGAGTACTTCGAAGCCGGCGTGCGCGACCTTTCTCAAGCCGAGCTTCAATATCCGGGCTGGTTGAAGCGCCTCTTAACGCATCCGGTAAAAGGATTGGACAACTATCAGGAACTGTTCGACAAACTCTTGAACGCCAAAGGCGCCATCAAGATCTTTTGCGAAGTTGCGGAACTGTAGATATGAAAAAACGTATTGTCATACTTGGTGGCGGTTTTGGCGGCCTGTACACCGCACTCGAGATCGAGCGCACGATCGCGCGCGACGCAGATATCGAAGTGACGCTCGTCAACCAGGACAATTTCTTTTTGTTCACGCCGATGCTGCACGAGGTTGCCGCCAGCGATCTGGACATGACGCATATCGTGAACCCGATTCGCAAACTTCTCAAACGGGTTCAGTTCTTCCAGGGACAGGTCGAGCGGATCGACCTCAAAAGCAAGAGGGTCGACGTATCGCACGGGGCGGATCGGCATCGGCATCAATTGGAATACGATCACCTGGTCATCGGTTTGGGCAATATCACGAACTACTACAACCTGCCCGGCCTTGAAGAACACGCTTTGACAATGAAGTCTCTTGGAGACGCCATCTTTCTTCGCAATCGCCTGATTCAGAGCCTCGAGGAAGCCGACTTCGAATGCACCGATGCGAGGACACCTTTGATGACCGTCGTTGTCGCCGGAGGGGGGTTTGCTGGAGTCGAGACGATTGCCGCAGTCAACGATTTCTTGCGCGAGGCGGTTCACTTTTATAAAAACCTGAACGCGCCAGATCTCCGGCTGGTCCTGGTTCATTCCGGACCCGTCATTCTTCCGGAGCTCAGCGAGAAACTTGGAAGATACGCGGCCGGCAAGCTGGGGCAGAGAGGCGTCGAGATCCGGCTCAACACACGAGTGCTCGGTTATCGCAACGGAATCGTGGACCTCAGTGACGGATCGCAAGTGCCTGCCAAAACGCTTGTGTGGACGGCCGGGACGGCGCCCCATCCGATCCTCGACACGCTTCCGTGCAAAAGGGAACGCGGCCGCATCGCCACCGACCAATACATGGAAGTGCCCGCCTGGCCTGGAGTCTGGGCTGTCGGTGACTGTGCATCGGTTCCCGATCCTCGAACTGGAAACCCGTACCCTCCAACCGCACAGCATGCGTTGCGGCAAGGACGGATACTCGCGCGCAACCTGTGCGCGAGCATTCGAGGCGAGGCAAAGAAACCCTTCCTGTTTTCCACGCTGGGTCAGCTCGCCGCGATCGGCAAGCGCACCGGAGTCGCGCAGATCTTTGGGATGAATTTTTCCGGGTTCATCGCCTGGTGGCTATGGCGGACCATATACCTCAGCAAGCTTCCCCGCCTGGAAAAGAAGTGCCGCGTGGCGCTGGACTGGACGCTGGACCTGCTGTTCTCGAAAGACCTCGTTCAGTTTACGACCGCCCACAAGGCCGAACTCAGTTCCCGCGAGGTGGCGCCCGACATGCTGGAGCTGAAGTCATGATCTCCTTTACCACCGAACTTCTTCACAACTTCAACTCCGCGACTACGCGTGAGTGGCTGGAGACCAACGGCATCGGTGGATTTGCCTGCTCGACGGTTATCGGACTGAACGCGCGCCGCTATCACGCGCTGCTTACGGCAGCGATGCGGCCTCCATCGGGCAGGGTCGTCCTTCTATCGAAGATGGAAGAGACGGTCGTGATTGGCGGCATTCGATATGACCTGTCCACAAATCAATATTCCGGCGCTGTCCACCCACAGGGCTACTCGTATCTGGAAGGATTCAGGCTCGATCCGTTTCCGATATTTACGTTCGCGGTAGATGGAGTCCGGATCGAGAAGTCGTTGTTCATGGTGCACGGACAAAATACAACGGTCATTCAGTATCGCTTCTCCGCTGAAGAAACACGGCCGATTCAACTGGAACTGCGGCCGCTCGTTGCGTTCCGGGATTACCACGCGTTGACGCACGAAAACGAAGCTCTGAATCGAAGCGTTCGTTTGCACCACGAGAAGCTCGCTTCGGTACAACCGTATCCGGACCAGCCGGTCCTTTATTTCCCACATGACGCGGACGAGCTGAATACGCAGGGCTACTGGTACAAGAATTTCGACTACGCGCTCGAGCGTGAACGCGGGCTGGATTTTGTCGAAGATCTCTTTAATCCACTCACGCTTCGATTCGACATGGCCGGGCGCGACACTGCAACAGTCCTCGCTTCAACTGAGATTCTCGATGTCGGCTCGGCCGGCCTGCTTCGGCGTCAGGAGGCGGACCGTCGATCCAAAGTGGTTGCGCGAGCGCCGTACGAGGACGAGCTCGTTTGTACACTCACGGCGGCAGCCGACCAATACATCGTCAGCCGGGGTGATCGGACGACCATTATTGCAGGATATCCGTGGTTTACGGACTGGGGACGCGACACCATGATCGCCCTACCCGGACTGACTCTCGCCACAGGCCGCTTCGACGTTGCGCGGAGTATTCTGCTTGAATTCGCCAAATATGTTGACCGCGGAATGTTGCCGAATCGCTTTCCAGATGCCGGAGAAGCTCCCGAATACAACACGATCGACGCGACGCTTTGGTACTTCGAAGCCGTGCGCGCGTTGCTGCAGTACACCGCAGACTATACGTTCGTGCGAGATCACCTCTATGCCGTCATGGCGGATATCATCGACTGGCACAAACGGGGAACCCGTTACGGCATCAAGATGGATACAGATGGGCTGATCGAGTCCAGCGATCCGGCTGTTCAACTCACCTGGATGGATGCCAAGATCGGTGACTGGGTCGTCACGCCGAGAAACGGCAAGGCGGTCGAGATTCAGGCCCTCTGGTTCAACGCGCTCCGCACCATGGAAGATGTGGCCGCAAAGATCGGGCTTGCGGCCGAGGCTCAAAAATATGCAGCACT
>WNGJ01014015.1_pt1 | contig 10006 bp, 8 predicted proteins | sample 5400611 | NCBI WGS metagenome assembly WNGJ01 (sample SAMN13153375, study PRJNA577476) | soil metagenome | isolation source: 40 cm soil or saprolite under Garry oak tree replicate 1 | place: USA:California | collected 2016-06-15
TGGATCACCCCCAGCCCCCCGGCCTGCGCCATGGCGATCGCCATCTTGGCTTCGGTCACGGTGTCCATGGCCGAAGCGACGATCGGGATATTGAGCGGGATATCGCGGGTGATGCGGGAACGGATGTCGGCGTCGGACGGCAGCAGTTCGGACAGTCCGGGCTTGAGCAGGACGTCGTCGAAAGTCAGTGCTTCGCGCAGGGTTCCGTCGGATTTCTGCTCCATTGCCAACTCCAGTGGTCCGCCTTGCGGGCTTGCTCGACGGCACCGTCGGCGGACCGAGATGCGCCCCGTTTGCGGCGAACCGGCGCTCGCGCACGCGACGTGACGGCCCGTTTTGGGTTGGCGCTGGCCGATAGCACGGCTCGGGCGCGAATCCTAGCGATTTGGCGGCAATTCACCGAAAGAAGCGGTGTCCTCGCCGCGCTCGCCTGGTCACATCGTCCTCCTTGGGCTCGAATCAGGGGCGCCAACCCGGCGGCGGCCCATGCCGTTCGATCGCGTTCACCAGCTCGCGGTGCTTGCGATCCTCGCGCCTCATGTGGACCGCAATGACGGCGTGCAGGGACGGAACCACGAAAAAGGCGGGGAAGATGAGCCCGAGGAGAAAGCAGGCCACGATCAGGATGACGCTGAAGATGGCCGAGAACGGTTGGCCGTTCAGCAGCAGGGCAAGCGGCGGAACGAAGACTGCGAGCAGGTAGATCATTGGCCTAACCCCTGAGCCCGATGCACCCACTATGTGGGGCCACGCTCGCCGCAGGACAATGCCCGGCTTGTCCGGGGCAGCGCCGATTCTGCTAACGTGCGGCATGACCGACCTGCGCACCGCATTCGACCATCCTGCCGCCGCGATGACCGCCCGCGCGCGACGCTTCCTCCACCTGCGCCCTTGCGCAAGCGCGCCCAGGTCGCTGCGCTGACTTATGCTGGCGAAACGCATTGTGCCGCTGATCGTGGCGGTCGCCCTGTTCATGGAGAACATGGACTCGACCGTCATCGCCACCTCGCTCCCGGCGATCGCCGCCGATATCGGCACGAGTCCACTGACGCTTAAGCTCGCGGTCACCTCCTACTTGCTCTCGCTCGCGGTCTTCATCCCGGTGAGCGGCTGGACCGCCGACCGTTTCGGCGCGCGCACGGTATTTCGGGGCGCGATCGCCGTGTTCATGCTCGGCTCGATCGGTTGCGCGCTCTCGGGCTCGCTCTCCGAGTTCGTGGTCGCACGCATCGTCGAGGGCATGGGCGGGGCGATGATGACGCCGGTCGCGCGCCTCATTCTCGTGCGCAGCGTCGATCGGCGCGAGCTGATCAACGCCATGGTCTGGGTGACCCTGCCGGCGCTGATCGGGCCGCTGATCGGCCCGGCCCTCGGCGGCTTCATCACCACCTTCATTTCCTGGCACTGGATTTTTCTGATCAACATCCCGATCGGGCTTGCCGGCATCGTCTTGGCGACGATCTTCATCGAGGACGTGCGGGCGCAGACGCCGGACCCGTTCGATCCGCTCGGCGCGGTGCTCGCCGGGCTGGGCATCGGCGGGCTCGCCTTCGGCGGCTCCTTGCTCGGGCTCAATTTCCTCCCGACCAGCGTGGTGCTCGCGCTCATCGTCGTGGGCGCCGGCGCAGCCTATGCCTACGTGCTGCATGCACGGCGCACCCCCGCGCCGGTGCTCGATCTCTCCCTGCTCGAGATCCCGACCATGCGCGCCGCCGTCGTCGGCGGCTTTATCTATCGCTCCGGCATCGGGGCAATGCCGTTCCTTCTTCCGCTCCTGCTTCAGCTCGGCTTCAATCTCACAGCCTTCCAATCGGGGCTGATCACGCTGTCGAACGTCGTCGGCGCCATGGGCATGAAGACGGTGATCCCGTTCATTCTCCGCCGCTACGGATTCCGTCGGGTGCTGGTGGTGAATGCGCTGATCAGCGCAGCGCTGGTCGCGGCCTGTGCGACCTTCACGCCGGGCGTGTCATTCGCGTGGATCGTCGGCGTGCTGATCGTCGGCGGCTTCTTTCGTTCGCTCGAATTCACCAGTCTCAATACCATCGCCTATGCCGACGTCGACAATCGCCGCATGAGCCGCGCCACCTCGCTGGTCGCGGTCGCCCAGCAAGTCTCGATTTCGGTCGGCGTCGCCATCGGCGCGCTGGCGGTCGATCTGACGCTGTGGGCGCGCGGACGCGACACCATCACGGCCGCCGACTTTCAGCCCGCCTATCTCACCATTGCCGTGATCGCCGGCTGCGCCTGCTTCGTTTTCGCACGGATGCCGGCGGATGCCGGCGCGGAACTGGCCCGCCGCAGCGCCGCACCCGCGGCGAGCCCGACCGAGGCCACCGATCAACGAATGGGATGAAGGATCGCCGCTGGTGTGGTGGATTTGAACGCTAGTGTGGTGGATTTGAAGTTCCTAAGAAGATGCGGCGAGCTCACATAGGAACTTCAAATCCAAAAACCACACTAGACTCATAGGTTTGCTAGTGTCCCTTAGATTCCGAAGTTCGCACGAGAGTGTGCTGCAAGGGCTTGCGAACTTCGGAATCGGGACACTAGCCGCGAAATCCCGTCGCCAGCAGATAAAGCTCCGCCGAATCCGGCCGGCTCGCGGCCGGCTTCACGTGCCTCACATGGGAGAAATCGCGCTTGAGCGCCGCGAGCAGCGTCGCCTCGGTGCCGCCCTGCAGCACCTTGCAGAGAAACGCGCCGCCATGGGCAAGCGTTTCGCGCGCGAAGTCGACCGCGGCTTCCGCGAGCGCAATGATCTTGAGATGGTCGGTCCGGCGGTGGCCGGTCGCATTCGCCGCCATGTCGGAGAGCACGACGTCGGCGGGAGCGCCGAGCAGGGCCTTGATCTCAGCCGGCGCGCGCGGATCGAGAAAGTCGCGCTGGATGAATTCGACCCCCGCTATCGGCGCCATCTCGAGGCGATCGATCGCCACGACCTTTCCCCTCCCCTGCACGCTGCCGACGCGCTGCGCCGCGACCTGGCTCCAGCCGCCGGGCGCGGCGCCGAGATCGACCACCCGCGCGCCTTGCTTGAGCAGATGGTGCTTGTCGTCGATCTCGATCAGTTTGAAGGCGGCGCGGGAGGGAAAACCCTCGCGCTTGGCACGCGCCACGTAAGGGTCGTTGAGTTGTCGTTCGAGCCAGCGCTTCGACGCCGGCGACCGGCCGCCGCCCGATTTGATGCGGACCTTGAGCGGGCGCTTGCTCGGCTTCGAACTCATTTTGATCCGACTTTCGGCTCGGACACGGCGCCATAGCCACGGCGCGGCCAAGTCAGGGCGCCGGCCCCTCGCCGCCCCACACCCCATCCTCGCGCATCATCTGCACCAGCATGCCTTCGCGCAGCCCGCGGTCGGCCACCCGCAGCCGCTGACAGGGGAAGGCGCGGCGGATGGCGTCGAGAATGGCGCAACCGGCAAGCACGAGGTCGGCCCGCTCGGCGCCGATGCAAGCATTGGCCACGCGATCTTCGTAGCTCCAGGCCAGCAGACGCTCGATCACGCGCGTGACTTCATCATCGACCATCCAGCAGCCGTCGACGCGGCGACGCTCGTAGCGTCGCAGTTCGAGATGGACCCCGGCGATCGTCGTTACCGTGCCAGAGGTGCCGAGCAGGTGGATGTGTCCATCGCCAAGCCCGCCATGCTCGGCCACGAAACCGTCGACCAAGGCCGCAACCTCCGCAATCATCGCGGCGTAGATTTCGCGCGTGACTTGGTGTCCGCCGTGGCGCTCCGCGAGCGTGACCACACCGACGGGCAGCGACGCCCAGGCCCTGATCTTCGGCAGTGGCGGCCCGTGCCGGCTCGGGGGTGAGCGGTCGAGGCATACGAGCTCCGAGGAGCCGCCGCCGATGTCGAACAAGACCACGCCGTCGGCCTGCGGATCGATCAACGGCGTGCAGCCGGTGGCCGCCAGCGTCGCTTCGGTCTCACGGTCGATGATTTCGAGCTCGAGGCCAACCTCGTCGGCGATGCGGGCGCGGAATTCGGCCCCGTTCGCCGCGGCGCGACATGCCTCGGTCGCGATCAGCCGCGCGCGCGTGACGCCGCGATTGCGCATCTTGTCGCGGCAGATCGCGAGCGCTGCGACCGCGCGATCGACGGCCGCATCGCTGATGCGGCCGGACGTCGATACGCCCTCGCCCAGGCGGATGATGCGTGAGAACGCATCGATGACACGGAAGCTGTCACCGATCGGGCGGGCGACCAGGAGCCGGCAGTTGTTGGTCCCCAGATCGAGCGCGGCATAGGTCGGAGCGGAGCGATGGACGCCCTCTTGAGCGCCGTCATGACGCGGAATCCCGTAGGGTGAGCGCCGACCCCACCGGGCTCGCTGCTGCTGCGCCCGGTCACGGACAGGGTCGAGGCCGCCGGCTGCCCGGCCCTCGTCCTTCATCAAAACCCTTCCCGCCGCGCCGAAGCCTTCCGGGCTCAACGGCAGCGGCCGTGTCCCAAACTCAGATCGCGACGAGTGTAACACGGGGGTGGCTCGCGCAACAGGTGCGCGTTGAGCGCATGGCGTGGTCGGATGTCCTTGTCGAAGGGATCGGCGTCCTTTATCTCAAATTCGCGCCGCCCGACCGGCCCCCTCGTGCCGAAGGGCGCGCTTAATCCGTGGAGGCACCGCCTGCGGCCAACCGGCTTGCAGGCGATCTATTGATCAAGGCTTTGATTGATGAATCTGCAAAACGACCCGCAAAGCTTGGCGCTGATGAAATTCGGCATCGGGCAGCCGGTGCCGCGCAGCGAAGATCCGATGCTGGTGCGGGGCGAGGGCCGCTACACCGACGACGTCAAGCTCGCGGGCGAGGCCTATGCGGTGATGGTCCGCAGCCGCGTTCCCCATGGGGTGATCAAGAGCATCGACACATCCGCCGCGCGCAAGATGCCCGGCGTGCTCGGGGTCTATACCGGCGCCGATCTCGCCGGCTACGGCACGCTCAAGTGCATCGTGCCGTTCAAGAACCGCGACGGCACGCCCATGAAACAACCGCCCCGACCGGCGCTGCCCACCGACAAGGTGCGCTTCGTCGGCGATCCCATAGCCTTCGTCGTCGCCGAGACGCTGCTGCACGCGAAAGACGCCGCCGAGGCGGTCGGGGTCGAGATCGAGTCCTTGCCCGCCGTGATTCGGCCGGAGGAGGCCGCGCGTCCCGGCGCGCCGCTCCTTCATGACGAAGCCCCCGCCAATGTCGCGCTCGACTATCATTATGGCGACACCGAGCAGGTCGCGGCCGCTTTCGCCAAGGCCAGCCATGTCACACGGCTCGAGCTCGTGAACAGCCGCGTGGTCGTGAACACGATGGAGCCGCGCGCGGCGATCGGCGTCTACGACGCCGCCAGCGGAGGCTTCACGCTGCACGCCCCTTCCCAGGGCGTGTTCGGCTTGCGCAGCCATATGGCCGATATTCTCAAAGTCGAGCCCAAGCGCCTTCGCATGTTGACCGGCCATGTCGGCGGCTCATTCGGCATGAAGTCGGGGCCGTTTCCCGAATACGTCTGCGTGCTGCACGCGGCGCGTGCGCTCGGCCGCCCGGTGAAATGGACCGACGAGCGCTCGGGTAGCTTCGTCTCCGACAGTCACGGCCGCGATCACGAGCTCACGGCCGAGCTCGCGCTCGGCGCCGACGGCACCTTCCTGGCGGTGCGCATCACTAATTTCGGCAATATGGGCGGGTACCTCTCGCACGTGGCGCCGATGCCGTCGACCCTCAACATCGTGAAGAACGCGCAGAACGTCTACCGCACGCCGTTGATCGAGGTCTCAACCAAGTGCGTATTTACCAACACCTCGCACGTCTCCGCCTATCGCGGCGCCGGCCGGCCCGAGGGCAACTACTACATGGAGCGGCTGGTCGACGCGGCGGCCGCCGAGATGGGGATCGACCGCCTCGCCCTGCGCCGGCGCAACCAGATCAAGCCGCGCGAACTTCCGATCAAGACGGCATCGGGAAGCAACTATGACAGCGGCGACTTTCCGGGCGTGCTCAAGCACGCGCTCGAGGTCGCCGATGCCAAGGGCTTCGCGCGCCGCAAACGCGAGAGCCGCAAGCGCGGAAAGGTGCGCGGGCTCGGCGTGGGCAGCTTTCTCGAAGTCACGGCGCCGCCGAGCAAGGAGATGGGCGGCCTCCGTTTCGAAGCCGACGGCACCGTCACCATCATCACCGGCACGCTGGATTACGGCCAGGGTCACGCCGCGCCGTTCGCACAGGTGCTGAGCGAAAAGCTCGGCGTTCCGTTCGAGCGCATCCGCCTGCTGCAGGGCGACAGCCACGAGCTGCTCGCCGGCGGCGGCACCGGCGGTTCGAAATCGATCATGCACAGCGGCACCGCGATCGTGGAAGCATCCGCCAAGGTGATCGAGCAGGGCAGGCAGATCGCCTCTCACGTTCTGGAAGCATCGGCCGCCGACATCGAGTTCGCGCAGGGGCGCTTCGTCATCGCCGGCACCGATCGCGCGATCGGGATCATGGAGCTCGCCGAGCGGCTGCGCGCGGGACTGAAGCTGCCGGAAGGCGTGCCGTCGACGCTCGACGTCCGCCACGTGACCGATGGCCCCGGCGCCTCCACCTACCCCAACGGATGCCACGTCTGCGAGGTCGAACTCGATCCGGACACCGGCGTGATCGAGGTGGTGAAATACGTCTCGGTCAACGATTTCGGCACCGTCATCAATCCGCTGATCGTCGAGGGTCAGCTTCATGGCGGCGTGATCCAGGGCGTCGGGCAGGCGCTCATGGAGATGACCGTCTACGACGGCGATGGTCAGCTCCTGACCGGCTCGTTCATGGATTATGCGCTCCCGCGCGCGAGCGATTCGCCCGAGGTCACCGTCGTCAATCATCCGGTGCCGACGAAAACCAACGTGCTCGGCGTCAAGGGCTGCGGCGAAGCCGGCTGCGCCGGCTCGCTCACCTCGGTCATGAATGCGATCGCCCATGCGCTGTCTGAATTCGGCATCCTCCACATGGACATGCCGGCGACGCCGTACCGCGTCTGGCGCGCCATCCAAGACGCCCGCGCCGCGCACGCGGCCTGATCGGCCCCGCCCCGACCAAAAAGAACAATGGCCCAAGCTGCCGAGCTTCTCACCCCCGCCCGCGCGAGCGAGACCAAGCTCGTCGCCGGCGTGTGCTTCGCCCACCTGGTCAGCCACTATTACATGCTGATGCTGGCGCCGCTGTTCGCGTTCATACGCGCGGACTTCGGCGTGACCTATACCGAGCTGAGCCTCGCGCTCACTACCTTCAACGTGGTCTCGGCGGTGTCGCAGACGCCGGTCGGCTTCTTCATCGACCGCACCGGCGCGCGCATCAATCTGATCGGCGGCCTGCTTTTGGGCTCGGCCGCGATCGCGATCGCGGGAGCGGTGCACTCGTTCTGGGTGTTCATCGCGATGTTCGCCGTCTTGGGCCTCGCCAATACGGTCTACCATCCCGCCGATTACACATTGCTGTCCGAGCGCGTCTCGCCGCGACGCATGACCCAGGTGTTCTCGTTCCACACCTGCTCCGGCATGATCGGTTCGGCCATCGCGCCGGTGAGCCTCCTATTCATGCAGAGCGCGGTGGGATGGCGCGGCGCTTTTCTCTGCTCGGCGCTGCTCGGCGTCGTCGCGGCCCTCGTTCTGGCGGTGCAGGGAGAGCCGCCGGTCGTCCATCCGGCACATCCATCGAAGCCACGCGGAGAAGAGCCGGCGAGCTGGCAGCTTCTGCTGTCGCCGCCGATCCTGCTCAACCTCCTTTTCTTCGTGGTGCTCTCGATGGTCGGCGGCGGCCTCAACCAATATCTGGTGGTCGGGCTCGGCGCGCTCTACGGAACGCCGCCCGCGCTCGCCAATACCGCGCTCACCGGGCTTCTGGCCATGAGCGCGATGGGGGTCTTGCTCGGTGGAGCGCTCGCCGGGCGCACCGCACGGCACAACCTCGTGGCGTGCGCGGGATTGGTTGTGACGGGCAGCGCCAGCACGCTCATCGCGTTGGTCGATCCGGGCGCCCTGCTCTTGGTCCTGATCGCGTCGCTGAGCGGTTTCGCCAGCGGCATGACCATGCCGTCGCGCGATATGATCGTGCGCTCGGTCACCCCGCAGGGCTCGTTCGGCAAGGTGTTCGGCTTCGTCACCACCGGCTTTCATATCGGCGGCATGGTGGCGCCCTTGATCTTCGCGCAGTTCCTCGATCATGGGTACCCGCGCGGGGTATTTCTCTACGTCGCCGCCTGTGCGCTGGTGGCGATTGCCACCGTGGCATTCGGCATGTCGGGCCGACGCACGGCGTGAGCGGCGGCTGCGCTGTTGCGGCTTGGAAAGGCGCGCAAGATGTCCTAGATGTGTCGACGTTCGAGCCCCGCGCCGCGGCCGACAAGGAAACGAGCCGACGGGAGCGCCCGAGGTTGCACTCGACAATAGCTTTCCCGATTGGGGGATAGTTCAATGGTAGAACAGCGGACTCTGACTCCGTTAATCTAGGTTCGAATCCTAGTCCCCCAGCCAGTTGATTTAGCGGGCTATTTTCCAGATTTCCATCAGACCATCACAGAGTAGTTGGGCGCTCAGTTGGGAGTTTTTGTTCGCGATTCGAGCTTGCGGATCGCGCTCTCGGCCAGCGCCGGATCGCGGCGTTCCGCGTAGATCATGAAACGTGACGCCGACGATGCCCGCGCGCTTGCAGGCTTTGCCCCACGAGGCGCGGAAGCCGTCCGGCGTCCACGGCTTACCTTCGCTCGTCGTCAACATGATGGGCGAGCGTTTCAGCGCAGCATCGAGCGCGGCCTTGAGCGGGGCGCCGACCGGAATGACAACACGGGTGCCACCCTTCGACTGCCGCAGACGGATGTGCTTGCCGTCATAGGCCGACCAGGACAGCCGCAAAAGATCGCCCTGCCGTTGACCAGTCCACAGCGCGAGCAGCAACGGCAGATGCAAGTGCGCCGGTGCCCGTTCCAAGAACGTGGCCTCGTCATCGGCGGTCCAAACCTTGTCGGCGCGTGAGCCGCGATAGAGCCTGCCGCCGCGAGCGCATGGGTTCGCCGCGACGAGTCCCCTATCCATGCCCCACGACAGCACACGCGCAAGCACCACCCATGCATAGTCGGCTTGACGGCGGGATGACGCCGCTAGTCGCTCGCGCCATGCCTTGAAGATCCCGCGCGTGCGCACGTCGGTCATCGCCGACAAAGGGAAGTCGCCAAAGTCTCTTTCGATGAGCTTGATCTTGCCAACGTAATCGGACCGTGAGCGCGGCGCGAGCCCGATGAAATCCTCGCTTGCCTGATAGCCCTGCAGCACCGACAGCAGCGTGCCGCGTAGCGGGGCGACCTTTTGGGCAACCGCTGCATTGTAGGACGCCACGAATTGCGCCGAGCCTACCTCGCCGCGCAGCGACGGCCCGCCTTTCCAAGCGTAGTAGTAGGTCCGCTTGCTGCCGTCGGCGAGCGTCTTGGTGATCGAGTTAATGCCTTTCAGTCGTACGCGCATACTTGGCCATCCATTCGTCCAATGGCTCAGTTTTCTCGGCCTCGCCAGCAGGCTCAGCCTGGGCGGTCGTGACGATGATATTGCCCGTGCGCTCCACCACGACGCGAGAGACGACACAGCCAGCCTGGATCACGGCCCTGACGGCCCGCTTAATGTCATTCTGACGGAATATGGAAGGAGATCGGGCCATACGCGGTTGTCCTTTCGCGGCCGCAGGACCTTGCAAAATGCAAAAGGTCACCGCGGGGCAGGGAACCTAGCGCTGGCGTGGAGACCAAAAGGGGACTTGGAAAAACTAGACCCGAGTCGAGTTCGCGACAACGGGGCTCAAATCCACCGCGCTGCGTTATCCACAGGTAAAGCCCGCCGACCCCTGGCCGGGTCGGCGGCTCTAGCTTTTCATCGCCCATTCAGCCTTCCCTAAAAAAGAGCCGCACCACGCAACGAGAGAGAAACGCGCCGCAGCCAAGTTCAGCAGACCAGATAGGTCCGCAAACGATTGCGCAACGTCCGCGACGTGAAG
>WNGJ01016487.1_pt1 | contig 10006 bp, 8 predicted proteins | sample 5400611 | NCBI WGS metagenome assembly WNGJ01 (sample SAMN13153375, study PRJNA577476) | soil metagenome | isolation source: 40 cm soil or saprolite under Garry oak tree replicate 1 | place: USA:California | collected 2016-06-15
GCGACGACCACTGTCGTTGGGCAGTTCGTGGTACACGGCTCGCTCCGTGTGACGACCAGCCCGGCTGTGGCCGGGACGATCTTCGTGAACGGAATCCCGCGTGACGATTGGGGTATGTGGCAGTCGATGCCTCCGGGCACGTACACGGTTTCGTTCGGAGCCGTGCCGGGGTACACGACGCCCGCGGCGCAAACCGCAACGGTGACGGCGATTACTACGACGACGATCACGGGCACATACGTCACGGCACCAATCGCCACACCGTCAAGAACCGAAACCGGCCCCGCGGACCCGTTGGCATGGGGCCCAGGGGCCTCGTCGCCCTCTAGCGTAGCGATGCCGTCCGTGCAGAGCCTCGCCTCGTCGACGTCGCCAGCTGCCTTCGAGCTGTACGCGGCCGATAGACGCGAAGGCGTGAGGAGGTTCGACCTGACGTAGGAGCGCAACGGCGAAACGGTCCCGCCTTGGCGGGACCACCTTCCCTTTATCGTGATGACACAGCGCGGTGTTAGTCCGGCCGGTCGGTTTCACGCCGATGGGACGAGCGCTGTGAGACCCGCCCTCTCACAAATGGCCTCGAGGGCGGCAATCGTGCGAAGCCCTTCCTCTCCCGGTACCGGGACGGGAGCGCCAGTTACCACCGCGTCTACGAATCGCTCGACCAGCTCGCCGTGTCCGTAGAGCTGGCGACGCGTCGCATAGAGAGCCCCGGATGTGAGCGAGCCCGCAATCATCTGGGCGATCCCTCCGACGGTCTGACTGAGGACTTCTCCCGGGGTATGGGCTCCGCCGCGGCCGAGCACTACGAGTTGATCTCGGAAGAGGTCGATGAGGTAACTCTCCTCCGATCCGACGATTCCGAGCCCCCACTCCGCGCGGGATGCATTGAACGTCATCGTGAGCGTTGCGATACCCGCGTTCCCCCGGAGAACTGCCACTACGTTCTGTGTGCGCTGAACCGCCGCGGTATCCGCAACGAGCGATTCTGCGTGCACGACCTGCGGTTCCCGGGGGCCGAGAAATCGGCGACTCAAGTACGTGAGGTGCGGGGCCTCGTCGAAGAACAGTTGGCCCGGCAAGGTCTCGTACCAGTCCGGGAGCCGGCGACGTGGCGTGCTCATCTGGAATCCGATCACGGACTCCACTCGGCCCGTACGTCCGGACTCCACACGGCGAGACGCCTCCGCAACCGCGCGACTGAAGAGGAAGTTGTGCGAGACGCAGAGCTGCCGTCCGCTCCGCTCTGCGGCGTTGCACATCGCGCGGCAGTCTGCCTCGGACATGGCCATCGGCTTCTCGACGAGGACGTTCGCATCCGCTTCGAGCGCCAGGATCGTCTGCGAGGCATGGAGCCACGGTGGCGTGCACACGCTGACGACATCGAGGTGCTCGCGTGCGAGCATTTCCCCGAGTTCGTCGCTGTACGGGCGTGCGCCGGCGTATCTTGCGAGGGCCCGTGCGCGTTCCGGCTTGCGGTCGTGCACGGCGACGACCTCCGCGTTTCCCGAACGGCGATACGCCGGCACATGACGATGACGGGATACCCAGCCGCAACCGACGATCCCGACCCGGAGCCGCCTCAGGAGGCGACCTCCTCGTAGACGCTCTGGTACATGCGGCTAACCCGCTCCCAAGACATCTGACGCTCCGCCCATTCTCTTGCGCGCCGGCCCATCGCCGCGGCTCGTTGCCGATTCGTGAGCACGCGGATGAGCCCGTCCGCGAGCGCCTCGACGTCTCCGGGCTCCATGAGCATTCCGGTGTCCCCATCCGAGATGAGATCCGTGGTGCCTCCGACACGCGTCGCAAGGATCGGCCTTCCACAAGCCATCGCCTCCATGACGGCCAGGGGCATGCCCTCTGTGAGAGAGGGACGTACCACGACGCCAGCCTTCTGTAGGAAAGGAACGACATCGGGAACTTTTCCGTGAATCCGCACGTTGCCATTGAGGCCGAGTTCCTGCATCCGGCGCGCCATCGGAGCACGGAGCGGCCCGTCACCAATGAAAGCGAACGTGGCTCCCGGGATTTCCGACATGACTCGTGGAATCGCCTCTACGAGGTATTGAGGACCTTTGTTTCGGGAGAACCGTCCGAGGAACAAGACGGATTGATCGGTCTCCGGCTCTCCGTCCAATGTCGCAGCGGGACGGAAACGTTCGACGTCAACAGCATTTGGAACGAGATGAATCGGGGCGTTGGCACCGATGCTTGCGGCGTGTTCCGCGACGGAAGGAGAGACCGCGGTGACCGCCTCGGAGCTACGCAGAATAAATCGTCCGACGGTCCGCTCGTACAGTCGCCCGATGGCACCCGTTAAGCCGGTGAGATTCGCGAGGGAACCGACATGCATCGTCGTGATCATCGGCGCCTTCGGACGACTCAACGCGGTCAACAAACTCAGAAGGAAAAAAATGTGGTGTGCATGAATCACATCGGCACCCTCAAACACACGGCGCATTCCGAGCCCTGCATTCACTGCCGCAGGAACGCCGACCATTGGCTGCAGATTTACGGAGGGGATGCGGACGATTTCGATTCCATCGGACATTTCTTTAGATGGCCAGCCGTCGGGATTAAACGTGACGACTCGGACTTCGTGACCAAACTTCAGAAAGTTGTGTGCGAGCTCTTCGACGACGCGCTCGACGCCGCCCCCGACATGCGGGAAATAGTAGTCACTCACGAGTACAATCTTCAAGGGCTCCCAGCTCCGTGCGAAAAAACGCGTAAGCCAGCGTGGATCGCCTGAGAAATCGACGAGGTGTCTGTTCCAGCCTGTCGGACGTAATTGAGCAATCTCGAATCAGACGGTTGCAACGAACCGACAGGAGTTCGCGATGATCGATGGCGGCCGCGGCGCCATTCCCCCTCCGAGTAAAAGCTCACGCACCCACCGAGCACTGCCCAGACCCCACTCCTCCCTCATCCTCATTGATGAGACGCAATCTTGGGCAGAGTCGGAGTAGCTGACGACGTATTAAATCATTCGCCGGGGCCTCCGAAATGTTCTCGCAAATGATAACGCGATCGGTGGGAGTCTCTGCGTACACGTGTGAGGGACCAAAATCCGAAACGAGCGGATCGGCAGGAGCCTACCCGATCGAAAATTCCTTCGCGATCAAGAGTCGTAAGACGTTTCGTTCGAATCGCTGCGGCGGCCAGTCGCTTGGAGACGGCGTCGCTCCGAGATAACGGGAATCGAAGTACATACGCGAAAAGCAGCGGGCCGCATCTGATCATCCGATCGCGTCTTCACATTGCGGGTCTGAGTCGAAGCCTACTATCATTTCTGGGAACGACCCCCTCGGAACAGAATCGTTAAACAGCCGTAGACTATACCCGCGCCAGGGACAGGAGAAGGCAACAATGATTTCCAAATCTCACACGGTAGCTTGGGTGATGGTCGCCCTCAGCCTCTTCGCCGTTTCTGCGTTCGCGGTGCTCCCTTCGTCGGGAGATCCAACGGTATTCAAGATGAGCGCGTTCGGGGACACGTACGTGTCGACTGCAAACCCAACCGTCTCCTATGGGAGAGACACGGTCCTGTGGGTGTCGAAAGTGGGTCCCGTCGAGAACTGGGGATACATTTCGTTCGACCTCGCCTCGAAACTTCCCGCAAGTGTCGTCATTGTGAGGGCCCGAATCAAGCTGCTCGTGACCCAAAGCGTCGGCACCTTCCCCGCAACGATGGTTGCCGGTCGGCTTCTCGCCGACTTCAATGAGGCGACTGTCACGTACAACACCGCACCAGCGGCCGCATTCGACGTATCTTCAAGCATCGTTTTCACCAAGGGACCGATGAATGGGTTTACGGCTTTCGCCGATGTGACGCAGCAGCTCAAAGTGTGGCGAGACAGCGGCCAGAAGACGCTGTTCGGACTCGTCCTGACTATGGATCGTGCGACCGCCAATGCCGGGATCGCGTTCGCGAGTCATGAAAACACGAACGTGGATGGCCCCATACTGCAGGTGTTCACGCTTCCCCCAGGTCAGTACGGATACGGCATTCACCTTGGAGACGCATTCGTCGTCCGGACCTCGTATTGACGCCGAAGCATCTGTCGAAAAGCAGAGGCTAGGACGCCAGTCTCTCGGCCCTGCGTAACGGTGGGCGTCGGACCCCCGGATTCGCTTTTATCCCGTGAACGCGTGTACCCGCTCGGGGCTGATCCCTCAGAGTCCGAGTAACTCAGGCGTTGCTCCGTAGCGGCGCCAACGCACAAAACAAGAGACCGCAGCGTTCGTTTCCGGGCAAGACTCAAGTAGCCTGAAGGGTGTATTGGTGGCGCGGAGGGAGCGGTCCGGTTGAAAATCGGCAATCGATTCCTGGCATGGATCAGCGTAGGCGCAAGCCTGACTACGGCGCTGACCCTGGGTGTGGTGATGGGCTTCAGCTCCGCATCAAGAACCTTCGATGCCCCCGCATCCGGTGATACGTATCTCTCAAGCTTCGCGCCAGAGAACAACTACGGCACGGGGAAAGTCATTTGGGTGTCGAGCAACGGAGGCTTCCAGAATTGGACGCTCATCAAGTTCGATATTTCGGGACGGCTCAGGCCGGGAGATGTTGTAGTGAACGCGAGGATGCACTGGACGATCATTAATTCGAACGCAGCAAGCTGGCCCGTGGTCATAACCACAGGACGGACCCTTACCGACTGGCAGGAGAACGACACAACATTCAGAACGGCCCCGCTCTTCTCGTTTGACACGAGTACGGCGACCGCGGTCGGCATCTCTGGCGCTCCGTCTCCGGGGGCGATTGTCTCGATCGACATCACGAAACAGATGCATCGCTGGCATTCGTACGGCGGTCCGTCGAATTTCGGGACCCTCATCAAGATTGGGCCCGATGCGGCTCGCGCATCGATCGGCTTTGCAAGTCGAGAGAATTCGGACTTCGGCAAGCCTATGCTAGAGGTCACCTTTCAGCCCGGCCCGGGAACTCAGTACGGATATCGCGTAGGTGTCGCATCAATCACAGTCGCCGCGGCACGGGACGAGTGATTGTAGGCGACCGAAAAGCGGCCGGAGAGATGCCCGCCGCTGACCCGGTCATGCGTTTGATGTCTCCGGTTTCATTCATAGAACGTGTTTCGTCGCTGACGAGCCACCGCGAGGAAAACCCATATTAGCCGGAGTCTCCATCATCATAGGATTCACTTGGATTCATCGTGGCCAAAGGCTTGCTTCGTGAGGGGTGATGCCGACCGGATTGCGCCGACTCGCCAGTCTCGAGCAGCGATGATCTGGAGGCTCGAAACGAGATGAGTCGGATTGATTCGCCCTCATCCCAATCACGGAGTGAAACCGACTATGGCAATCCGAACGAACCCGCCAATCCACGTCCTGCGGTTCCGAGTCCGGCGGTTGGAAATGGACAGCCCGCGGCGGAACCGCCCAGCGTCGTCGAACCCGGGTCGGTAGTCGTCGTCACTCATGAGCCCGTCCTCGACTTTCGACTTGAACTGATCCTCCTACTCGCGGTTTGTATCCTCTCGGTCGTCGTCTCGTTTCTGGTGGTCTTTGCGAGTGTCGACCTATACTTCCCTGCCGACGGAGGTCACTATGTCGGTGACGCCGATGCTCTCCTGGGTCGCGGGGTCCGTAACCTTAGACTTCCTCCTCTGTTCCCGCTCATCCTCGCGTTTTGCACCCTTTTCGCGAGCGACATCTTGGCGTTCCAGGTGAGTTTCGCCGTCGCGCTGTTCTTGCTTCCATTCTCTCTCTTCCTATTTCTTCGCCGGTGGTTCGGGGCCGTCTCAAGCTTCGTCGGGTCGGTGCCGGCCGCGCTCACTCCCGCCATTGGAGAGATCATCGGATGGGGGGGAGGTCCAACTCTCTTGGGTGTGGACCTGACGATTCTCTCGCTTGCTTCCTTCGAGTGGTGGGTCCAGCGGGGCGGGAGACGCGGCGTGATTGCGGGGGCTTTGGTCGGACTCACGGCTCTCACTCACCCATTCGATTTGGTGGCAGTCGCATTGTTCGTTGGATTCAGGTGGATCGCGTTGTTTTTCTTGGAACGATCGGCCCAGGGAGGGTGGAGTCCGTTCCGGTGGAGAGGCATGCTGTCCTTCGCGATACCCCTCGGAGCGGGATTGACCATCGCTTGGAATTACTACTCTCGGCTGAAGCCGCTGAGCTTGCAGTCTCCGAATCTTGCACTACCTTGGAGCATCCTGGCTTGGAGCTTCCGAGAGAGTGTAGCCCCGATATTCCTGCTGCTCCTTGGCGTGCTGCTGCCCCTCCCGCTCCTCAAACGCAACCTGTTCGTCATCGCAACGTCCCTCCTACTGCTGATCATCGTTGTCCCCGCGGTCGTCGCTTGGGATCCCTCCTATTCCTCTCGGGTGGCCTATTTCCTTCCAATCCTACTGGGAATCGGCGGAGCCTGCCTGAGCACCCTCATCTTCGACACGGTTCACGTACGTCGGGTGCCGAAGTGGCAAGTTGTTGCCGTGGCAGTGGCACTTCTGTCCCTTTCGACGGCCGGGGCTGTGTTTGGAGCCGGCTACACTGAGAGAATCGAGGTCGCCACCGCTTACTATCAGCGGTTGCACCCGCAGGACCTGCCCGCATTCTCCGCCTTGCGCGCCGGCTCAGGTACGGTTGCGACCTCATGGAAGGGAGGTTTTCAGGACGAGGGAATCGTTTCCTCATGGTTCGTCGAAGGACTCGCTAAGCGACCGGCCCTGGGCCCGGGGGCTCCGTGGCTCAGCACCCTGACCGATGTCGGGCCCGCGGAACTCGAAATGCAGCGGTTCTTTTCCGGCGCTCTCGGAATCGAAAACGGAGCGGTGCAAGCGTCTGTGTCACCGACGGGTGGCCTGCGAGATCCCGCGATTCAGGGAAACATCGGGGGGTTCTACTATCCACTCGCGTACATCAACAGTCTTGCCAACAGTTATCCGATCCCTGTGGTGGCAGACACGGTACCGATGCGAATCGGAGACACGCTGCAATATCGCCACAATGGAACCTTGGGCAACGGTTCAGTCATCGAGACCATCTCTCTCGACCGGAACTCGACGGTCATAACCTTCGAGTTGCAGGGGGCCAACGTCTCGGTCGGAGACTGGGACATCTGGCTCTGGCCCGCGTACTATGACCCCTGGTTGACGGTCACCGGAGCAGGTTCCGACTTTCGAACGACGCAAGTCTATCGCGAGGGAGTTGCCACGTCGGATATCTCCGTCTCTGAGCCGGCCGCCACGATTCAGTATTACGATGTAGAACCGCGCTGGGGCCTGCAGGCGTTCGAATTTCGGCTGCAGGCCGCTCCTTCGATTACGATCCGCGTGGCGGTCAGCGGAGTTGCCGTGGCCTCCAGCACGATATCGCCGTATGACGAGGCCTCGTTAATCGCCCGATACGACCTCACGAATGTCTTGCTGTGGAATGATACCGGATGGCAACCCCGGTTCAATTCGACTCATGGTTACAGGCTGGTGATACAGACACCCGACCTTCTCGTCTACCGAATCGACCCAACTGCCGTCCTCAGAGCCGCAGAAAACTAGACGCTGCGCTCGATTGGCCGACCGACTTTTCAGGCAGAAGCGGGTGCGACTTCGCCGTGGCGTTTGATAAATGTCCGACACATTTGACTCGCTTTCAGCGCTCAGTCGGATGCCGCGACAGCATCGCGGACCAAAGGGCTAAGGTCCAATCTCTCCATCATCGCAACGATGAAGTCTCTGTTTCCGACGGAAATTGGCTCAGAAACGACCACAACGAGCGAGGAGTTGCGACGATTCTTCTCATGGAGCGCCCGCTGGTACGACACGTTTCTTCATGCCCTTTTCATCGGAGCCGTCGACGACTACCGAAATGCCGCGGCAAAGGAAATCCAGCCGCACAGCGCGGACAGGTGTCTTGACCTCGCGAGCGGAACAGGAGGCAACGCCCACGCGTTTGCAAATACGTATCCCGGTCTGCGAATCGTCGCCCTCGTTGCCCTTCAAAGAAAATTCGTTCGACATCACGATGGATTCGTGCGCCTATCACTTTTTCCATCCCAATCGGAGTTGGCCCGAAATCCTGAGAGTCACGAAGCGAGCCGGCCGAGTGGTCGATATCGACATCATCTCTCGGTTCTGGAACAATCCGTTCCTCAATCCGTTTCTGCGACCTTGCATTTTCTATCAGCGGCTCCACTCGAAAGTCCAGCCGCTCGAAATCCCTCAAGCCGACTTTTTCCGATCAATCGGACTCCTTGACACGAGCGAGAAGAAGGTCACCCTGCCGCTCGCGACGGTTCAGATCGTCAGTGGCTTCAAGCCGTGAGGGCCCCGTCATCGGCCAATTAGGGCTGTCCCGACGATCACGAGGGACGCGCCCACTAGTTCGCGAGTGCTCAACTCGTCCCCTAAGAGCCCACGAGCTAGCGCGAGAGTTGCGATGATGCCTAGCGCACCGAATAGTGTCAACTGACTCACGGAGAAAAACTGAATTCCAACGTAGAAGAGGACTCTTGAAAGCACGCCCGTAAATACCGCCGCAATGACGAGCGGATTCAGAAGCCACTTTGCCAAATACGAAAGTTGGAGCTGAAACGACCCGAGTTGTTTGAAAGCCAAGCCAAATAGGACCCCGCCGACCCCCCAGACAACCGCCATTCCGATCACGAACAGGTACGGTAGCAAATCGGGCACTTCTCTCTCTCCCTTACGCGACCGCGCCGCCGAACCGCGAACCGAACTACTCATCGCGCGGACTCCATAGCGCGTGCACGATTCATGCGGCTCCGACGAGGAGAACGCATGCTACCATTAAACGGCTTGTCTCATGTCCGCGATGGTCCCGTCGAGCCGCCGGTTACCACCCATCCATCTTGGGGCAGAGTGTTGGTCACAGGCGCGGCGGGTCGCCGAATCGTGCAACGGCTGACGGGTAGACACACTAAAAGCTTTAGGCCCGCGCCGAATTCCTCCTCTGATGGAGCGGGTCCGTGCCGCCCGCGGATCGGAACTGCGTTGCAAGGGATGGCGGCAAGAGGCCATCCTCCGCATGCTCGAGAATAACCTCGAGAACGCTGAGAAGCCGGACGAGCTCATCATCTACGGCGGCACCGGAAAGGCGGCGCGAAACTGGGACGCGTTCCGCCGCATCGTCGAGACGCTGCAGAGTCTCGCCGACGACGAGACGCTGGTCGTTCAAAGTGGGAAGCCGGTGGCGGTGTTCAAGACGCATCGAGACGCGCCGCGAGTCCTCATCGCGAACGCCCATCTCGTGCCGAAGTGGTCGAACTGGGAGACGTTCTACGAGCTCGAGAAGCTCGGCCTCACGATGTATGGGCAAATGACCGCCGGCGGTTGGTCGTACATCGGATCCCAAGGGATCGTCCAAGGGACGTACGAGACGTTCGCGGCATGCGCGCGAAAGCACTTCGGCGGTTCCCTGAAAGGTCGACTCGTCCTGACGGGCGGGATGGGCGGCATGGGTGGCGCGCAGCCTCTCGCCATCAAGATGAACGAAGGCGTGTGCCTCGATGTGGAGGTCGACGAATCCCGAATCCGACGTCGGGTGTCGAACGGATATTGCGATCGAATCGTGTTCGAACTCGACGAGGCTTTGGAAATGTCCCTCGATGCGAAAGCGAGCGGGACCCCGCTCTCCATCGGCCTCGTCGGGAACTGCGCCGACGTCCATCCCGAATTGGTGCAGCGGCGGATCCGCCCGGATATCGTGACGGACCAGACCAGCGCCCACGACCCGCTCGGGGGATACATCCCTCGCGGCCTGTCGGTCTCGGAGGCTACCGCCCTGCGTTCGAAGGATCCGAAAGAGTACGTGCGTCGCTCCCGCGAGTCGATCGCGATCCACGTCCGGGCGATGCTCGATTTCCTCCGGGCCGGGAGCGTCGTCTTCGATTACGGGAACAACATCCGCGGTCAGGCGAAAGAGGCCGGGGTCGAAGACGCCTTCGCCTTCCAAGGCTTCGTGCCGCTGTTCATCCGCCCGCTCTTCGCGGAGGGCCGCGGTCCGTTCCGGTGGGTCGCGG
>WNGJ01010244.1_pt1 | contig 10005 bp, 6 predicted proteins | sample 5400611 | NCBI WGS metagenome assembly WNGJ01 (sample SAMN13153375, study PRJNA577476) | soil metagenome | isolation source: 40 cm soil or saprolite under Garry oak tree replicate 1 | place: USA:California | collected 2016-06-15
CGCCGCCAGGCGAGCTTCGGTCTCTTCGAGGCGCCGTTTCGCGCCCACGCCGCCAAGCACAAACGTCACCGCTGCAAGCGACTGCGCGATCGCGATCGCGCCGGTCAGACTCGGAAAGAACCCTGGCGATGCGGCGGCCTCGAACAGAAGCACGTGATTGGCGCCCTCAGCCATCGGTGCGGCGACCGTGTCGGCAATCGCGATCAGCGCAGCGCCGGAACGATGCGCCGCGCGGGCCGATGACACGCTTGCCGCCGAGTAGGGCGCAAATCCGATGACGATGACGGCGTCGCCGGCACGGAATGCGCCGAGGTCAAGATCCTCGGGACCCGATCCACCAACGAGCTGTACCGCATCGGGCCGGAACAATCGAAGCTGGTAATTGAGCAATTCCGCCACGCTGTGGCAGCTTCGAAAGCCGGCAATCCAGATGCGCTGCGCCGCTTGCAGGCTCTTGGCTGCCCTTGCCACGCTGTCCGTCGAAATGCGGGCAAGGCCTGCTGCCTCAGCTTCGAGCTTGTCCGCGACCAGCATGACGTCGGAATTCGGACCCTGGCGCCGCCCCTTGGTTCGGCCCGAGAACGGCGAGCTTTGCGCAGGCCGGCGCGCCTCGGTCAAAGCGGCGCGGAGTCCGTCCCATCCTGAGTAACCCAGCGCTTTCGCCAGCCGCGTGAAGGAAGCGGGATCGGCGCCCGCCGCGGCGGCCAGGTCGCGCATCGAACGGGTCGTGGCGTCATAGTCATTGGCGGCAACAAATCGCCCAACTTCCCGCAGCCGCATCGGCAGCGACGGCAAGGCGCTGCAGAGTTCGCTGAGGGGCGAGGATTGGGGTTGCTGTTGATTCATGAAACATATGTTGCACAACGGCCATTCCTGTGCAACATATGAAGTGCGCTGTTGAGCGCATGGCCGAAGATCTCTGCTGCGAGAAGGATCTTGTGCTGTGACGGCATCCACGCCCGAACCTGCTCGTCGCAAGCGGTTTCGCATTTCACTGAGCCACGAACGCCTCGCGGGACTTTTCTGGCAGATCGTGGTGGTGGGGATCGCAATCGCTGTCGTCGCCTGGCTCTGGTCGAATGCCGTTCACAATCTGTCGGTGCGCCGCATCTCGACCGGCTTTGCCTTTCTCGGTCGCGAGGCCGGGATGCCGATTGCCGACGCACTGCTCGCCTACAGCCCCAAGAACACCTATCTGCGCGCATTCATCGTTGGCCTCGTCAACACACTGCGTATTGCCGTCATCGGCATCGTGCTCGCGACCGTGCTCGGGACGATGATAGGCATCGCGCGGCTATCGTCCAATTGGCTGCTGTCCCGGCTGGCCGCGGTCTATGTCGAAGTGCTCCGTGATCTTCCGCTGCTGCTGCAGCTTTTGTTCTGGTACGTGCTGATGCAGGGACTTCCGGCGGCTCGCGCCGCATGGATGCCGATAGACGGCGTATACCTTTCGAATCGAGGCCTGGTGCTTCCGTCGATTCCGATCGATGAAGGAAACCTTTGGGTGATGGGTGCCGCCGCGGCCGGGCTGATCGCGTCGTACCTGCTGAACCAGCGATTGATCGCGCAGCATCTGCGAGATGGCCAGCCGCGTCGGCTCTGGCCCTACGCCCTTGCCCTTGTGGTCGGATGGCCGGCGCTGGTCTCGTGGGGTCTCGGCGTATCCTGGACCATCGCGATGCCTGAGTTGCGCGGCTTCAATTTCGTCGGCGGATGGACGTTGTCGCCGGAATACTTCGCGCTGCTGGTCGCGCTCGTCACCTATACCTCGGCCTTCATTGCCGAGATCGTGCGCAGCGGTATTCAGGCCGTACACAGGGGGCAATGGGACGCCGCCATGGCGCTCGGTCTGCGTCGGAGCTTCGTTCTTCGGCACATCGTCATGCCGCAGGCGCTTCGCGTCATCATTCCGCCGATGACCAGCCAATATCTGAACCTGACAAAGAATTCCTCGCTGGCCGTCGCGGTCGGCTATCAGGACATCGTGTCGATTGCGAATACGACGCTGAACCAAACCGGCCAGGCGATCGAAGCCATCGCGCTGATCATGCTGGTGTTCCTGACCATCAGCCTCGGCATCAGCCTGTTCATGAACTGGTACAATGCGCGCATCGCGCTGGTGGAGCGCTGAGCGATGACCTCAATAGCGGATGCACCGGAAAATCCGCTTCCCGTCGGTCGATCGCGATCGCGCAGGGGCAGAGGCGGCGTGATCGGATGGCTGCGCGCCAATCTATTCTCCTCGATTCCCTCGACCGTCATCTCCCTGCTGCTGATCTTCCTGCTCGCAAAGGCGTGCGTGAGCCTGCTGCAGTGGGGTTACTGGAACGCGATCTGGAGCGTTCCCGACAACCAGACCGCCGCCTGCCGGGCGATCCGTGGACTTGGCGCCTGCTGGGCGGTGATCCCCGAGAAATTCCGCTTCATTCTGTTCGGCACCTATCCCTTCGACCAGCAGTGGCGGCCCGCGCTCGCGACCCTGACGTTCGTTGCACTCTTCTTTGTGTCGAGCCGGCGCAACTGGTGGCGCAGGGAGCTCGTTCTGGTATGGGTCGCAGCGCTGGTGACGATTGGCTTGCTGATGTGGGGCGGCATCTTCGGGCTTGCCTATGTCTCGCAGGATCGCTGGGGCGGGCTGCCGGTTACCCTGATGCTCGCAACGTTCGGGCTTGCCTTTGGCTTTCCACTCGGGATTGTCGTCGCGCTCGGCCGCCGTTCAAAGCTACCGGCGATCCGCTCGCTTTGCGTGCTTTATGTCGAGCTCATCCGTGGCGTTCCACTGATCAGTCTGCTGTTCATGGCCAGCGTCATGTTTCCGTTGTTCATGCCTGATGGCGTCAACATCGACAAGCTGCTGCGAGCCCAGATCGCGTTCGTGCTTTACGCCGGCGCCTATCTTGCGGAAGTCATACGCGGCGGCTTGCAGGCTGTTCCGAGGGGACAGCATGAGGCAGCCGACGCGCTCGGCCTCTCGTACTGGAAGAAAAACGGTCTGATCGTTTTGCCGCAGGCTATCCGTCATGTGATCCCGCCACTCGTGAATACGTTCATCGCGTTCTTCAAGGATACCAGTCTGGTCCTGATCATCGGCATCTTCGACCTGTTGACGACAGCGAAGACCGCCATCATCGATCCCGCGTGGCAGTCGTTCAGTGTCGAGGTCTACCTGTTCGTGGGATTGATTTATTTCGCTTTCTGCTTTGCCATGTCACGCTACAGCCGGCGCCTCGAAGCGCGGGCCAGATCGACGTGACGGGCAGGGTGCTTTTTGTCGCAACATCTGTAAGCCCTGCCGCGCACCTTCAAACTGACCAGGCAAATACCACGAGAAAACTATCAATTTTAAATGACCGCCCCTAAAGCGGACATTTGCCAAAACACTTGCGTCGGCCAAGTACCAATATCGTCCTTGCCGTTTCGGGTAATGGCCGGCGGCATTCGATGGCGACATTCTGGCCCGCGACCAAGCCCGCGTCGACATGCTGTCAAGAGCGGGTCCACGAACCAGCAGATCTAAAGATAGTTCTGTCGCATAATCATAATGACTCTGACGCAAGAGAAGAAATAGGTTGTGGCCAAGGGAGGACAGCTTATGAGTGACGATAAGTGCACGAGAATGGAACTGCATTGCTTGGAGCGGGCGAGGTCTGAACCCCGAAACAGGGGAAAATGGATTGCGCAGGCCGAGCGGTGGCACGAACTCGGACGCGCTCAAGACTCCTGGCGACTCCAGAAGAAGCCTCTTCAACAGTCGATGCAGACGGGCCCAATGGCGACGCAGCCCAATGCGGCCAATACTCCAAAGCAACAGGGCTGACTTTTAATAAGCAACAGCCCAACTCAACTGACCTGGCAAATCCAAGCAACCGTTAAATCGAATGACAAGCGACTTGTTGAAGAGCTAGCGACGCGAGCGTCTCGAAGCATGGGCAGCAAGCGACTTACCGATCTCTCGTAGTCGGTACTAGTGCCTGAAAATTTGATCGGCATGGGAGAACAAGAACCAAATCCAGTACGCCGTCACAGCAATCAGGACGGTCGAAAAGAAAAAACTGGATAGGCGTTTTTGCGTCATCGACAAATAATAGCGTGACCGGGCGAGGCCACAACGCAATCTTTGCCTTAACCTAACCGGTCAAGGTTACCGTGCACATCGACTGGCGGGCAAAGAAAACACGGGGCAGAACTCCAGGCAGAGCTTCGCACACCGGGATCAGCCATGTTGATCGAATTCGCACCTTTAGTTTTCGGCGTTTCGGCTTTGCTCGCCGTCTTTTTATTTTTCTCGGTTCCTGAGCACTGAACGAGCGATCGGACCGAGTGATCAAGCGCTCGCCTGCGGATTTGCGTCAGCATGGTGTGCGAAGTTCTACTATTGGGCGCAAAACGGAAAACTGCTAAGGACGTCCGTCAGATCCGGTCCGAGAGGGCGATATCGCGTCGATCATCGGCGGCTCAATCTGCAGCCGCCGTCCCGCTTCGCGATTGACCGACGACCACTGGAGGCATCCTCAATGGCAAAGATCAGGATCGGTCTGGCCGGCTGCGGCTTCGTTTCGGAGCTGCACATATATGCCTATAGGCGAGTCTACGGAATCGATGTCGAAGTCAAAGCCGTCGCGGCGAGGGGCGACCATGTTCTCGATTTTGCTCGGCGGCACCAGATACCGAAGGTGTACCGCAGCTTTCGCGACTTGATCGCCGACGGCGAGCTCGATGTTGTCGACATCTGCACGCCGCCCAATTTACACACGTCGATGATCGTCGATGCGATGCAGGCCGGCAAACATGTCATCTGCGAAAAACCATTTGCGGGTTATTTCGGACGAGAAGACGACAAGGTGCCAATCGGCAAGCACGTTCCCAAAGCCCTGATGTACGAGCGCGTACTGGAAGAAATGCAAAGCACCCGCGCGGCGATCGGCAGGACTGGCAGGCTCTTCATGTATGCGGAAGACTGGATCTACGCGCCGGCGGTGACCAAGACCGTGGAGATCCTCAGGGCCACCAAAGACAAGATCTTGTTCATGAAGGGCGAAGAGAGTCACAGCGGCTCGCATGCGGCACACGCTGCGCAATGGGCCATGACCGGCGGCGGTTCGCTGATCCGGATGGGATGCCATCCGCTGGCAACCGTACTCTATCTCAAGCAGGTCGAGGCGAAGGCACGCGGCGAGGCGATCAGCGTTGCGAGCGTGATCTGCGACGTCGGCAACGTTGCGGCGTGCCTGCGGCCGGACGAACGAGCTGTGCTCAAGTCCAATCCAGTGGACGTCGAGGACTGGGGCATGCTCACCGTCACCTTCTCCGATGGGACCAAGGCGACTGTGTTTTCCGGCGACATGATCATGGGCGGCGTGCGCAACCTGATCGAAACCTACACCAGCGGCGGCTCGCTGTTCGCCAACATCACGCCGAACACGCACATGATGAGCTACCAGACCAACGAGGAGAAGCTCGCAAGCGTCTATTTCACCGAAAAGGTCGATCGGAAGACCGGCTGGCAATACATCTGCCTCGAGGAAGAATGGACGCGCGGTTACTTGCAGGAAATCCAGGATTTCATGGAATGCGTCGCGACCGGCCGGCAGCCGCTCGCGGATCTCGCGCTGGCCTTTGAGACGATCAAGGTCAACTACGCCGGCTATTGGGCCGCCGAAGAGGGCCGTCGCGTCACATTGTGAGATCCCCGCGCCGTCTAGGCGGCGTAGATAGACGATTTCGGCAGCGGGAAAACCGGGTCCTGCGTCCGGATATTGCTCGGCCAAACCACCGAGATATGTTCGCCGGCATTTTGCATCACCACCGGCGTCGAGCGCTCGTTCTGGCCGGAGAGCGGCGTACCGGGCGGATAGAATTTCACGCCATAGCCCTGAATCGTACCGCCCGGCGGGATATCCACGTCGAGTGCCGCCTTGCGAACAGCCTCGGGATCGAAACTGCCGTATTTCTCCTTGGCGACGGGCAGGACGTTGTTGAGCAGGACCCAGGTCTGGTTGAAGCCCATCGAACAGTGCGGCGGAACGTCGGTGGCGCCGGTTTTCTCTTTGTAGCGTGCGACCATGGTCTTGGTGAGATCGCCGATCCCGGGCGCGAGTTTGGAAGCGTCGAGCAATTGCGCCGGCACCGGATCGATATTGCAGAAATTGTCGATGTCCGCGCCGAAAGCCGCGCGTAACTTGTCGAGCTGGCTATAGCCCGCGCCGGCGCCGAACAGCATCTTGAAGCGAAGGCCGTTCTCGCGTGCCTGGCGCAGGAGCAGGGTGATATCGGGATTGTATCCGGCGTGCGAGATCACGTCGGCTTTGGCGCGCTTGAGCTTGGTTACCAGCACCGAGAGGTCGGGCGCGGACGCCGAATAACCTTCCTTGAGCACGACCTGGAGGCCGGCCTGCTTGGAATAAGCCTCGTCGGCGGCGGCAACGCCAACGCCGTAGGGGCCGTCTTCGTGAATCAGCGCGACCTTGACATCCCTGGGCTCGATGCCGAGCTTGGCTTTGGCGTGTTCGCTGATGAAGCTCGCAAAGGCCTGGCCGTACTGATCGGAATGAATCTGCGCCCGGAAGACGTATTGAAGGTTTTTGTCCTTGAACACGGCGGTCGCAACCGCGGTCGTGATCCAGAGGATCTTCTTGTGCTGCTCGACTTTGCCCGCGAGCGGGACCGCGTGCGAACTGGCATAAACGCCGTTGATGATGTCGATCTTCTCCTGGTTGATCAGGCGTTCGGCCTCATTGATCGCAACGTCGGGCTTGCTCTGGGAATCGGCGGCGAGAGGGGAGATCTTGTACTTGCCACCGATGCCGCCCTTCTCGTTGACGAGATCGATTGCAATCTGCGCGCCGATCGAGGAGGCAACCGACCCGCCCGCAGCAAAGGGACCGGTCAAGTCGTAGATCAGGCCGATGCGCAACGTCTCGGCTTGTGCCCTTGCGCGTGTCCAATCGAGGCTCAACACGGCGGCCGCAGCCGCGGAATTCTTGAGCAGCGTTCTGCGTGAAGTCGGCATCATGTCCTCCCACTTAACCGTCGTTTCAGACCGGCTTTTCTTTTTTAGCCAAGTATTTGGAGAATGCGCCGGAAAGTCAACACGCGGTCGATCATCGTGGTTCGCCAGAGAATGCCTGCCGCAGTGCTGACAGCCGGTCGAGCGCAGCTCGCGGCAGTGGGCCTTTTTGGACCGCGGCGAGTGCGTCCTCGAACTGTTGCGGTGTCGCCATGCCGACCAGGATGGTCCCCATCGCCGGGTGAGACAGCGCAAACCGTGTGGCGGCCTCGGTCAGGCTGGTGGCGAACCCCTCCTTTACCAGCGGGATGAGACGGCGTGCGCGCTCGACATCGGCGTCGTAGCTCATCGCCGAACCAATCGGCTCGGGCGCCGGACTCGCAATCGGGTGACGCTCGGCTGAGCCCGACAGTGCTCCGCCGGCGAGCACGCGGATGCCCACTACGCCAACGCCGGCTGCCTTGGTGTGATCGAACAATCGCCCATAATCCTGTGCCGGATAGTTCGTCGGCAATTCTTCGGCGGCGGATGGATTGAGCATGTTGTAGACGACCTGAGCGCTGTCGAAGGCGTCTGCATCAATCACTCGATGCAGGGCCGCTGTGTCACCCACCGCCGTAATCCCGAGGAAACGAGTCTTCCCCTGCTGACGCAGGCGCTCGAACGCCGGTACCACGTCGCCGAGCACCTGTCCGACGCTCAGCGCCGATCCGCCTCCTGTCTCGGTAATCGCATTGTGCAGGTGAAGGATGTCGACCCGGTCAAGACGGAGTCGCGCCAGACTGCCTTCGAGCGACATCGTTACGGCATCGGCAATGCGGCCGAACTCGCTGGGCGGCAACCGGACCTTGGTGCCGACGGCCACGTTGGCCGGCTTCAGCTTTTGCAAAACGCGGCCAAGGTTCTTTTCCGATTCACCATTACCGTACTGCACCGCGGTGTCGAAGTAGTTCACGCCAGCGGCGATTGCCCGCGCGATGGTACGCTCCTGGTCGGCAGGATCGCCGCGTACCATGATTCCGCCGACTGCGCCGCAGCCGAAGCCCAGCACCGAGAGCTGCATTCCCGTGCGCCCAAAGACCCGCAATTGCATCGCTGTTCCTCCCACTACATGCACAATATTCTAAAAGACGCGCCGGACTTGCGCCACGCTGATGTCGTGGCGTGGGGGCCGCGCCGACGTAAAGCCGGTCATCCATGTCCGTTGCAGGTCAAAAGCGACATCGAAGGCATCTCAGTTTGTGGCGCGAAACTGACGGTTGGCGAAGGGCCCGGATCCGGTAAAGTGGCCTCCAATGATTGGCGGACCGGTTGCGTCGTGGGCCGCAGGAAATGCCAGGGGGAAAGCATGGGTCGGAAGATAGCTATCGTCGGAGCTGGTGCCGTCGGCGGGTATGCCGGCGCCCATATGGCGCAGGCGGGCGAGGACGTTACGTTCATCGATCCCTGGCCCGAGCACATCGAGCACATGAAGAAGCACGGACTGCGCGTCACCCACGCAAGGGACGTCGCGGAATTCTCGGTTCCCGTGCGCGCGCTGCACGTCACGGACGCGCAGCAGCTCGCCAAGGAGAGGCCGGTCGACATCGCCTTCGTGTGCATGAAGTCCTACGACACGGCCTGGGCTACCACGCTGATCCGGCAGTATCTGGCGCCGGACGGCTATGTCGTGTCGCTGCAGAACTGCATGAATGAAGAGACGATCGCCGGCATCGTCGGCTGGGGCAAGACGCTGGGGTGCATTGCCAGCAGTATCACGGTCAACCTTCCTGAGCCCGGCCACATCCACCGGGGCGCTGGCAAGGGCGGGGCGGCGCACACCGTATTTCGCGCCGGCGAAGTGCACGGCCGTATCACGCAACGGGCAGAGGAAATTTGCCGTCTGGTCGGCTACGCCGACAGCGCCAAGGTAACGAGCAATCTATGGGGCGAGCGCTGGTCGAAACTGGTCGCCAATGCCATGGGCAATGGTCTCTCCGCCTGCACCGGTCTGCCCGGTGGAGAAATGTTGCAAAGCGAGCCGATTCGCCGCTTCTCCACGCGGCTCGGAAGCGAAGCGATCCGCGTCGGGCAAGCGCACGGCTATCAACTGGAAGAGATCTTGCATCTCCCGCCTGAGACGATAGCGCGTGCCGGCGAGGGTGACGAGACGGCGACACGCGTCTGCGACGAGCAGCGCTTCAAGGACGGCAAGCGCACCTCTTCCGAGCAGCGTCCCTCAATGGGCCAGGACATGCAGAAAGGCCGGCGCACGGAGATCGAATTTCTCAACGGCTTCGTCGTACGCGAGGGCGAGAAGGTCGGCCTCTCGTGTACCGCCAATGCCGTGCTGACGGACATCGTCAAGCGCGTGGAACGTAATGAGCTGAGCCCGGATCCGCGGCACATCACTGAACTACGGTTGAACTGAACTGGCTTATCGTGAAACAGCAGGTTCGGAATCGTCCAGGGCATCCCGAAAAACTCGCCCCGAATCTCCGATTGGGCACGCCGCTAGCGGTAGCATCGTGACGCCAAAGGTACCCGAGCGCGCCAAAGCGCCCCCGGTAAGGGCTTGGCATGAGTCTTCCGACGGGCGCGCCGGCATCTCATCCATGAGCAACCTTTGGTGGAAGGAAGGGGCGGACGTCGTAAAACGGTAGAATAAATGTGGGGTTCGGGCACTCAGTTTTGGCCTTCTTCGACCATTGAAGCGGCCCGGAATCGCCTAGAATTGGCCCTTCCGCGAAAGCAACCTTCGACAACGATAAATCATCTGGGTTTGAAAAATGAAACCTTATGATCTCAAATCGATGTCGGTGGACGAGCTATGCTCGCTTCACGAATTTGTCGCCTCGGCATTGGCTCAAAAAATACCAGCCGAAAAAGCAAGGCTTGATCAAAGATTGCGCCTGCTTCGCCTGGGTGCTGAACCTCACAAGATGAGTCACGCGCGGCGCCCTTACCCGAAGGTTTTTCCGAAATTTAGAAATCCCGCGGAGCCGTCCGAGACTTGGGCA
>WNGJ01010245.1_pt1 | contig 10005 bp, 11 predicted proteins | sample 5400611 | NCBI WGS metagenome assembly WNGJ01 (sample SAMN13153375, study PRJNA577476) | soil metagenome | isolation source: 40 cm soil or saprolite under Garry oak tree replicate 1 | place: USA:California | collected 2016-06-15
GTTGGGGGCGGACATGTCGATTTTCACCGATATGTCTGCTGTTGGCCCTTCCCCGACACTGCCCAATGTCTCTTGTACGTCCGTTATTGGGTGCGAAGCGCAAGTAGCACGCACGCCGCCGAATGACGGCTGTTGACCCACAACCGACATGAACCGCCCCATGTTTGATTGGTGCACGGCACAGGATCTGCTTCAAGTGTCCATCGCCGACGAAATGCGCTAGGAGCAGAAGCGGCGGGTGCTGGGGGACAAGCCCGACTGACACGGCATAACGCAGAACATCGCGCCGCTCCACCTCGGACATCGCACTTCCTCCCTTTAGTAAGGCGCGCAAACAATTGGTATTGAGGCTACACCATCGCACTAGCCAGCACCAACGATCGCCGCAGGGGAACTAACAAGCAGAGAAAGCGTTATTGCCGTTGCGCGTTTTTTTAGGAGATCACGATGCGAAAATTTACCGTTTTAGGCGTGATTGTCATCGCAGCAATGTTTGCACTCTCTGCGACGCAACCAGCCGGCGCTTTCATTAGCAATCAAAACGGCATTGCGACCGCTGCACATGCAACGACAAACACCATCGAAGTGAAGCGCTCCCTGCAAAAAGGAACCCCGCCGGGTTGGCATCACGGCAAGAAAAAGGGCTGGCACGGCGCATCAAGGCCGCCCGGCCAAAGGTGACCGATAACTCGTCTCAAGTCACAATTTGTTCGCCGACTACGTATTGCAATTCGAAACCGCGCCCGAATTGAAGCCGTTGAGGAACCAGCGCTTGCGCTGGTCGGAACTGCCATGGGTGAATGAATCGGGCACGACATAGCCTTGCATTTCTTTCTGCAGCCGGTCGTCGCCGATGGCCGATGCAGTCTGCAGCGCCTGATCGAGATCGCCCGGATCGAGAAATTTGTGCTTTTGCTGCGACCGGTTTGCCCACACGCCGGCGAAACAATCGGCCTGCAACTCGACGCGCACTTGCAATGCGTTGGCCTCGGCGCGGCTTGAAGCGGCCTGCTGTTCCTGCATCACACGGGGAAGAATGCCAAGCTCATCCTGCACGTGATGTCCGACTTCATGGGCAATCACATAAGCTTGCGAAAACCTGCAGGCGCTCGCATCGGAGCAGGCGCCGAATTTACGCTGCATATCTTCGAAGAACGAAGTATCGAGGTAAATGCGCTGATCGCGCGGGCAATAAAACGGGCCCATGGCGGAGCGGGCGAAGGCGCAGGGCGTAGGCTCAGAGCCCGCGAACAGCCGCAATTTCGGCGGATGGTAAGTCCGCCCGCTGGCGGTAAAGATTTCCGTCCAGCGGTCCTCTACGTCGCCCAGCACAAGCGCGACAAATTTTCCCGTCGGGTCGTTCGGCGTACCCGCGGTCACCGGCGGAGCCGGACTGGTCTGCTCCGACGGCGGCCCGCCGCCGAGCAAGATCTGAGCGCCATTGAGCAGCACGCTGGGGTCGATGCCGAAATACCAGCTGATCAACGTGACAACGATGATCGTTCCGATCCCGAGCCCGCCTTTGCCACCTGGCATGCCGCCACGAGACGCGCTGACTTCGCGATCATCCTCGACATTGCTGCTGGGACGGAAATCATCGGTGCGCATGTCTTACCCCTTGGAAAGCTTGCTCGACCTCGTTCGTCCTCACGGCTGACCATGCTCCTCTTCCTGGAGTGGGATGATGCTATCACACTTGTATGCACGCCGCGCGCGTCGAACACGCCGCTTCATTCGCGAGATTCATCTCGGCGTCGAGGTCAATCAAGCCGGCCCGCGCCTTTGAGACCAAAAGAAGTCAGCGGAACCAATCAGCGACTACCAGCGTCTTCCCCAACGTCGTCGGCCCCATCCGCCGCCAACCAGCCGAAGCAGCAGGAGAAGCACCACGGCGCCGATGAAGGCGTTCAGAATCAACGAGATGATGCCGCTGCCGAGGTGAACACCGATGCGCGGCAGCAGCCAATCGCCGATAAACGCGCCGATCAGGCCCACAATCAGATCGCCAATCAATCCGAAACCGCCGCCTTCCATCACTCGGCCGGCGAGCCAGCCCGCAACAATGCCAACAATCAGGATGACCAGTAGACTTTGATTGGACAGATACATGGCCGCTCCCCCCAAAAGCCAATGGTCTCATAATCTAACGAATGCATTGGGTGCCGACAACAGATACCCACCGCGATCGCTGCGCGCGGGCGCTTACCTTTCTCACCCCCGAGTCGTTCCTTAACGCATGCAATTATTCGGGCTGTGAGATTCCTATTTCCTTGAGCGCCAATCGGCCAATCTGAACCGGGTCACGCATACCGGTCTGCCCGATTTCAATGATTTTTTTGGCAAGGAGCTCAGTGAGCGGGTCGGAGCGGTCGGCCAAGTTGAGGATGCAAAGGCAGTCCTCATAGGCGGCGACGAGCCGGCCGATATCCTCGGGTGCGAATGCTGAATTCTGCAATAGCCGGTAAATCGCCATGGGCGCGCTCCATTCGCCAGATCCATTCTAATGGGCGGGAGCGAAAGCCATCCCCATTGCCGCCACGCGGCCGGCAACAGTGCGTTATTTACACCCGATCGATGAACGCAGCCTGAATTTAACAGCGTTTAAATGCGTCAAAAGACGCAGCGGCGGAGTTAGTTGCCTAAAAATAATCGAAGCCGGAACAGCGCACCGCACTCCGACAACAATGCAATCGGACGAACGATCGGCCGGAGAGCGTGTTCCAGGCACCAAACCCGGTTTAACGCTCCCGGCCGAGAGCAAGACGCATCAGCGCGGCGCCAGCGCCGTATCGCTTATTCTCCTGACCGCATCGTCGGCGAGCTTTGTCGATACCTCGGATGCGCGGCGTGCGCTGTGCAGGAGAGCCTCGATATTGTCGCGGACTATGCGGGTTTGAAGCGCCATGCATTCGTGAGCCGTACGGCAACCAAGGAGTTCTTCGAAATGTTCGAGATTTTCCTCGATGCGATTCTGCATAAAGCGCACCCATTCTCCGGAGACATTTTGCAGGCCGTCGACGACAAAGGTCGAACTCTCAATCAGGGTCTGAACATTCCCGGCCGATTGCTGCATGGTTTCTCTTGCGGTATCGCCGGTCAGCCCGAACAGTTTCGAGAACTGATCCACCGATCGCTCCGCTATCCGGGTTGCCGCCTCACTGCTGTTGCGCCAGGTGCTGCTGAGAGTTTCGGCATTGCGCCGGAAAGCTTCGGTTCCGGCTCGGGCAGTACGCTCTGCTGCATCTGACACTGTGCGGCTGGTCTGCGACGCTTGCTCGGCCGCCCTTCGGGTCGTCTCATGCATCGATTCGCTAGAATCGCGTTCAACTTGGCGCGGATTGGCCATTCCATCCTCTCCATTGCAAGGGGTTTGTGTCGCCTCAGATTTGAAGAGATATAACCCCGGCTATTTTCATTTCCAGATAAATGTTTCCGCGCGACCATCATGTAATCGCATTCAACAATACCAAATTGGAAAATTGGAACGCTGCGCCGAAATTGTCATGCAAGCTCAATACGTGGCGGAGAAGTAGACCGGCCCATTTCCAATGAAACTTTCCGACCGGCGCGGTGCGGCGCAATGCCGCGAATCTTCAGCGCGCACACCGCTGAGCGGCCAACCGAGTTGCAAGCAACCGTCGAAAGCGGATCCGCAGCGCGATCTTTTGTGGCAAAATCTCGGCGCGAGTTTTGCAAAGTTCCCAGCCTCTTTGATTTGAGCACCGCCGAGTGCCGCCGTGGTCGGAGACGACTTCAGTAGCTCAATAGCCGCGATACGGCTTGCACTCGCCACCCTGGATCGTATAGCGGGGCGGACAACCGTTCCAGGTGCGCCATCCGCCGCCGACGGGACCTTGATAGGGCTGACAGGCGCCGCCTTGCACTGTATAGCCCGGCGGGCAGCCGTTCCAAGTTCGCCAGCCATTGCCGTAGCCATAGCCGTACGGCGGCGGACCGTATCCAGGCGGCGGGTAATAGTACTGTGCATTGACTACCGCCGTGCTGCCAATGGCTGCAGCGCCGATCAGACCGGCCGCCAAAGCGATTCTTGTTCCTACGCGCGTCACAAAGCTCACCAGTTCTCGACGCGCGCAGCTTAGCATAAACTCGGCGTCATTTCGCCTGCTCGAACCCGCTGCAACACGCTATTTTTTCGTTGTCGCGATCGATTCCTATACGCCGAGGTGTCGATGCAAGGCCGATCCTTGGAGCCGAGCGGCGTTAGCTCTTCAACGGCGGAAAGTCTCGCGAAAAAACAGGGTGTTTTAGAAACTCCTTGGGATCGTACTGCCAGAACTGACTGACGTCGGGATAGCTCTTGATCGTAGTGTTGATCAGCTTGCCGCCCTTTTTCTCCACTCTGCGAATATAGACCGTGAAAGTGAGATTGCCGTAATCGTCAAATCTCACCGACCCACGCGGAGTCTCGGCCAGCGAAACCCGCTTGATCGCGTCGATTAATTTGTCGGCATCGGTGTCGCCGTCGGTCGCCTGGAGCGCCGCTTCCAGGATCTGCCCGTTAACGTACAGCGCGGCCGCATAGAAGCCGATCGGAACATCAACTCCGAAATACCGCTGCATCGAGGCAATGAAGCGATGGTTTGCATCGGTAGCCAGATCGAGCGTGTAGGGGATCGAATTTACAAGCTCGCTCGCCTCATCGCCGAAGTTGCGCATGATGCTGTCATCGGCCACGGTCGATCCACCGAGCAGCGGCAGAGTGAGCCCCTGATCGCGATATTGCTTGATGAACTTGAGAGGATTGGCGCCGGCATAGACCAGCACCACGACGTCTGCCTCTTTCGGATCGATTAGCGCCAGGTATGGCACGTAATCCGGCGTATTAAAGGGCGACCATAGCTTCTTGACGAGCTTGCCGCCGTTGTCCTCAAAAACCGATTGGAAGCCGCCGACCTGCTCGTAACCAAATGCGAAGTCATCGCCGGCGGTGATCGCCGCCTTAAGCTTCATCTCCTTACTGGCATAGTCGGCGAGCGGGTAAAGGCACTGCGCCGAACTGTCGGAGGTCCGCACTTGGTACGGGTCGCGATGCCGCTGAGTCAGATCTTCGGCGCCGCCGAAGCCCATGGTCGGAATCTTATGCTCGCCGAGATAGTCCTTGATCGCGAGCCATTCAAAGGCGGCGAGCGGCCCCATGATGAGATCGACTTTATCGCGCTCGACCAATTCGATTGCTTTAGACTTGGCGGTTGCCGGCACGCCCGCGGTGTCGGCGACGAGGAGTTCGATCTTGCGACCGGCCAATGTGAAGTTCTTGTCTTTGAGGAAGCACGTGATCCCTTCCTCAAGATGAACGCCTCCGGCTGCGAGTCCGCCGGTTTTCACTGTCATGAGCCCGATCTTGACTGGCCTTTGCTGCGCCACGGCAGATTTTGCCAACCCCGAGATCCCGGCAGCGGCGCTAGTCGCCGCCAGAAATCTGCGTCGGCTTAGTCTGCTTGGCATGAGCTCATCCTCCCGTATTGCCGGTCTTTGGCCGGCTCCCCAGGATCACAGGTTTATCCGCATCGTCCTTGCAGCTTTAGGATCCTGACGATGCGTTCGCCCGGCCGATCGCGCCTGGCATTTCAGGCGGCGTCTTCAGACTGGACCGCAGTTTTGGATTTCGCCCAATAGTCCGGTTGCGCTTTCGTTGTGCTGAGATCCTCGGCGGTTGCAAAACCAGGGGCCATCGACGCAGACGTGCCGGCCAGCACTTGATGATGCTCAATATTGAGTAGCCGCAACCAGCTTTGCTGGCCGAGCGTAAGCCCGATCATGCAGCCGAGCTCGACTAGTTCGGGCTCGGTATAGTGGCGATCCATACGGTCCCAGAAGGCATCGTCGGTGTCGAGGCGCCAAACGATGGCTTCGGCGTAAGCCAATGCAGCCTTCTGACGTTCGTTGTATTTGGCTGATTTTTCGAAGTTTAAAAGATCGAGCACCTGCTCTTCGATGATGGCGCCGCTTGTGGTCGCTTTGACTGAGCGCTGGTTGCCGCAATATTCGCAGGTGACGGAGCGGGAAACGTACAGGCGGCACAGCTCCTTTATCGCGTGATCGAGCACGCCATTGCGGAATATGTTGTGCCAGGATTCCGCAAGAACCAGAAGCACGCCGGCACGTGCGCGCGAACGGCCGAGCTTTCCGGCCGCGGCGTACCTTCACGCTGGCAACGCGCCATTTCCGCTCGCATTCTTTCGTCCATCTTGTCGAGCGGGACGTAGCTTATTCTTTGCTCAGGCATCTGCTGGCTTCCTTTTACAATTCGTCGCGTTATTTGGATATAAACCCGACCTGAATACAAGCCCCGAAACGGCGAGTTTAGCGCTCGTCCCTTATTCGATCACCTCGTCGGTGGCGACGAATCGACGAGGACTTTTCATCCATCGCCTGCGGCTATACAAAAACACGTAGCGTCCACTGGCTTTCAGACGATTGGGGTTCTCTGAGTTTCGGCAACTGCATTCAACACCCACAGTTTCGCCGGATCGATGAACCGAGATTGAACGAACATCTCACGGTCAATTCAGTATTACTGGGGCAAATTTCCGATCCTACAAATCCGGCGATTGTTTCGCCGGCCATTTAACGAAGGAAAAGCCCATGTGCACCTTAGTCAAAACCGTTGCTTTCGTCGTTGCGTTCGCGTTTGCCGGAAGCTCTGTATCGGCGGCCTTTGCCGAAACACAGTGGGAGCGCAATCATCCGCGGCGCGACCAAGTCAACGATCGGTTGGCAAATCAGAATCGCCGGATCAATCATGAGCTGAAGGAAGGCGAGATCACCAAACAACAGGCTAACCAACTTCACCGGGAAGACCGCGCCATTCGTCACGAGGAACGCACGATGGCTAAATTTAATGGCGGGCACATCACCAAGACCGAGCAAAAGGCGCTCAATCAACAGGAGAACGCTGTCAGTCGCCAGATTGGCCGTTAACAAGCCTATATTACTTGCAGATCACTCGAAGCTCTCGCCCCGGCTTCTGGATTCACGAGGAATGAAAATCGGGGCGGCTTGCTTGGCGATTAAGGGAAGACGATAGCTCGCGCGATTTATTTATTTCGCCGTCATCGCCGCCGTTGCCGAATACCGCGAGTAGAATTGCGCGACTCGCTGCTGCCACATTTGCACGAATGCGCCCGACGTCAGGTTTTCGACCGTTTTCCACACCTGTTTGATAGCCGGAAGCGTATTCTGCCAAATGGCGCGCTTGCACCACTTCTCGCCTTTTTGCCGGCCTTCATCGGTCGCGCACATCGATTTCCACGCAATGCGGTCTGGGTGGCTGACATGTTCTTCCGCGCCCTGGGTGCCTTGCTGATGGATCAAATAAAGATCGCTCAAAGTCGGCCTCTGATGGGTGTTCAATTCGAACAGGATCGCCGCCGTGGTGAATTTATAAGCGGCGGCAATGGCATTATCGCGCGGGCTCACGATGCTGCCGGAGCCGTATTTGTCGAACTCATAATTGCTCAGTTGAAATAGGCCGATATAGGAGCCGGTGCGCTGCTTTGGATCGAAATCGGATTCGATTTTTGCCACCGACTTCATGAAAGTGAAATCGATGCCAAACGCGTCCGAGGCGCGCTTGATCTCCTCGATCGGCGTCCCGACCGGAATATCTTTCAGCGCTTCTAAAACTGTATCGGCCGGCTTCCTGGGCGGCAGAGCTTCCGAATAGGCGTAATAAGCGAGATAAGAGAGATCCAGTTGCGCCGAGAGCGCATCAGCGGAATTATTTTGAAAGAATGGATGATCTTCTTCAGTTCTCGCCTGCTCGCGCGGCAGCGGTGCAGTCACGATGACCTCATCTTCGGTACTTTGAATTGAGGCGAGCTTGTCGGCCTTGTGATTTTGGGTTTCCGTATCTGCTTTTACTCGTGCGACATCCTCCGGCGTTGCTGTATCTTTGGGAAACAGCACCGTTTCACGTCCGGCAAATGGATAGATGACCGCGATCGCCAGAATAATAAAGGCGAGCTGTAACGCCCTTATTAGCATCTGTACGTCCCCCGCTCGTCGCCCGCAGCCCGGGCATCAACAAATTTCCGGACCGGCCGCGGCCCCTTTGGGATGGAGTATAGCACACCCGAAACTCGCCGATTGTCACCGTACCGCCACAATGCAGAGAATTCGGTCCGCGGGCGTGTCGCGCCCGTCTTATCTCGCAAAAAGTCGGTTTGCGGGCCGTTTAACGCGTACAACCGCCCGGTTTTTCAATCATTTGTCGGCAGATGCACTTAGAATCAAAAACGCCGCGATCTGCCACATATCGCATGGCCTCCTACGCAGCGCCATTTTGCCCGCTGGCCCCCTCGAGCAGCGCCAGCAGTCCCTGCAACAGCTGATTCGGCGACGGCGGGCAGCCGCGAATATGCAGATCGACGGGAATCACATTAGAGACTGCGCCTACCACGGCGTAGCTGCCCGCAAAAATGCCGCCGTCGAACGCGCAATCGCCCACCGCGACGACCCATTTCGGATCTGGCGTCGCGCGATAAGTCCGCTCCAGCGCCTCTCGCATGTTTTTGGTCACTGGCCCCGTCACCAGCAGCACATCGGCATGGCGCGGCGACGCAACGAAGCGAAATCCGAATCGTTCAAGATCGTAGAATGCATTGTTGAGCGCGTGGATTTCCAGTTCGCAGCCATTGCATGAACCGGCATCCACTTGACGAATGGCGAGGCTGCGGCCGAGGCGGCGCCGCGCCGAACGTTGCACTGCGGCTGCCAATTCGGCCAGCGCATCATCCTGCGGTCCGGGTGCGGATTCGGTCAGCGGACCAAGGGTGAGACTTTCCAATAATGTCCTGCGCATCACATTGTGTCCTTGTTGACCAGCTCGCTATTCGACCACATGCGCTACAAATCGTGTCCCGAATACGAGCAATTGAACGATTTGTTGCAGAGCGGAAAGTCGGCGACGATGTTGCCCTCGATAGCGGCCTCAAGGAGCGGCCACTGAAACCACGATGGATCGCGAAGGTGGCAACGCGTGACGCGTCCATGATCGAGATGCACTGACACCAGCACGTCTCCGCGAAAACCTTCCACCAAGGCCAAGCCTTCTCCAGCGCCATCGGCCTCGGGTGCGACGGCGATGGAACCCTGCGGCAATCGGTCAAGAATCTGCTCGATCAGTCTGAAGCTTTGCTCGACCTCGCGGATGCGCAACCAGACGCGCGCGTTGACATCGCCGGCCGTCAGAACGGGAACGGCGAAGTCGAGCTCGTCGTAGGGTGCATATCCGGGAGTTTTTCGCGCGTCGAAGTCGCGGCCGCTGGCGCGGCCGACGAATCCGGGCGCACCGAACCGCTGCGCCAATGCGGCCTCAACCACGCCGGTCAATGCGGTGCGATCTTGCAGCGAGGCGGTATTGTCGTAGAGCTCCACCAATCGCGGGAACTGATGACGGAATTTCTGTAGCAGGCTCGTCAAATGCGTCATGCCCTGCGGACTAAGATCGACTGTCACGCCGCCAGGCACGACACTGTCCATCATCAAACGATGCCCGAAACAGGTTTGCGCCGCGCGCAAGGTCAACTCGCGTAGAATGCCGCAATGCGCGTGCATCAGCGCAAATGAGGCGTCGTTGCAGATCGCACCGATATCGCCAAAATGATTCGCCAGACGTTCGAGCTCCGCCATGAGCGCGCGCAGATAATGCGCCCGCGGCGGCGCTTCGACGTTCAACGCCGCTTCGACGGCCCGAGCGAAGGCGATGCCATAAGCCACCGTACTGTCGCCGGAGGTGCGGCCAGCAAGTCGCGCCCCGCGCTCAAGCGTAGCGCCAGCTATCAACGACTCGATGCCTTTGTGCACATAGCCGAGGCGTTCCTCGAGCCGGGCCACGGTCTCGCCTGAAGCAGTGAAGCGGAAGTGTCCCGGTTCGATAATGCCCGCATGAACCGGTCCGACGGGGATTTGATGCAGGTTCTCGCCTTCGACAAGCAAAAATGGATAGGGCTGCGCGCTGGCCGGCGAGCGCGCACCAAGCGG